>ERZ1031170.85-NODE-85-length-11641-cov-6.018816_pt1 | contig 11641 bp, 11 predicted proteins | sample MGYA00518222_ERZ1031170 | MGnify/ENA primary metagenome ERZ1031170 (study PRJEB33718, sample SAMN03159772) | human skin metagenome | collected 2014-05-20 | study: EMG produced TPA metagenomics assembly of the PRJNA266117 data set (Human skin bacterial metagenome and... | reverse complement strand
GCATACGAGATGTAGAGAGGTCTCGTGGGCTCGGAGATGCGTATAAGAGACAGCTTGTAGGCCCGTTCTGCACTGAGGCCAAGAAAGGTTTTTACCGTACGCAGAGTCGACTGTGTCACCGGCTCTTCAAAGTTCCCCCCTGCCGGAGAGACCGTGCCAATCAGGGTCAGACTGCCCTGCTGCCCGGCATTATTCTGTATGACTCCAGCCCGCTCATAGAGCGCGCGAATCGCTGAATCCAGATAAGCCGGAAACGCCTCTTCACCCGGAATTTCCTCCAGCCGTCCGGAGGTTTCCCGCATCGCCTGCGCCCAGCGCGAGGTTGAATCGGCAATCAGCAGCACGTTGTAACCCATCTGCCGGTAATACTCACTGATCGTGATACCGGTATAGATAGACGCCTCCCGGGCCGCCACCGGCATGGATGAGGTGTTACAGATAATCACCGTGCGATCCATCAGTGAGCCACCTTTGGGATCCGGCAGATTGGGAAACTCAGTGATGGTCTCCACCACCTCGCCCGCCCGCTCGCCACAGGCCACAATCACCACAATATCCACATCAGAGTAGCGAGAGATCAGGTTCTGCAGCACCGTTTTACCGGCCCCGAACGGACCGGGAATACAGGCACTGCCACCCCGGGCCACCGGAAAAAAGGTATCAATCAAACGAATACTGGTCAGCAGGGGCTGCTGCGGATACTGCCGTTCACTGCTGCCATTGCGCAGCAACGGACTGCTCAGCGGAATCCGCACCGGCCAGTCCTGCTGCATGGTGACTTCACGCTCTTTGCCTGAACGGGTCTGCAACCGGACCACCGGCGTGGTAACCGTAAAGCTGCCTTCCTGAATCCAGCTGACCTGAGCAGAACCCAGCAGATCAAAAGGCACCATAATCTGATGTCGGAAACGCCCCTCCTGCACATAACCCAGACAGTCGCCCGCCGACACCTCAGCACCGACCTTTACCCGGGGCTGAAACGCCCAGTGCTGCTGGGTATCCAGACCAGAGACCTGAATCCCCCGGGGCAGAAAAAAGCCCTCCTGAGACGCAATTTTTTCCAGCGGATTCTGCAACCCATCATACACCTGCCCCAACAACCCCGGACCCAGCGTAACCGACAACATGGCACCGCTCTGGCGCACCGCATCTCCAATCGCAACCCCCCGGGTACTTTCAAACACCTGCACATCGGCTTCACCCTGTCGCACCCGCAGGACTTCTGCCTGCAGGTAGCGCGGCCGCTCATCAACCCCCTGCCGGGCCGGACAGATATAGACAACCTCGTTTTTGCGAATTGGACAGGATTGCCCATGCTCATCCGATAACAACTGCACCGTAACAATATCATCTCGCACCGCCATCACCCGGGCGGTAATCTGCTCATGCATGTTCCGATTCCTTCAGCCACGCTGCCAACGAGTCGGTGCAGCGTATCAGTTGATCTGTATGGGTTTTAAACCGTTCAAGTGCGGGAGTTGCCTGACTTTTCAATCGGCGTTCTACCAATCCCCAGCGCAAAACAAAACAGGCCACCGCCTCAAACATGAAATGATGTTGCTGCTCACAGCGCCAAAGATCCCGCCAGAGTAATTGGTTGATTTGTTGCTCCAGCTCACCGGGTTGCTGCTGTTCGAACGCATGACAGAGCTGTATTGAATCCGGCCAGCGACTTTCCAGACCAAACCGGGGCTCAAACCAGTGCCGCTGAATCTGCCCCCGCCAGCGCCCCAGCCCTGAAAAGGTACTGACACGTCCCTCACTGTCAGCCCTCAACCTGAGGGCGCACAGCAATGTGCGCAGTTCAAACTGATAGTTCAGACGCTCCTGCAGCGCTATGCTTTCCACCGAAGAAAGCATTTTTTGCCACTGCCTGACCCAGGCGGCATCGGTCTGCTCCCAGCCTTTGCCTGAAGCAGGAAAATACAGCTGCTCAATCAGCGCCAGCTGCGCTGCATCCTCTGGGCTGAGCATGCTGAGCCGGCGCTCAAGCGCAATCCGTGACAGTGGCAGTTGGGTGCATTTATCCAGTGCTGGCAGGCCAGGCAGCGCTGTCATCAGAGTCAGGTATTGCGTCACTAGCGAATCACCCCTTCCAGCATGGCGCGAAAGCGCGGCTGCAAGTGCTTAAGCAAGAGTTCACTCACAGCCGCCGGACTCAGATCCACCTCAATATCCTGCTCCAGCAGGCGAATACGGATGCCATTACCGGCATGCAGGTCCAGACTGACGCCCGCCCGCAACTGCTCAGCAGCCAGTGACTGCACAAACCGACTCAGTTGCCCCTGCCGGTATTCCTCAGGGTTACGCCGCAGTTCATCCAGCCCGATACTGTCTGCCGGCAATAACAGCTGCATCGATTTAGCCTCTGCTAATCCGGTATCCTCCGCGACCCGCCCTGCCAGTGCCAGGATGAGGGTGCGGACAAAGTCCTCGTTATCCATCTGCTGTGCCACCAGCCGTTCAACCTGATCGGTAAAGCTACGGGTCAGTTGCTCCTTGACCTCCAGTTGCAGATCGCGGGCCGCCACTTTGAGTGCATCCTCTCCGGCACTGCGCAGTGCATCCGCGTCCTGGCGTGCATGCAGCACCAACTGTTCAGCTTCCTGACGGGCCTGAGCCAACAGCCAGTCCGCACGACGTTCCGCCTCTTCGACCAGACGGGAAGCCTCCGCCTGCCCCTGACGCACACCCTGCTCACGCAGCTTTTCAATCAGCGCCTCAACACCGGAGGCCGCATGTTCTGCCTGTTTGCCCCTCATGCCGGCACACCTTCACTCAGCACCAGCGCAAAAATAAAGGCGAACACCGCAAACCCCTCAACGATGGCTGCCGGCGCCAGTGACATGCCAAAAATTTCCGGACGTATTTTGGAAACATGGATTGCCGATGCGCAGCAGCGCCCCTGGTAAACCGCACTGAACAATAGCGCCAGACCACAGAGCAGGCCGATTGCTGCCAGGCCGGGCGCATTGCCGACGGTCAGCTCGCGATTAAGGGCAAACATCACCACGATGCCATAGATTGACTGGGAGGAAGGCATCGCGGCAATACCGATATACCGGCCATGGCCAGTTTCAGTTTCCAGCAGTGCACCGCAGGCAGCCTGACCTGCCAGCGCACAACCGATCATGCTGCCAATTGCCCCTAACGCCATCGGGCCATACAGACCCGCCCAGCCCAGTGCCAAGATCAGGTTATCCAAGGTGAAACCTCCTGTTTTGCAAATGGCTGAAAGATGTAGCCTTCATCCGCCAGACTCCAGTTATAAAATTCAATCAGATTCAAACGCAGGCCATGCACCACGCCGCTGATCACCGTCAGCAGGAAGTTCAGCAGATGACCCAGCAGCAGAATCAGCACTTTGAAAAACAGCCCGATAACCGGCAATGCCAGCGCCACATCCTGCGCCAGCTGATTAAAGGTCATCGCCAGCGAAGCACTGGCCAGACCCAGCGCAAACAGCCGCAAATAACTCAGCACATCACCAAACAGCTTGCTGATATTGGTGAGCGCCAGCAAACCTTCAAGCCAGCGCCTCCAGCCAAAATCGGTTCGGGTGCCGGCAGCAACAAACACCAGCAACAGACCACCCACAAACAGGCTCTGCAATAACAGATTAAAACCCAGCAGCCAGCCAGCCAGTGCGCTGCCCAGCACCACCGACCAGCCCATAGACGCGAACGCCTGTCGTTGTTTGCGACGCACCCAGGCCAGCATCAGGTTTGCCAGCACCAGATGCAGCACACCAAGGCAGATGGAGAGGCGCATCATGCTGTCAAAATCATACAGATCAAACTGCTGCCAACCCGCCAGCCAGTCGGGGGGCGGCGCACCAAAATAACTGCCCACGAGCACACCCCAGACCACACTGGCGGCAGACAAAGACAGCCCCAGCGTGCGAATCCGCCGTGCTCGCTGACTGCTTTCAAACCGCTTCCAGAACAGCAAAAAACCGCAACCCAACAGCAGGGCATAGCCGGCATCAGACATGATCAGGGCAAAGAAAGTGACAAAGGACAAAAACACCGTGCGCGAAGGGTCCCAGCTACGATAGCCCGGCTCCTGAAAGAAATGCACGATCTCCTCACCACTGGCACTGGCCGGATCATTCTGCAACAGGGTCGGCGGCTGTTCTGTAGCTTCAGGCTCCGACCACTGCAACACCATGCCCTGTTGTTCGGCAAAGGCCTCAAGCGCTGGCAAAGCCTGCTCCGGCAACCAGCCCTGCAGGGCAAAGATTTCACCGGCATCCAGACTGCCGGCGGCCACATCCGCCCGTTGTGCTGCATCCACCGTGCCCGCGACTGAACACTGCAGCATAAACAGCCAGCGGGTCAGTCCCTGCCGCTCCGCTTCCACGGCTTCCAGTGCCACCTCAACATCTTCCAGTTGTTTTTGCAGCTGACTCAGCGGGATGGCGCCGGTATGGGTGCGGGCCACCGGCATCATCTCCGGCACCGGCTCCTGTTCGGCTATCACCGCAATATAACTGTGCCGGTTATCCCTATGAACCTGCTGCCAGATCAGGTCCGACGTTTCTACCTCGGCCATGCGGTAGTTGGGTACCAGATAAAACCACAGTTTCTGCGTATACAGCTCACCGCTGTCCGGCAGGCGGAAATCCCCCCAGGGCTGCAGTCCTTTAATCCGGTTTTGCAGAAAATCGCGCTGTTCCAGCAAGCCCAGACGTTGCTGACGGTTGGCATCCGCCTGATGGGTCACCCCGTCTAAATCGAAATGCCGGGCGCTGGTCACCTGACGGCGTTTGTCAGGACAATCCAGCAGATAACGCAGCACCGTATGCAGTAACTCCGGACTGACCTCTACGCTGTTTTTCGGTGCCGTTCCGGTTTTCTCCCGCAGGGGAATAATGTGCAGCAAACCCAGCGTCTGTAACTGATCCAACAGGGTCTCTTTTTCGGCACGTAAACCGACCAGAGTGACTTTCAGCAAGCGGGCGATGCTCATGCCAGACTCCGGTGTTTGTTCTTGGCAATTTTAGCCCGCACGACGCCGGCCCGTTCAGCATCCGACAACGCAATACGAATACGACGAATATTCTTTTCGGTTTTGGGAATCAGAACCTTATCGAACAGATTCAGGCGCTGGGTGGTTTTCTGCAGGGCCTGTTCCAGCCGCTGCAGGCAGATTTTGCCCAGCTGAATTTCAACTTCCAGCCGTACCGCCCGTGACTGCATCGCCAGCAACGGATCCACCCAGTGCGGCAACAAAAGCCTTGAGTAGGGCGCGGTCTCCAGCTCCAGTTGCTCCAGTACCGGCAATACCACCCCCACCAGATTACGCTCAGCCACCCGCAGATTTTTCACCCGCAACAGTGATTCCAGCGGCAGATCACTGCCCGCCAGCATCGTCAGTTCATGACTGACCCGCCCGTGCAGTTCAGTCAGCGCAGCAGTGTGTGCATCCAGTATACGACGGGCATCCACCCGGGCAGCCAGTAGTTGTTTCCGTTTCAGGTCCAGTGCCGGCAGAAACTGATGAAACGTCTGCAGCCGTTTACCCTCACGGTTAAGGGCACTTTTGTTGAGCGCAAGTTTAGCCATACTGTGCACCGCCAGCTTGCGGCTGTGCCGGATAATACTTATCCACCAACGCCTGCTTCATCAACAGTTCGGCCGGGGCAAAACACTCGGCCAGTGTCTGCCAGCATAGATCCAGCGCCTGCTCCAGCGGCATGCTGACCCGGATATCCATAAACCGGCTACGGAACAGGTCGCCAAATTTCAGCAGGCGCAGATCATATTCACTCAGCTCAAACGACATCGCCTGTTTCTGGCGAGCATCCACCGACTCAGCATAAAACCGCACCATGGTATTCATAATCTGACTGTGATCCTCGCGGGTCACTTTGCCGATCACATGCTGTTTAAGACGCGACAGGGAACCAAAGGGGTCGATCACCCCATCATGCAGATAAAACTGGCCCTCTGTGATGTAGCCAGTGTTATCCGGTACCGGATGGGTGACATCATCACCGGGCATGGTGGTGACAGAGAGAATGGTGACAGAACCCGCGCCTTTGTAATCGCAGGCTTTTTCGTAACGCCGCGCCAGCTGGGAATAAAGATCGCCAATATAACCCCGATTTGACGGCACATGCTCCATGGCGATACCGACCTCTTTAAGTGCATCGGCATAAGCGGTCATATCGGTCAGCAGCACCAGCACCCGCTGCCCCTCTTCAACCGCAAAATGCTCCGCCACCGCCAGTGCCATATCGGGAATCAGCAGGGCCTCCACCGTCGGATCAGAGCCCTGATGCACATACATTACGGTGCGGGCCAGCACCCCGGCCTGCTCAAAGGTCTGGCGAAAGAAATGGTAATCATCAAAGGTCAGACCGATACCCCCAAACACCACCACATCAGCGTCGGCATGGGTGCCGATTTTGGCCAGCAATTCGTTATAGGGCTCACCGGCCACAGAAAAGATCGGGATCTTCTGGCTTTCCACCAGACAGTTGAACACATCCACCATCGGCACATCGGTGCGGATCATATGGGAGGCCAGCACCCTTCTGACCGGATTCACGGTAGGGCCATCAATTTCCACCCGGGGTTCATCGGACAGTGCCGGACCCCGGTCAATCGGCTGCCCGGTACCGGAAAACGCACGACCCAGAATATTGAGCGAAAAGGTCACCTGCATCGGGTAACCCAGAAAACGCACTGCCGAATGGGTGGACAAACCTTTGGTGCCGGAAAACACCTGCAAGGACACCCGGTCACGTTCCAGCAACACGACCTGCGCCATACGTGGCAACTCTTCCCCCTCGCGACTTTCGATCATCGCCAGGTCACCAAAGCTGATGGGAGACACACCTGATTCCGGCAAGGGTACATGCACGGTCACTATATCGCCGACAATGGCCAAAATTCTGGAGTAGCGCACCAAAGACTGGGTCACATCAACGTCCCTTTACTGATTTGCCGTTACAGATCGGCCAGTTGCCAGACATCATAGGCCACCTCTTCATAGGGATGGACCCGTTTCAGTTCCGCCACGGCTGCCCGAATCAAACTGTCTTCACAGACCATTTCCACTTTCCATTCCGGTAACCGTTCCAGTTCACCCAAAGAGCCGATATGCGGATCGCTGCCGGCCAGAGGCCTGAACTGACCTTCCCCCAATACCTGCCAGCAACAGCTGTCATAGTCGCCGATACGACCGACGCCCAGATTAAAAAGACCGGTTTTTACTAACTCCAGATGTGAGTCCGGCACAAAAAATGTCAGTTTATACATGCTCAGCAGCACTCTCCCTGATGGTGTTACATATCTGACTGACCAGATCCGGAATCGCAGCCTCAACCGCCTCAGATAAAGGCGCCATCGGTTGACAATCCCCGACCTGAACGGCAAACAGCTCTACAGGCGGCAATGCCAGATGCAGCGCAGCCGCCAGTCGCAGCAATTCGGGTAAACCAATATGGTGGCTTGAGAGAGCCTGCAGGGACTCGACCTGTTCAAGCTCTGCTTCTCTGTAGTGAAACAGGCTTCCTGCTGCAGCGCAACAATCCACCGCATCCACCAGAATCACCCGTTTATATTGTTTGAGCTGTGTCAACAATCCTGCACCGGGGGCCGTAATAACCCTGAGTTCGACGCCGGGCAGCGCCTCTGTTTCCAGGCGGCTGACCACTTCCCAGCCCAGGCGGTCATCACCATGGGCAGAACCTAATCCAAATACAGCCAGTTGCATCATCGCCGCTCGGTGGTCAGTTTCAGAAAGTGGGTGGCACAGGAGATACAGGGGTCATAGTTTCGAATCACTTTTTCGCTGTGCAGGCGAAGTGCGTCATCTGGCTGAGACAAGCCAAAACGGTTCAGAGACTGCTGCAGATCCTGCTCAATACGCGCCTGATTCTGACTGGTCGGCGGGACGATACGGGCCGACTGAATAATGCCATGCTCATCCAGCTCATAACGCTGCCACAGCAGACCTCGAGGTGCTTCACTCCAGCCACAGGCAACCCCGGCCACCGGTTTCACGTCTATCGCAGGACAATCAGGCACCACATACTTTTGCAAAATCGAAATCGCCTCAGTCAGCGCAAACAGCACCTCAACGCCACGCGCCAGCATGCTGTGGAACATATTCCGGCTGGGGAAAGGTTTTCCCAGTTCAGTTAACAGTGACTGGATTTGTGGAGGCAACAGAGCATGGTTCAGGTTGAGCCGGGCCAGCGGCCCGACCAGATAATCCTTGCCTTCTAACAGACTCCAGAGCGCCGTGGAGTGCTGCACCTGATGTTCGGTAAAATGTTGATCATACTGTTCTGGCAAGATACGCAGACCCTGACTGCTGATCAGCTCACCCTGTTCAATCGGGTATGCAGCGCCGGTCAACGCCACCGAGGTAAAGACCTGCTCCTCTTCCGGCAGGTCAATCGTGGCCAACCAGCGACACATCTGCTCAGCCTCGGGTAACAGGGCTGTCAGGCGCTCCAGCAGTGCCTCTGCCTCTGCCATGGCTGGTGCATGATGAAAGCCCCCTATTTTCAGGCCCACAGGATGCACCGAACGCCCACCCAACAACCGCATGATCTGATTACCCGCATCCTGCAAAGCAAATCCACGGCGTACTTCATCCGGAAAATCACCTGCAAGACCAATGGCACTGTCATGGCCAAAGTAGTCCGGCAGCGCCAGCAGATGAATATGCAGACTATGACTCTGCAACCACTCCCCACAGTACATCAGTCGGCGCATCTGTTTGATCCAGGGGGTAAGCTGAACCTGAAACAGGCTTTCAAGCGCATTGGCGGCACTGACCTGATAGGCCACCGGACAGATACCACAGATCCGCGCCACGATATCCGGCAGCTCGGTGAAATGGCGGCCCTCCAGAAACTTCTCAAAAAAACGCGGCGGTTCATAGATTTTGAAATGCAGACCCGCCAGTCGGTCACCCTCAATATTCAGATGCAGCGCACCCTCGCCTTCGACACGGGCCAGACTGGGCACATCAATCTTGATACGACGCTCAGTCATTGGCGTCCTCCCCGGCAAACGGAATATCCGCAAATTCAGGCTGCTGGGGATGGATCAGATGAAACCGTCGTCCTACCGCGTCCGGTGCCAGCCCCAGCCCGGTAAAACGCCGGGCCAGTGCATCCGAATGGGGCAGCTCCGATGGACCATAACAACCATAACAACCCCGCCCGAACGCGGGACACAGAGCGCCACAGCCGGTCCGGGTAACCGGACCCAGACAGGGCTCGCCCTGGGTCACAAGGGTACAAACCACCTGCCTGCGTTTGCACTCAGCGCAGAGCTTTTCATTCAGCTCTGCTGGCATCACCCCTTCCAGCAATTGACCGATTGCAGCACAGATCTGAGCACTGTTGATTGGACAGCCCCAGAGCTCAAAATCCACTTTCACATAGGCTTTGATCGCATCCGAGCAATCCAGACTGTCGATAAATTCAGGGCTGGGATAGATCTGTCCCGGCCAGAGATCGCGTTCAGCCGAGAGATTTTTTAACGCCTGAATCCCGCCGGAGGTGGCGCAGGCACCAATGGTGATCAGAAAACGACTGCGCGCACGCACCTGCAGAATGCGCTGTTGATCATGGGCGGTCACCACACTACCCTCGACCAGCGCAATATCCACTTCAGCCTCCTCATCCAGCAGCCCCGCCTCAGCAAAGTGTTTTATCTCCACCTCTTCTGCCAGTGTCAGCAGATCCGGTCCCATGTTGAGCATGGCCAGCTGACAGCCATCGCAGGAACTGAATTTATGTAGCGCAAGGGTGAGACGTGGTCGTTTCATACCCCCTCCATACACAGGCGTTTAGCCACCTGCGGATAGGTAAATACCGGACCATCGTGGCACAAAAAATCGGCGCCAAACTGGCAGTGCCCACAGTGGCCTACTGCGCACTGCATGTTTCTTTCCAGACTGAGATAGATATGTTCCGGCGGCTGTCCGAGTTCGATCAGCTTCTCAGCCGCCGCATGCATCAGCCCTTCAGGACCACAGACCATAGCCACAGCCCCGGGCAGATCCGCAGTAACCTGATCCAGTAGTTCAGTAATACGGCCCTGATGGAAAGGCCAGCCCTGCCCGGCCTGATCTGCTGCCAGCAACACCTGCACCCCCGGCAACTTGCGCCAGCGGGCATACATCTCGGCCCAGATCAGATCATTGCTGTGTTTGACCCCCTGTATCACACAGATTTTTCCAAAGCGGTCACGCCGCTTCAGGGCATAATTAATGGCCGCCACTACCGGTGCACAACCCAGTCCCCCCGTCACCACTACCAGATCACCACCCTGAGCCTGACGCATCGGCCAACCCCGTCCAAAGGGCCCTCGCAGCCCCAGCCGGTCACCCACCTGCAGCTTTGCCAGGCCTTCGGTCACCCGCCCGACAATGCGAATGGTGTGGTCAATTAACGGCTCCTGCGCCGGATCGGAAACAATGGAAATAGGGACTTCGCCAACCCCAAACAGGTACAGCATGTTGAACTGTCCGGGACGAAACTGGTAACCCTGACGCTCAACCGGATTCACCAACTGCAGGCGCAGAGTAAAAATAGTGGCTGACTCGTGAATCACCTCACGCACTTCTGCCTGCATGGGGACAAATAACTCGACCGCGCTCATGAAGTTTCTCCCGTCAGGGCACGCACTTCCGCGACAAAATCGATCTCCGCCGGACACCAGCTGGTGCAGCGCCCACAGCCCACACAACCGGAACGACCATACTGCTGTTGCCAGACATCCAGTTTATGGATCATCCATTGCTGATAGCGGGTTTTTACATCCGGACGAACCTGCATGCCGGCCAGATGGCCATGGTTTTCACCAAAACAGCTGTCCCACTCCCGCTGATGGCGGCTGAGTTCACCGGTGAGGGTCAGCTCATCACTCTGGTGATGGCAGAAACAGGTTGGGCATACCATGGTGCAGTTACCACAGGCCAGACAGCGTTCAGCCACATCGTCCCACTGAGGATGGTCGCGTAACTTCTGCAGCTGATCTGGCTGGATCACCGGTAACTGACGTACCTGCTGCTGTATGGTCTGCTCCGTCTGTGCGTTCACCTGAGCCAGTTGCCGGGGAGTGACCGGTATCAGCGGCAACTGTTCCAGCAGCGCCTCTCCGGCGGGAGTGTCCGCCCGGATCACAAAACCGGTTTCCAGCTCTGCCAGGGCAATGTCAGCCCCATTGGTAATGTCGGGTCCATCACCAGTGGAGTGACAAAAACAGGTTTCGCTGGCATGGCTGCAATTCATGCCGATCAGCAAAAGGCCCATACGTTTGGCCGTGTAGCCCGGGTCACTGAAACTGCCTTCCATAAAATGCTGATCCTGCAGGCACAGAGCCGCCAGGTCACAGGCTTTCACCCCAAGAACAGCCACCTTGGGTCTCTGCTGCTCCGGTATCACAAACTCAACGCTGCCATCAGGCTGCCGCCGCGCCTGCCATAGGGTTTCTCTGGCGGGGAAAACCAGCGGTTTGATTGCCTGCGGGCCATTGGCCCAGTTAAACCAGCGGGGGGAGCTGGTCTTGGCAACTGAATAGCGCCCGGGATTCTGCTGATCCGTCACGCCTTGCGGTAATTGATCAACATGTTTCAGTTCAGCATAGAGAATCGCCCCCTCCTGCAC
>ERZ1031170.84-NODE-84-length-11757-cov-6.214493_pt1 | contig 11757 bp, 13 predicted proteins | sample MGYA00518222_ERZ1031170 | MGnify/ENA primary metagenome ERZ1031170 (study PRJEB33718, sample SAMN03159772) | human skin metagenome | collected 2014-05-20 | study: EMG produced TPA metagenomics assembly of the PRJNA266117 data set (Human skin bacterial metagenome and... | reverse complement strand
AGATGTAGAGAGGTCTCGTGGGCTCGGAGATGTGTATAAGAGACAGGTTTTAGGTAAAGCGATGTTTATGTTGCAAACGACAGCAGTTTGGGTCCGATTATAATTTTTCGTTCTCTGTAGCGACTGTTTCTTACTGCAGTGATTCATGCCTTGGTTTATAGTGCTTCTCCAATACAGGCCGCGTCTGGAGTTAACAGCTTTAGGAATCCATGAGGTTGGCCAGAAGGATATTTTTGTTGTATGAGGGGGGGGTATGTATTCTGATGAAGATATTCGGCGTTTGGCGTGGCAGAGTCGACGCGGGATGCTGGAACTGGATGTGCTGTTTGTTCCCTTTGTTAATGAAGCATTTCGTGATCTTAACCATGCAGACCAGGAGGCATTCGTACGATTGCTGGCCTGTGAGGATCAGGACTTATTTGTCTGGCTAATGGAGCGTGAACAGCCTGCGGATCCTGATTTACAGCGCATTGTGCGTATGATACTTGATCGTGTTCAACCTTGATTTCGTAGTCTTAACCTATTCAAGATACTATGCTGCCAGTTTCCTGCTGGTGCATATGCTGGTGATTTCTGCGATCTGTATGTCTGGTATGCCCGGTGCTGTCCAGGCTGTTTTAGTTATTGTTGTGATTGCTGGGGGTTATGCTGTTTGGCAAAGAGATGTGACGCTTCGTCGGCCATTTTCAGTTCACCGATTGCGATGGTTAGCTGACTGCAGGAGCTTGCAGCTTATTTGTCGCAATGGTGATGTGCTGGTTGTTTCTGGTATCAGAGCAAAAATGGTATTGCCTTTTCTGGTCATTCTTAATCTGGATGTGCAGTCAAAAACCTGGCCGCGGGTGTTATTTGTATTTCGTGATAGTTGTTCTCAGCGGGCATTTCGGCGTTTAAGGGTGCTGGCACGTTTTGCTGCACAGGATGTTTCTGCTCCCTAACGCCGGTGCCATGAAAAGTTATCCGGTAGTAAAATGGTATCCAGCGCTTCCGGATTTTCATCCGGGAAGTCCAAGGTATAGTGGAGACCCCGGCTTTCCTGACGTTGCATGGCAGAGCGAATGATCAGCTCCGCGACAACAGCCAGGTTACGTAGCTCCAGTAAATCATTACTGATTTTATAGTTGCTGTAGTACTCGGCGATTTCCTGTTGCAGTAGTTCTATGCGGTGTTTGGCTCGTTGTAAACGTTTAGTGGTTCGCACAATCCCGACATAATCCCACATGAATCTGCGTATCTCGTCCCAGTTGTGGGCGATCACTACATCTTCATCTGAATCTGTAACCTGTGACTCATCCCAGTCAGGGATTAAGGCTGCATCCAATGGCGTCTCAAGCGATTGCAGTAAGTCATCTGATGCGGATCTTGCGTACACCAGACACTCAAGCAGTGAATTGCTGGCAAGACGGTTAGCGCCATGCAGGCCGGTAAAAGAGGTTTCACCAATGGCATATAGTCCTGCGATGTCGGTTCTGCCGTGCAGGTCGGTAACAACGCCGCCGCACGTGTAGTGGGCTGCCGGGACAACAGGTATCGGCTCTTTCGCAATATTGATACCAAGCTCCAGGCAGCGTTGATAAATGGTTGGAAAATGCGCCTGAATGAACTGCTCTGAACGGTGAGAAATATCGAGATACACGCAGTCGCAGCCCAGTCGTTTCATCTCGTGGTCAATGGCCCGGGCGACAATATCGCGAGGTGCAAGCTCAGCTCTGGCATCAAAGAGATGCATGAATTGAGATCCATCAGGCAGCAGCAGTTTACCGCCTTCTCCCCGGACTGCCTCTGAAATTAAAAATGACTTTGCCTGAGGGTGATAGAGGCAGGTGGGGTGGAATTGATTGAATTCCATATTGCCGACCCTGCACCCGGCACGCCAGGCCATCGCAATGCCATCACCGGTCGCACCGTCTGAGTTACTGGTATACAGATAGGCTTTTGAGGCGCCGCCCGTGGCTAAAATGACGTTGCGCGCCTGAAATACTTCGACATGCCCGGTTGATTCATTCAGTACATATGCCCCGATACAACGATTATGTGGCAACCGGAGTTTGCGCCGAGTGATCAGATCGACAGCAATATGGTGCTCAAAAAGATCGATATTCGGAGAAGACTTGGCTTGAGCAATCAGTGTTTCCTGCAGTGCCCGTCCGGTTGCATCGGCAGAATGGATGATACGCCGATGGGAATGGCCACCTTCCTGAGTCAGATGGTAATCGTCGGTGCTTTGCTGGGTGAATGAAACCCCTTGTTGAATCAACCACTCAATATTGGCTTTGCCGTTATTGACTGTAAATTCGACGGCATCTTTGTGGCTCAGGTTGCCGCCGGCGATCATGGTGTCTTCAATATGTGCCTGAGTGGTATCTGTGGTATCCAGGACCGCGGCAATGCCGCCTTGTGCAAGCCAGGTAGAACCGCTGGTGAGTTCTCGCTTGCTCAGTACCGCAACCTTAGCGTTGGGGGATAAGTGTAACGCCATGCTCAGGCCAGCCGCGCCGCTGCCAATAATAAGAGCATCATAGTAGTGATGGGTGGCCATATAACTGCTAAATCCTGAGGGCTGTATTGCCAGGCTGCTATTGTAAGTTTTTTTTTGGTTTGAGTGGAACTTCAAACATGTCTCATGTTCTTAACAGTGTCCTGAAGCTTGGTACGGGTTGATCATTGGTTTATCTAACAGCGATACTGCAGCCGTGGGTTTCATGTTATGCCGACGAAGCCCCACGTTGAGAAGTCGGTATTAAGGAAATATGAGTGTCTAATGAAAATCAGGCAGTGATCGACCAGCAGTTGGTTGAACGGGTTAAAGCCGGAGATAAACGTGCCTTTGATTTACTGGTGAAAAAGTATCAGCACAAAATTGTGGGTCTGATTGGTCGATATATTTACGACTCCCATGAAGCGATGGATGTGGCGCAGGAGACGTTTATTAAGGCCTACCGTGCTATTCCCCGTTTTCGTGGTGATAGTGCTTTTTATACATGGCTTTACCGTATTGCTATAAACACAGCAAAGAACCATTTGGTGGCCAGAGGCCGTAAACCGGCTGATGTTGATGTGGATGATGCCCAGTATTTTGAAGGTGATAGTGACCTTAAGGATATCGAAACACCCGAGAATCAGCTGTATCGGGATGAATTAGAGCAGGTGATTAAGCGTACATTGGATCGCCTGCCCGAGGATTTGCGTGTTGCGTTGACTCTCAGAGAATTTGAAGGTCTGAGTTATGAGGACATCGCCAGTATTATGGATTGTCCGGTTGGTACGGTGAGGTCACGCATTTTTCGCGCCCGTGAATCCATAGATAAAGAAATTCGGCCACTGATGGCCAGTTGATAAAAGTAGATTGCAGAGGTAATGCATATGTCTGAACAGTCCGGCGAATCTCTCTCCGCCCTGATGGACGGCGAGCTGGGTGAGTTTGAAATGCGACGTCTGTTGCAGCGCATGGAGGATGAGCCTGAGCTGGGTTTAACTTGGCAGCGTTATCACGTTGCACGTTCTGCATTGCTCTCAGAGAAGGTTTCATCGCCGTCACTTGATATCAGTGCCTCCGTGCAAAAAATGCTTGAAAGTGAGCCTGTACATCAGGTTGATCAAAGCCCCACGGCTGATGCTTCGGACGCATCCGGTTCTTTCTGGAAGCCTTTTGCCAGCATGGCTGTGGCAGCTTCGGTGACTGCAGTTGTGATCTTTGGTGCGCAAACTTATCAGACTCAGCCAACCTCGCACGAGACACCTTTGGCGGACGCAAGGCCTACATTTACGTTGCCATCTGCTCCGGTCAGAGAAGGCATAGTCCGGGCCCAGTATGGCGAAGGGCGCAGCCTTTCAGAGCAAATACAGGAACCTGACATTATTCGCTTGCCGGAAGGGATGGACCGTTACATAGAACAGCACCAGCAGATGTTGACGCCAAAAGAACCACAATGGAGCGCCAGCTGGTTGCCAGAAGGTTATGTGCCTATGCGGCGCAATGTTATCCCGCATGCTGAATTGCTGGTTTATAGCAATGGGCGTAATGCCTTTACTGTTTGTATAGAGGATATTGATCATCAGTCAGCGCCTCCGGGTGTTAGTCAAACAGATAATGTTGTTGCTGTGGGTAAGCGGGTAGGTAATCACTTTGTGACCGTGGTGGGCGATGTGCCACTCATGATCGCTGAGCGTATAGCGACCTCGGTGCGTCCAGTAGAATAACTCCATGATTGAAGAACGAGGCCGGGTGGTTGAGGTCGATTCCGCAGGCATTTGGGTTGAAACCAGCAAAACCAGTGCCTGCGCTGCCTGTGCCGCTAAAAGTGGCTGCGGTCAGAAATTACTTGTCCAGGCAGCAGGACAAAAAGCTTTTATTTTTAGTGTTCTGAACCCCTCTCAATTATCTGTTCAACCCGATGATGCGGTGATGGTGGGTATTGAAGAGGGCGCTTTGCTGAAGGCGACACTGATGACATATCTGTTTCCTTTACTGATGTTGATGCTGTTTGCTGTGATTCCACATCACATGGACTGGTCAGAGGGGTGGGTTGTCGGATTCGCTGTACTGGGCTTGATTCTGGGCTTTGGCCTGGTTAGGGCGATGACAAAACGACTCTTCCGGTCTGATAAATTCCAACCGGTACTGACCCGAATTCTTGTGCAATAAAATAAGTAAAACAGGTGGCTTGCTCTATGAAGCGTGTGTATTCCCTTGTCTGTGCTGTTATTCTTTGTTTTGCTGCTCCGGTATCTGCAGCTGAGTTGCCTGACTTTAAAACACTGGTCAAAGCAGCGTCACCTGCGGTGGTTAATATCAGCACAGTGCAGAAGGACAGTCCTGAGCAAGCGGGTCAGATTTTCAGGGGGCCTAATGGTGAAGAGCTGCCCGATATTTTTAAACACTTCTTTAAATTTCCGGATGGAACGCAACCTCCACGGCATAAAACTCCGCAGTCTCTGGGGTCTGGTTTTATTATCTCTTCGGATGGATATCTGTTAACAAATCATCATGTGGTTGCGGATGCCGAGACAGTGACGGTTCGGCTGTCCGACCGGCGTGAACTTGAAGCACAGGTGGTTGGTAGTGATGAACGTTCAGATATTGCCGTGCTTAAAATAGATGCGGTAGACCTGCCGGTTGTTAAATTGGGCAAATCGGCTGCCCTTGAGGTCGGTGAGTGGGTATTGGCTATTGGCTCCCCTTTTGGTTTTGATCATAGCGTAACGGCAGGTATTGTCAGCGCTAAGCAGCGCGCGTTGGCCAATGAAACCTATGTTCCTTTTATTCAAACAGATGTGGCAATTAACCCGGGTAACTCTGGTGGACCGCTGTTCAATCTTGCAGGTGAAGTTGTGGGTATTAACTCTCAGATCTATACCCGCTCTGGTGGTTTTATGGGGTTGTCATTTGCGATTCCGATTGATGTTGCCATGGAAGTAGCTAACCAGATTAAGGATAAGGGTTTTGTCACCCGAGGCTGGTTGGGCGTTATTATTCAGGAAGTAAGTCGTGACCTCGCCGAGTCTTTTGGTCTTGATAAACCCTCTGGTGCCCTGGTTGCTAAAGTGCTGCCTGATAGTCCGGCACATAAGGCTGGACTGGAAGAGGGCGATATCATCCTCCGCTTTAATGGTCGCGAAGTGGTGCATTCAGCTGACCTGCCGCATTATGTTGGCCGGGTTAAACCAGGACAGACTGCTGAACTGAATGTTGTTCGTGCAGGACAGAAGCAAACACTTAAGGTTGAGATAGGTGCCTTGCCTGATGCGCAACAGATAAGTCAGGCAGAAAGTCCGGCGTTATCTGGTGGCTTGAACCGACTGAAAGTTGAAGTGGCAGAACTGGATGATGAGCGTCGTTCCAAATGGCAGGTCAGTGCGGGGGTTGTTGTGCGTCAGGTGATGCCTGGGCCGGCTGCTCAGGCAGGACTGATGGTAGGAGACGTGATTACTATGCTTAACGGTGAGTCAGTCAGCTCTGTCAGTGAATTCGAAAAAGTGGTTGCCCGGCTGCCGGATGATCGCGCAGTACCCCTGCGCATCGTGCGTCGGGGTAGTCCGATGTTTATTCCTTTAAAACTGGATAATTAAAGCTCAATTATTTTTCCATCAGAGGGGGCGTTAGCCCCCTTTTCTGTTAGCCGCAGATAGCCGGTTTATAGGATTTACGGTAAACTTGCCGCCTTTATTTACGCTCAAGCTTTTGGATACGCAGCACGTGAGTAACCTCGAACATATACGAAATTTTTCAATCATTGCCCATATCGACCACGGTAAATCCACGCTGGCGGATCGCTTTATTCAGTTGTGTGGTGGTCTGAGTGATCGGGAAATGGCTGCGCAGGTGCTTGACTCCATGGAGCTGGAGCGTGAGCGCGGTATTACCATCAAAGCGCAGAGTGTTACCCTCAATTATACCTCGCAGGATGGCACTACTTATCAGTTGAATTTTATCGACACGCCAGGGCATGTCGATTTTTCCTATGAAGTGTCGCGATCTCTGGCGGCCTGTGAAGGTGCTCTACTGGTCGTGGATGCCGCTCAGGGGGTTGAGGCTCAGTCTGTGGCCAACTGCTATACCGCCATCGAACAGGGCCTGGAAGTGGTACCCATTCTTAACAAGATGGACCTGCCGCAGGCAGATCCGGAGCGTGTTCGGGTCGAGATAGAAGAAGTGATTGGGATTGATGCGACCGAAGCCGTGCCCTGTTCTGCGAAAAGCGGCATGGGGGTCGAGGACGTTCTCGAACAATTAATTCTTAAAATTCCGGCCCCGGAAGGTGATGTGTCGGCGCCGTTACAGGCCTTGATTATTGATTCCTGGTTTGACCCGTACCTGGGCGTTGTGTCCCTGGTACGTGTTAAGCATGGCACCTTACGCAAGAAAGATAAGATTCTGGTGAAGTCCACCGGGATTAGCCACCAGGTTGAGTCACTGGGTGTATTCTCACCGAAGCGGACAGAGCGTGCCGAATTAAAAGCCGGCGAAGTTGGCTTTGTTGTGGCGGGTGTTAAAGACATTCATGGCGCGCCTGTGGGGGATACCCTGACCCACCAGAAAACACCTGATGTTGATAGTCTGCCCGGATTTCAGCGCGTTCAGCCTCAGGTCTACTCTGGCCTTTTTCCTACCAGTGCAGATGATTATCAGGATTTCCGCGAAGCACTGGAAAAGCTCACGCTTAACGATGCATCACTGTATTTTGAACCAGAAACCTCGGATGCGCTCGGGTTCGGTTTTCGCTGTGGTTTCCTGGGGATGCTGCATATGGAAATCATTCAGGAACGCCTTGAGCGTGAGTACAATCTGGATCTCATCACTACGGCACCTACGGTTGTTTACGAGCTGGAGCTGAATAACGGCGATATCGTGTACATTGACAGCCCTTCTAAGCTACCAGATCCCGCCAGTATCAATGAGATGCGTGAGCCTATTGTGCAGGCAAATATCCTGGTACCACAGGATTACCTCGGTCAGGTGATTGGCTTGTGTGTAGAGAAACGTGGTGTACAAAAACAGATGCACTATGTCGGTAAACAGGTTCAGGTGACCTATGAACTGCCTATGGCTGAAGTGGTACTCGACTTTTTCGACCGGCTCAAATCTGTTAGCCGTGGTTACGCCTCTCTTGAATATAACTTCATTCGCTTTGAGCCCGCAAAACTGGTTCGGATGGATATTTTGATCAACGGTGATAAGGTGGACGCTTTGGCGGTTATCCTGCACCGTGATAATGCTCAGTACCGTGGCCGTCTGTTATGTGAAAAGATGAAAGAGGTGATTCCGCGCCAGATGTTTGATGTGGCGATTCAGGCAGCACTGGGAGGCAAGGTCATTGCGCGTACCACTGTAAAAGCTTTACGTAAGAACGTACTGGCCAAATGTTATGGTGGTGATGTAAGCCGGAAGAAAAAACTGCTGCAAAAGCAGAAAGAGGGTAAGAAACGGATGAAGCAGGTCGGCAGTGTTGAAATTCCTCAGGATGCATTCCTGGCCGTACTGAAAGTCGATAGCTGATAGGTAAGGAAATCGGGATGGATTTTGATTTTGCACTGATTCTGGTGGTTCTGACATTCTTGTCAGGTCTGATCTGGCTATATGACCGTATGTTGCTGGCGCCAAAACGCAATGCGCGCGTCAAGGCTGCACAGGTGCAGGCCGGTGGAGAGCTGCCGACCCAGGCACTCACAGAACTTAACCGTGAATCTGGTTGGGTCGATACCGGCCGTTCAGTGTTTCCGGTGCTGTTGCTGGTATTGCTGCTGCGCTCTTTTCTGGTTGAACCCTTTCAGATTCCGTCGGGCTCAATGTTGCCAACACTTAAGATTGGCGATTTTATACTGGTGAATAAGTTTTATTACGGGTTGCGTTTGCCTGTCTTGAACACCAAGTTTGTCTCTGTGAACGCCCCTGAACGGGGAGATGTTGTTGTATTCAAGTATCCCAAACAACCTACGATAAATTACATTAAACGAGTGGTAGGCTTGCCGGGTGACAGGATTCGGTATCAGGATAAAATTCTGTATATCAATGGTGTCGCTCAGGATAAAACGCTACTGGCGCAATTGCCGCCAAGTCGCCCACAGCGCATGGTATTTGAAGAAGCACTGGATGGGGTAGCCCATCAGATCTTTAATGATCTGCCAAGGCCAGCGCTGAATAACGAATGGGTTGTTCCTGCCGGTCACTATTTTATGATTGGTGATAACAGGGATAACAGTAACGATAGCCGTTACTGGGGGTTTGTGCCTGATGAGTTACTGGTCGGAAAAGCATTTGCGGTCTGGATGCACTGGCCAACCTTTTTCAGCATTCCTCAGTTCAGTGATTCACGTTTGATTCAATGAAGGACTCTGAGATGAACGTTAAGAACCCTAGAATGCAATCTGGTGCTTCAATTCTGCTCATTATTCTGATGATCGGTCTTGGGGCGGGTATTTTTAGTGTGGCCATGAAGCTGTATCCATCTTATACCGACCACCGGGTAATTATGGGTATTCTGAATGAAGTGTTGCAAAACAAAGATCAGATTGTACAAAGTAACCGGCAGATTCGAACTTTGGTTGACCGGCGTCTGACTATCAATTCTATTTACAAATTCCGTGGTGCGGATAAAGCTGAATGGCTTACAATCACCCGCGAGCAGGGTTTTATCAAGTTTAAAGTAAAATATCAGGATCAGGTGCCTATCTATTACAACGTAGATGCCCTGGTGAAATTCGACGAAACAGTACAAGCCAAATTGCCTTGATCAAACCTGTCGCCGGACTGATCCGCCGGATCGGTTATACCTTCAAAGATGAGTCACTGTGTGAACTCGCGCTCAGCCACCGCAGTTGTGGTAAACAGAATAATGAGCGTCTTGAGTTTCTGGGTGACTCCATTCTTAACTTTGTTATTGCTGAAGCGTTGTTTCATCATTTCCCTTCTGCTCGCGAAGGTGAGCTTAGTCGCCTGCGTGCAAAACTGGTTAAAGGCGCAACCCTGTCTGAGGTAGGGCGCGAACTGGAATTGGGGGATTATCTGCGTTTGGGTAGCGGAGAGCTGAAAAGTGGCGGTTATCGCCGTGATTCAATTCTGGCCGATGCTGTTGAAGCGCTGATTGGTGCTATCTATCTGGACAGTGATCTGGAAACAGCGCGGACGTTTATTCTGGCTCAGCTGGGTGGGCGTCTGGAAAAACTGGATCTTAAAGTCACTCTGAAGGACCCTAAAACCCGGTTGCAGGAATTTCTGCAGTCCCGTCGCCTGGACCTTCCTGAATATGATCTCGAGAAGGTACAGGGTGATCCGCATGATCAGACTTTTTATATCGCCTGCCGCGTCTCCGGTCTTAATGAGCCTGCCCGTGGTGAAGGAAGTAGCCGCCGCAAAGCCGAACAGCAAGCCGCGCGTATGGCATTGATTGCGCTAGAGGTGGAGAAAGCCTGATGTCCGATGATTTAATGCATTTATTAGAGCCGCAGAACCCGAACCAGCACTGTGGTTTTGTTGCTATTGTGGGGCGCCCGAATGTGGGTAAATCCACGTTGATGAATCACATCTTGGGGCAAAAGCTGAGTATCACCTCACGTAAACCGCAAACCACCCGCCATCAGATCATGGGCATTAAAACGGAAGGTGACTTGCAGATTATCTACGTCGATACGCCGGGTTTGCACAAAGATGACGGTAAAAAAGCGCTGAACCGATATATGAACAAAGCGGCTTCTGATGCCCTGCGTGATGTTGATCTGATCGTTTTCCTGGTTGATCGCACCGCATGGACAGAAGAAGATCAGCTTGTTTTGGACAAGGTGAAAAATGCCCGTTGCCCGGTGATACTTGCAGTGAATAAAGTGGATCAGTTAAAAGATAAAGCTGCGCTGCTGCCAATTATGGAAAGTCACGCAAAACGCATGTCTTTTGCTGAAATGGTGCCGCTTTCAGCTAAACAGGGTCACAATATTGACCAGCTTGAATCGCTGATTAAGGCGCATATTCCCCAGGGTTTCCATCACTTCCCGGATGATCAGCTGACCGACAAAAGTTCGCGTTTTCTCGCCGCCGAGATGGTGCGTGAAAAGCTGATGCGTAATCTGGGTGACGAAGTGCCTTATGGTACTACAGTTGAAATTGAAGAGTATAAATACGCTGAAAACGGTGTATTGCATATCAGTGCGTTGATTTTGGTCGAGCGAGATGGGCAGAAACGTATTGTGATTGGCGATAAAGGCAGTCGTATTAAGACCATTGGACGCGATGCACGACTCGATATGGAGCGTATGTTCGAGTCCAAAGTGATGTTGAATTTATGGGTCAAAGTACGTCGTGGTTGGGCTGATGATGAGCGCGCGCTACGCAGTCTGGGATACAGCGATAACTGATGGCGGAGCGGTTTGAGCAGCAGGCCGCTTATGTACTGCACAGTCGTCCTTATCGAGATACCAGTTTGCTGGTCGATTTTTTTACCCTTGAACAGGGACGGGTGCCGGCGGTTGTGCAGGGCGCTCGCCGACCTGGATCACGTCTTCGCAGTATTTTACAACCCTTTGTGCCCATTCAAATCAGCTGGCGTGGCCGTCAGGAACTGAAGACTCTGCAACAAGCTGAGGCAGTTGGAACAATGGTGTTGTTGCAGGGTAATGCTCTGCTCTGCGCCCTCTATGTGAATGAGCTGTTGCAGCGATTGCTGCAGCCGTTTGACGCTCACCCCCGGCTTTATGTCTATTATCAGTATGTGCTGAACGAGCTTCTGTCGGGTGCGGATGTAGAAGGGGGATTGCGTACCTTTGAGCATCGTCTGCTTGCTGAGTTGGGATGTTTGCCTGAGCTTGCAGACTTGGATGCGCAACAACTCTACCTGTATGAACCTGATCAGGGTTTTGTGCCAATCAGTCAGCCTTCAGAGCGTCATTATTCATCCTGTTTCTGGGGCTATCAGCTCAACGCGATTGCACAAGATGCGTATAGTGAGCAAGAAGTGAAGCGTGCGGCCAAACGCCTGATGCGATTGGCAATCGATCATCAACTGGGTGGTACGCCGCTGCGTAGCCGTAGTCTATTTAAGAAAATGTAAGGAGCCTGCGTTGTTAGAGCCAAACCGTTTACTGTTAGGCGTAAACATTGATCACATCGCTACCCTGCGTCAGGCCCGGGGTACCCGTTATCCCGACCCGGTCCAGGCTGCTGCACTGGCGGAGGACGCGGGGGCCGACGGTATTACTGTGCATCTGCGAGAAGACCGCCGTCATATTCAGGACCGGGACATTTATCTGCTCAAAGAAACACTTCAGACC
>ERZ1031170.83-NODE-83-length-11813-cov-6.069059_pt1 | contig 11813 bp, 9 predicted proteins | sample MGYA00518222_ERZ1031170 | MGnify/ENA primary metagenome ERZ1031170 (study PRJEB33718, sample SAMN03159772) | human skin metagenome | collected 2014-05-20 | study: EMG produced TPA metagenomics assembly of the PRJNA266117 data set (Human skin bacterial metagenome and... | reverse complement strand
AGATGTGTATAAGAGACAGCCAAAATGCTTTCCTGTTGAATCGGTTAATGCTTTGCCGATGATAGCATGCGGCGCATCAGGATAAGTATCTCGTCACGTTTAGCATAGATTTCAGCCAGCTGATGGTTCTGCTGCTCCGGGTTTGACTGGGTTCGGGACACGGTCATTAATTCCCCGGCCAGCTGGTGTAATTCCCGGTGCAACCGATCCACCGTATGCAGTAGAGGATTATAGTCATAACGGTCTGCTGCCTGCTCACTCAGCCAGCGGCCAAAATTGCAGTGTGCCGGATTCAGTTCCAATACGTCTGAGATATCCAGCAACCCGTTAAGCGCTGTTTCCAGCGTACGCACCCAGGCCCGGTGTTCTGTACAGGCAAACAGCAGCGGAATATCTTCCCGGCTGACCCGGGCAGTTTGCTGCCATAACTCAGGGGGTTGCCAATGCTGCACCCAGGTACTGACGTCAGCCGCAGGCATCGGTTTGGCAATAAAATAGCCCTGCGCCACTTCACAGCCAAGCTGCAACAGCAGCTCACCCTGGGCTTCACTCTCCACACCTTCTGCCACCACATCCCGGCGGAAAGCCTGCGCCAGACCCAGCACGCCCTCCAGTATTGCCAGATCTTCCGGATCATCCAGCATGTCACGCACAAAGGACTGATCAATCTTGAGCTGCTGTGCCGGCAGGCGCTTCAGATAGGTCAGGGACGAATACCCGGTGCCGAAATCATCCATGGCAAAACGTACGCCAAACTGTCTGCAGGCCCGGATGACTCTGGACACCTGCTCGATATCTTCAAGCGCACTGGTCTCGAGCACTTCCAGCATCAGCCCGTCAACCGCGAGAAACGCATGCTCGGCCAACTGTTTTTTGAGCCAGTCCACAAAGTCGGGCTGCTGAATCTGGTATGCACTGACATTCACACTGACCGGCAGTACCAGTCCCGACGAACGCCAGCGTTCATGCTGCGCTAATGCTTCCTGTATGACCCAGGCACCCAGATCGAGTGAGAGCGGGTGGTTCTCTATTACCGGTAAAAAATTCGCCGGCGATAGCAGGCCGCGTTCCGGGTGCTGCCAGCGAATCAGGGCTTCAACACCTTCGATAACCCCGCTGCGCATTCTGACCTTAGGCTGATAATGCAGCACAAACTCACCCTCTGTCAGCGCAGAGGCAATCCGGTCGAGGGATTCGTGATGGCCACGCAGCGTCCGGTCCTGTTCTGAGTCAAATCGCTGATAGCGGTTTTTACCGGCCAGCTTGGCCTGATACATCGCCTGATCCGCCTGCCGCAGCAATTGGTCAGCATCCACCTCTTCGATCTGAGGGTAAAAAGTCACCCCGGCACTGGCCGACACCTGCAGCAGATTATTTTCCACCCGGATCGGTTTAGAGGCGGCATCCAGCAAACGCTCCAGCACCGGTACACTGGCCCCTTCGTTATCCAGATCTTCCAGCACCGCAACAAACTCATCGCCACCCAGCCGCGCCAGCGTGTCACTCTCCCGCAGGGCCTCACGCATACGGGAGGAAAGCTTCATCAACAGCTGGTCACCACTGTCATGACCAAAGGTGTCATTCACTTCCTTAAAACCATCCAGATCAAGATAGACAACGGCCAGCCGGTTCTGACGACGCTTGACCTGCTGGATGGCATGGCGGATACGATCACCCATCAGTAAACGATTGGGCAACCCGGTCAGGGCATCAAAATGGGCAATACGCTCCAAACGGCGCTGATGCTCTTTCAGCTCAGTGATATCCGCCAGTAACGCCACATAGTGCTGGACTTCGCCCTGCTCATCCTTAACCGCAGTAATGGTCAGCCGTTCCAGGAATACCTTGCCATCTTTTTTACGATTCCAGATCTCACCGGACCAGTAACCTTTCTCCTCCAGTTTTAACCAGAGCTGACGGTAAAACGCCGCATCCTGCTCACCGGACTGAAGGATGCTGGGGTTTTGACCCAACACCTCTTCACGCCGGTAGCCGGTGATTTCAGTGAAGGCTTTATTGACATCCAGAATCAAACCATTGCGCCCGGTAATCATGATTCCTTCAAGGGCATGGCTGAATACATTCGCGGCCAGACGCAGCTCCTCTTCCGCCCGCTTCTGATCCGTGATGTCCTGAACCGTACCAAATCCCCGTTGCAACCTGCCGTTTGCATGCCGCCAGAAGTGGCCTTTGGACAACACATAACGCACCGGACCATCGTCCTGTTTTAGCCTGTGTACCAGCTCATACGCCACACCTTTTTTTCTGGCATGCAGCAGGGTATGCAGGACCGCTTTGCGATCCTCCGGGTGTACTAGTCGGATAAAAGAAACAAAGCTCGGTGCCTGCCTGGCGATGGGCAGATTCATCAGATGATACATCTCATCGGACCAGAACATCCGGCGATCTGATACGTTGTATTCCCAACTGCCCAGCCGGGCGATGCGCTGGGCTTCCAGCAGCCGGTCTTTATGTTCTCGCAGATCCCGTTCAATCTGCTTAATGGTGGTGATCTCCTTGGCGATGCCATAGACACCGATCACCCGGCCATTTTCATCTTTGAGCGGCCCCTTATTGGACAAAAAGACATGGGGGCCGGTGGGCGTATCCAGTTCAGTCTCGAAGGTACGTTCGGTCTGGCGTGAAATGACCAACTGATCATTCAGCCGCAACTGTGCGGCCTGGGCAGCAGGGAACAGTGTACGATCATCCTTGCCCAGAATATCCGCAACCCGCATCCCCATAATGTTCGCCAGGGCTTCATTGCACATGGTGTACCGGCCCTGCAGATCTTTGGCGAAAATTGGTTCAGCGGAACTGTCAGCAATGGCTGAAAGCAGTTGCTGGGCACGCAGGCGGTTGGCCTGAATCCGCTGAATAGACCGCCCCACCGATAGTTTCTGCACCTGATACAGATACACCACACCAAAAAACAGCACAATCAGCAGCAGCAACGAGATGGCATTGATCAGCCACACCTCATATTTTGCCCCCTGATACACCTCACCCAGGTCAAGCTTCACCAGCAGGAACCACGGGCTGTTTGGTATTTTTCGTGACACCCCCATGCTGGGTTGGTTGCGGTAATCAAGGCCATGCACCAGTTCACCCACCCGCGCCCTGCCCCGCAACACCTGCGCCTCCAACAGGTCCGGACTGACCACACTGAAACGCCCTGCTAACTGGCCCGGTTGCAGAAACCGCACCTGATTGAGATAAGCAACATATTGCCCATCCTGCTGAAACAGCACCACATCCCCACTTTGAGCAGGCACAGGCCAATGCAGCAGTTCCGGCCATAAACTTTCAGCCGGATTGGCCCGGAGCAGCACCACCGGATTTGCACCCTGCGCCACCACGGGCAGCGGCAGCAGAAAATCAATCAGTTTGCGCGAGGGATCTAGCAGATAGGGTGTCAGTTCCTGCACCTCAGATTGGCGGGACACATGCAGAAGCGTCTCCCGAAACAGTGCACTATCCTGACTTTGGGTCACCGGTGGCTCACTCCAGGCAACCTTTAACTGGTGGTCATACAGGGTGACCTGCTGGTACTGATCCGTTTTTCGGATCTGGCTCAACCGGTCCTGCAGAATACGGCCCGCCACATGATCACCCGATTCCAGCCACTGACGGTATTCTGTCAGGACCTCGGCGCTGCTGTTCAGGTAATCCAGCGTTTTTAACCGGTTAGATACCCAGTTAGCCACCTGGGTCTGCTTCAGGTCAGCAATCGATTGCAGTCGTGCAACCTCAACCGTTTCACGCTGCTGAATGCTGTATCCCGTTGCCAGGGCTGCCACCAGCAAACAGAAACCTGCCAATACCCCGAAAATGAGGCTCAACCTGCGTCTGTACTGCCTGAGCATCTGACTGTCACTGAGCTGATCCTGCCGTTTTAACTGCCAGCCAAAAACAGCTGTGGTCAATAACAACAAAAAGGCATCCAGCAGAAAGCTGCCAAGCAGTTGCTGATAGGGGTCCGTAATCAGCCAGTTCAGTAAAGTGCCTGACAGAAGCCAGAACAGGGTGGCTGCCGCACCATAGACCAGCAGTGGCCCCAGCAGCTCCTGATAAGAGCTGAATAAAGGGTTACTGGAGGGGGCACCCTCTTCGTCAGACAGTTCAGACTGTGCAGTCCGGGACGAGGTCATCTCATCCATGCAACGTAAATCCGCGCAATTTATATGGATATAATTCCAACACTGTAACGGCCAGTCCCGCCATTAGTTAAGCCCGCCAATCTGCCATGCCAGATAGGTTGCATAGTTGTCGGTCATGCCACTGATAAAATCCAGTGCCCGCATATAGGCAGGATACAGCGGCATACCGGGTGCGGGGGCATGAATACCCATCAGGCTGATGATCCGTTCGCTGCGGTAGCTTAGCTCCTGGCCGGCGTTGCTATGATTTTCGTAGACCGCGTGACAAAACGCCTCCAGCAGGATACCCAGAATGGTATAAGCACCAACCTCAAGCTCAGTTTTGCGGGTATCCGGAAACACCTGTTCACGGGCAAGCTGTTTGGCACGGCGAATACCCGCCGCCACATCCGGATCGCCATCCAGCAACAGTTCACCGCTGTACTCCCCGGCCATAATGGCCGTCTGATTGGCCAGATAAGCGTTCACAGTGGAGCTCACCATATGCTCCATGGCTTTGCCGCGCAGCGCTGAAATTTTGCGCCGGGCCGACGCCTGGGACGAGAGAATGTCATCATCAAAGCTCTCATCACCGCAGAGTTGCAGCAAAATGGGACGTATCTCTTCAAAGTGCAGAATATTCAGTTCTACCGCATCTTCCAGATCCACGATGGCGTAACAGATATCATCCGCCGCCTCCATCAGATAGGCCAGCGGATGCCGGCACCAGCGATTTTCACCCAGCTGGATCAGCCCCAGTTCCTCGCCCAGATGGTTTAGAATATCCAGTTCAGTCAGATAGGCACTGAATTTACCGCGACTGCCCGCATCCGCTGATCCCCAGGGGTATTTGAGCAAGGTACCCAGCGTGGGATAGGTCAGACGCAAACCCCCATCAAAGAGATGATTTTCTATCCGCGTCACAACCCGGAAACCCTGTGCATTGCCCTCAAATGTCATCAGATCTTTACGTTCTGCAGCGGACAGGTCCTGCAGGTAAATACTTTGCTGATGCCGTTTGAACCAGTCGCGAATGGCATATTCACCGGCATGCCCGAAGGGTGGGTTGCCAATGTCGTGCGCCAGGCAGGCAGACTGCACAATCATGCCAATATCATAGGCACTGGCCCAGTCCGGTAACTGCTCCTGAATCATCTCGCCCACCCGGATGCCCAGACTACGGCCCAGACTGCCGACTTCAATCGAATGTGTCAGACGGGTATGGATGTGATCATTCAGTGACATGGGGTGGACCTGGGTTTTGCGACCCAGCCGGCGAAACGCACTGGAAAAAATGATCCTGTCCTGATCCTTGTGAAAATGACTACGCCCGACTTCAGCGGCCGGCAGTTCGGCGTGGCCATAACGATGGGTAGTGAGCAGGCGGTGCCACTGCATCGGCATCTGTCTGTTTCCTTCAATAGTAAATTGTATCTGCTTATTGTTATCGGCCAACGGAGATAGTTCCACTGTAAAACATCCCTCCTTGAGACAGCTATGCTTAATACGAGGTGATGTTATGAAAACAACACGAACTGAAACCGATAGCATGGGGACCCTTGAGGTACCCGCCGATGCTCTCTATGGTGCCCAGACCCAGCGCGCGGTGAACAACTTTACGGTCAGCGGTCAGCCAATGCCAGTCAGCTTTATCAAGGCATTGATCCTGATCAAAGCCGCCGCTGCCCGCAGTCACATGTTACTGGGCACGCTGCCTGAAAACGTGGGTACGGCCATTGTGGATGCCACCCGGACACTGCTCGAGTCCACAGATCTGCAGCAGCACTTCCCCGTTGATGTTTACCAGACCGGTTCCGGAACCAGCAGTAATATGAACGCCAACGAAGTCATTGCCACGCTGGCCAGCGCACAACTTGGCGAAGCCATATCCGCCAACGATCAGGTCAATCTGGGCCAAAGCAGCAATGACGTTATCCCCAGCGCCATTCATGTCAGCGCGGCCATCGAGCTGGATCAGGCGCTGTTACCCGCGCTGTCACAACTCAGCACGACCATTCGTCAAAAAGGGGCACAACTGGACGGCATCATCAAAACCGGCCGAACCCACCTGATGGATGCAATGCCGGTTCAGATGAGCCAGGTACTCGACGGCTGGGCCTGCCAGATTGAACAAAACCGCGAACAGCTGATTGCACTACAACCCCTGCTGCACACACTGGCCCAGGGCGGATCGGCTGTGGGTACCGGAGTCAATGTTCCCGCTGGTTTTCCTGCCCTGTTCTGTGAACAGCTGAGTGCGTCTACCGGCATTACCTTTCAGCCCGCCCGCAGTTTTTTTGCCCATATGGGGTCGCAGGACATAGCCGTAGCGCTGTCAGGCCAGTTAAAAACCCTGGCCGTCAGCCTGATGAAGATCGCGAACGATCTGCGCTGGATGAATTCAGGGCCACTGGCCGGGCTGGCAGAGATAGAACTCGAAGCCCTGCAACCGGGCTCGTCCATCATGCCCGGAAAGGTTAACCCGGTTATCCCCGAGTCCGTGACCATGGTGTCCGCGCGGGTGATCGGCAATGATGCCAGCATCACCCTTGCGGGTCAGTCCGGCAATTTTGAACTCAATGTCATGCTGCCACTGGTGGCCCATTGCCTGCTCGACAGTCTGAACATTCTCGCCCGTGCCAGTCATTTACTGGCAGAGAAAGCCATCGCCAGCTTCAGGGTCAATCAAGCCCAGATGGAAAAAGCCCTCAACCGTAACCCGATTCTGGTGACAGCGTTAAATCCGGTGATTGGTTATATGAAAGCCGCACAGATTGCGAAAAAAGCCTACCAGCAAGGCCGGCCCATTATTGACGTGGCTCTTGAAGAAACCGATCTGGACAGGGCAACGCTGACCGCCTTACTCGACCCCGAAAAACTCACCCGCAATACCTAGGGAACCTACGAATAAGTCCCACACACTCAGGCATCATCCGATTCGGCTTTAAGTTCAATACAGTTGCCATCCGGGTCTTCAAGGTAGAGCGAATCGCCATAACCGGTTGCGCCGTAACGACGTTCGACAGCGCCCAGCAGGGTGACATTTTCCTGTGTTAAACGGGTACGGATTTTATCACCATCAAAATGCCGGATTCTCAGGCAGAGATGATCCATATTCTGCCCTGTAACGGAGGGTTCACCAGGGCGAAGATCAATCAGGCTGTTGCCGGCGCGCAACTGGAACAGCGGTATTGAATCAACCGTACGTTCCAGCCGGCAACCCAGAATCCGGCAGTAAAAGTCCATACTGCGCGTGATATCACGGCAGCGTATAACAACATGATCAATCCCGATAATGGAAAACATAGAACTCCTGTTTTTAAGGAGAGTGGTTTCGCACCCTGCTGCAGAATACTTTAGAATGCTCACGGAACTTTTGCCTAATCACCCAACTCTGTAACGGGTGCAGGCAACCTGCCCAATCAACAACAATAACGTCAAGGACAACAGACTATGCGACATCTCCTTCTTTCTCTGTGCTTGTTGCTGAGCGCAGCTTTCAGTCATGCAGAGGCAGAACAGGACAACCCCCATGTGATTCTGCAAACCAGTCAGGGCACCATTGAACTGGAACTGTTTCAGGATCAGGCACCTGAAACCGTGAAAAACTTTCTGACCTATGTCGATGATGGTTTTTACAATAACACCATTTTCCACCGTGTCATCAGAGGCTTCATGATTCAGGGCGGCGGCTTTACTGCGGATTTGAACCGGAAAACCACCCGTGGACCGGTACGTAACGAATCCCATAACGGCCTGAGCAACCTGCAGGGCACCATTGCAATGGCTCGCACCAGCAACCCTGACAGCGCCACCGCGCAGTTTTTCATCAATGCAGTCAATAACCCGATGCTGGATATGCGTCCGGGCCGTATGGGTTATACCGTGTTTGGTCGGGTCGTCGAAGGCATGGACATTGTGACTGCAATCAATAACGTGCCCACCACGATGAAAGGCAGCCACCGTGATGTGCCGGAACAGGACGTTATGCTGGAAAAAGTCTACCGTAAGGTGGCTCAGTAAAAGCAGGACTGGCAGTGCCCGCCGGGTACTGCCTCAGATTTCTGCCGGACGGGGTTCTGGTCTGAAAGCCACATACTGGCCCTGTAATCGCAGCGCGACCGTCTCTCCCTGACGCACTAGTACCTCCAGATTAAGGCGCGTTCTGCCCCGGGCCTGATAACGGGCCAGGGCCTCTGCCAGGACAGATTCCGGTGGCAGCTCGGTTTCCACAACAAAATCCCCGGTCACCGGTTTCAGGTATTCAACCTGACTCTCCTTTACTACCACCGATGCTTTAAAACCCGACTGCTCGAGCCACAGCGTGGTAATGCTCCAGCCGCACAGGGTCGCCAGTGCCACCTGCGATCCACCAAACCCGGTGCCTTTATCGTTCACATTCGGCGCCAGAGCAGCCGGCATCTGTAACGTCTGACCATTCCAGTTGGGCGTGCTCAACCCCATATGACAGGTCAGTGGAATCTCACGCTTAAGTCGGGCGAGAAACACGTCACCGCTGACAGGTTCAGCCATCGCTTCGCTCCGGCCAGCGGGTCACAAAGCTTGCTGAATCCAGTTTAGGTACCCGACGCTCACGCACCGGTGTACCCAGATAGATAAAACCAATAATGGTTTCTTCAGCACTCAGTCCCAGTCCGCTGTGTACAACCGGGTGATACGCCATACCCCCGGTACGCCACATCGCCCCCAGGCCCAGCGCATGCGCCGCCAGAATCATGTTCTGGGCACAGCAGCCTGCTGAGACCTGCTGCTCAAGCACAGGCACTTTCGGGTGCTCAAGCCCTTTTGCAATCACCACAATAATACTGGGTGCACGCAAAGGTTTTCCGGCGGTCTTCTGTAGCCGCTCTTCCGGAAGCTCAGGATCATCACTCCGGGCGGCCCGGGTAAACAGCTCACCCAGCGCCCGGCGGTCATCGCCTTCAATCAGCAGAAAACGCCAGGGTTTTAAAGCCCCATGATCGGGCGCCCTGACGGCAGCAGTAAAAATCTGCTCCAGTTGCTCCGCCGAAGGGCCCGGTGCCTCCAGCAGCGGCATGGATACCCGCTCGTGTAACAGTGTTAATGCGTCCATATCAGGGCCCTTTACTGTCGGCTGAGACGAAGATTATCGATATCATCCATCTCGGAGCTGCGGAACGGGTTGATATCCAGCCCGCCACGACGCACATATCGTGCGTAGACGCTGAGGCTTTCCGGCTGGCACTGCTGCCAGATATCCATAAAGATATTTTCGACACACTGCTCGTGAAAATCGCCATGCTCGCGGTAGGAGATGATGTATTTCAGCAAGCCTTCACGATCAATGTCACGGCCTTTGTAACTGATACCAATCGTAGCCCAGTCAGGTTGGCCGGTTACCGGACAATTGGACTTCAGCAAATGACTGTACAGGACCTCTTCCACCTCATCATCACCGGTGGTGAGCAAGGCAGGAGCAGGCTGATAATGTTCGATTTCAACATCCTGATTATCAATACAGAATCCGGTGAACTGGCCAAATGCCGGGGCCTGATCGGGATGGTAAAGACGTACAGAAACCTCACCCTCGGCGGCATTTGAAAGATCGCTGGTAAGCTGCTTAACCACCTGCTGCTGTGACTCGAACCGGCTCAGGTTATAAGAGTTCAGGTAGAGCTTAAGCGACTTCGACTCAATGATATTCAGTGAATGCGCCGCCACTTTAATCTCTGCCAGACGCACTTCCGGTTTGCCACGGGGGTTCAGCCAGGAAAGCTCATAAGCATTCCAGATATCCACCCCTCTGAACGGTAATGAACTGCGATCAATGCCTTTTTCCGCCCAGTTAATATGCCGCGGAATCGGATGCAGCAACTCAGGTGAATACTGATTGATATAGTCCGCCTGCTGCCCCAGAGGCGAACTGTGCAGGGGGTTGGATGGTTTCATTAATTACGAATTCCCTTGCCGGTATTCAGCAAATGCAGTGAGTAGGTAAAGAGGCACCCAATAAATAGCAAAATCATGCCAAAAGCAAATCCCACATGAATATCGCTGACGCCCAGAATGCCATAACGAAAGCTGTTTACCATATATAGAATCGGGTTGAGCTGAGACACCCCCTGCCAGAACTCAGGCAGCAGGTTAATCGAATAAAACACCCCGCCAAGATAAGTCAGCGGCGTCAGCACAAAGGTCGGAATAATGGCGATATCATCAAAGGTGGTGGCATAAACAGCATTGATAAAACCACCCAGCGAAAACAGCACCGCCGTCATCAGCACAATGCCAATAGTCACGCCAAAATGATGAATCTGCAGATCGGTAAAAAACAGCGACAACAGCGTCACAATAAACCCGACTGCCAGCCCACGGGACACACCACCGAGGACATAACCGCTCAGAATAACCCAGTTAGGAACCGGAGCCACCAGCAGCTCTTCAATACTGTGCTGGAACTTCGTGCCAAAAAACGAGGACACCACATTGCCATAGGAGTTAGTGATCACCGACATCATGATCAGCCCGGGCACAATGTACTCCATGTAATCAAAGCCATCCATGTCACCGATACGGCTGCCAATCAGGTTACCAAAAATAATAAAGTACAGAGTCATGGTAATGGCCGGCGGCAGCATTGTCTGCGCCCAGATCCGGGTAAAACGACGAATCTCTTTCACCACGATGGTGCTGAATGCAGTCCAGAGTAATTTACGATAACGCGCTGAACTGTAGTCTGAGCTTGGAGTTACATTCATGCCTGACTCGCTTTTTCTTTGGGCAGATTTTTATCAACCAGTGACACAAACAGCTCTTCCAGCCGGTTGGCCTTGTTACGCATACTGCTGACCGTGACCCCCTGCTCCGACAATTGTCTGAACAAAGGATTGATGCCCCGGGACTTTTCGATATCCACTTCAAGGGTATGTTCATCCACCCAGCGCAGAACATAGTCGTCCACCTCGGGCAACGCAGTGATATCCTGTTCCAGATCCAGCACAAACGTCTCTGTGTTCAGTTTCGCCAGCAGGGACTTCATCGAGCTGTTCTGCACAATCCGGCCATGATCAATAATCGCAATATTGCGACACAGGCTTTCCGCTTCTTCAAGGTAGTGCGTCGTCAGAATGATGGTGGTGCCCGCCGCATTGATCTCCTGCAGAAAGGCCCACATGGAGCGGCGCAGTTCAATGTCTACCCCCGCTGTGGGTTCATCCAGAATCAGCAGGCGGGGCTCATGTACCAGCGCCCGGGCAATCATCAATCGGCGCTTCATACCGCCGGAGAGCATGCGGGCCCGTTCAAAACGTTTATCCCACAGGCCCAGTTTTCTCAGGTAATGCTCGGCCCGCTCGGTCGCCTGTTTCTTGGGAATGCCATAAAAACCAGCCTGGGTAATCACAATATCAATCACCCGCTCAAACGGGTTGAAATTAAACTCCTGAGGCACCACGCCAAGGCAGAGTTTTGCCCGGGTCAGAGCCTGGTCAATGTCATGACCGAACACACTGACCCGGCCCGATGTTTTGTTCACCAGCGACGAAACGATACCCAGCGTGGTGGACTTGCCTGCCCCGTTCGGCCCCAGCAACGCAAAGAAATCTCCCTGTTTAACTTCCAGTGAGATTCCCTTGAGCGCGGCAAATTGATTGTCATAGACCTTGTGCAGATCTTCGATCAGTAAAGCTGAGG
>ERZ1031170.82-NODE-82-length-11868-cov-6.592568_pt1 | contig 11868 bp, 7 predicted proteins | sample MGYA00518222_ERZ1031170 | MGnify/ENA primary metagenome ERZ1031170 (study PRJEB33718, sample SAMN03159772) | human skin metagenome | collected 2014-05-20 | study: EMG produced TPA metagenomics assembly of the PRJNA266117 data set (Human skin bacterial metagenome and... | reverse complement strand
GGACTCAGTTGCCAGAGATGCTTTGGTAATACCCAGCAGCACACGGTCGAAGTGTGCCGGGATTTTACCCGCCGCTTCGAGTTCTTCGTTTTCTGCAATAACTGCCTGGTATTCAACCTGGTCACCCGGGATAAAGCTGGAATCACCGGAGGTGGTGATCTCAACTTTACGCAGCATCTGACGCACAATCACTTCGATGTGCTTATCGTTGATCACAACACCCTGCAGACGGTAAACGTCCTGGATCTCACCAACGATGTATTTGGCCAGCTCTTCAACGCCCTGAATACGCAGGATATCGTGCGGGTTAGACGGACCATCAGAGATCACCTCACCCTTCTCTACCTGCTCACCTTCAAACACGTTGAGGTTACGCCATTTCTGAATCATGGTTTCAACCGGATCAGAATCTGCTGGCGTAATCTGCAGACGTTTTTTGCCTTTGGTTTCTTTACCGAAACCAACCACACCGGACACTTCCGCCAGAATTGCAGATTCTTTTGGCTTACGTGCTTCAAACAGGTCAGCAACGCGTGGCAGACCACCGGTGATGTCCTTGTTCACAGAGCCTTCCTGTGGGATACGCGCCAGCACGTCACCCACCTGAACCGCTGCGCCATTGGACAAGTTCATAATCGCTTTTTCAGGCAGCAGATACTGCGCCGGAGAATCGGTACCCGGATGCATGACTTCCTGGTCACCGTCCATCAGCTTGATCATCGGACGAATATCACGACCCGCCTGCGGACGGTCTTTACCTTCCAGCACCTCAGTGGTGGACAGACCGGTCAGCTCATCTGTCTGTGTCTTAACGGTAATACCGTCTTCGATACCGGACAGTTCAACCGTACCCGCCATCTCAGCGATGATTGGGTGGGTGTGCGGGTCCCAGTTGGCAACGATGTCGCCCGCTGCAACCTGACTGCCGTCACGTACTTTGATCACGGAACCGTATGGCAGCTTGTAACGCTCACGCTCACGGCCATGCTCATCAGTGACACCCAGCTCACCGGAACGGGATGTAGCGACCAGATTACCGTCAGCACGTTCTACAAACTTCAGGTTATGCAGACGAATTTCACCGCCGTTTTTCACCTGAATGCTGTCAACTGCCGCTGCTCGGGACGCCGCACCACCGATGTGGAACGTACGCATGGTCAGCTGTGTACCTGGCTCACCGATGGACTGTGCAGCGATAACACCGACAGCTTCACCCGGGTTAACCAGATGTCCGCGACCCAAGTCACGACCGTAACACTTGGCACAGATACCGTGACGGGTACGACAGCTGATGGCACTGCGTACTTTAATTTCATCGATTGAAGAGTACTGTTCGTCATTTTCCAGACGGTACTTCCAGGCTTCATCAATCAGGGTGCCGGCTTCGATCAGAACATCTTTGCCGGACGGATCCAGCACATCAGTTGCAACCACACGACCCAGCACACGATCACCCAGCGCCACAACGACGTCACCGCCTTCAATCAGCGGGTACATCTGCACACCATCATCAGTGCCACAGTCGTGTTCAGTGATCACCACGTCCTGCGCCACGTCAACCAGACGACGGGTCAGGTAACCGGAGTTCGCTGTTTTCAGTGCGGTATCCGCCAGACCTTTACGTGCACCGTGGGTCGAGATGAAGTACTGCAGTACGTTCAGACCTTCACGGAAGTTCGCTGTGATTGGCGTTTCGATGATCGAGCCATCCGGCTTCGCCATCAGACCACGCATACCTGCCAGCTGTCGGATCTGAGCAGCACTACCACGGGCACCGGAGTCAGCCATCATGTAGACAGAGTTAAAGGATTCCTGCTCGGACGCTTTACCCTCTTTAGTCACAACCGGCTCGGTTTTCAGGTTTTCCATCATCTTCTTGGCCAGCAGCTCGTTCGCGCGGGACCAGATGTCGATAACCTTGTTGTATTTCTCGCCCTGCGTTACCAGACCTTCAGAGAACTGACGTTCGATATCCATTACTTCGGATTCAGCGTCTTCAATGATGTTGGTTTTTTCTGCAGGGATTTCAAAGTCGTTCACACCGATAGACACACCGGACAGGGTGGCCTGACGGAAGCCCTTGTACATCAGCTGGTCAGCAAAGATGACAGTGTCTTTCAGACCACAGCGACGGTAGGCTTCGTTCAGCAGACGGGAGATCGCCTTCTTCTTCATCGGCTGATCAACCAGTTCAAACGGCAGACCCGCTGGCACGATTGCAAACAACAATGCACGACCTGCAGTGGTCTCCTTCAGACTGGTAACAGTTTCCAGATTGCCTTCGATATCACGAATGGTTTCAGTGATACGAACGCGGATCTTGGCCTGCAGATCCAGAGTGCCTGCACCCTGTGCGCGCTCCACTTCTTCGATATCGGCAAACACACGGCCTTCACCCTGCGCGTTTACACGCTCACGGGTCATGTAATACAGACCCAGTACCACGTCCTGGGACGGTACGATGATTGGCTCACCGTTAGCTGGTGACAGGATGTTGTTGGTCGACATCATCAGCGCACGGGCTTCCAGCTGTGCTTCCAGTGTCAGCGGTACGTGTACCGCCATCTGGTCACCGTCGAAGTCGGCGTTGTACGCCGCACACACCAGCGGGTGCAGCTGAATCGCTTTACCTTCAATCAGTACCGGCTCGAACGCCTGGATACCCAGACGGTGCAGAGTTGGTGCACGGTTAAGCAGTACCGGATGCTCGCGAATCACCTCATCCAGGATATCCCAGACCAGCGCTTCTTCACGCTCAACCATTTTCTTGGCAGCTTTGATGGTAGTGGCGTGACCACGCAGTTCCAGCTTGGAGAAGATAAATGGCTTGAACAGTTCCAGCGCCATTTTCTTCGGCAGACCACACTGATGCAGGCGCAGGTAAGGGCCCACTACGATTACCGAACGACCGGAGTAGTCAACACGTTTACCCAGCAGGTTCTGACGGAAACGACCCTGCTTACCTTTGATCATGTCTGCCAGTGATTTCAGCGGACGTTTGTTGGAACCGGTAATGGCACGACCACGACGACCGTTATCCAGCAGCGCATCCACGGACTCCTGCAGCATACGTTTTTCGTTACGTACGATGATATCCGGTGCGTTCAGGTCCAGCAGACGCTTCAGACGGTTGTTACGGTTGATCACACGGCGGTACAGATCGTTCAGGTCAGAGGTCGCAAAACGACCACCGTCCAGTGGTACCAGCGGGCGCAGATCAGGTGGCAGTACCGGCAGTACTTCCATCACCATCCACTCTGGCTTGTTGCCAGACTTATAGAAAGCTTCCAGCAGCTTCAGACGCTTGGAGAGTTTTTTGATCTTGGTTTCAGAGTTGGTCTGCGGCAACTCTTCACGCAGCAGATTGACCTCTTCTTCCAGCTCAATAGAAGACAGCAGCTCTTTGATCGCTTCGGCACCCATGCGGGCATCAAAGTCATCACCGAACTCTTCCAGTGCTTCAAAATACTGCTCGTCGTTCATCAGCTGACCACGCTCAAGGGTGGTCATGCCCGGATCGATCACGACAAATGATTCGAAATACAACACCCGCTCGATATCACGCAGGGTCATATCCAGCAATAGACCGATACGGGACGGCAGGGATTTCAGGAACCAGATGTGAGCAACCGGAGACGCCAGCTCAATGTGACCCATACGTTCACGACGCACTTTGGCCAGGGTGACTTCAACGCCACACTTTTCACAGATCACACCACGGTGTTTCATGCGCTTGTACTTGCCGCACAGACACTCGTAATCTTTTACCGGGCCAAAGATCTTGGCACAGAACAAACCTTCACGCTCTGGCTTGAAGGTACGGTAGTTGATGGTTTCTGGCTTTTTCACTTCACCATAAGACCAGGAACGGATCATATCCGGAGAGGCCAGTGTGATGCGAATAGAGTCAAACTCTTCAGATTGACCCTGGGATTTCAGCAGATTCAACAGATCTTTCATTCTTTCAAGCTCCTAACGGAGTTCTTGCTTGAGGCCGCCGCGCTGCGGCGACCCCCGCCTGGTATTCAGAAATGCCCTTATTCGTTTTCCAGCTCGATATCGATACCGAGGGAACGAATTTCCTTGATGAGCACGTTGAAGGATTCCGGCATGCCCGGCTCCATCCGGTGATCGCCATCCACGATGTTCTTGTACATCTTGGTACGGCCGTTCACGTCGTCGGACTTCACGGTCAGCATCTCCTGCAGGGTGTATGCTGCACCGTATGCTTCCAGTGCCCACACCTCCATCTCACCAAAGCGCTGACCACCGAACTGAGCCTTACCACCCAGCGGCTGCTGGGTAACCAGACTATAAGAACCGGTAGAACGCGCGTGCATCTTGTCGTCTACCAGGTGGTTCAGTTTCAGCATGTACATGTAGCCCACGGTAACCGGACGGTCGAACTGCTGACCGGTGCGGCCATCAAACAGCACACACTGTCCGGAATCGTTCAGACCCGCCAGACGCAGCAGAGACTTGATCTCAACCTCTTTGGCACCGTCAAACGCCGGTGTTGCCAGTGGCACACCGTCGCTCAGGTTGCTGGCCAGTTCCAGAATCTCTTCATCAGAGAAGTTATCCAGGTCTTCGGTACGGCTGTTCATGCCAGCACCCAGATCAGCGTTATAGATCTGATGCAGGAAGCCACGTACTTCTTTTACGGTTTCCGCACGGGCACGTTCCTGTTCCAGCATCTCATTGATGCGACGACCCAGGCCTTTGGCAGCCATACCCATGTGGGTTTCAAGGATCTGACCCACGTTCATACGGGACGGCACACCCAGTGGGTTGAGTACGATATCAACCGGCTCACCGTTTTCATCGTACGGCATGTCTTCAACCGGCATGATAACGGAGATAACACCCTTGTTACCGTGACGGCCGGCCATCTTGTCACCAGGCTGTACACGGCGCTTGGTAGCAACATAGACCTTGACGATTTTCAGTACACCAGGGGCCAGATCATCACCGGTCTGCAGCTTGCCTTTTTTATCTTCGAAGCGGCGTTCCAGAGATTCCTTACGGTCTTCCAGCTGCTTCTGCGCCAGTTCCAGCTGCTCAGCGGCGGCATCATCCGCCACACGAATCTTGAACCAGTCGGCTTTCGGCAGTTCAGCCAGGAACACCTCTGTGATCTCTTCGCCTTTCTTCAGACCAGCACCACCATCGGCTTTCAGGCCAATCAGCACTTTGCCCAGACGCTCAAAGGTTGCCTGCTCAACAATACGATACTCTTCGTTCAGGTCCTTACGGATCGCATCCAGCTCGGCGGTTTCAATCGACAGTGCACGCTGATCTTTCTGTACGCCGTCACGGGTAAATACCTGTACATCGATAACCTTACCAACGGTACCGGTCTTCACACGCAGCGAAGTATCTTTTACGTCAGACGCTTTTTCACCGAAGATTGCACGCAGCAGTTTCTCTTCAGGTGTGAGCTGACTTTCACCTTTTGGTGTGACCTTGCCTACCAGAATGTCGCCAGGGCCGACTTCTGCACCGATGTGCACAATGCCGGACTCATCCAGCTTGGCCAGCGCAGACTCACCCACGTTTGGAATATCGGAAGTGATCTCTTCAGAACCCAGCTTGGTATCACGCGCCACACAGGTCAGTTCCTGAATGTGGATCGTGGTAAAACGGTCATCCTGAACAACACGCTCGGAGATCAGGATGGAGTCCTCGAAGTTGTAACCATTCCAAGGCATGAAGGCGATGCGCATGTTCTGACCCAGCGCCAGCTCACCCATATCCACAGAAGGGCCATCCGCCATAACATCACCGGTCTGCACCAGATCGCCCGGGTTCACAATGGAACGCTGGTTGATGCAGGTATTCTGATTAGAACGGGTGTATTTGGTCAGGTTATAAATATCGACACCCGCTTCACCTGCTACTACTTCGTCATCATTAACACGGACAACGATGCGACTGGCATCCACTGATTCGATCAGACCGCCACGACGCGCAACCACACAAACACCGGAGTCTTGAGCTACGTTACGCTCAATACCGGTACCGACCAGCGGCTTTTCAGCACGCAGCGTTGGCACCGCCTGACGTTGCATGTTGGAACCCATCAAAGCACGGTTCGCGTCATCGTGCTCCAGGAACGGGATCAGCGACGCTGCAACCGATACGACCTGACGTGGCGAAACGTCCATGTACTGCACCTTCTCAGGCGACATTACAGTGGTCTCGTTCAGATGACGCACGGTCACCAGCTCGTCAGTCAGACGACCTTCTTCGTCCATTGCTGCAGACGCCTGCGCAATAACGAAGGTGTTTTCTTCAATCGCGGACAGGTAATCCAGTTCATCTGTTACCTGACTGTTAACCACTCGGCGGTAAGGTGTTTCGAGGAAGCCGTATTCATTAGTACGGGCAAACACCGCCAGTGAGTTAATCAGACCGATGTTCGGACCTTCAGGTGTTTCGATTGGGCAGACACGACCGTAGTGAGTCGGATGTACGTCACGTACTTCAAAGCCTGCGCGTTCACGGGTCAGACCACCGGGGCCCAGAGCAGAAACGCGACGCTTGTGAGTAATCTCAGACAGCGGGTTGTTCTGGTCCATAAACTGAGACAGCTGGGACGAACCAAAGAACTCTTTGATGGCTGCCGCAACCGGTTTGGCATTGATCAGATCCTGTGGCATCAGGTTGTCTGATTCTGCCATGGACAGACGCTCACGCACCGCACGCTCAACACGAACCAGACCTACACGGAACTGGTTCTCAGCCATTTCACCTACGGAACGGATACGACGGTTACCCAGGTGGTCGATATCATCCACGGTACCCTTACCGTTACGGATATCGATCAGCGTATGCATGACCGCCAGAATATCTTCTTTATCCAGTACGCCGGAACCGACAACATCATCACGGCCCAGACGGCGGTTGAACTTCATACGACCAACCGCAGACAGATCATAACGCTCTTCGGTGAAGAACAGATTCTCGAACAGCGCTTCGGCAGACTCTTTAGTCGGCGGCTCGCCCGGACGCATCATGCGGTAGATCTCAACCAGAGATTCCAACTGATTGCGAGTTGGGTCGATACGTAGCGTTTCAGAAACAAAAGAACCGCAATCAAGATCGTTGGTGTACAGGGTTTCAAACGCGGTAATGCCCGCTACCCGCATCTTTTTCACCAGATCTTCGGTGATTTCGGCGTTGGATTCGCTGATCAGCTCACCGGTTGAAGCATCAACCAGGTCTTTTGCCATCGCTTTACCGCACAGGTACTCCATAGGTACCGGCAGATAATCCATGCCTGCCTTTTCCATCTGACGGATATGACGTGGCGTGATACGACGACCCGCTTCAACCACCACATTGCCTTCCGGATCTTTTACTTCGAAAGACAGGGTTTCACCACGCAGACGATCAGCGACCAGTTTCATCTTGATCGTATCAGCGTCCAGCTCCCATTCCGTGTTGTCGAAGAACATCTCCAGAATTTCCTGCGCTTCATAACCCAAAGCACGCAGCAGGATAGTCGCTGGCAGTTTACGACGACGGTCAATACGGACAAACAGGTTGTCTTTTGGATCAAACTCAAAATCCAGCCATGAACCGCGATAAGGAATAATACGCGCGGAGTACAACAGCTTGCCGGATGAGTGGGTTTTACCTTTATCGTGATCAAAGAACACACCGGGTGAACGATGCAGCTGGGATACGATTACCCGCTCAGTACCATTGATAACAAAGGTACCGTTTTCAGTCATCAGGGGCATTTCGCCCATGTAGACTTCCTGTTCCTTGATATCTTTTACTGCTTTAGTGCTGGAGTCACGGTCATAAATAACCAGTCGTACCTTGACTCGCAGCGGCGCATGGTAAGTCACACCACGCACCTGACATTCTTTCACATCAAATACCGGCTCGCCCAAACGGTAGCCGACATATTCCAGCGATGCATTGCCGGAATAGGACACGATAGGGAATACAGAGTTAAATGCCGCATGCAGACCTTCATCCAACCGTTCAACCGAATCCACGCCGGTTTGCAGGAATTTTTTATAGGAGTCGAGCTGAATTGCCAGCAGGTAGGGCACATCCATGACTTGCGGTAATTTACCGAAGTCCTTGCGGATGCGTTTCTTTTCAGTATATGAATAAGCCATCAGTGATCCCCAGCAAGTGCACCAATTTTTTTGCAGGCAGAGCCAATAAATATTGGCTTCTGAAATACCGTTATCGTTTACAGCACAAAATAACGGAAAAAGGCCGGTGGCATTTAGCCACCAGCCATCAGCACTTCAGGCAGTCAAGCTGCCTGGTGTTGCAAGAAGCTATTACTTAACTTCAACAGACGCGCCAGCTTCTTCCAGTTCTTTCTTCAGAGCTTCTGCGTCGTCTTTGCTCAGGCCTTCTTTAACAGTGGCTGGTGCACCGTCAACGATTGCTTTAGCTTCTTTCAGACCCAGACCAGTTGCACCACGTACAACCTTGATTACGTTTACTTTCTTCTCGCCAGCACCGGCCAGAACAACTTCAAATTCAGTCTGTTCTTCAGCCGCACCAGCGTCGCCGCCAGCAGCAGGGCCAGAAGCTACAGCTACAGCTGCAGTTACACCGAATTTTTCTTCCATTGCTTCAATCAGAGCAACAACGTCTTTTACAGACATTTCAGCAATAGCGTTAAGGATATCTTCGTTAGTCAGAGACATTTTAAATTCCTGATATTTGTCAGCCCGAAGGCCATTAAAACAGTTTCAAAAAACAAGGCTAAAGCGCTTAGGCTGCCTGCTCTTTTTGATCGCGAATCGCAGCAATGGTACGTACCACTTTGCCGGCGGCAGCTTCTTTCATGCACGCCATCAACTTGGCAATGGCTTCGTCGTATGTTGGCAGGCTTGCCAGCACAGCGATATCAACCAGTTCACCATCAAAAGCTGCTGCTTTCAGTTCGAACTTGTCATTGCCCTTTGCGAAATCCTTCAGGATACGCGCACCAGCACCTGGGTGCTCAGTGGAAAATGCAATGATAGACGGACCTTTGAAAGCATCCTGCAAGCATGCGTAGTCAGTACCTTCAACTGCACGACGCGCCAGGGTATTACGTACGACTTTAAGCCATACTCCTGCTTCGCGCGCCTGCTTACGCAGGGCAGTCATGTCGCCTACTTCAACGCCGCGGGAATCCGCAACAACAGCAGACAGAGCACCTTTAGCAGCTTCCTGGACTTCAGCGACGATCGCTTTTTTATCTTCAAGTCCTAATGCCACAATTTACTCCTGGAGTTCGTCTTTCGACTTGTTACCAACCGCCCCAAACAGGGCTACGAGTACGGTGGTCTGATTCAAATACAGCATCACACCGTCTGCGCAGGCTGGTTACCCATTAAGAGGGCCGCAAGCGACCCTCACCTGCGGTCTTTGACGGCCTTCGTCTCTGAAAACAGGTTCAGAAGACCCTCAAAAAAACCTTTATTACTGATTAAGCGTCCAGAGAGGACTGATCAACCAGCAGACCTGGACCCATAGTGGTCGACAGGGTAACTTTTTTCACATACACGCCTTTAGCAGAAGCTGGCTTCAGCTTCTTCAGGTCAGCGATCAGTGCTTCGATATTCTGCTTAACCGCAGTCGCCTCGAAGCCAACCTTGCCAACACCCGCGTGGATGATGCCGTTCTTATCGGTACGGAAACGCACCTGACCGGCCTTAGCATTTTTAACAGCCGTTTCAACGTCCGGAGTCACAGTGCCAACTTTAGGGTTTGGCATCAGGCCACGAGGACCCAGAACCTGACCCAGCTGACCTACAACACGCATCGCATCCGGAGTCGCAATCACAACACCAAAGTTCAGATCGCCGCCTTTCATCTGCTCAGCCAGATCTTCAAAACCAACAACGTCTGCACCTGCCGCTTTTGCTTTCTCAGCGTTTTCACCCTGAGCGAATACAGCAACACGCACATCTTTACCGGTACCGTTAGGCAGCACTGTAGAACCACGCACAACCTGATCAGATTTACGTGGATCAACACCCAGGTTCACAGACACTTCAACAGTCTCTTTGAACTTAACAACAGACAGTTCAGACAGCAGAGATACTGCTTCTTCAACACCGTATGCCTTACCAGGCTGAACCTTTTCATTGATCGCCTTCTGGCGCTTAGTCAGCTTAGCCATTACTCTTCACCCTCTACGATCAGGCCCATGCTACGCGCAGTACCACCGATGGTACGCACAGCCGCATCCATATCTGCAGCAGTCAGGTCAGGCATTTTAACGGTCGCAATCTCTTCCAGCTGAGCACGGGTAACGGTACCCACTTTCTCAGTATTTGGACGACTGGAACCACTCTTCAGACCCATAGTCTTTTTCAGCAGTACAGACGCTGGAGGGGTTTTCGTAATAAAAGTGAAGCTGCGATCAGAGTAAACTGTAATCACAACCGGAGTCGGCAGGCCGCTTTCAATGTTTTGAGTTGCCGCATTGAATGCCTTACAGAACTCCATGATGTTCACACCGTGCTGACCCAGTGCAGGACCAACCGGTGGAGAAGGGTTAGCACCACCTGCAGGCACCTGCAGCTTGATGTAAGCCTGAATTTTCTTAGCCATTTTTCAATGTACTCCTAGTGGGTGTAGCGCCCGAAGGCTCCCCGTTTTCACAAGACAGAAAAACCCCAGCAAACGCTGAGGTTATTCCGGAATTCTTTTTATCAGGCTTTTTCGACCTGACTGAAATCCAGCTCAACCGGAGTTGAGCGCCCGAAGATCAACACTGCAACCTGCAGCTTGTTCTTCTCGTAATTAATCTCTTCAACAACACCGTTGAAATCAGCAAACGGACCGTCAGTAACACGCACCATCTCACCAGGCTCAAACACTGTCTTAGGCCGCGGCTTATCAACGCCACTCTCGACGCGATTGAGAATCTCGTTTGCTTCAGCTTCAGTGATTGGCGCAGGCTTGCCTGCGGTACCACCGATAAAACCCAGCACATGCGGCGTATCTTTCACCAAGTGCCAGGTTTCGTCATTCATATCCATGTTCACCAGCACGTAACCCGGATAGAACTTACGCTCGGACTTACGCTTTTTGCCGTCGCGAATTTCCACCACCTCTTCAGTCGGCACCAGCACATCACCGAAGAGATCCTGCATCTGATGCAGATTGATACGCTCTTTCAGCGTATTCATTACGCGCTTTTCGTACCCGGAGTACGCATGTACTACATACCAACGCTTAGCCATGCTATCTATACCCTTAACCAATTACCCCGGAAACCACCCAACCCAGCAGGGAATCCAAACCCCACAACATCAGCGCAACAATCAGCACAACCACAACCACCATAGCAGTCGTCTGCGCCGTTTCCTGACGTGTTGGCCAGACAACCTTACGGATTTCTGACTTAGCTTCTTTAAACAGCTTAAAAAAGGCACGGCCTTTTTCTGTCTGCAATGCCACAAAACCGGCCACCAGCGCCAGCACCAGCAGCGCAACAACACGATACAGCAGCGAATGCTCTGCATACATCGAGTTACCCACCACACCTGCTGCCAAGAGCGCGATAACAACTACCCACTTTAGGGCATCAAATTTTGATCCTTCGGAAGTCACTTTCGCGTTCACGCCTTGGGCCTCTGGATAACAATAAGCTTGGGCTTTTTTGGATGCCAATTCTGAGTGAATTGGCAGGCCAGGAGGGACTCGAACCCCCAACCTGCGGTTTTGGAGACCGCTGCTCTGCCAATTGAGCCACTGGCCTACTGCCTAATAGGGACGCACATTATATGGACGTCCCTACATGTTGGCAACACCTAATTATCGAATTTTATTCGACAATTTTGGATACAACACCCGCGCCAACGGTACGGCCACCTTCACGAATCGCGAAGC
>ERZ1031170.78-NODE-78-length-12107-cov-6.603385_pt1 | contig 12107 bp, 11 predicted proteins | sample MGYA00518222_ERZ1031170 | MGnify/ENA primary metagenome ERZ1031170 (study PRJEB33718, sample SAMN03159772) | human skin metagenome | collected 2014-05-20 | study: EMG produced TPA metagenomics assembly of the PRJNA266117 data set (Human skin bacterial metagenome and... | reverse complement strand
AGATGTAGAGAGGTCTCGTGGGCTCGGAGATGTGTATAAGAGACAGGTTTGAACTCTACCGTGACGGTGTAGTGACCTATGAGACAGCACTGGCCCACGCAGACTCTGCTAACGACCTGCGTCTGCTGATCAAACTCAGCGCGGATACCAATCCGGAGCTGGGTGTCCAGGAAGAGGCGTTGTTCTCGCTGCAGGGTGAGGATGACTATCTGGATGAAGAAGATGAGGAGTTCCGTTCCCTGTAAGCGGAAACGGGTTCAACAAAGCCGGCCAATGAGCCGGCTTTTTAGTCGCTGTTAACCGGGCTGTTTTGCAGCGCTTTTAGTCTGTTGTTGTCGTGTTCCAGATAGTCGATGAGCTCATTTTCCGGCAATGGCTTGCTGAATAAGTAACCCTGAAGCAGATCACACTGCAGTGATTTCAGCAGGTTAGCCTGCTCAGGAGTTTCCACGCCTTCGGCAACAACCGTCAGGTTCAGGCTGTGAGCCATGGCGATTGTGCCTTTCACCAGATTCAGATCGGAGCTGTCTGCCGTGATATCCATGATAAATTCGCGGTCAATTTTAAGGCTGTCGAAGGGATAGTTGCGCAGGTAACTCAGGGAGGAATAACCGGAGCCGAAGTCATCCATGGACAGGTGGACCCCGATCTCTTTCAGACTGGTCAGGGTTTCTTCCACATAAGCCAGACCACTGAGCAGTACGCCTTCTGTGATTTCCAGATCCAGTGAACGGGCCGCAATGCCACAGTCCTGCAGGGTTTCGATAATGCCCCCCACCAGCCGGGTATCGCGGAACTGGCGCGGTGAGAGGTTGACCGAAAGGGTGTAATCCCGACTGAAGTCCTGTTGCAACCGCTTCAGCAATTGCAGACCCTGTTTCAGAACAAACTTTCCAATGGGTACAATCATGCCGTTATGCTCGGCAATCGGAATAAACTCATCCGGATAAACATTGCCCAACGCCGGGTTTTTCCAGCGCAGCAGTGCTTCAAAGCCGATGATCGTACTACTGGCTGCATCCACCTGCGGTTGATAGCAGAGATAGAATTCGTTTCGTTCCAGAGCACCATGCATCTGCTCTTCCAGCTCAAGGTTACGCTGAATCATCTGGTTCATGCTGGTGGTATAGAAAGAAAAGGTATTGCGGCCCAGCTTTTTCGAGTGATACATGGCTGTATCGGCATTACGCAGCAGCTCTGAGGAATCGCGACCATCGGCGGGATAGAGTGCAATGCCGATACTGCAGGTGAGGACCAGCTCACGGCCGCCAATGCAGAAAGGTTCAGAAAATAACTGGTGCAGTTTCTCGGCGACCCGACGGGCATCATCCGCCTGCAGCAAGCCAAACAGCAGAATCACAAATTCGTCGCCACCCAGGCGACCGACAATGTCGCGGTCACGCACCGTTTCGCCCAGTCGTTGCCCGGCCTGAATCAGGATCTGATCGCCGGTCTCATGGCCGAGGGTGTCATTGATCCGTTTAAAGTCATCCAGATCAATAAACAGCACAGCCAGTGGATCGGCACTGCCAATCATCGGGTGCAGCTGGGCTTCCAGTTGCTCCAGCACCTGCGTCCGGTTCGGCAATGCTGTCAGGCTGTCGAACCTAGCCTGATGCTGTAACTGGCGGGTGCGCTGGCGTACTTTTCGATTCAGGGCAAAGTTCCAGAACAGGCTTAACAAGGCGATGCCCACAGCCCCAGCGGCTAAGTACCAGAGCCGGGTCAGATCCAGAGGGGTATCAAATTTAATGTCGACCCATTTTTTCAGAATGGCGTGTTTTTCTTCCGCCGTAATGCTGTCCAGCGCTTTTTGCATAATGGAGGTCAGCAAAGGCCAGTCCTTGCGGACCCCCATCGCCAGTTCAAACTGATAGGGAGTCTGGCCGGATACTTTCAGGTTGGTAATGCCGGATTGCTGCATCAACTGGCCCAGCGTCGCAATATTGCCGATGTAGGCAAACGCTTTGCCACTGGACACTGCCAGCATGGCCGACAGGCTGTCGGTATAGGGTTTAAGATTAAGATTCAGACCGCTCTGGCTCAGAAGGTCATAGGAGGCATAGCCCGCTTCAATCGCCACCGGTTTGTCGCCAAGGCTGGCCAGATCTTCAATGTAGCCCACATCTTTTCGGGTCACGATGACCATGGGTGAGAAAATGTAAGGTCGGGTAAACTCGGCATAGGTCAGCCGTTGTTCGGTTTTCATGGCCGCCGGAAACATATCCAGTTCGCGGTTGCGCACCATCTCGGTGATGGTTTGCCAGGACTTCGCCGGTGAGGTTTGAAACTGCACTCCAAGGCGGGTTTCCAGCAGGCTGATGTAGTCAGCGGCAATGCCCTGATACTGGCCATTCTTGTCGATGCTTTCATAGGGCGGCCAGCTGATATCCGAGGCCAGCCGAATCACCGGATTGGCCTTTAACCAGGCCTGCTCCTGAGGGGTCAGATTCGTGGCGACAAAACTCTGGTCGCCGCCAATCCAGCGCAGGTTTATACGCTCTTTGACCTGAGGGGTAATTGAGTTCAGGGCCTGCTCAAAAATGCTCGCCAGCATGGGTTTGTCTTTGCGAATACCAAACGCCAGTACCGACCCCTCTTTTTGCAGTTCGCCATGAATACGCAGGTTGGTAATCAGCTCGTGGGAAATAATATGCAGGGCAACTGCTCTATTGCCAGCATAGGCATCTGCATCTCCCCGGGAGACAGCATTCAGTGCTTCGCGGGTGGAGGGGTAAAGTTTGAGACTGACCTGAGGGTATTTGTCGGCGAAATATTGCACGTTGCCAAACCCTTCCTCAAGGGCAAGGGTTGAACCTTGCAGATCGGCTTCTGAGGTCAGTGGCGGGCTCTCCTTACGCGCCACAATGACGTGGGGAATATTCAGGTAAGCGGGGGTAAAGAGGAAGGACTGTGCCCGTTCAGGTGACGGAGTCAGGTCCATTAGCACATCGATGTTGCCCTGCTCCAGATCCTGATACAGGGTTTTCCAGTCACCATAGACAGGGGTCAGCTTGCCGCCCATCATCCGGTTCAATTCCTGCAAATAGTCAGCACCGATACCATCGGGTTCATTCTGGCTGTTCAGGTAATTAATCGGGGGCCAGGAGGACATAACCCCAACCCGAATCGGGGGCTGGGCTTCCAGCCAGGTTTGTTGTGTGTCGTTGAAACGGGGTGTCAGGCCAAACAGGTCGTTACTGATTTGCGGAATATTGGGCAGTGTCCAGCGGGCGTAGATGTTGAGCAACTCCTGCTCCGTGAGTGTAGCCAGCGCTTTGTTAAGAATGCCGGTTAACTCGGGCCAGTCATTACGGACCCCATAGGCCTGTCTTGACTGATCGGCGGAGTAAAGGGCGGCATAGGCCAGATTATTCAGCTGATGCAGGCGGATCAGGTAGTGAGCCATGCCAATATCAGCGATGGTGGCTTCAGCCTCTCCCCGGTCCACTGCCTGCAGGGCCTCGTCAAGGGTGTCCACAAAAACCGGCTCAATGGAGGGGTATTCCCGCAGCACAATTTCTGCCATGGAGTAGCCAGTCACCATGGCCACCCTGAGCCCTTTCAGGTCACCTTTGTTATGAATCTGATGCAGCGACTGTTTGCGGGTGATGATGTACTGGCTGAGTGACAGGTAGGGCCGGCTGAAATTGAACCAGGTTTCGCGCCCCGGGAGTTTGACCAGTGTTGCGATCACATCCACGTCCCGTTTCAGGGCATCGTTGTAGAGTGTGTTCCATTTGCCTTCGGGATGGTGTTCAAGCTGTAGACCGGCCCGGTTAAACACTTCCCGGGTGATATCGACGGCAACGCCGGCAAACTTGCCGTCCTTGCCCAGAAAGCTATACGGCGCATAGTGGCCATCAAATGCGATACTGACGACGGGGTGTGCTGCAATCCACTGCTGCTCAGCGGGTGTAAGATCAAGTGGCGTACCCGCATCCGGCATGGCATGAACCAGCCTGAGTGGGGATAAAACACAAACTGCAAACAACACCAGCGACCAGATAGGTCGCTGGAATAGGTGAGTCCCAGCCATGGCGTATCGGTCCGATCCTTCGTTTTAAACGTATAGCCAGTGTAGGGTTAATTCAATGCCCTGTCATCCTGTCAGGGCATTAAGGCTGTCAGCGGTCGTTTTTAGCGCTCAGAGCGAAAATACGGTTTGGCCGTTCATCAGCGTGTGTGTCACTTTGCCACGCAGTGGATGGCCCATAAACGGGGTGTTTTTACCGCGGGAATAGGATGTATCCGGTGTCAGTGACCAGTTCAGCTCGGGATTAAAAATACAGATATCGGCTCGGCTGCCTACGGACAGCTGGCCGACATCAATACCCAGGATTTTGGCAGGTGCCAGTGTCAGCTTTTCGATCAGCTGCGGCAGTTCCAGAATCTGCTGTTCAACCAGCATCAGCGATAAGGATAACAGGGTTTCCAGCCCGGTCATGCCCGGCTCCGTGTTGGCAAAAGGAGCTTCCTTGGCGGCTTTTTCCAGCGGGTGATGGTTGGAACAGATCGCCTGAATTGCACCGGTGATCAGGCCCTGAATCAGGCCGGCACGGTCCAGCTGGCTGCGCAGGGGCGGTTGCAGATGAAACGCACTGTTAAAGCCGTTGACGTTTTCATCAATCAACAGCAGGTTCTGAATCGCAACATCAGCGGTGACTGGCAGTCCCCGTTCCCTCGCTTCCGCAATCATATGAACTGAGCGCTCACAGGAGATCTGACCAAAGTGAGCACGTACTCCGGTTTGTTCGACCAGCAGCAGGCAGCGGGCAACTTCAATGGTTTCTGCAGTGCTCGGGATACCGTTCAGGCCCAGGCGGGTACTGGTAGTGTCGTCGTGCATGCAACCGCCTTCGGCCAGTGCGGCATCTTCAGGATTGAAGATCACCAGCAGGTCGTGGGTGGCAGCATATTCCAGAGCGCGGTTGAGTACCCGGGAACTGGTAAAGGGGTTACGGGCATTGCTGAAGGCCACGCAGCCGGAAGAAGCCAGTGCGTAGAGGGGCGCCAGCTGGTCACCCTCAAGCCCTTTGGTCAGGGCGCCCATGGGCAGAATACGGGTGATGCCGGTCTCTTCGCAGCGATCTTTGATCAGTTCGGCTACGGCGGGGCTGTCTACAATCGGATTGGTGGTCGGTGGACAGATTAATGTGGTCACACCGCCAGCAGCGGCTGCGCGGGATTCTGTTTTGATTGAGCCGCGCTGGGCTGGCCCCGGTTCGCGGCTGTGAGCACAAAGATCGACCAGACCGGGACAGACCACCTGTCCGGTGGCATCAATCACCTGCTCGGCCTGTTCCTGCAGATCAACACCAATGGCAGCAATACGACCGTCCTGAATCAGCAGGTCGGCAATCATGTCGGTTTGGCTGGCGGGATCGATGATGCGCCCGCCCTGAATCAGAATGCTCATAAACGTGTCTCGAAGCTCTCAGCAGTTTCCATTCGGCATTTGGTCTGGCCACTCATGGCCATCGACATGACGGCCATGCGCACGGCAATGCCGTTGGTGACCTGATCAAGAATCAGCGAACGATCGCCATCGGCTACCGAGGATGCGATCTCAACGCCGCGGTTGATCGGTCCCGGGTGCATGACCACCGCATCCGGTTTGGCCAGTGCCAGCTTGTCTGCTGTGAGGCCGTAGAGTTTGTAGAACTCGCTTTCACTGGGTAGCAGGGCACTGCTCATGCGCTCTTTCTGCAGACGCAGCATCATGATCACATCGACATCATGCAGACCTTGCTGCATGTCGGTGTAGACCTTCACGCCCAGCGCTTCGATATGACGCGGCAGCAGGGTTTTTGGTGCGATCACGCGAATTTCAGCCGCACCCAGGGTGCGCAACGCATGAATCTGAGAGCGGGCAACGCGGGAGTGCAGGATGTCACCCACAATCGCCACTGTCAGGTTGGTGAAATCACCTTTATGACGACGAATGGTCAGCATATCCAGCATCGCCTGGGTCGGGTGGGCATGGCGGCCATCGCCAGCGTTGATCACAGCCACATCCGGTGTCACATGTTCCGCAATAAAGTGGGCTGCGCCGCTGCTGGAGTGGCGTACCACGAACATATCGGACTGCATCGCATGCAGGGTCATCAGGGTGTCTTTCAGGGTTTCGCCTTTGGAGGTGGACGAGGTGCTGATATTCAGATTCAGCACGTCCGCCGAGAGGCGTTTGGCCGCCAGTTCAAAGGTTGAAAGGGTGCGGGTAGAGGCTTCGAAAAACAGGTTTACCACTGTTTTACCGCGTAGCAGCGGCACCTTCTTCACCTGTTTGGCACCCATATCCACAAAGGAGTCGGCTGTATCCATGATTTCGGTCAGCAGCTCCCGGGAGAGTCCTTCCACGGTGATGAAGTGCTTCAGTTCACCTTCGCTGGTGAGCTGGATCTGATTGGGATCGATATGTTCAAACATGGCCAGGTACTCGGACAAATTATTTCTGACGAATTTCCAGTTCCAGAGGCTCTGGACCGATCAGTTTGATCTGCTGGTCCGGACCCAATGCCAGGGTGCCTCCTGTGACATCCGCCTGGATGGGGAGTTCACGACGTTGCAGATCCAGCAGCGTGATCAGGGTGACTGAGGCAGGTCGACCATAATCAAACAGCTCATTCAGAGCAGCACGGATGGTACGGCCACTCATCACTACATCATCTACCAGTAGAATGTGACGACCTTCGGTCACCGGCAGTTGGCTGGACTGGCCGCCCAGGCTGAGGCCGCTGTGGTTAAAGTCGTCGCGGTGAAACGAAATGTCCAAAACGCCCATGGGACTTTCCAGACCCAATGCAGCATGCAGGCGCTCAGCCAGCCAGACGCCGCCGGTGTGAATGCCGATCATCAGCGGATCTTCGCGCTCGGTGCTGGTGAGCAGGGCTTTAAGATCCTGCTCCATTTTTTTCAGCAGGGCTTCAACATTAAGGCTGCTTGAGCTCATACACGTCCTCTAAACGGGTGTGACTTGGAATATGGGTTGTGCTCTGAAACCAGCTTTCCAGAATCAGACAGGCGGCAAGGCCGTCCACGGACTGGCGTTTAAAATCATTGCTTCCGCCACGGGCAAAATGGATAGATTTTGCTTCCCGGGTGGAGAGTCGTTCATCCTGCAAAAAACTCGGCAGTTTATACCGCTCATGCAGTCGATTGGCAAACTTGCGTGCGCGGTAAGCCATCTCGCTGATACTGCCATCCATATTCAGGGGCACGCCGACGACCAGTCCATCGGGTCGCCACTCATCAATGATACGATCCAATTGTGACCAGTCTGGTTGTCCTTCACGGGCAGACACAGGCGGCAGCTCACTGGCGGTGCCGGTCAGACTCTGTCCAACAGCCACACCAATGCGGGAGGTGCCAAAATCGAACCCCATCAACTGACTCGGTGTATTACTCATTTTAATATCAGGCGTGTCCTGCCTGGGCGGAGAGAAGATCGAGATTTACGCCCAGAATCGAAGCGGCTGCCCGAAGGCGATCTTCAGCCGGAATGCGAAAGAGTATATCTGAATTTGCCGGGCAGCTTAACCAGCTGTTATCGACCATCTCCTGCTCCAGTTGTCCCGGCCCCCAGCCAGCACAGCCCAGTGCCACCAGATAATCGCTGTGCAGCCGTCCACTGCCAGCCAGTTCAATGATATCCACCGAGGTGGTGAGGCAAATGTCATCGGTAATGAAATAACTGTCGGGCCACTCTTTTGGATCTTCGGCGCGGTGCAGTACGTAGCCGCGTTCAGGTTTCACCGGGCCGCCAAAAAACACCGGCTGCTGCTGATCACTGATGGAGGGGCAGAGTATATCCAGATGATCACACAGGTCGGCCAGTGTGATGCCCACCGGGCGGTTGATCACAATGCCCATAGCGCCGTATTCACTGTGATCACAGATGTAGGTGACGGTCTGAGAGAAGTGCAGATCGTTGAGATGGGGCATGGAGATCAGCAGGTGATCTCTTAAAGAGTGAAACGTGGTGGTCATCTCGGAGTCACCCCCGGTTGCGGGTTTGAAAATGCCGATCGGTGATCAGACCAGACACTTAAGGCTTAGTCTAAGTAAGCCTTTTTCTCAAACTTCCAGGTGCGGATAATCTCCAGCGTATCGTATTTTTTTCGCATCTCTACAGTGAAAGGCGGGAATGGCGCCGCTAGGCGTACGATCTTCAGCGCGGCATCATCCAGCACCGGGAAACCAGAAGACTGCAGTAGTTCAAGTTCTTGCACGGTGCCATCGGCCCGAATAGCAACCAGCAGTCTCAGACTGCCATACATTTTCTGTCGGCGTGCTTCGGCCGGGTAGTTAATGTTACCGACCCGCTCGATCTCTTTACGCCAGTTATCCATATAAGCCGCATAGTCGGTGCCCTGAGTGGCGGCGGTGGTAACCCGCAGGACCCGCGGTGCTCTGGCTAGCAGTTCCTGCTGACGTTTGATATCGGCTTGCAGGCTGGCAATCTCCAGACTGCGGGCCAGCAGTGAGGTTGCAGTGCCCGGTGCTGCCTGAGGTGCAGCTTTATCAGGGCTGCTGCGTTGATCGCTGGTGCTGCGTTTGGCCTGTGTGGCGGTCACCACCTGTTGTTGCCCGCTGCGGGCAGGGGTGGTGTTTTTATCCTTGCTGGTGCGGGCGTCAGCCAGGGTATCCGGACTGGGTTGTGCATCCAGGGTCGGCTGCGGTGCCTGCTGGGCCGCCAGTGCCTGAGACTGGTTGTCCTGAAAATCAGCGGTCTGGCGGGTAGAGGGCAGGCTTTTCTTCTGTTCGTCGCCACTGCCCTGCTGATCCGCCTGGGCGATAAAGTCGGCTTTATCCGGGCGGGTTTCGCTGGGCTGTTGCGCCAATGTGACTTCGATTGTGGTGCGGGGTTTCGGTTTATCAACAGTAAACCCCACTCCCAGCACAATCAGGGCATGAAAAGCGGCAGCAAAAAACAGGGTAAAGCCGAACCGGTCAGCAACGGATACAACGGGTTGTGTTGCGGTTCTCACCCTGTCTTGCTCCTTTTACTCAATCCTTAAGTTTTGCTTCGATGCAGTTCATCAGTTGCATCGAAATATCCAGACTAAACTGCTGATCCAGCTCCCGGATGCAGGTTGGGCTGGTCACGTTAATTTCGGTCAGGTAGTCACCAATCACATCCAGACCAACAAACAACAGGCCCTTCTCTTTCAGCGTCGGACCTACCTGAGCGCAGATCCAGCGGTCACGTTCGGTCAGTTCACGTCCCTCACCGCGCCCGCCAGCGGCCAGATTGCCGCGGGTTTCGGTGCCGGTGGGGATGCGTGCCAGTGCATAGGGTACCGGTTCGCCATCAATCATCAGGATGCGTTTATCACCGGAAACGATTTCAGGGATATAACGCTGCGCCATGATGGTACGGCTGCCATGCTGCGTCAGGGTTTCGATGATTACACCCAGATTAAGTGCATCGGCCTTAACCCGATAAATTTGAGCCCCACCCATGCCATCGAGTGGTTTAAAGATCACATCCTGCTGTTCCGCATGAAACGCTTTCAGGCGGGCCGCATCGCGGGTGACCAGTACCGGCGGACAGCACTGCGGGAAATGAGTGGCAAACAATTTTTCGTTAAAATCGCGCAGGCTCTGTGGTCGGTTGACCACCAGTACACCCTCACTTTCGGCCTGTTCCAGCAGGTGGGTGGTGTAGATAAACTCGTTATCAAATGGCGGGTCCTTGCGCATCAGGATTACGTCCAGTTCAGACAGCGCGTGGGTCTCATATGCGCCGCGCTGAAACCAGTTCTCCGGGTCCATTGCCACAGTCAGCGGTGCCATGCTGGCCTGCACTATGCCATCCCGCGAGAACAGATGATGCTGCTCCATGTACCAGAGCTCCCAACCTTTATCCTGGGCGGCGCGCAGCATAGCCAGTGAACTGTCTTTTTTGTACGTAATGGACTCAATCGGGTCCATGATGATGCCGAGTTTAATGCTCATAAAGTGCCAATCTGCCGGTTGATCAATCTGTTAATGAGTGTACCCCAGTGCCGGGATGGGGCACAGGGTTTCAGCCCATATCGCCCCAGAGGTAATTCAGGATCGACAGGGCAGCCACGGGTGCGGTTTCAGTACGCATTACCCGGGGGCCAAGAGCCAGCGGCTGAAAACCATGCTGGATGGCCAGCTCGACTTCAGCCTCGGTAAGCCCGCCTTCGGGGCCAATCAATAAGGCAACGGAGGTCGGTGGTGCGATTTCAGTCAGCGGCTGTTTGCTGTGATGGTGTAAGACCAGTTTGAGTTCCGCTGTCTGTTCGCCCAGCCAATCAGTCAGGGTGACGGGTGCATCTATCTGCGGTGGATGTATCCGGCCGCTTTGCTCGCAGGCGCTGATGGCAATCTGCTGCCAGTGGCGGGTGCGTTTTTCCTGGCGTTGGTCGGCCAGTTTGACCTCACAGCGCTCGGAAAACAGCGGTGATATGCGACTCACGCCAAGCTCAGTGCTTTTCTGTACGGCATAATCCATCCGCTCGCCCCGCGATAAAACCTGACCGATGGTTACGCACAGCGGGGATTCTACCTGCGGTGTGGTCAACTCAACTACGTGTGCGGTGGCAGCGCGTTTTTCGGTGGTAACCAGTTCTGCCAGGCACTCCTGACCCTCGGCATTAAACAAGCAAAGCCGGTCGCCCGGACGCATCCGTAAAGCCCGGCAGACATGCTGGATCACGTCGTCGCTCAGTTGCAATGTAGCACCGGAATAAAAGGGCTGGGGTTCGTAAAAGCGTGGAATTCTCATGGCAGATTCAACCCGTGAATGATGTCTGGATTATCCGGGATCAAACCTGAAAATGCATCCCTGTCTCTGAATTTCTGGCGGGGTATGCAGGCACAAAAAAAGCACCCGAAGGTGCTTTTGTGTTTAAAACCTGTTTCAGAGTCCAGCCGCATCGCGCAGGGCGTCTGCTTTGTCTGTGCGCTCCCAGGTGAAGGCTGTGAAGACTTCGCCTTTGTATTCCATCTCGAACGGGTTACGGCCGAAGTGACCGTAAGCCGCCGTTGGCTGATACATGGGGTGCAGCAGATCCAGCATTTTGGTAATGGCATATGGACGCAGATCAAAGTGCTCACGTACCAGCTGGGTGATGCGCTCTTCAGGGATCTTGTTGGTGCCGAAGGTGTTGATGGACACGGAGGTCGGATCAGCCACACCAATGGCGTATGACACCTGGATTTCGCAGCGATCTGCCAGACCTGCAGCCACCACGTTTTTGGCAACGTAACGGCCAGCATACGCAGCAGAACGGTCTACTTTGGATGGATCTTTGCCGGAGAATGCACCGCCACCATGACGCGCCATGCCGCCGTAGGTGTCTACGATGATCTTACGGCCGGTCAGGCCGCAGTCGCCTACCGGGCCACCAATCACAAAGTTACCGGTCGGGTTGATATGGAACTGGGTGTCTGCGGTGATCCACTCAGCCGGGATCACGTGTTTTACAATCAGCTCCATTACGGCTTCACGCAGGTCAGACTGGGTAACGTCCGGGTTATGCTGGGTGGACAGCACCAGTGCGTCAACCGCAACCGGTTTGCCGTTTTCATAGCGGAAGGTCAGCTGGGACTTGGCGTCCGGACGCAGCCAGGGCAGCAGGCCGGATTTACGGGCTTCAGCCTGACGCTCAACCAGACGGTGTGAATAGGTGATCGGTGCTGGCATCAGTACATCGGTTTCATTGGATGCATAGCCAAACATCAGGCCCTGGTCGCCCGCACCCTGATCTTCAGGTTTGCTGCGGTCTACGCCCTGTGCAATATCGACAGACTGTTTGCCAATGATGTTGAGGACACCACAGGTGGCGCCGTCATAGCCCACATCAGATGAGGTGTAACCAATATCGCAGATGACCTTACGTACCAGGTGTTCCAGGTCAACCCAGGCGCTGGTGGATATTTCACCGGAGACAATTGCAACGCCGGTTTTTACCATGGTTTCACAGGCAACGCGGGCATATTTGTCTTCAGCAATGATCGCATCCAGCACCGCATCAGAGATCTGATCGGCAATTTTGTCTGGGTGGCCTTCAGACACGGATTCTGAGGTGAATAAGCCGTATTCGCTCATTATCGGGAGACCCTCGGAAAGT
>ERZ1031170.77-NODE-77-length-12209-cov-7.946191_pt1 | contig 12209 bp, 12 predicted proteins | sample MGYA00518222_ERZ1031170 | MGnify/ENA primary metagenome ERZ1031170 (study PRJEB33718, sample SAMN03159772) | human skin metagenome | collected 2014-05-20 | study: EMG produced TPA metagenomics assembly of the PRJNA266117 data set (Human skin bacterial metagenome and... | reverse complement strand
GAGATGTAGAGAGGTCTCGTGGGCTCGGAGATGTGTATAAGAGACAGCTACCAAAGTGATGACCAACTGGATGATTACCATCCTGTGTGTCATCGCTGGGACCATTCTCATCAAGGCGGACAGCCTGGTGCAGACCCTCGGCGCGGTGATCTGACGACATGGCAAGGGCACGAGTACCCCGTTATCTACACCTCCCGGTGCAGGTGCTGTGGTTCGACATCGAGGACATCGCGCTAGGGATTCTCGCCTACGTTGTGTTTGTGCTCGTCATCGACAAATGGTGGGGCTACCCGATGGTGGTCCTCGTGCCCTATGCCTTTATGAGTCTCAAGGCGGGGAAGCCGCGCGGTTACTTGCGGCATCTGCTCTACAGCTATGGCTTTCAGAAGCTCGAAGGCTATCCGCTGCCGACCGTGTCGAAGTTTGAGGAATAAGGGGGCGTTCGGTGGACGGTGGAAAGTTTCTATCAACGATTGACAGGCTGACGAAGCAGAACCGAATCCTTGGAGTCGCGCTGCTTTTGATGCTCGTGTGGAACGTGATGAATTGGGGCATGGCCAAGAGCATGCAGGCCAAGACAACAGTGGTTGTCGTGCCCATTGGGGATCATGGCTTGGAGATCGGCGCCGGCAAAGCCAGCGACCGGTATATGCGCCGCATGGCGCGCTACATCACATCGCAGCTCGGCAGTTACACCGCCGCGACTGCGAGGCAGCAGTACGAGGAATTACTAGAGCTGTTTCCGCCCGACAAGGTCGGGATGGTCCAGAACTACTTTGAGAAGATCGCGACGGATGTCGAGCGTTTTCCGTCGATCAGCTCGTCGTTGCGGTGGGCGGGGCAAGAGCCCCTGAAATACACCGATACCCGGATTCAGGTTCAGGCCGAGAAACAGCGGCTGGTGAACGGCTCGATCACAGAGCGGACGCCGACCTGGTACTGCATCGACTACCGCATTAATGAAGCGCGGTTCTGGCTACTCAACATTGAAGAAAAGGTGGGCACTGGTGAAGACCTTTGTTTCCTCAAGTCGCCTGACGCTTAGTGCGTTGGCGCTCAGCTTGCCGTTGTTCGCGGCGGCTGACGGTTATCCCGATGGAGGTAGCGGAAGCGAAGCGATGCGCCTCGGTGAGTTGTACGGCGCTCCTGTCGAGGGGCCTGGGGTGAGTGGACCTGTCGCTGACGCGATGAGGGGTAGCGCGGCACGCGCAACCCCGCTGTCCACGGCGCCGGCGCAGCCGAATGATGTCGTGGTGTTGCCGGATCAGACCGTGACGATTCCGGTCAGCAATCAGTTCGTCAATCGCGTTTTCTGTCCTGATGGCGTTGGTGATGTGTTTCATAGCACCGAGAAGCCTATGGAGGTGACGAGCGCCGAAGGTGGTCATGTCTTCGTCAAGTTTCTGGTGATGCGTGATCCGATGACGATGCGGGACCAAGCGGTGAATGATCCTGCGGATCTTCATGTTGTGTGCGGCGGCAAGGTCTACACGATGATCTTGCAGCCTCGGAAGATGGACAGCCAGACGATTCGGCTGGGCAGTCCCCAGCTCGATGCGTTCATGGCGACCGCGAAAGAGTGGAGCGCGTTACCGCTTGAGGAACGCATCAAACGCTTGACGCTGACCGCGTACCACGAACAGGCCCCGGCGGGTTTTCAGCGGCGAGTCGTCAGCGACGAAGGTCGGCGGTTCGCGCGTATGTTCGATGACGTGATCGTTCAGGGGAAATGGGAAACCGTTGCCCCTGGAACCGGACTGAAAGTCACCGAGTACAACGTCATCGTTTTGAAACCGATGACGGTAGATGCGCGAGCGTTTCTGCGACCGGAGTTCGGTCAGGTGGTTGGGATCACTGTTGATCCTCCCGTGGTGGACGAAACAAGCCGTCACACGAGGTTGTTTGTTGTTGAAAGGAGCATCGGCCCATGAGCATTAAGGATCAGCTCGATGCGATGGAGCCGGAAAAACGCCAGAAGCTCATCAAAGGCGCCATTGTTGCTGGTGGTCTGGTGCTTGCTGTCGGCCTCTATTACGGGAGCGGGCAAAGCGAGAAGAAAGCGCCAGAGCCGGAAGTTACGCCAGCGGTTGTGCAGCTCGGTGAAGCCCGTCTGCAGGACGACATTCGCGCGCAAGTGTCGCGTCAGCACGAGGAAATGACCAATCAGTCGAAGCGCCAGGCCGAGCAGATCGCCGAGGTGAGCAAGAAGGCCGAGGAGGCCGAAAAGCGCGCGCTGGCGCTTGAATCGGTTATTGAGACGTTGTCTGCCGGGGGTGCGATGGGTTTGCCTGCAGGGGAAACCGCGCCGTCCGCCCCGACCGATCCGGCCATGTGGGAGGCAGGCGTGACGATTCCAGATCAGACCCAAGTTGGCCGACCTGGCGTGAACCCAGCGGCTGGCGGCAGCGTGCCACCACCGCCGCCGGAGTTCATCGGCGGGATTCGCAAGACCGCGAGAGCCGAGGGCGTTGCGGAGCCTGCAGGGCAGGGCGCGCAGCGGGGAGCGAATCGCCCAAAATGGTATCTGCCGGTGGGCTTTATGCCCGCGAAGGTGTTGACCGGGTTGAAGGCGAAAACCGTCTCATCCGCCCGTTCGGACCCTGAACCAATGCTTCTGCGTGTGCAGGCGCCGGCCGTCCTCCCGAACGAAATACGGGTGCAGCTCGAAGGCTGTCTCATCGTGGCACACGGCTACGGGTCGCTGGCCAGCGAGCGCGTTGAAGCGCGGCTGGTCAGCATTTCGTGCCTCGATCACGAAGGGAACCTGATGATCGAGCAGGAAATCACTGGAATCCTGGTGGACGCTGATGGCACGAAGGGTCTTGCGGGGATTCCCGTGTCGAAGATGGGCGCGAATCTCGCCCGCCTGGCGTTCGGAGCGGCCGTGGAAGGCGCGGGTGCTGCGTTCAGCCAGCAAGCGCAGACCACGACGGTCAGTCCCTTGGGAGCAACGAGCGTCATCGAGCCCGGCCAGATCGGACGGGCAGGCGCTGGTGCGGGCGTCGAAACTGCGGCGAACGAATACAGCCGGATCATCGCCGAGCTGGTCCGGCAGCAATCACCGGTGATTGAAATGGGTGCTGGAAAAGACGTGACGGTTGTTCTGACCGAAGGCGTCTGGTTGGAGGTCCGCGATGTTAAGCAATAAGGGGGATGTGATGCGTTCTGGCGCTATGAGGTTGGCGGCTGTTGCAACGGCCGCGCTGGCTCTGAATGGATGCGCACTGTTTGTGCCCTTCGAGTCTGAGTTTATGTGTGAGCGCACGAATGAGTTCGGACAGTGCATCACTGTCGAAGGCGCTTACGACCAAGCTGTCGGTGGAGTTTCGCATGCGAAACCGACCGACTCCCGACGGGAGCGTAATCGACGGCGGCGCGGTGAAGTGCTTGTCGCTGGTCCCGACGCTGAGGCGCACAGCCGCTATCGTGCGGCTGAATACGAACGGATGCTGGCGCTGATGGATCAGCCGGTGGCGCCGTTGGTGCGCCCGCCAAAGGTCTTGCAGACCCTGGTGGTTGCTTATAGTGCGTCTGATCGCACGCTGTTCAGTCCGAGGTTCATCTACTACTTCGCCGACCACGGCGGCTTCCTGTTTGGTGACTATTTGAATGCTCCGCCGGAAGGCGGTGCTCCGATGCTCCATCCCGTCGGGGAGCGGCGCTAATGTTCGGAGGCTTTCTGAAACCCGACGAGCAGGGGCCGAAGGAAGGCGAGCTGGAGTTTCTGGCGAGCCATACCAGCTTCTCGAAGTATCTGCCGTGGCTGGCCTATGAACAGTCCGAGGAAATCTATCTTCTGCAGGACAATACGTTCTGCAGCATGTGGGAGTGCAACCCACTAGCGTTCATGGGCAGCAAGGCGATGGCGTCGCTCGCCGGCATGTTGTCGCAGGACTTCCCTCCTGAAACGGTGTTCTCTTTCACGCTCTATCCCGATGAGCATGTGGACCCGATGCTGGCGAGCTATCGCCAGCTCAAGTCAAGGAACGATCCGATCATTCGGGAGGCGGCGGCGCGGTATTCCGCATATCTCGAAAAGGGGAAGCAAGGCTTCGCCGCGATGTCGAACATTCGGCTGCGGAACTTCCGTCTGTTCGTGTCGGTGAAGACCCCGAAGCCGATGGACAAGGACAAGCGCGCGCAGATCCTCGAAGGCCTCAAGGCCGCCGGTATGGCGCCTCGCACCTTGAAACCGGATGCGCTGGTGGATGTGATGCGGCGGATCTTCAACCGCAACCCGCCCTCGAATGCGCAGGCGTATTGCCGGAACACCTATCTGCGGAACCAGATCATTCAGACCACGAATCCCGTGGTGCCGAAAGAGGACGTGGTGTGGCTGGGCGACGTGCCGGCGGCGTGTCTGACGCCGAAGGTACTGACCGACATCGGCGCCCTCGATGTCAATGGGCTGATCGGCGGCTTCATGGGCGTGGAAGACGACGATTCGCAGTTGAATTGTCGATTCCTCTGGACCACGAACGTCTATTTCCAGGCGTCGAAGGAAAAGATCAAGCGCAAGGCCGACATCATGATGGCGCAGCGCGCGGGCGGCTCGATTGCGAAAGTGCTGGGTCGTCGTGTCGGCGAGCTGAATTGGGTGCTGGACGATCTGGAAAACACGCGGTACTGCAACGTCATTACGGCGGTGTGGATTCTCGGGGACAACGAGGAACACCTGAATAGCTCACTGGCCCGTGTGCAGCGTCTATGGGAGAACAAGAACTTCGTCATGCAGCGCGAAACCAAGATCAAGGTTCCGCTGCTGATTGCGTCATTACCCGGAGGGCTGTACCTGGGCAAGCCCGCGTACCGCAACACGGAAACGCTGGACCGTGATTTCCAGGTCAGCGTGAATGCGGCGTCGCAGTTTCTCCCAGTGCAGGCCGACTTCGCGGGTGGCATGCGCCCGGTGCTGTGCTATGTCGGACGCAAGGGCCAGCTCGTCACCGTGGATGTGTTTGATCCGGGCGCGAACAACCACAACTTCCTTGTCTGTGCGGGCTCGGGTGCGGGGAAGTCGTTCTCCCTGAACTTCCTGGCCAGCAATTACTACGGTATGGGCGCCAAGCTGCGCTTGGTAGACATCGGTTACTCCTACCAGAAGCAAGCCGCGCTGGTGAAGGGGCGCTTCATCGACATCGGCGATCCGAACGTGAAGCTGGTGATGAACCCCTTCGCGGGACTCGATGTCGGCGACGCCGAAGATGCGGCGGCGAATCGTGGCGCGGTCGCGCAAGTGCTGTTGGCAATGGTCTACAGCAATACGGGAACCGGCTCTGTGACCGAAACGCAGGTCACGCTGATGAAGTCAGCGGTTGAGTTTGCTGTTGGCCGCGACGGCGGCGAGTTCGGCATTGACCACGTCATCGAGTATCTGAACACCTATCCGCAGTTTGCGGACGTGAAGCTCGATCAGCTCACGCCGATGGCGCGGGAAATGGCGTTCAACCTGCAGGACTTCAGCTCAAAGGGGCGCTACGGCCGGATGTTCAACGGCAAGAGCACCTTCAACATTTCCAGCGATGATTTTGTGGTGTTGGAAATGGAACGCCTGCTGACCGACCCGGAGCTGTTCGGCGTCGTCAGTCTGCAGGTGCTCAACGCCATCACCAACGATCTGTATTTGTCTGATCGCGGTGCGCGGCGCTTCATGCTGTTCGATGAGGCTTGGAAGTATTTGATCCAGACCGGCGGGGCGCAGGGTGCCAGCGGCAACAGCGCCACGTCCGCCATTGCCGGGATCATCCAGGAGGGCTACCGCCGCGCGCGTAAGTACGGCGGCGCGACCGGCATCGTGACTCAGTCCCCGCTTGACCTTGGGAAGATGGGCGCGGCCGGCGAGGTTATTCGCGGTAACAGCGCATTCAAGTTCTGGCTGCAGAACGATCCCGAGGAATGGTCGGCCGCGGCGAAGCGCGACATCATCAATTACACGGGGCTCAAGTACGAGCTGGCTGTGTCCATCAAGAATGCCAAACCCCGGTACTCGGAGATTTTCTTCGATACGCCGTTCGGCGCGGGCTGCGGTCGTCTCGCTGTTGATCCGTGGACGTATTGGGTCAATACCAGCTCACCCGAGGAGTTCAAGATTGTCACCGACAAGGCTCGTGAGCTGGGCGGTGACTATAAGGCCGCGCTCGATGCGTTGGCGGACAAGAAGTAGGAGTTTCGCATGCGAAAGTCCCGAGTCCTCGCCTTGATGCTTCTCACGGGGCTCGTGCTGCCTGCAACGGGGTCCGACATGCGCAATGAGGCTCAGGGGGCGGCTGATGCCGTTCGCGGTCAATACGGGCACGCTCAAGGGCTTGAGGACGGCGTCTTCAAGCCCTTGAGCGGGGAAGGGCAGTTCCAAACCCAAAGCGGTGAGGCATTCGATGCGTCGTTGGAGTGCCCGGCGGCGGGCACCTTCATGAAAGCGACCATCGTGCCGCAGGGCTCCGGCGATATTCAGATGATCGGGGTGGAGCTGGACCGGGATCTGAATGGCTCCCTCGAAACGTCGCTGGCCTTTCCCGGCCCCTTTGCGGCGGTGTGCAGCAACGGTGTTCTGCAATGCACCGCCGGAACGTCGGCCAATTGTCAGGGGCGCCGCTGGCGTGCAGGCGGGTCCGCAGTGGTGCTCGAAAATGTGGATCGCACCGAGCTGGGTGGTTGCTACTGCATCAACAACAGTTGCGGCGCCTCGTTGCTCTTACAGAACAGCCGCAAGGTGCTGACGGACATCGGCACCGGGATCGCGAATGTGATGGCAGTATCGAATCCGCGTCTGAGCGTGGGCAGCGCGCGCAGCGTCGATGCCACGACGATGGAGTTCATGGGTCAGCAGGCCGGGTGCGGCGTCGATAGCCGTCCCGAGCAGTTTCACGGGAATACGTCGGCGATGGAGGCGGCGGGGGACGCGGAAGCCCAGCAGCCCGATTCAACCTATCAGATGCTCGTGAACTCGCCCGCTGCTCAGGAATCATCAGTAGATAACGTGAGTTGCCAGCGGAACCGCGTGGTGCAGCTACAAGCCGAAAATCCGTCGCCCGGCGACGTGGTGACTGTTAGCGGTGCTGTTGAGGTGGGCTCCTGTGGACCGCGCTGTACGCGCTATCGGCTTGGCCAGGTCGGTGACAACTATTGGAGCGGGAATTGCACGCGATTCGTTGTCAGCGGGTCGATCCAGGTGCTTCGACCTGACCTGGTGGAAGCGGCGCGTGTTACGGAGGTTGGGTTCGATGACCATTTGCATGTCAGGGTCGGGAATCTGACGGGTTTTGCCCAGCCGAGCGGCTGGGATGGGGTGGCCGCGCAGTGCGGCGACCCCAAGCAGAACTTTCGGTATTCCGGTTTGAACGGAGACGTGACGAATGCGCTTCGGAGCGTGAACCCCGGCACAGTCGTTCCTTGGGTCAACACCGTGTATGTCAGCGGAAATGGCGAAGGGTGGTCTTTCCTCGATGTGGTGTTCAAACAGCGGTGCAGCATTCAGTCGGAAACGATCAGCAACGGTTGTGCGACGCTTGAAACGAGAAGTGATTGTTCTCTCCGCAACGCGGAAACCGATGGCGTTGAGACGCACAAAAACTATTCTCAGACGGGCCTAACCCCGCTGCCCTCCACGCGGACACTGAGTGGGCCAGGGTGCTCGCTCACGCTTACCCGCGACTGGTGGCAAGAACGACGGGATTACTCCTGCGATTCTGGCCAGCAACGGGATCTCAGCTATGCGGATCGACGCCATCAGTCGGTCCGCGACAGCTTCGATTCAGAGACGGGCTCTTTCACGGACGAGCGGATGAGCGACGACGGGTCGTGGTCGTCGCATGGCATGTCTGCGGCGCTTCCTCCGCCTGACGGTGACGGGTGCATTCGGATGTGTCGAACCCGACAGGATCGACCTGGTCCTGCGATGGGCGCACAGGGATCGGTCAGCAACCAGAACCCCGGCGGACCCGCGAACGACTTTACCTACCGGGAGTGCGATGCCGCTGACGTATGTCCACTGGAAGCGGGCGAAACGATGGTGGCGCCCTGTGACTGCCGCAGTAATTTCATGGAGGCAGTGATGATGATGCAGACCATCCGCATGACCGCCCAGGACTTCGTATGCGTAGCCGAATGAAGTTCTGGATCTTCCTACTTCTTCTGATGAGCGCCAGTGCGACGAGTGCGCAGACGACGGGTCCGGTTGGTAATCCTGACCCCGGCCCGCCGCCGCCTCAGTGCTCAGACGGGATCGACAATGACGGGGACGGCTTTATTGACTTCCCCGACGATCCAGGGTGTGTGAGTCCGCAGGACAACAACGAAACCGATCCTGTTCCGCCGCGCCCGGCATGCAGCGATGGTCGCGACAATGACGGGGACGGCCTGATCGACTTTCCAAACGATCCCGACTGCGGATCGTATGCGGATGACAGTGAAGCGGCGGAGTATCGCTGTACCTCGAACTGCTTCTGTGTCGCCAACGAAGACGCCGATGTCACGCAGCAGTCGGATCTTTTGGCTTGCACGGTCAGCGGCGGGCATTCGCTGTGTCCCGCGAATCAGGCGACGTGCCAGCTCAAATCCTATAGCCGGATCAACCGCACGACAGGCGAGCCCGAAACGGTGTCTGGCTATGAGTGTCCACGTGGGCCAGATCGCCGCTGCGTGAATGTCAGCGGGACGTGGCGGTGTTCGGGCAATACCTGTGTTGATCCGAATAATGTCCCGCGCAACAACATCGACCCTGAGACGCCTTTCCCTGAGAACACTGGAAACGTCACGCCCGATGGGAATTGCGTTGGAACCATTCGCATGTTCGGCGGGTCGGGCAAGCGCTGCAGGCAGCCCGGCACGCAAACCGCCTGGCAACAGTGCTGCGACAACAGCATGCCCGTTCTGCAGGACACGTCCGGCAAGCCGGGGGAGCAGGACCAACGTTCCTATCGCGAAGAAAAATTGTCGTTCGAGTTCTTCTCCAATCAATGTGACATTGAGGATCAGGAGACGGCGCTGCTGGCAGCGTCGGGATATTGCATCGCCCTCGGGACGTACTGCGCCGAAAAGTGGAGCTTCATCGGCTGCGTGCAGCGGGCGCGAGGTTATTGCTGCTTTAGCTCGAAGCTCGCACGGATCATCCAGGAGCAAGGCAAGCCGCAGCTCCCCGCGAAAGGCGGCTTCGGTAGTGCGTCCAATCCGCAGTGCGATGGCTTCACGCCGGAAGAATTTCAGGCGCTCGATTTCTCGAAGATCGACATGAGCGAATACGAGCAGGAGATTCAGACGCAAGCTGAATCTGTCATGGGCGAGAGGATGCGCGATGCTGCGAACGCTTACGGCAATTAGCGCGCTGCTGGCCTCGTCGCTGGCGCTGGCCAGCGGCGAGCGACTGACTCTTGGCGAGACGTTTCCGATCGCGGAGCCCGACGCCCTGGTCGAGATTCAGGAACGTGCTGGCCGCGTGGACTGGCAGGCGAAGATGCAGAAGCCGACCGATCAGCACGCGGCCTTTCAATCGGCTCTGCTTCCGTATGCCAGCGAGGACCGGGAACGCCTGTTTGACCCGACCTACACACTGCCTCACGACATCACGGACCAGCAGGGGATGGTCATCTACCCAGCCGGCACCACGATCAATGTGTATGCCCGCATCACGATGCCGGGCCGCGTGGTGGTGATCGGGCCGGAGCCCGAGCACTACCGCTGGCTCTCCGACGTAGTCCAGCCAACCGCGCAGGATGTGGTGCTGCTGGCCAACGGGAACCCGGTCGCAGTTCGTGCCTCGCACGAACTGCCGGTGCATTTGCTCGATGAAAGGATGATCGAGCGCTTTGGGTTGCAGGCTGCGCCTGCAGTGGTTTCACAGTCGGGCATCCAGCTCAAGGTGAGGGAATATGCGATTCCTCTGGATTAAGGGACTCTTGCTGCTGGCGGCGAGCTGTGCGCTGCCAGCGCAAGCCGCCTGCACAGACCGCAGCTTTATTAACCCCGTGAACGATATCGCGTGGGACTGCATCTTCCCGATTTCGATCATGGGCATTCCTCTGGACTTCGGCGAACACCCACCGGATAAGCCGGACTCGCGGATTCTCTGCCAGTGTCCGGGGCAGGGTGCGCTAGGGATCGGGCTTGGCTTCATGGTCGGCTTTTGGGAGCCCGCGCGAATCATCGAAACGGTTGCAGATGCTGGGTGCTTTCCAGCACTCGGGATGAGCATCGACGTGGGGGGCGCTGATGGAACCTTTACCCACAGCCAGCAAATAAAGCAACGGCGCGGCTTCTCGCATTACCACTACTACATTTTTCCGGTGTGGGCGATCCTGGAACTGTTCATGGATATTCCCTGCATTTCGGGCGAAACCAAGTTCGATCTTGCGATGGTTTCGGAACTTAGACCGGACTGGAACAATGATCTTTTCGCGCTGCAACTTTTTCCTGAAACAGCATTGATGGCAAACCCCGCGACGGTGCTGGCCTGCGCGGCCGATGCGCTGGCGGCAACGGGTCAGCGGACCATCGACGCGCTCTATTGGTGTCAGGGGGCGTGGGGCACGACCTATCCGGCGACCGGATCAACAGCGCACCCCGATAACGTCATCCGCAACGCGGCGACGGCGGGAAAGGCAATGTATCTGCAGGCGAGAACCGGGTTGCTGCCGGATCGCGCAGTGAACTTCTGCCATGCGACGCCACTGCCGATTTGGGTCAAGTCGCACTGGCGTATCCAGCAGACCGACCCCGTGGTGGATCGGCGCTGTCGTCGCATCGGTCATCCGGGGATCTTGTGGACCAGCGGGAAAAACCCCGTGGGCAAACAAGACAACTTCGCGTGGATGCTTTTTCGCAAAGTGTCTTGCTGCGTGACAGTGTTCTAGGTCATGGACTTTCGCATGCGAAAAAAATCGAGCGTGGTGGCGGCAGGCTGCGGCGCGGCACTGATCGCCTCGGCGATGGCAGTCGCGACGGTTGCGACCGCCGCTGATCGTCCCGATGTGCGGGATCTCGCCAAAGAAGGAATGGAGCGTCGCGACAGCACGACCATTACGCCTTTTGAGCGTCCCAAGTACGACGCCGACAAAGTCAAAGCGCTCGCCGATGAGGCGCAGGCGCGCAGCCGTGTCGAGCTGCAGGCGCTGATCGAGCAGCACGGCGGGCCTAAAGCTGACGAGGAAGGCGAGAGCAAGCCGGTCAAGCTGCAGGGGCGCATGCTTGTGGCCCTGTCCTCGTCTATGCCCGAACAGATGCTGCGCGATTATTTCGCGCAACTCGATGGCCATCCCGAAGCCGTGGTGGTGCTGCGCGGCTTCGTGGGTGGTGCACAACGAGTCGGGCCTACGGGTCAGCTTATGGAGCGGCTGATGCGCAAGACCAGCGACCGGGCCGCTGGCCATCACGCCGTCGAAGTGTTGGTTGATCCCTTGTTGTTCCGTCAGCTCGGCATCGACAAGGTTCCTGCTGTTGCCTGGCTTCATGGCGTTGAAGACATCGGCCATTGCGACCAGGAGGACTACGACGCGGCGGTGGTGGTGTACGGCGCGACGACGGTCGGGGCCGCGATGAAAGCGGCGAGAGAAAAGGGGGCGTCCGTCCCTGCGGATTTTGTTGAGCGTCTAGGAGGTCGGTCATGAGTGAACAGGTCGCGGGCGAGCAGCCTGCAACGAGAGCAACCGGCGGATTGATCGTGCGGCTTGTGGTCTTGGCTGCATTGATCGGGATCGTTTGGACCGGCATGGATCGCATTCATGTCGCACGCGGGGAAAGCGTCGATAAAACGCTGTTCTGGACGGCACCCGGCGCGAATCCCGAGCTGGGCAACTATGTAACCTTGCTCGCCTCGCACCCCATCATGGGAGAGGGTGAAGCGCTGTTGACCAAGCTCATCGTCTGCGATGAGGGCATGACGATCACGGTCCAGGATCACACGTTCTTCTGCGATGGCCAGCGGCTCGGCGGTTATCTGACTCAGACCTGGGACGGAAAGCCGCTCACGGCCTGGGAGGGCGGGAAGGTGCCGGTCGGCTCTGCCTTTGTGATGGGTACGCACCCGCGTTCGTTCGACAGCCGTTATTTCGGGCCGGTCGAAAAGCGCCGCATGGTGGTGGTTCGGGGGTTGCTATGAAACCCGCATTGCTGTTGTTGGCGGTGGCGTTTGGCGTCTCGTATGCAGGGCAAACCTGGGCGGAAGATACGGCCTGTCTCTTATACACATCTCCGAGCCCACGAGACCTCTCTACATCTCG
>ERZ1031170.76-NODE-76-length-12251-cov-6.115530_pt1 | contig 12251 bp, 11 predicted proteins | sample MGYA00518222_ERZ1031170 | MGnify/ENA primary metagenome ERZ1031170 (study PRJEB33718, sample SAMN03159772) | human skin metagenome | collected 2014-05-20 | study: EMG produced TPA metagenomics assembly of the PRJNA266117 data set (Human skin bacterial metagenome and... | reverse complement strand
CGCTGATAACAGAGAGCGTTTCGATTGCACCGATAACCTCGCCGACCGTATTGGTGATCGAGGCTGCGGAAAAATGCAACCACTCGCCATGTTCACCACATTCAGGGAAAAAATCCTCAGCTTCGTAGGCCTCGGCAATCAGATCAGAGGGTTTAAACTTGCCCGCATAGTAGTGTTCTATATCACTGTCATGGCCATCCAGCATCAAATCAGCCATGCAGGGCCGGGGGGCGTTGTAAAAGGGCCGCCAATGATCCTTTGTGCCAATCATGTCATCCCGGCTTAAACCACTGAGCTTTTCCATGGCACTGTTCCAGTGACGAACAACGTGCTGACGATCAATGACAAAGGCCGCCAGAATAATCCGGTCCAGCAGATGACCCAACATCGGCTCGTTCAAAGACTCAACAAGGCCAGTGATCGCCGGCAGGTCACCGTGCTGAGTGGAAGATGACTTAGAGGAGGAAAGACTGTTGCTCATGCTGCGTTCCGTGGTGTAGCCAGCGTTTTGACACAAAGCGGCAATATTATCGTTTCAGTATAAACACAAAGGGCTTTAAACGGCGGATCAGATAGTTGTATGGACTTTTAGCCCCAGAGTCTGACCGGGTCACAGCTATCTGCCAGCGCCCCGCGCACAAAGCTGCACAGCTGGCCATTTTCAATCAGCGTTGCCCCCTGGCCCAGCAGAGTGGCGGTCCCAACAAGACTGATTGTCACGGTTTCATCCGCTGTAATCTCCAGCGGAATGCCCAGTTCAGGCAGACTGAACTGCGTTCCCTCAAGCTGAATACAGGCCAACCCCCGAGCCGGACTGCCATCACTGTAGGCATAGAGCGTACTGCCATCCCAACAGCTAAAACTATGGCTGTTCAGCTGCCTTAAACGGCTGGCGTAATCGGCCATCAGGGCAAGGCGCATCTCCGCATCCGGGTAGCCCTCCTGCCAGAGTCGGCGCAGTCGTTCGAGCAGCAGACAGAACGCCCGCTCCCGATCCAGGCAACTCAGCGGCCAGTGATCACCCACTGGAAAACGTTCAGGGTCCTCAATGCCATCCAGAGCCCCCAGCATGGAAAACAGAAACGGCTGCCCACGCAATGAGCGCAGAAAAGGCTGAATTTCCAGCGGCTCAAGGGGGGCCTCAGGATAAGCCTGTGCCATCCAGAGTTCCGTTTGAAAGGGCTGGGCCTGCAAATACTGCATCAGGGCGGGGGTCAGTTCACTCTGCTGCATCACCTGTCGGTGAGGGTTGCCTTCGGAGATAAAACCAACGCCGAGTGCCTGCAGACCTGACAGGTCACTGGCCTGGGCCAGCCTGACCCGGACCGGCCCAGAGGACTGTACGATCAATAACTGTTCATCAACCATGCTGCTGACCTGCACGTGCAATTTTATTCTGACGGTCGGTAAAAAAGAGGATGACCGCCGCAGCCCACACCACAAGTGGCAAGACCAACAGATTCATACTCTGCCAACCCACGGCTGATTCAAGTACACCTGCACTGAAGGTAGCCAGGGTTGCCAGACTGAATACCAGAAACTCATTTGCTGCCTGGGTTTTACCCCGCTCTGCAGCAGTGTAGCACCCGGTCAGCAGCTCAGTGGCACTGATAAACATGAAATTCCAGCCCACTCCCAGCAGCACCAGTGCCAACCAAAAATGCCACAACTCAACCCCGATGAGGTTAACACCGATACAACCCAGCATCAGCGCGGCCCCTGATAGCATGACGTTTTTCAGCCCCCAGCGGGCAATCAGACGCGCCGTAAAAAATGAGGGCAGAAACATGCCCAGCACATGCCACTGAATCACCTCTGCCGAGTAGGTAAAGCTGAAACCGCAACGCGTCATCGCCAACGGCGTTGCTGTCATCAGCAGTGTCATGACCATGTAGGCCACTGCCGCCACTACAATGGCGACGATGCATGAAGGTTGTAAAAGGATCACGGAAAGTGACCGCCCACCCGGTTCCTGACTGGAATCCGGTTCTGGCAGTTGCGTTCGGGTCAGTAGCAATAAAGCCAGCAGATAGAGCCCCAGCAAACCCAAAAAAGCGCCAAGGTATGGCCGGTCGGTAAACCACTGCTGACCCTGTATCGCAAGCTGGGGACCAATCACGGCAGCCACCACACCACCGGCCATCACCATGGATATGGCACGGCTTTTGAGCTGCGGTTCACAAACCTCAACCACCGCAAACCGGTACAGGGTGCCAAACCCGATTCCAATACCCAGCAGAAAGGTGGCTATACAAAAAAACATGAAGGAGGATTGCAGCAGTGCCAGCACAGCCAGCGCCGCACCGGCCACACCCATCCAGCTACCGAGAAAAAATCCTTTTTTGCGCCCCACCCGCTGCATAATCAGCGAGGCCGGCACTGTGGCGAGCATCAGTCCGGCAAACTGCAGCGCAACCGGCAGGGTTATCAGCAGGGGCTCTGGTGCCAGTTGCTGTCCAATCAGTGCCACCACCGACACCAGCAGCACGTTGCCGCAAGTCAGCAGTGCTTGACAGGCGGAGAGCAAATAAACGTTAGGGTTCACCCGACCGCCTAGAGTGCAAGAATATCAATACGTTCAGTCAGGGCCGCAGGGGGAGAACAAGACTCTACGCCCGGCTCCCGTGTGTCGTTCTTAATGCCATGTGGAAAACCCAGTTCGAGCCCTTTAAAGTCAAAGGTTTCAGTGTCTGCCAGATGCGATGGCACCACATGCTGCAGCGCTCTGAACATGGTTTCCAACCGGCCGGGATGGGACTTATCCCAGCTCTGCAGCATCTCCTTGATCACCTGACGCTGCAGATTTTCCTGAGAACCGCAAAGGTTACAGGGGATAATAGGAAACTGCTTCAGCTCTGAATAGGCACTAATATCTTTTTCCCGGGAAAACGCCAATGGACGAATCACCATATTTTTTCCGTCATCTGATACCAGTTTAGGAGGCATGGCTTTAAGCCGGCCACCGTAAAACATATTCAGAAACAGGGTTTCCAGAATGTCATCCCGGTGATGGCCCAGGGCGATTTTGTTGGCACCGATTTCATCGGCAAAACCATAGAGTGTCCCTCGGCGCAGACGGGAACATAAGCCACAGGTGGTTTTACCTTCAGGCACCAGCTCTTTCACAACCGAATACGTATCCCGTTCGATAATATGAAAAGGCACACCCAAATCAGCCAGATAAGCGGGCAAAACCTCTTCCGGAAATCCCGGCTGTTTCTGATCCAGATTCACCGCCACCAGCTCAAACTGAACCGGAGCGCTGCGCTGAAGGTTCATCAGAATATCCAGCAGGGTATAGGAGTCCTTGCCCCCTGACAGACAGACCATAACCTTGTCGCCCTCTTCAATCATATTGAAGGCTTCAATCGCCTGACCCATCTCGCGCCGCAGGCGTTTCTGCAACTTATTAAGACGGATTTTCTGTTTTTTCTCCGCTTCAGTCATCGCCAAGGTAGTGTCAGAATCGGAGGTGTGGAGAGTCTGTTCCATTATGCTGCCAATCTCGCTGGTTAAGGCGCGCATTATACCTCAGGCTTTAACCCGGCGGCGAATCATGCTGCTGTACCGGTATAAAAAAGCAGATTGCCGATACCAGAGATCTCTCTGCTACACTGACGAAAAAAGCACCTCCAAGGAGCCGGCTATGCACAGAATCCTGAATACCCTGTTATTTCTGACCCTGTTGATGAGCAATTTCAGTCAGGCTGACAGCATTCTGCATATGACACTGGAAGGTGACTATGACGGCAATTATGTTGAAATCCACAGCCAACTCGAAGCCCAGCGTTTTTATGTAATTTTTGAACCCAATATTGGCGGCTCAATCGCCAGCTTTAAGGAGCGTTGGGGCGAGGACTATAACCGCAACGGCTTCAGTGAAATCCGCAGTCTGGTGTTCTGTAATCCCTGGTATGTTAATCAGGTGTTAAATCTTGATCCGGAAATGGCAGCACTGTGCCCGCTCTCTCTTACCTTGCTGCAAAAAGGTGATCAGACGCAAATCATGATGCTCAGGCCCTCAGCGATTAAGCCTGAAAGCCCGGCACAAAAAATCCTGATTGAACTGGAGGCAGACCTGATCAAAGCCCTCAAAGCAACCGGCGCGATAGCCGTTAATTGAGCCAGTTAATCTCCTGCGCCGTTTGCGGGCCAACCACACTGCTGTCCAGAGAGTCAGGCATCAGCGAGAACTGCTCATTCTGAGGTATTCGCCCGCCCATAATTTCGGCTCTGAACTGTGGCAGCAGCGGGTCCTGATAGGGGTCCGCATAACCCTGCGGCCAGTGCGGCTGTAGCGTGTACGGGTCATATTTATCGGTGGCCCCCAGGGTATGCAGAATTTCATGCAGCGTGACAAAGTTGTTCAGCGACTGAAAATCCACACTGGCAAAGCCGTTAACCAGACCAATCATCCCTTTTTGCAAACCCAGAGAATGTTCCAGCACAGTCCGGTTTTGCGGTGAAAAAAGGCGCATAAATATGCGGATATCAGGCTCAGGCCCCTGCCAGGCACTGTTACGCCAGGCCCAGTAACGAAAGCGCAGACTCCACCAGACACTGTCCAGAATGCTGGCATTCTCAGGAACAGCCGGCGGTTCATTTTCAACCACCTCTGCCAGATGGATCTCGATGGGGTGCTGCAGCAATATCCCGTAACGATTCGCTTCACGGCTCAGAAACTGTTCAATTTCATCGAAATGATCGGCCTGCAGCGCATGCAGGTAACCCCGGGTGTCAGCCCGCTGATCGGCATTGATCGGATAAATCACGACCCAGAGTGTTTCTTGCCAGTCGGTCGTGCGGGAACGGGACAGCCAGCTATTGAGCGATACCACCAGCAAAATCAGTAATAAAACAAACACCCTGACGCGGTACCAGAACTGTGTTTTTTTCACTGACACGGACGCTCCTTAAATCAGTTGGGCAATCAGCCAGTAACGCCCGGCTTTGCCCACAAATATCATCAGCGCACTGAACCACAGGTTCAGCCTGAGCCAGCCGGCCAGCAGGCATAACGGATCACCGACCAGTGGCAACCAGGACAGTAATAACACGCCCGGGCCACAGGTCTTTAACCAGTGACGCGCACGTTGCTGTTGCGGTTTTTCCAGTGCGGTCAGGGGTTTATAGTGGGCCAGCCAGACACCCATAAGTAAGGTCAGGCAACCACCGAGCGTATTACCGGCAGTGACCGTTATCCAGAGTAACCACCATGGATGAACCGCTTCTGACAACATCCAGCCAAACAGAATTTCTGAGCCTCCGGGCAGTAAAGTCGACGCGATAAAACCACTGACAAACAATCCTGACAGTGCTGCTTCACTCATACCGGCTCCAGCGCCGCACTCAGGCAACGCAGCAGACCCATATCATACTGGCCATCAAGGGCATCATAGACCGGCTTTAATGACAGACCGGAGTGGCTGCGGTGCTCCAGAATCATCTGTTCAATCTGCTGACGCTCTGCCAAAGGCAGCTCAACCACATCCTCGACAGCCAGCTCACCCTGTTTCACAGCGACAGCCAGATGGGTGTAGATCACCCGCTCAGACAATTTTTGCTGCCGGGCAACCTGTGCCACTGTCATACCCGACTGAAACAAAACCAGGGATTCATGCGCCTGCTGCCCGGTGGAATCCTGCACCGGTTCAGCATGTGCTCTGAGCACTTCAAGAAACGCCTCTCCATACAAACTCAGCTTACGCTCACCGATACCGCTCAACCGACGCAACTGATCGGCAGTCACCGGACGGTACATCACCATCTCCATCAGAGTTGCGTCATGAAAGATCACATAGGGAGGTACATCCTGCGCATCCGACAACTGGCGACGGCAACCACGTAACGCTTCCCAGAGCTGATAATCTTCAGCTGACAGCTGACTTTGTGGCCGTTTACTTTGCCCATAGGCTGCCTGCTTCCGGGTATCCTGACGCAACTCAATCTGCTCTTCACCCCGTAATAATGCACGGCAGCGCTCGGTCAGATGCAACACGCCGTGCATCTCCAGATTGACTTCCAGATAACCTCGGGCGATCAGCTGACGGAAGACCGAACGCCACTGGGCTTTACCCAAGTCAGCACCAATCCCCCAGGTAGAGAGCGCTTCATGCTGAAAACTGCGGGTTTTATCACTGCTTTTACCCAGCAGAATATCGACCACATGATTCACCCCGAAGCGCTGACCAGAACGATAAACCGCCGACAGTGCTTTGCGCGCCGCCTCTGTGCCGTCCCAGACTGCAACCGGCTCCAGACAGGTATCACAGTTGCCGCAGGGCGGATGCTCTGGTTCACCAAAATACTGCAACAAGACCTGACGACGACAACTGGTCACCTCACACAAGCCCAACAGTGCTTCCAGTTTCTGCTGCTCAATCTGCTTTTGCTGTGCCGGTGCCTGCGACGCCGACAGCATCTGACGCATCAGCATCACATCCTGCAGGCCATAAACCATCCAGGCATCTGCGGGTAAACCATCCCGCCCGGCCCGGCCGGTTTCCTGATAATAGGCTTCAATACTCTTGGGCAGATCGAGGTGAGCCACAAAACGCACATTAGGTTTATCAATCCCCATGCCGAAGGCGATGGTAGCCACCATAATGATGCCTTCCTCACTCAGAAACCGGTGCTGATGATAAGCCCGTAATTCCGGCTGCAGTCCGGCATGATAAGGTAACGCATTGAGGCCCTGCTCTGACAACCAGGCCGCCGTCTCCTCAACCCGTTTACGGGACAGGCAGTAGACAATGCCTGCATCCTGCGCATGTTCGGCCCTGATAAAACGTAACAGCTGCTGGCGACCACCCTCTTTCTGGCCTATGCGATAGCGAATATTGGGGCGGTCAAAGCCCTGAATAAACTCCCGGGCCTGCTGCAACCCCAAACGCATATGGATCTCATCCCGGGTGCGTTGATCCGCCGTGGCGGTTAAGGCAATCCGGGGAACGCCAGAGAAGTGCTGTGCAAGCTGATCCAGCTGCAAATACTCAGGTCTGAAATCATGCCCCCATTGAGAGACACAGTGCGCCTCATCAATGGCAAATAATGCAACCCTGCCCTGCTGTAACAGGCGCAGAGTTTTGGGTTGCAACAGGCGTTCCGGGGCGACATACAACAGTTCAAGCTCACCCATGCGATAGGCCTGCTCTGTTGCCATCAGTTGGTCAGGCTCAAGGCTGGAGTTCAGGCAACCGGCACGAATGCCCAGCTGGGACAGGGCTGTCACCTGGTCCTGCATCAACGCAATCAAGGGGGAGATAACAATAGCGGTTCCCGGCAGCAAAAGTGCGGGAAGCTGATAACAGAGGGATTTTCCGCCCCCGGTGGGCATCACTACCAGCGCATCCTGCCCCTGCAGAACCGTCTCAATGACCTCATCCTGAGGCGGTCGGAATGCTTCATAACCAAAGACTTTACGCAGACGTTGCAGGGCTTCATTTATCATGCTGTGATTATCCTGAATGGCCCCTTGCTTGTCACTGCATTCTCTTGTGCATTGGATAAATAAGCTGCCCATTGACGTCAAGCAGGATACAATCAGCACACATTGCCTTTCTTGCCGGATATTTGCCATGAGCCTCACTCTGACCCAAGCCCTCACCGAAACTGAACTGGACCTGCTGGATGACTTTCTCTACTCAGATGCAGTGTCTGAAGACAGCCTTGATCTGATCGGGGTTCATGGCCTGTTTTGCGCCCTGAATATCAGCCCAAAACCCTGTCCTGAAGACGAGTGGATGGAGCTGATTTTCGACGGACAGCCAAAATGGGGGTCAGCAGAGGAAGCCCAGCAGATTACCGCATTGCTGCAGCGTTTTTACAGTCAAATCGGTGCAGACCTCTACAATGATCAGGTCCCTGAACTGCCCTGTGACCTGAGCCTTGAGGCCGAAGAAGATGAAGACAGTGCCGCGTTGTCCTGGTGGGCACAGGCATTTATGGAAGGCGTATTCACCCATGAAAACGACTGGTTCAGTGCAGAAACCGAAGAAGATGTAGCTGAAATGCTACTGCCGGTCATGGTGGTTTCAGATCTTTTTGAAGAAGAAGATGTACTGGCCATCCGCAAAAACGCAGCCCTCAGCCAGCAGATGTGTGAAGAGATTCCTGAATTGCTGGTCGACCTTTACCTCTATTTTCACAGCCCCGAAAAATAACCCATCATACAAAAAACGGCTGCCCTGGCAGCCGTTTTGTTTTCGCTCAGTAAGTCACCCGGGCCGTGCTGCCATGCTGCAGAACCCGAACCCGGTCACCTGGCCGGAAAAACGGGCCATTGGCCACTTCCTGAACAATCGAAATTACCCGACCACTTTCCAGCCGTACCGTCAACTCCTGCCCCTGCGCCCGGGTCGCTGACTCTTCAATATTCTGACCCAGAATACCGCCGGTCACGACACCAATGATGGTGGCAATGCTTTTACCTTTACCCCCACCAATTTCGCTGGCCGCCAGGCCACCAATGATGGCACCTGCGCCGGTACCAACAACACCGTCCGTACGACCCTCAATCACAACAGGCTGTGCGGCTTCTATCACACCGTAATTGACGGTTTGCACCTTACGCGCTTCATTGCGGGAATAAGTACTGCCACTGAGGTTGTTGGCACAACCGGCAAGTACCACCAGAATAGAAAGCGTGGCCATCATCCATAAACGCTTCATGATTTGCACCTCATTTTATTTTCAATACCAGATGGCTGATCCATGCCCAGACCACCTCTTTTAAACGCCGATGCCAAGGCCGCTTTTGCCAGGCATCATAGGTCACCTCAATACAGTGATGCAGGTCGCTGCTGAAAATCCCACTCATGGTCTGGATTGAAGGCATATGTCGTATTTCAAGATTAGCCTCCAGGTTCCAGCGCAGGTTCCAGTGATCCAGATTGCAGGAGCCCAATGTCGCCCAGTCATCCACCACCGCCATTTTGGCATGCAGAAAACGCGGCTGATATTCATAAATTTTCACCCCGGCTGCCAGTAAACGACGGTAAAACCGTTTACTGGCATGGAACACCCAGGGCTGATCAGTGTATGGGCCGGCAATAATTAGCCGGACATCCACACCACGTTTTGCGGCCTGACGCAGCGCATGTCTGATCGAAAACGACGGCAAAAAATACGCCGTCATCAGCCAGACCTTATCTTCTGCACGGTTAACCCTGTGCAGGAAACTGCTTTTTATATCCTGCTGATACAGGCCCTGTACTGTGCGAAGGCGAATATCAGCATCGCCGCGGGTCTGCCCCAGCGCCGCTGCCGTCGGCAACTGCTGCGCCGTGCAACGCTGCCAGAGTTGGTTAAACAGATTAACCGCATCGGCCACCACCGGACCTTCAACCCGCGCCATAAGCTCATGCCAGGGACTGCCCTGCTCTTCTGATAACCAGTATACATCACTCAGACCTGTACCCCCGATGAATGCAACCTGCTGATCCACCACCATTAACTTGCGATGATCCCGGGCAAAATTGTGGGTCAGTTTGAGGGGGCTCAACGGGTTGTAGACCACCAGATCAATACCTACCTGCTGCAGCCGGTGAGCATCGGCACGGATAAACCGATAAGCACCAAAGCCATCTACAATCAGTTTGACCATCACCCCGCGCTGACGGGCGTCGAGCAACGCAGCAATAAACTTATCGGCAATCATGCCCGGAGTGACAAAATAAAACTCCAGCAACAGACTGTGACGCGCCTGATCAATCTCTGACAGCATACGCGGAAAAAAGGTTTCACCATCCACCATCAGCTCAATGGCATTGCCCTGACGCCAGGGGAATCGTTTACGCATCGTACTTCTGTGATACTTTCATTACGCCTGAAACTCTCCATACAAGCGGGCATATAAGCCATTATTCTGCAGCAGTTCCTCATGCCCGCCCTGTTCACAGATACGACCATCTTCAAACACATACACATGGTCGGCCTGCTTCACAGCACTGAGACGATGGGCAACAATAATGGTGGTCCGCCCTGACAGGAATCGCTGGAGCGCCTGATGCAGGGCCAATTCTGTTTCAGTATCCAGTGCCGATGTCGCCTCATCAAGAATCACCACGCTGGGGTCGGTGAGTACCATGCGGGCGATGGCCAACCGTTGCCGCTGCCCACCCGATAAACGAATACCCTGTCGCCCAATGCGGGTTTCAAGTGCCTCGGGCTGGAGGCGGATAAAGCTATCCAGCTGTGCCACCGACAAAGCATGCCATAACTGCTCTTCACTGAATTCACGCCCCATTTCAAGGTTGCTGCGCACGGTGCCATTAAACAACACAGGATGTTGCAAAACGGTTGCAACATGCTCGCGCACTCTGGGCAAACCGATCTGCGTGACCGGTACAGCGTTAAAATACACCTGCCCCTGATGCGGGGTGTATAACCCCAGAAGCACCTGCACCAGTGTGGATTTACCACCCCCACTGGCCCCCACCAGCGCTATCTTTTGACCGGCGGGAATGTCCAGCGAAACACCCTGCAGTACATCCTGACCATCCACATAAGCGAAGTGGACATTTTCAATGCGGATCGCAACTTTGGGTTGTGTGAACGGATTGATCTGTGCCGGATAATGCGGCTCTTCATTAAGTTTCAGCAACCCGTTAATGCGCGTCAGAGCCGCATTGGCACCATAAAATGCATACTGAATGCCCAGCACCTCCTGTACCGGCCCCATCATGAACCAGAGATAACCAAACACCGCCATCATCTCACCGATGCTCAGGTCTGAAAAAACCACCATCAGCATTGATAAAGCGCGAAACAGATCAACACCCACCATAAACAGAATAAAACTGAGCCGGTTGGCCGCATCACTTTTCCATTCAAAGGCAGTGGAACGGTCTCTCACCTGACGGGCTTCATCCACCAACCGGGAAAGGTAATGCTGTTCTCTGTTGCTGGCACGAATCTGCTGAATCCCCTCAAGCGTTTCAGTTAACGCCGCCTGAAACAGTTCGTAGGCCAGGTTTTCCTTTTTCTTGAGCTGCTTGACCTGTTTCCCCACCACCGTGGTGAAGTAGATCACCACCGGATTCAGGAACAGAATAAACAGCGCCAGCTGCCAGTGCATCCAGAGCAAAATAATTGCAGTACCCAGAACGGAGAGCGTTGCAATCAACAGACGGCTGACCGAACTGCCAACAAATCGGTCGATGGTGTCCAGATCGGTTACCAGCCGGGAAGCCACAGCACCACTGCCCAGCGTTTCATATTCGGCCATGGAGATGCGTTGCAGGTGACTGAGCAGTCCACTGCGGATGCGATAGATCACATCTTTCGAGATAGTGGTAAACTGTCTGGCCTGCCAGACATTCAGGCCCAGCGCAAACAACCTGAGCACCACCGTAATGCCAAGAATGGCACTGATATACAGGACGGGGCCATGCCAGCCGGCAGGAAAAACCGAGTTCAGCAGCTCAACCACCGGACCCGGCTGATCCAGCAACACTTCATCTACCAGCAACGGCATAAACAACGGCAAAGGCACAGACGCCAATGCTGCCAGCAAAGCGATCAGGTTAGCTTTAACCAGTTCAGGTTTATGTTCAGCCGCCACCCGGGCGATGTATTTCCAGTCGTAAAGCTGCTTCAAAAGAACGTCCCGCTTAATGTGGATCGAATGCCGGTCTTTCTGAGTATACGCAAAGCTATACCGATGATTTCAAGCAATCCGGTCTGACTGCTATAGTTGGATCAGGATGTTGCGATTCAGTTCGCAGAGCATTCCTGTGCCACCGCAACCGATCAGGAGAGCCCACACCATGTACGCTGCAATGATGAATACCGCCCTGGGCACCCTGCTGATCAAGGCGAATGAAGACGCCATTACCACCATTCATTTTATGCATGATGGTGAAGCCATACCTGAACTGGTCAGTAATGCCTTGACCGATCTCTGCATTCTGCAACTGGGGGAGTACTTTAACGGCCAGCGCAACCAGTTCAGCGTGCCAATCAACCCTACCGGCACGCTGTTCCAGCAACGTGTCTGGAAAGCCCTGCAGGAGATCCCCTACGGATATACCTGCAGTTATGGCGACATTGCCCGCAAGCTGGGCAATCCCAAGGCTGCCCGGGCCATAGGCATGGCGAATAACCGCAACCCCATACCTATTGTGATTCCCTGCCACCGGGTGGTGGGCAGCAACGGTCAACTGACCGGTTACAGTGGCGGGCTATCGCAAAAAAACTACCTGCTTAATCTCTGTCTCTTATACACATCTCCCAGCCCACGAGACCTCTCT
>ERZ1031170.75-NODE-75-length-12282-cov-7.460702_pt1 | contig 12282 bp, 6 predicted proteins | sample MGYA00518222_ERZ1031170 | MGnify/ENA primary metagenome ERZ1031170 (study PRJEB33718, sample SAMN03159772) | human skin metagenome | collected 2014-05-20 | study: EMG produced TPA metagenomics assembly of the PRJNA266117 data set (Human skin bacterial metagenome and... | reverse complement strand
GACAGAAGTAGTACACTTTGATTAGTACGTCAGAGAATAGGTCGTGTTGTTAGCTATTCAATCAAGCCAAAAAGTGACTTATAAACGCAGAGCCACTCAATCTTGTAATCCAGCTGATTTCCTTTGTTGAGCAGCTACATGGCCAAGAACTAGGGGCGACTTCAATACCCCGACTGATCTCTTTTTTCTCATCCGATGAGCTACAATCCTTTGATACTCGTGGAACGATTTTGATCGCTAACTGGAGTGGGAAACAGGGATGGCTGAGATTGATCAGGAAAACAAATTACAACCATCGGACTTCATGTCCCAGCTTCATCCTGACCTTTTCTCTGACTCTACCCAACGGTCAACTTACTTACTTGATGAAGCAACTCTTGAATACCGCCTCGAAACAATCACTGCAAGAAACCATACCCACGACTTCGAAATTTTTTGTCGTAAATTGTGTGAGCGGACCATATGCCCACATCTGAAGCCTGCTACTGGGCCTGAGGGCGGCGGAGATAGCAAAGCTGATACTGAAACGATCCCAGTTTCGGACGAAATCAAAATACTTACCTATGTAGGCGAAGCGAATGCTGGTAACGAGCGCTGGGCTTTCGCTTTCAGCGCTAAGAAAAAGTGGGCAGAGAAAGTAAGAAACGACGTTGCAGGCATAATTGATACTCAACGTGGTTATCAGAAGATCTACTGCATAACTGCTCAATTCGCACGCGCAAAGGACCGAGCCCGCGTCGAAGATGAACTCTCGAAGCTATACGGGGTGACGATCACAATTCTTGACCGAAGCTGGATTGTCGATCAGGTAGTCAGCGGCCATCGATTGGACCTCGCATATAACTACCTTGGTGTTGGACATGAAGTCGCAGAGACTCAACGTCAGGGTCCCTTAGACTATTCGCGTTCTCAGCAGCTGGCGGACATAGAGGAGGCCATAAGTAATCCCGATGCATTTACTGGGATGGAAATGCAGCGAGTAACAGAGGCCTTGGTCGCCGCCAAATTATCACGAAACTTGGAGCGCCCACGGACCGAAACAGATGGACGTTTCGCACGAGCAGTGCGGCTTGCTGAGCAAGACGGCACTTTTCGTCAAAAGCTAACCGTAAACTACGAATGGATCTGGACTTCATTTTGGTGGTTCGATGACATCAAACACTTCAATAAAAACTACGAGAGGTTCGAGCAGTTAGTGATCGATACAGATCACGCCAAGAATCTTGAACTCCTATGCAACCTAGCCCAGCTCCTTTTCAACTCTGTTATTCATCAACATCTGACGCCTGATGAATCCAAGCTGCATGAGCGTATTGATCGATTAAGTGAAAGGTTGCTGTTATTGGCAGGGGACGATGAGCGCCCAAACAATGCGCTAGAAGCCCAAACTTCGCTGCTCATCATCGAGGTCAATAAGGCGATACTTAACAAAGCACCTCAAGCACTCCCTCCTCTGTGGACCAAATTCTCTGACATTGTTGAGAGAGCGAAGGGGCTTGGCGAATTTTCTGCTGAACGGTTAACTAAGATGATAGAGGTGTTTGGTACCATTGCGGGTAGGGACCCCAACTATACCCAGCTCGTAGATGACGTGGCAGCCTTCGTCGCCGAGCGAACCGGCGAAGCTCAGGGAGCTTTAGTACTGCTCAAACGCGCACAGCAACTCGACTTTGAAGACAACTTTGAAATGATCAGGTTGCTGGGTAAGGCTGCTAGACAACTGACCAAAAAAGAATATTCCGACTCTCTAGTTGAAGCTTTACGACTGCTCGCACTTGCTTATCGTAGCGCTGGTTTGCTTTGGGCAGCACGAGCAAGTTGCATTTTTGCGATAGCGTCGATCTTTATTGAAGCAGAAGAAACCAGTGATCTTCCAGCCTCTATCATCCCTACAATCATGTTGCTTGCATGGATAACTATCGAGCTTCGACAACTACCCGAATGCCTCGAAGTTATTCGTCTAGTGCAAACTTGTGCGGCGAGTTTGCCTCTCGATGATGAATCTCAAGATCTTGTCGCTAAGCGACTAAATGAGCTTGATCTCACTCTGGCAAGCCACGTGCTTAACTTCTCTACTGAGGAGCTTCAAGCAGTTATCAAGTTACCGGATATATTTGCTCGATTAGGATTACTACATAGCCGAAATGCCCTGCTCTACGCACTTGGCCATGAACAATTTCTTCGCGAAGAAGGATCAATACCGGAAGAGGAAACAGCCGAGCGAGTCGCCGAATTGTTCATGTTGCTCGCTAGCCAACCGGTATCCGAGAACTTTCATACCCCAGTCATCTTCAACGACGGGGAATCGCAATATCTTGTAACGCGCGTGCAAGGTGTACGAGTGTCCGTACATCACAAATGTTCCGAGGCTGCTACTCAAGCGTCTGAAGCGCTCGTCGGTTCGATAGAAGCACTTTTCGCAACTGTTATTGATCTCGGTGCTGTAGCACACACGGAGAGCTTCACGATTACTCTTCAGGAAAGCTCAGAGATTCTAAAACCTGACTTCAAATTCAATATGGATAATATGACGGCTGTCGTTCGTTGGCCCACAGGAATGATCCCAGCTACATATCTTCGCCAGGACGAAGTTCAGAAGATGATGATTGTATTTGCTGCGGAACTCTTTGCTAGTACGTGCTATGTAAAAGATCTACAACAGACGATCACGCATATATTAGATAACGAGGCTGTAATCGACCGGATAGGGATGGTTTTGGTTATTGGTAATAGTCGGAAACGTATTTTGAAACAGAGCTTATCTAGGCTGAGCGATTGGACCAATATATCGTCATCAACATTCCCTCTTGAACCATTACGTCCGGCTATCAGTCGTCACTCATTAGATTCAAAAATGGACACTGACGTTTCTACATTAACAAGCAAGGAGACTACTCCCAGCATACTTAATGATCATCGCAACCTCGGTGTACGATCTGTTATCGATGTACACCTATGGGACCAGTCCGGCTGGACGGGAACAGCATTTGCTTATTTAGGTTATTCTTATCCACCAGTAGTTGCTCTAGTTTTTAAGAATGAGAGTGCTGCCAAGAAAATTTTTAAACGTTGGCGTGAACGCTTCGGTGATACAGATCACAATGAGGATATATACTTGGCAATAGTCCGGGGTATCTCTACAGAGCATCCAGCCTACTATCGCCTTTTAGTTACTTCCCGACTTCCTTCTAAAAACGCGCATCCAACCAATAAGATATTTTCAGTAGCTGCGCGCATACAAACTATGCATGCCGAGTCAAACTTCAATCTAGAAAACTTCCTCAACCTTTACAGCAGGTCAAAGGCCTACTTACTACTTCCTGCAGTTTTAAAGGGAGGATCACCAGATTTAATTACAGAGCTTGCGATTCTAAAACGTGATCTAAGTGTAGTTAATGCGTCAGAAGTCAGTGAGCAGGATATTGAGGCTATGGCACTGGGAGCAGAGAAATATTCCGATACACCCGATAATGTATAAATTGTGTGTGCGCAAAATGAGTCTAGATCAATGTATCCATAAACTTCTCTGTGTGACCAAACCTGCACCTGCATAGTTCACTAATATCCCGTCGGGTGGATCGTATCCCCTCAGCTTTTAGAGTAACCGGTTTTACCGAATGTGAGTAAAGATCGTAGTCACAGTAAAATATAAACAGGGAATTTATGCTCCAAATAGCCAGCGGAAAACTATTCAGCAGACCTTCGCGTAGGGAAAATCTCCTACGTGGAATGCTCTACACGAATGGCACTCTCGCTAGAGACGGCAATATAGAAACAGCCGCGGGTAGGCTACTACCATCATCAAGCTACTCTATACATCCAAAATGTATAGTCTACGAGTTTACAGAACACATCGAAGATGAAGAACATGGGCCTGGAGTACTCATTTCTTCCGGTGTCGAACCTTATCTCCAAGATTACTCGGTAGTTGTATCGTTTGCGTTGAATTGTGTATGTACACCAGACGTCGACCTAGCTCGAAGACTTACAACGGGCCAGAGAGGCCTAGTTACTAGAGTTGCACCACAGACCCTGGTTCATAATTTTTTTGATGAGCAAGTTATCTGCAAGCCTGATGATCTCCAGTTTTTGAAAAACTTTGTGGAGAAACTCATTGCCCTACAACGTCACACTTTCTTAGGCGTTATGCGTGCGCTACGAACCTACATCAATGGTATGCACCGCATTGCAGATGATTTAGAGCTTGCCTACACATTGTTGGTTGCATCCGTAGAGTCACTCGCCCAAGAATTCGATGGTCATGAAAGCAACTGGGAATCACTTGATGAACACAAACGTAAGGCAATAGATGAAGCATTATCGGGAGCGGACGAGATGATTGCACAACGCGTCAGAGGCGCTCTTCTTAGCGTCGAACACGTCGCGTTATCACGCCGCTTCCGAGAATTCGTGCTATCTCATATGACTTCAGGTTATTTCCGCAACACACCAGACTTCAAAGGTCCGAAGTTAGGTAGATCAGACCTTCCAGAGGTACTCGGAAAGGCCTACCAGTCACGATCCAAGTACATTCACCAACTTCTACAACTCCCAGATATGGTGACAATGGGGCACGAATACAGCGAAACCGCTATCGCGGGGAGGAGCACTTTTCTTACGCTCCAAGGACTATCGCGCTTGATGAGGCACACAATTATCGAGTTTGTAATGAATCAGCCCTCCGTTGCGAATGAACCATACAACTATCACCTTGAACGAAGCGGCGTTGTTAAAGTTCGTTTAGCACCGCAATACTGGGTTGGTCGTGCAGAAGGGGATATTACAGAAGCTGGTCGCGACAAACTGGAGGGATTTCTAGAGCAGCTAGCGCCTTGTCTTCTGAAGGAAAAAAATGCTGTCCTGACTGATATAAGACCTGTACTAACGACTGCCACTGCGTTTATACCACATTTAAATAAGCGCCTTAGGCTGCCATACTTAGCATTGTTTGCGTTATTCAATATGCATGTGCCTGCGAAAGATTCGTTTGCGACGCCTGCGGTAGTTGAAAAACTAATTCAAGATGAACTTGGCGAACCTTCCTCCGAAGCACTAATCTCTTACGCATTATCGGGAAACGTCATTCCTTGGTCACTTGAAGTCCATCGCACAGCTCTCCGAACTTATTTACGCCGACGTACCACTAAGAATGGTCTAAGATTCCCTCGACTCTTTGAAGCCGCAATTACCTTGGAATTGGCAGAGCGACTCAGGTGCAATGGCGAGGTTGAAGACAGTCGTGAATTTGTGTCACTTGCAGTAGAAAACTATCCTGGTCATTCAGGTCTATTGCAGTTTGAAGAAAAATTTCAGACCTCCATTTCGATCAATTGGCGTGATGTCATGATGCCGCCTAAGCAAGAATAGCGTCAGTAATACTGGAATCATAACTAGACTTTTAGAGATTCAAGAGAAGACCTATGCGCTTTGATTACCTGTCGGCTTTTCCTATCAAAGTAAGTGTCATGCCGCCAAAGTTGCGCAGCTTGTTCGAACCCGTGGGTACCTCACCAGACCAATTTGTGGAAGTAGCGTCGTTACAGGAGACGGACCCATATGGGAACCAAGCTGAGCATTTACATTTGTTGATGGCCGTAGTCCCCGGTGAGAACGGCCCAATTGAAGTTCTCTCTGAAGCTGGGGATGGAGTGGTCGAGTTTTCAGTTCCCGCCGGAGACAATTATGGGTGCTCAACTTCCGTTACACCGACGATATCCGGCCATGACTACATCGTAGCAAGCTGGGGGAATGGTTCTTTCTACACCTTTAATCTAGCGGAAAAAGTATGGATGGCCCTAGGGTTAACCCCCCGATGCGTTGGCAACGATCAACAGCGACTGATATTCGATGACCTGGGGCTCCCAGAATTCTCCGTGGCTGAAGGCGAAGTATCAAGCAGCTATCACTGGAACTTAAAACGAAACGTTAGCTGGCGTATGTCGAATGAGTACTTACGCCGTTACCTGTGGTTACGTGGGGCCCGAGGTATAAGAGTCTTTTATTATTCAACACTGCTACCTGATGTACCAGAAATCAGAGAAATCATGGGTGGGGAAACTCATGTTTCACTAAAGCCTACGGAAGACATTCATTGGTATGAGCTCGACATCCGTGAGCATAATGGATCTTTATTACTCCAGATGTGGGCTTCTATCGAAGCGGTGCCACCTGAGCAATGTCCAGAACAAACGGCAGACGGAATTCTGTGGCCAGGCGACGACCGGCCCATGACGCATGAACGTGCTGATGCGTTAGTAGAGCAGGAACCTGTATATATTGATGATCGCTTTCTTCAGAAATACGAACAAAGTACTTTCTACAAATCTACACCTGTACATATGTACGGACAATGGTATTGCAACCCCTCCTACCTAGGACAATGGAGTTTCACAGACTGTCAAAGAGTTGGGAGAAATTTAGTCCGCGTCCCGATGCGAGAGCTTTATAAGCCCAAGCCGGATCGCGAAATTCTTCATGCCCGCTCGTTTGCAATCCACCTATCGGACGTAGCTCATTTGGACCTAAGCGAAGAGCATGTGGTAGCGAAAGTACAAAGGCTACTCGAAGCACTTCTGCGATTAGGGGAAGCTTTATCTGCTCTCGGCGCAGAAATTGGTGTAAACAGGTCGCCGGCAGACCTAACCGGATTTGATCGCGCTGAGATCTCCTCTAATGGTTGGATGGCTTATCCGGAACTCAGTCGGTTAGCCCAAGTAGCTCCATTGGCGCTAACTCAACAGCAGTTCTTGTCTCGCTGCAAAAGTTTGCACGAGTTTTGGCAACGTATTCCAGATGGCCACCTTAAATTGCTTCTGGAGCGCGCAGGTTGTCCAAGAAGAGAAATTAAAAACCTGAAAAGCCTAAAACTCCTACAAGCTCTGTTGAACGTTATAGAAAGACTGAATCTTCAAGAAGAGGCAGTAGACTCATTCACCTCAGAGATTGAACCTGAGGAATGGAACAACCGTAATGATGCAATGGCTCCCTTATTTTTGAATAATGATCTCAGAATTGCTGATGCACACGAAGCTGTTACGAATTGCTTAGATAGTCTACAACAACTTGGTTTCGACATCGCAAATGTTAATGACGGGTATGGAAGAGCTCTTGATTTCGTCATGGACGGAGTGATCAATGCACTAAATACAGTCGCAAATGCTATCGAGAAGTTACTACGCACTGTATAACTGGCCCGATGACAAGTGTTGAAATCACAAAAAAGCAGCCACTAAGGGCTGCTTTTTTCATTTCATTCTGGATGAGACGTCATTGCAAGCATATGAGACGCCATTTCATTTTGAATGAGATCCCACATAGATAGCTAATCTTTTAGATATCCAGGTTGGATACCTGAAGCGCATTGGACTCAATAAAGTTACGACGCGGCTCAACCTCATCGCCCATCAGAGTTGTGAAGAGCTGGTCAGCGGCGATACCATCTTCGATGGTAACCTGAAGCATACGACGGGATTCCGGATCCATGGTAGTTTCCCAGAGCTGTTCCGGGTTCATCTCACCCAAACCCTTGTAGCGCTGAATGTAATAACCACGACGGGAAAGGTCGAGCAACCAACCCAAGCCTTCATCAAATGAGTTAATTTCTTTACGACGCTCACCTTTTTGCATGTAAGCACCGGCTTCAAGCAAACCAGACAAAACCTGTGCCATTGAGTTGATCTGAGCATATTCCCGCGAGCCGAAAAACTCATGATTCAGTGTGTAATAGTGTGAAACACCGTGCTGTATCTGTTTCACCTTAATCACAAACTGGCTGTGTTCTTTATCCTCCTCAAGCAGAGCCTGATAAGTCACAGCATTATCATTCAACTGCGCCAGAGCATCATCGTACAGATCACACCAGGCAGCCACGGCCTCCTGGCTGGACATTTGTTCAGTCGGAAAAGCCGCTACATGCAGCAGTGACTTAAGTACACCGGTCGGGTATACACGCGACATGCGATCAATAGTCCGGATAACATTACGGTACTGCTGAATTAGACTTTCCAGCTCAGCACCACCAATGCCCGGAGCCGCTTCATTGACATGCAGCGTTGTGTTTTCCAGCGCACCCTGCAGCAGGTATGCATCGAGTGCTTCATCATCTTTCAAATAGCTTTCCTGCTTGCCCTTTTTAATCTTATAAAGCGGAGGCTGGGCGATGTAGATATAACCGCGTTCAATCAACTCAGGCATCTGACGGAAGAAGAATGTCAGCAACAGGGTACGAATATGAGAACCGTCCACATCCGCATCCGTCATAATAATGATGCGGTGATAGCGCAGTTTGTCCGGATCATACTCCTCCCGGCCAATACCACAGCCCAGAGCGGTAATCAGTGTTCCCACCTCGGCAGAGCTCAGCATTTTATCAAAGCGGGCTTTTTCCACGTTCAGGATCTTACCCTTCAGCGGCAGGATCGCCTGGGTTTTACGCGCACGGGCCTGTTTGGCAGAACCGCCTGCTGAGTCGCCCTCCACCAGGTAAAGTTCAGACTGGGCAGGGTCTTTCTCCTGACAGTCAGCAAGCTTGCCAGGCAAACCCGCAATATCCAGCGCCCCTTTGCGACGCGTCATCTCACGCGCTTTACGGGCTGCTTCTCGGGCACGGGCTGCATCGATCATTTTGGAGACAACCGCTTTGGATTCCTGCGGATTTTCCTGCAGATACTCGGACAGCTTTTCACCCATCGCCTGCTCGACCGCAGACTTCACTTCGGAAGAGACCAGCTTATCCTTTGTCTGGGATGAGAATTTAGGATCCGGCACCTTCACAGAGATGATAGCGGTCAAACCTTCACGACTGTCATCACCGGTGGTGCTGATTTTGCCGCCTTTATTAAGGCCTTCAGACTCGATGTAATTATTCAGCGAGCGGGTCAGGGCAGCACGAAAACCAGACAAATGAGTGCCGCCATCACGCTGTGGAATATTATTGGTAAAACAATGAATGCTTTCCTGATAGCTGTCATTCCACTGCATGGCGACTTCGACAGCGACACCTGTTTCATGGTCTGCAGTGAAATGAAACATCTTGTTGATCGTGCTTTTGTTTGTATTGAGAAAATCAACAAAAGCACTCAGACCACCTTCATACTCATAAATATCCTCACGCCCGGTGCGTTCGTCTTTCAGAACAATGCGTACGCCGGAGTTAAGGAATGACAACTCACGCAAACGCTTAGCCAGAGTGTCGTAATGAAAGGTGATATCGGTAAAGGTATCGGTTGATGGCCAGAAACGCACCATGGTACCACTGGTTTGCGTTTCACCGACCACCGTCAGGGGGGCCTGAGGTTCACCATGACAGTAAACCTGCTCATGCACTTTGCCCGCACGACGAATGGTCAGTTTCAGTTGGCTGGACAGGGCATTTACAACGGAGACACCTACGCCGTGCAAACCACCGGAAACTTTATACGAGTTATCATCAAACTTACCGCCGGCGTGCAGAACCGTCATGATCACCTGAGCGGCAGAGACACCTTCTTCTTCATGCAGATCGGTTGGAATACCACGGCCATTATCTGAAACAGATACACTGTCATCGGTATGTATAGTGACGTTAATTTCAGAGCAATGACCCGCGAGCGCCTCGTCAATCGAGTTATCAACGACCTCAAACACCATATGATGCAGACCGGTGCCATCGTCAGTATCACCGATATACATGCCAGGCCGTTTTCGTACGGCATCCAGGCCTTTTAAAACCTTGATACTGGAGGAATCGTAGTTTTGATTATCGTCGCCGCTCATCCAAGTCTCCTAACATTCACGCTGCAGGCCCGGTCGCTGTGACCAACGCTCCATCTGCAATGTGAAAGGTGGCTATCGCCGTTTCAGGTCGCCAGTGCTCCAGTAGAGTACGGTGGTCGACACAAGTAATAAAACACTGGTTGCCGGACTGTTCCAGCAGGGAACAGAACAGCTGATTATGCTGTTGATCAAGCTCTGAAGGCAGATCGTCAATCAGGTAAACACAGGGCCGTTTATGCATGGCCTGAAACAGATTACCCTGTGCCAGCTTAAGCGCACTGACCACCAGTTTTTTCTGCCCACGCGATAAACGTTCTGATGCACTGTGACCTTCTGCTTTCACTCTGAGGTCCGCTCTTTGAGGCCCACTGGCGGTATAACCCAATGCCAGATCCCGTTCAAAGCTGGCTGCCAGGACCTCATCCAGCCCGCGCTTACTGTCCCAACCGGTCTGAAAACCAAGATCAATCCGCATCCCCGGGAGCAGCTGCTCCAGAGACTGATTAAAAACCGGAATCAAACGGGCAAGATAATCGCGACGGCGCTCTGTTAAAGCATTGGCAAAGCTGACAAATTCCCTGTCCCAGACCTCTCTTAACCGAGGGTCAATCTTACCACATTTCAGCAGGCTATTACGCTGTTTTAATACCCTTCTGAAGCCGCGCCAGAGCTGAATAAAACCCGGATCAGCATGAAACACTCCCCAGTCGAGAAATTGCCTGCGATGGGCGGGTGAGCCTTCCAGTAATTGGAAAGTATCAGCGTTGATTACCTGTAGCGGGAGCAGTTCAGCCAGTGTTGACAGATCAATATCCTGCCCGGCAAACCGGATGCGTGGATCGCCTTCCAGAGAGCGCTCAACACCCAATGGTTTATGCTCGCCCTGACGTAACGGATCAATTTCGGCATAGACCACGCAGTCAGCCTGCTCTGTCTGTATCAGGTGACGGGCCTGGTTGGTGCGAAATGAACGGGCCAGCCCAAGCAAATGGATCGCTTCAAGCACACTGGTTTTACCGCTGCCATTTTCACCATAGATCAGATTAATGGCCGGGCAGGGAACCAATGACACAGCAGACAGGTTACGGATGTGATGAATACGTAATTTGGAGATAGCCATGTTGGCAGAGAGATCAGGCCACTGGTAACAGCGGCCTGATAAAGAGATTACATACGCATTGGCATAACAACGTAAAGGCTGTCAGATTCATCAAAGCCTTCAACCAGCGCGCTTGAGTTTGAATCAGCCAGTGTGATCCGAACCACATCAGAGTTAAGAATTGAGAGAACATCCAGCAGGTAATTTACGTTAAAACCAATTTCCAGGCTGTCACCGGCATAATCGACTGCCAGTGTTTCTTCCGCTTCTTCCTGTTCCGGGTTATTCGCCATCACCTGCAGATAACCGTCTGACAATGACAGACGCACACCGCGGTATTTTTCATTGGACAGAATCGCAATACGACTTAAAACCTGACGCAATTCGGTACGATCAGCCAGCACGGTTTTATTACCACCGCGAGGAATGACCCGTTGATAATCCGGGAACTTGCCATCCACCAGTTTCGAGGTAAAGGTAAAATCACCCACATGTGCACGAATATGGTTAGCACCTACCACCAGACGCAGTTCCGCCTCACCGTTTTGCAGCAGACGGGCCAGCTCCAGAATACCTTTGCGCGGTACAATAATCTGATGCTGAAGACCTTCGGGGCCTTCAACCTGAGTGACACTGGTGGCCAGGCGATGGCCGTCCGTTGATACAGAACGCAGTTGCCCGTCGCTCACTTCAAGTAACATGCCATTGAGATAATAACGAACATCCTGCTGCGCCATAGAAAAGCCGGTGCAGTCAATCAGGCTACGCAGCTGTTGCTGGACCATTGCCAGCTCCATGGTTTCAGGGCTGTCTTCTACGTTTGGAAATTCTGCAGCGGGCAGGGTGGAAAGAGAAAAATGACTGCGACCAGATTTAATCTTCATTTTCTGCCCGGAGAGGGACATCTCAATCCGTGCACCTTCCGGCAGAGACTTGCAGATATCCATCAGTTTGCGGGCTGGCACTGTTACCGAGCCACTTTCAGCAGGCTCATCCAGCGTTACACGCCCCACCAACTCGACTTCAAGGTCGGTACCGGTCATGGAGAGCTGATCGTCCTCTGCTACCAACAGAATGTTGGACAGCACAGGAAGCGTCTGACGGCGTTCAACAACACCTGCCACCAACTGCAAGGGTTTAATCAAAGCTTCGCGTGAGATGACAAATTTCATCGGTTATACACCTACCTTTTACCGGACCCGTTCCCGAATAATTACGCCGTCAGATGGCGCAGCAAATTCTGATAATCTTCTCTGATATCAACGTCGCTTTCGCGCAGTTCTCTGATCTTGCGGCATGCATGCAATACGGTGGTGTGATCACGGCCACCAAATGCATCCCCGATTTCAGGCAGACTGTGGTTGGTCAACTCCTTAGAGAGACTCATGGCCACCTGCCTTGGTCGGGCCACGGAGCGGCTGCGTCGTTTT
>ERZ1031170.74-NODE-74-length-12294-cov-5.771713_pt1 | contig 12294 bp, 13 predicted proteins | sample MGYA00518222_ERZ1031170 | MGnify/ENA primary metagenome ERZ1031170 (study PRJEB33718, sample SAMN03159772) | human skin metagenome | collected 2014-05-20 | study: EMG produced TPA metagenomics assembly of the PRJNA266117 data set (Human skin bacterial metagenome and... | reverse complement strand
TTTCTGACCCTGGCCTATGCCGATGGTGCCAAACTTTATGTACCGGTCTCGGCCCTGCACCTGATCAGCCGTTATACCGGCAGCAGCCCGGAAACAGCCCCTCTGCATCGCCTCGGCACTGAACAATGGAGCAAAGCCCGCCAGAAAGCAGCTGAGAAAGCCCGGGATGCAGCGGCGGAACTGCTGGATATCTACGCCCGACGCGCCGCACGAAAAGGCTTCAGCTTTAATGACCCCGACGAGGATTACCTGCAATTCTCTGCCTCATTCCCGTTTGAAGAAACGCCGGATCAGGCGGCGGCCATCGCCAGCGTGATCCGGGATATGACTGCGCCACAACCGATGGACCGTCTGGTCTGTGGCGATGTGGGTTTTGGTAAAACAGAAGTCGCCATGCGGGCCGCCTTTGTCGCAGCTCAAAGTGGCAAACAGGTCGCTATCCTGGTGCCCACCACCCTGCTGGCACAGCAACACTATCAGAACTTTCTCGACCGCTTCGCTGACTGGCCGGTGACAGTTGAGCTGATCTCCCGTTTCCGCAGTGGCAAGCAACAGGACCAGATTGTCGAAAAACTGGAGTCCGGGCAGGTTGATATCATCGTCGGTACGCATAAATTGATCCAGGGCGGCATCAATTTCAAGAACCTGGGTCTGGTGATTATCGACGAAGAGCATCGTTTTGGCGTTCAGCAGAAAGAACGGCTCAAATCCCTGCGGGCCGAGGTGGATATCCTCACTCTGACCGCCACACCGATCCCACGTACGCTGAATATGGCCATGTCAGGCATTCGTGACCTGTCTATCATTGCCACTCCCCCTGCCCGCCGTCTGTCGGTCAAAACCTTTGTCCGCCAGAGCGATCCCGGCATGGTGAAAGAAGCGGTTCTGCGTGAATTACTGCGCGGTGGCCAGGTGTATTACCTGCACAATGAGGTTAAAACCATCGAGCAGACTGCGGCCAGCCTGCGCGAGCTGGTACCAGAAGCTCGCATCGGCATCGGGCATGGCCAGATGCGCGAGCGCGAGCTGGAGCAGGTGATGTCCGATTTTTACCATAAACGGTTCAATCTGCTGCTCTGCACCACCATTATTGAAACCGGTATCGACGTGCCCAACGCCAATACCATTATCATTGACCGGGCAGATAAATTTGGCCTGGCACAGCTGCATCAGCTGCGCGGACGCGTCGGACGCTCCCATCATCAGGCGTACGCCTACCTGCTCACACCTGACAGCCGCAACATGACCAAGGACGCTCAGAAACGACTTGAAGCCATTGAGACCAGTCACGATCTGGGCGCCGGCTTTACCCTGGCCACGCATGATCTGGAGATCCGTGGCGCGGGCGAACTGCTTGGCGAGGAACAGAGTGGCCAGATCCAGACGGTAGGTTTCAGCCTCTTCATGGAGATGCTGGAACAGGCAATTGAAGCGATAAAACAGGGCAAAACCCCGAACATAGACCAGCCACTACACCAGGGCAGCGAGGTTAATTTGCGAATCTCTGCCCTGATACCGGATGATTATCTGCCTGACGTTCACGCCCGACTCATTATGTATAAACGCATTGCCAACGCTGATTCCGATCAGGCGTTGCGGGAGCTGCAGGTCGAAATGATCGACCGGTTTGGTTTATTGCCAGAACCACTCAAGCACCTGTTCCGTATTACCGAGCTGAAGCTGAAGGCTGAACAGCTTGGCATTCGAAAACTCGATGCCGGTACCGACAGCGGGCGCCTTGAATTCAGTTCTGAAACCCGGATTGACCCACTGACACTGGTTAAAATGGTTCAAAACCAGCCACAAATCTATAAACTGGATGGTGCCGACAAACTCCGCTTTAACCAGCAAATGGACACCGCAGAGCAGCGATTCAACAGCGTCGAACAATTGCTCACACGACTGGCAGGAAACGCATCATGAAATATTTTACAAGCTTACTGATATGCATCGCCTGCTTTGGCGCGCCGCTGGCCCAGAGCCAGGAGCTGGATAACTGGTACAGCGTCGAAGTGCTGATTTTCAGTAACGAAGACAGCGCCGCTATTCAGGCCGAAGTCTGGCCACAACTGCCGGAACCTGAACGCAGGGATGCCGTCAGTCTGCAAGCCGCCAGCAATGATGCCGAGCCCTTCAGCCTGATGAAAGCAGATCAGATGATTCTCGCCTCACCCAGCGCTCAGCTAAGGCGCTCGGGCCAGTATCGCACCCTGCTGCATACGGGATGGATTCAACCCGTTCAGCGCACCCAGAACCCTACCCCGGTGCGGATCGTTGCCGGCAATATTCTGGATAACGGACGTTATGAACTGGAAGGTTATCTCGGCATTGGCCGTGGCCAGTATTTGCATGTCCGCCCTGACCTGTATCTGAATCGCCTGCTGACACCTGCACAGGCCAGCGCTTTAGAGCGCAGCACCCCTCAGGAAACCGGTTCTGCTGCAATCACTACATACGATTTCGCCATGCCCGAGATCCTCAGCGTACACCTGGATCAACCCCGACGGATGCGTTCGGGTGAGATTCACTATATTGACCACCCTCTGTTTGGCATTCTGGTCAGTATCAATCCACTCTGAAAAAACACCGGCTCTGGCCGGTGTTTTTTTTGCTGTGCAATTTATCTCGGTCTAATGGGGCTCAGGGGATTGCCAGGGGGATCATCAGTAAGCGATTCTGCTTGAAAAGAGGCACCAGCAGACGATTACGCCGGGTATCAATGTCGATATCAGCCGGCGCATCCAGATCCTCAATCAGCACCTTCACCTTTCCATCGGCTGTAATTTCATATACGGACGACTCTCCCCAGCCGGTCATCAGTTGCCGTCCGTCCTGTAAAGCAACCAGTCCATCCAGTCCCGGCGCCACCGCCAGAGGTCCTGATTTGAAGTTGCCATGGATATCGTACTGATAGATTTCACCGCCACCGAAGGTCACAACCGTGATGCCCTGCGCATCTGACAGAACACCGTTTGGCCCACCCATACCGGACATATCAATCAGTTTTTTATAATAACCATCCGCCCAGACCTGATAGACCGCATCATTACCGGTCGGCGCAAAATCAGCGTTAACACCAGTATCCGTCACCAGCACCGAGCCATCAGGCATCGGCGTAATACCATTTAAAAAAGAGCTGCCTCGGATCTGTATCGATTTGACCATGCCCCCTTCCGGCAGCTGAAAAACCCGTACCGCATCAATGTCGGTAACAAACAGTCGATTACCGATGATGGTCATGCCTTTGGGGGCATTGAGAATGACACCGTCTTTTTCACCATCCAGCCATTTCAGGTCGATGATGCTGCCCTCAGGACTGACCTTAGAGATAAAACCATTACGGTCTTTCGCCGCCGGATGACCGTTGATATTGGTCACCAGCACCAGATCTTTTGCCGCATAATATTCAGCTGATTCCGGGGTAGAAAAGCCCACATCATGCAGTTCTATACGCGACTCTGCGTGGGCCATATGAAGCCATGATAGCGCCAGCATCAATGCAGAAACCTTAAGTCCTTTTTTCATGTCTCATCTCCTTGATGATCTTTATCTGTATGACCGAGTGACAGTTCACTCAACCCCGTTTTACCTGGCTCAGGGCAAGGCTGTGCAGCAACAAACCCCGCGAAAGCAGCCGCTTCAGGTGGAAAATATACAGTTAACCGGCAGTGCAACTGCCCTTCTGATTCATGGCGCTGCCAGAGTCGCAGGTCCCCGCCCTCTCCGCTTTGCAGAAAAAGCCGGTACTGCTGCTGCAATCTCTCCAGGCCGTCACTGGCCAGCCACGCATCCCCCAGATCAAGACACCACCACGCCATTGGTCACACCGGTGCCTCAGTAGGCTCCGGCATGCTTGCCAGATGTAACGTTGTAGTTGGGAACGCAATTTCAGCACCATGCTCATCAATGATCTGCATGATTTTAACCAGCACATCCTGCTTGATGGCATGAAAGGTTGCCCAGTCGGTGGTACGGGTGAAGGTATATACAAAAAAGTCCAGCGAGGAAGGTCCGAAGCGATCCAGGTTCACCATTAAAATCAGATCATGATCTATCGACTCATGCGCCGCCAGCATCGCTTTAACATCATCAATAATACCCTCAACATGCGCCGCATCATCATAACGCACACCGATATATTCATAGATACGGCGATTGGTCATCCGCGAGGGGTTTTCAACCGAAATATTGTTAAAGGTGGAATTTGGCACATAGAGTGGCCGTTTATCAAAGGTACGAATACGGGTCTGACGCCAGCCAATCTCTTCAACTACACCCTCAATATTTTTGTCCGGTGAGCGAATCCAGTCACCCACTTTAAAGGGACGGTCCAGGTAGATCATCATGCCGCCAAAAAAGTTTGCCAGCAGGTCTTTGGCGGCAAAACCCACGGCAATGCCACCGATACCACCAAACGCAAGAATCCCTGAAATACTGTAGCCATAACTCTGCATCACAATCAGCAGCAGAATAATGCCGATAATAATCCGCAGCACCCGACCCAGCGCACTGACGGTGGTAGGGTCCATGGGTTTGCTGATCCGGTCAGGTTCTACCAGCACCTCTTCCATACGCCGCAGAAAGCGCAGACAGCCCCAGGCCCCGATGATGATAAAACTCAGGCGGGGCAGCGGGTTATCATCGGCCAGCACTTCAATGTCAAAGTGCTGTTGCAGAATCTGCAGCAGCGCAAAGGCCGCCAACAGCCAGATATAAGCCAGCACGGGAGCATTAACAGCATGTAACAGCAGATCATCCCAGAGAATGCGGGTCCGCTCCGCCTTGATGATCAGTCTGGCAAAAATCGCACGCAGCACCACATCCAGTACCACCGCCATGCAGGACACGACGGTACACAATATCAACCAGGATGATTCAGCCTGCTCTGGCAGCAGTTGTTCCAGCCAGTTTTGCAATAACTCAACCACCCGCCACCTCCCGTAATTGTGCAGCGATAACACGGGCCTGCTGCAGGCGTTTCTGATCACTGTACCCGGAGCGACCACGCAAGGCAGCGAGGTTCTTGCCGGGTTTTGCGGCTTGTTGCTTCAGGTAATCCAGTACTTCCAGAGAGCCCTGGCGGTCATTACAACAGAGCAGCACATCGCAGCCCGCCTGCACGGCCAGCGCTGCACGCTGGGTGTAGTTACCGGCACAGTGCGCTGCTTTCATACTCAGGTCATCACTGAAGATAACGCCCTCAAACCCCAGCTCTCCTCGCAACACCTGCTTCAGCCAGTATGCAGAATATCCTGCGGGCTGCTCATCACAGGCCGAGTACAGCACATGGGCCAGCATCATCGCTTCAAGCCCCTGCGCAATGGCCGTTTTAAAGGGCGATATATCCAGCCGTAGCAGGGTATCGAAATCACGTTCATCAAGGGCATCCGCCAAATGTGTATCAGCGCTGACCCAGCCATGACCGGGAAAGTGCTTACCGGTCGCCGCCATACCGGCATCCGCCATACCGGTGATATAGGCTGAAGAAAGTGCTGTCACCGATTCAACATCATCACCAAAAGCCCGGTCACCAATCACCTCGTTGTGGCCATAATCGATGTCCAGTACAGGCGCGAAACTGATGTCGACATCCAGCGCCCGTAATTCCGCCGCCATCAGATACCCCAATGCAGACGCCTGATCCAGCGCATTCCCGGGTGTCGCACGATAGACCGGCAGTAACGTTTGCACAGCCGGTAACCGGACAACCCCTTCTTTCAGGCGCTGTACCCGCCCACCTTCCTGATCGATACTGATGATCAAATCGGGATTACAGGCACGGATTTCAGCCGTAAGCCGGGCCACCTGTTCAGCATTTTCAGTATTTCTGGCAAAAAGAATGACACCACTGATCTCAGGCTGAGCCAGCAGTTGCGTTTCCTCGCGGGTCAGGCGGGTGCCTTCCAGATCGAGGAACAACGACGCTTCAGACATATAGAAATTCCGTTATTCGCAAATATTTACCGCCGTTCCAACGGCAATTTTTTCAAAGAGTTCGAGGATATCCTGATTACGCATGCGAATACAGCCATGGGAGCGCGCCTCTCCCATAGGCTCAGAGTCAGGTGTGCCATGGATATAGATATAACGGCGCATGCTGTCCACTGCGCCAAGACGGTTCCGGCCCGGTTCACGACCGCATAACCAGAGAATGCGTGTCAGAATCCAGTCTCGGGCCGGATACTGCTGTGCCAGCTGGTCTGTGTAAATTTCCCCGGTTGGACGCCGGGCAATGAAGACTGAATTGATTGGCAGATCAGTACCGATTTTGGCCCTGATATAATGCTTTCCACGCGGGGTGCAGCCACTGTTATTCTGCTCACCGGGGCCATTCAGCGCGGTGGATATAGCATAGCAAGCCAGCGTATTTATGCCTTCAAGCAGGGTGAGGGACTGGTCGGCAATGGAAACCTCTATGCGCAACGTCATCAGATACGGCAGAAATAACTCTTGTCGGCACGCGCCTGAAGGCCCGCAGCCAGCACCGGAATCATCCGGTGCATTATTTTTTCTACCTCAGCGTCACTGTTGTACTCGGTTTTTTCAATTGCACTGAGGGTATGAAAGTTAGACAGGGTGAACGTGATAGAGCCCAGCAAAAAGTGCAGGCGCCAGAAAAACTCATCATCTTCCATCGGTGCTGCATTCACACGCAACTGATGGATATAGGGTTGCAGTTTACTGTGGTAACGCTGCATCAGGAAACTGCGCAGCTCTTCCTGACTTTTCATGTATGCCAGTTCAAGCAACCGCATAAAGACCGAGAGCGCATGCAGGTTTTCATGGTGCACTGAAAGCAACGCCCGCATCAGTATTTCCAGCAGATCTTCCAGCGAAATATTTTCAACCGACTGCATCTGAAAATCATTCATCATCCGCTCAAGAGAATTACACAGGGGCGTCAGAAACTTTTCCGCCACCGCCTGAATAAGCCCTTTCTTGGAACCGAAATGGTAGTTGATAGAGGCCAGGTTAACCCCGGCATGATTGGTAATCTGGCGCACAGTTGTTTCATTGAAACCCTGTTCAGCAAACAACTCTTCAGCCGCTTCCACAATACTGGAGGGTGTCCCTTTATACGCCATATTGATCCCAGTCTGTTGTTTTAAACCTGATTGCCATCAAGCCAAAAACCAGCACAAATTACAAGCAATTTTAATTAAATCTTATCTTTTATTGTTTATCGGAACCAGTTTCGAGTCTCACCCAGTTTAGTAAACGCCCGCCAGAAAACCCGATCAAATGCCTGTGCACTGAAATCCGCCAGCCGATCCTGGAGCGTTTTTTTCTGTTCATAATGAACAATATATATATCTGCGTCATCGGCTGACTGCATCAGGTACTCGTCGGATGTCATCAACTCATCCACCAGCTGTTTGTCCAGAGCCTGACTACCGAACCATATCTCACCGGTTGCAACCTGCTCGATAGCAACCTGAGGCCGATGCTGAGCCACGAATGTTTTAAACAGCCCATGCGTTTCTTCAAGCTCTTCAATAAACTTAGCACGTCCTTTGTCGGTATTCTCGCCAAATACCGTCAGGGTGCGTTTATATTCTCCAGCCGTCAGCACTTCATAATCGATATCGTTTTTACGCAGCAGGCGATGAAAGTTAGGTAACTGGGCAATCACACCAATGGAGCCAACAATGGCAAAAGGTGCCGATAGAATTCGATTCGCCAGGCAAGCCATCATATAACCACCGCTGGCAGCCACCCGGTCGACACAGATTGTCAGCGGGATTTGCTTGCGGCGGATACGCTCCAGCTGAGAAGCCGCCAGGCCATATTCATGCACCATGCCGCCGGGACTCTCAAGCCGGAGCACCACTTCGTCCTGTGGTTCTGCCAGCATTAATACGGTTGAGATCTCCTCACGCAAATTGTCGACTTCTGACGCTTTTACATCGCCATCAAAATCCAGCACAAAGATACGTTTACGGCGCTCATCTGCGGCATCTTCAGTCTCTTCAAACCGTTTTTTAGCATGCTGTTTGGCTTTTTTAGCTTCAGCCTTCTCTTTTTTGCGTTCCGCTTTTTGCAGCGCTTTGAATTCCGTTTTGTCCAGCACAGCACTTTCCAGCGAGGCTTTCATCTCCTGCAACTCTTCATTGAGGTGCACCACTTCAATATTGCCATGCTGCGCGTCCCGCCGGGAGCGCATCGCCACCGCCGCAATGCCTATTGCCACAAACAGAATTGCAATCACTACGGTGACTGACTTCGCCAGAAACAATCCGTATTCAGATAAAAAGTCGGCCACAAAGGTCCCCATTCGCTATCGACAAGAAAGACGCTAATGTATCATAAAACCCTTGTTATCAAAGCTGGATTCTGGAGCCCGATTCTATGAGTGAAACGCTGACCGTCAGTCGTATCGTCGAGAAATTGCCCGGCCGTTTTATTCCTGAAGCCGCAACGGATCTCAAGGCCGTTTTTCAGTTCAAGCTTGAGGATGGCGATGATTTCTTTATTGAAATCAGCGATACGCTCTGTACCGCTGAACTGGGTAACCATCAGGATCCCAACGTGACACTGCTTATGAGCACAGACACGATGTTTGCGGTTATCAGTGGCGAAAAAGATGGCATGAGTGCTTTTCTGACCGGCCAACTGCGTGCTGAGGGTAACGTCATGCTCGCCACCCGGCTGGGCAAACTATTCAGTCGGGAAAAAAGGCACTGATTCCTGTGGTTCCCGTCCATACTGCTGCTGAAAAAAGAGATTCAGCAGCTGCCGGGCTATCGAAAACTTCGGCGGCAAAATCGGCAGATTATCGATCCCAAACCAGTCAGCTTCAGTAATTTCCACCCCGTCCGGCGCAAGTTCTCCACCTGCGTAATCAGCAAAAAAACCCAGCATAAGGGAGTGCGGAAACGGCCACGACTGGCTTTTGATGTAGTGAATATTGGCAACCGATATCCCGACCTCCTCCATCACCTCTCGTGCCACTGCAGCTTCTGCTGTTTCTCCGGCTTCTATAAATCCGGCCAACAGGCTGTAGCGCCCATCAGCAAAACGGCTGGCATGAGCCAACAGGCATTGGTCACCTTTGCGTACCAACACAATGATGCAGGGGTTTATCTTAGGGTAATGTCGATATTGGCAGGGAGCACAGATACGGGCCTGTTCATCTTCCGCATTTACCAAAGGTGCCGCACAACGCGGACAATACCGGTATTGATGCAACCAGGAGGCCAACTGAGCACCACGGGAGAGCAGAAAACAAGCGGTTTCATCCTGCGCATCCGCCAGTAGCTGCCTGAGGTTTGCGGGCGCAGCATCCGGGTATTTTTGTGTCTCACACAAAATTGCGATCTTCGGTTGACCCGGATCGTCTGATACAGGCACAACGGACTCCACCGCCAGATCGGCCAAATCAGGCTCGGTTACACACACAATGCCTGCCGCATCGGCGAGCAGCCTACCCTGTTGCGCCAGCCAGAATATTTTTTCCATCACACACCTTGATCAGATCCAAAGCCCCCGTCCTCAAGTATGGATTTTACGCGGATACCAAAATCCTACTCCAATTCAGACTTACATCAATAACATGCTCAGGTATTCTTCTGCTTTTTCTAAGCAACTGATACGCTTGGATTTATAAAGTCATACAAGATGACCGATATACTTAGGAACCTGTCATGAGCAGCGCATTACCACAAGCCTTTGTGAATAACTTTTTGGGGAACTCTCCCGTCTGGTATAAACAGGCGATTCTGGGCTTTCTTATTCTGAATCCCATTATTCTGGCAACACTGGGCCCAGTCATCACGGGTTGGTTACTGATTTTTGAATTTATCTTCACCCTGGCGCTGGCGCTCAAGTGCTACCCGCTGCAACCCGGCGGTTTACTCGCGATAGAAGCCATTATCATGGGGCTGGCAACACCCGAATCTGTCTCCCATGAAGTGGAAAGTAACCTTGAAGTTATTCTGCTCCTGATGTTCATGGTCGCCGGCATTTATTTCATGAAGAACATGCTGCTGTTCGTGTTCACCAAGATCCTGCTTAAAGTACAGTCCAAAAAACTACTAGCGCTGCTGTTTTCCATTTCAGCCGCCTTCCTGTCAGCATTTCTGGATGCGCTGACAGTCACAGCAGTACTGATCAGCGTGGGTGTCGGCTTCTATGCCGTGTATCACAAAGTGGCTTCCGGCAAGACCTATCAACACCCTGATCATGACCATGCCGATGATGCCAGTGTTCATCAGAACCACTCTGCTGATCTGCAGCAGTTCCGTGCCTTTCTGCGCAGCCTGCTGATGCATGGTGCCGTAGGTACTGCACTGGGGGGCGTTTGTACGCTGGTGGGCGAACCTCAGAATCTGCTGATCGCTGAAAAAGCAGGTTGGGATTTTGTTCAATTCTTTATCAATATGGCCCCGATCACCATGCCGGTATTAGCGGCCGGTCTGACCACCTGCCTGTTGCTTGAGCAGTTCAAGCTTTTCGATTACGGCGCTACGCTACCGGAAAACGTTCGCAATGTACTGATTGATTATGATGGTGAAGAGAGTGCCAAACGTACCGCAAAAGACAAGGTGGCCCTGATCGTTCAGGCGGTTGTAGCTGTCTATCTGGTGTTTGCCCTGGCGTTCCACCTGGCGGCGGTTGGTCTGATTGGCTTGACCATTATCATCTTCCTCACAGCGATGAACGGCATCGTGGAAGAGCACCAGATTGGTAAAGCATTTGAAGAAGCGCTGCCCTTTACCGCATTGCTGGTCGTATTCTTTTCGATTGTTTCAGTCATCCACGAGCAGCACCTTTTTCAGCCGATTATCCATGGCGTACTCATGATGGACCCGGCTTTGCAGCCCAGCCTGTTCTTCATTGCTAATGGCCTGCTTTCAGCGATCAGTGATAATGTCTTTGTCGCCACAGTTTACATTAACGAAGTCCTCTCAGCTCTGGACGCCGGAGAAATTACGCGTCAGCAATTTGATAACCTGGCAATCGCTATTAATACCGGCACGAACATCCCAAGTGTTGCCACACCGAATGGCCAGGCAGCCTTCCTGTTTCTGCTGACTTCTGCGCTGGCACCCCTGCTTCGACTCTCTTATGGCAAAATGGTGCTGATGGCTCTGCCTTACACCATCGTCATGAGCACCGTAGGCTATCTTGCAGTGCTTATTACACTCTGATAATAAGTGCATGAGCGACCAAAAAGGCCAGCTTTTGCTGGCCTTTTTTGTTGTGCAGTTCCGAAATTGGCCTGATTAATCCGGAGTCACCCGATTCCTGTCGCTACCCTGAGCCCGAACAGCGGAGATTGCAGATGACAACCGAAACCACTTACCCCATTGAAGGTCGTTGCCAGTGTGGCAATGTGCATTACCGACTGTTACGTGCACCCAAGCTGATTGCCTGTTGTCACTGCCGTGAATGTCAGAAATTATCCACCAGTGCCTTTAGCATTACGGCTGTGGTCAATACTGAAGATATTGAGATTTCAGGGGAGTTAAAACACTGGGAGCGTACAGCAGAAAGCGGTAATACCATTGCGGCAAAATTCTGCCCGCAGTGCGGTAATCGAATCTATCACTACAACCCGGAAAAACCCGGTGAAATTCGGCTAAAGCCGACCTATTCGGCAGACACCCGGTTTATTCAGCCTACAGTACATATCTGGGTCAGCGAAAAACAGGACTGGTTTACCCTGCCTGAAGGCGCCACCTGTTATCCGAAACAGCCCTGATTCAGGCTTTATCAGGTGTTTTTAACCAGACGCAGTCGCCGGACTTATTCAGGCGCTCTAAAAAAGCTGCATGGGCGGTGATTTCATCAGGGCTGGCGCTGATTACAGGCAGATCAGTACCACCCTCCAGACGACGAATACGGCTACCGCCTTCCTCATCCGTGCCGTCACCTGAAGCGAGAGACAGGTTGGTCTGTCCGCCTGTCAGCGCCAGATAAACATCGGCCAGAATTTCTGAGTCCAGCAGTGCGCCGTGTAACTCGCGGTGACCATTATCAATACCGTAACGTTTACACAGGGCATCCAGATTGTTTTTCTGACCCGGGTGTTTTTTGCGCGCCAGCAACAGGCTGTCTGTTACCAGGCACATATGTGAGATGCGCTCAGGATGGTTATTACGTTCCAGCTCTGTATCGATAAAGCCAATATCAAATGCTGCGTTATGAATGATCAGCTCGGCACCGCGGATAAATTCAAGAAATTCATCCATCACTTCGACAAAGCGGGGCTTATCATCCAGAAAATCATTGGTGATACCATGCACCCTGTCTCTTATACACATCTCCGAGCCCACGAGACCTCTCTACATC
>ERZ1031170.73-NODE-73-length-12330-cov-6.176538_pt1 | contig 12330 bp, 9 predicted proteins | sample MGYA00518222_ERZ1031170 | MGnify/ENA primary metagenome ERZ1031170 (study PRJEB33718, sample SAMN03159772) | human skin metagenome | collected 2014-05-20 | study: EMG produced TPA metagenomics assembly of the PRJNA266117 data set (Human skin bacterial metagenome and... | reverse complement strand
TTTATGCACTCTAAACCTCATTGGCTCATGCGTCTTTTAGGTGCTCATTCTGCCAGTTTCCAGCTTGTTGCCGATGGGGTACGTGTTAGCCCCGAGAAAGGTGAAAGTTATGTGATTTTGGCAGAATCGCTGGGTCGCGAAGCTTCTTTTCAAGAAGGTAAGTTTTTCTCTAAATTGGTTTTCCTGACGAACCAGGGTGAAAAAACCATTCAAGGATTGCGCAAACGCGATGCTCAGGTTTTATTTGAATGGTTAAGGAGCTACTGGATTGCCAAGTTGAGTCCAGAGGTTTTGAGTGCCGCTGATCAAATTCAGGACATTCTTACTCAGGGCTATACGCGTAGTTCTCGTTTCACTCAGGCCTTTCAACTGGCAACGGATATGACTGCAATGTTCAGGGTAGTTCCGGAGCCGAGTTGGAGTGAGGGATTGGATATTACGCCTTTTCAATATGTGGCTCAAATTGCGCAATGGCAGAGGCGGGATCTTGAAAATCACCGGCAGCAATATGTTGCAGAGCAACTCGATAGATATTCTGAATATTTTGATCAGATAGAGAGTCAGCCTTTGACACAGCGTCAGCGTGAAGCCTGTGTCATTGATGAGGATAATAATCTGGTACTTGCCGGTGCTGGTACAGGCAAAACCAGTACGATGGTGGGGCGGGCTGGTTACTTGATTAAAAGTGGTCAGGCCAATGGAAATGAGATTCTCATGTTGGCGTTTGCCAACAAAGCTGCTGTGGAAATGCAGGAACGCATCGAGCTACGCTTGCCGGATTGCTCAATCACCTGCAGTACTTTTCATAAGCTAGGGAAGTCTATTATTGCCTCAGTTGAAGGCCAGCAGCCTGCACTGACTCCTTTTGCTGAAGATGAAAAAGGGTTAGCCAAACAGGTTAGTCAATGGTTTGAGTCTCACCTTGAAACCCCTGAATACCGTGACCTGACACTTAAATATTTCCAGTATTACCTTTACCCGCAAGCGAACCCTTTTGACTTTGAATCTGAAGGGGCTTATTTCGATTATATTCTGGCCAATGATATACGCACCTTAAAGGGGGAGGCAGTAAAAAGCCTAGGGGAATGCCAGGTAGCAAATTACTTGTTGAAACAGGGAATTGAGTACCGGTATGAAGCGGATTATGAACATAACACGGCTACGCCCCTGCATCGCCAGTACAGGCCCGATTTTTATCTTCCAGAGCACGGTATCTACATCGAATACTATGGTATTGATAGTGAAGGAAAGACGGCTCCCTATATTAACCAAGCCGAATACCTACGGAGCATGGAGTGGAAACGCCAGCTGCATCAGCAAATGGGCACTCAGTTAATTGAGCTGTACCACTATCAAATGCTCGAAGGTGACCTGTTTGCGGAGATCGATCAGCAGCTGTCAGGGCTGGGGGTTCAATATGATCCATTATCTCCGGAAGCTGTCCTTGATACGTTGAGAGAGTTTGGTGCAATTAATAGTTTTGCTGTTCTGCTGGCTGAACTATTAAAGCGGTATCGCGCTAATTGTTATGAAACTGATCAGATTGAGACTGTATGTGCTCAGACTGATAACGAAGCTCAAGTGAAAGCAGCGCTTACCTTGTTGCGACCGATACTTGCTGATTATCAGTCAATGCTGGACCGGGCGGGACATATCGACTTCGATGACATGATTGGCAAGGCAATCCAATACGTTAAGAGTGGCCGTTTTAAAAGTCCTTGGCGTTACATACTGGTAGATGAGTTTCAGGATATTTCAGATGCAAGAGCACGATTAGTGAAATATCTACGTGACGCTGCTGGGAACTGCTCTTTGTTCTGTGTGGGCGATGACTGGCAGGCTATCTACCGTTTTACGGGCAGTGATTTGCGCTTTACCACAAACTTCAGTGCAAATTTCGGTGCCACAAAAGTATCTGCTCTGGATCTCACTTTCAGATTCAACAACAGCATTAGTGATATCGCTACCCGCTTTGTGCTGCAAAATCCGTTTCAGGTAAATAAACAGCTCAATACACACTGTAAGGTTAACAGACCCGCTGTGTCTCTGTTGCGAGAGGATAATCGGGCGTCAAAAGGTGAAGATACAGGTCGACTTGAGAAAGTGCTTTCAAGCATAGCTGCCCAGGCAAAACCTCGTAGTACCGTTTATTTGCTGGGGCGGTTTGGCTTCAATTTGCCGGATAGAACACAGCTGCTTAAACTCAACAAGCAGTTTGAACAGATCACTATTCAGAGCTACACCATTCATGCCTCAAAGGGTAAAGAGGCTGATTATGTTGTCATTCTTGGTCTTGAAACGGGTAAGCATGGTTTCCCATCAGAAAAAACCACACACCCTTTACTTGAAGCGCTTTTACCCACTATGGATGATCACCCTTATTCTGAAGAACGCCGTTTATTCTATGTTGCATTAACGCGAGCGAAGCATAGGGCTTATCTGATCACAGATATGGCTGTTGCTTCTAAGTTTGTGGTGGAGCTGCTGCAGGACGAATACGAGATTGAACTGAATGAGTTTGAAACATCGCTGAGCCAACAGCTTTTACATCTGCTGAAGTGTATCAAGTGTAAAACAGGCACATTGGTTCCCAGACAAAGTCAGTTTGGCCAGTTTTTTGGCTGTAACAAATTTCCCCTCTGTAATCACAAAGAACGGGGTTGTCAGCAGTGTGGTTCTCAAATGAGAAGGTCAGACCGATTTAAGGTATGCATTAATCCCGATTGTCAAAACTGGGTTCCTATTTGCCCTAAATGTGGTGCCGAAATGACATTGAGAAAAGGGCGCTATGGCGAGTTCTGGGGGTGCCGGAACTATCGCCATGAAGGTGAGTGTTGCAGGCATACTGAGGACACAATTGTGTTTGATGAAAAATTTTTAAGTGAAGGCAAATTGTTAAGGCATTAATTGGGGCACATTTGGGGCACGACTATACCCGTCCAGAGAATAGCCGCGATCCCCCCAAATTATTCAGAAATGGCTTATAATCAAGTGTTATGCGTGTTTGAGCGAGATATGGATGTTCTTATAAAGTCCTTAATAATCATATATATAGGGTTCTAATCCTTCCCTGACCGCCATTGAATTTAAACGAAAAAGCCTCGGTTTAGTGCCGGGGCTTTTTTGTGTCTTAACAGAGGGAAGAGAGCCCGAGAAAAGGGTTTGAGTCGAGCGTGGCAAGATAACGTTGGAGCCTGCGGCGATGACCCCGCAGGGCGAAGTATTACTCCCGGTTTAAACCGATTTTTTTACCACGTCTTCTGGGCAGCGGTTTGTTGTACCTTTGGCAATATCAAGTTCAAGGTGCAGGGCTGATTTTGCCAGCATGTGGGCGGTAATCGGCGCAGTGATAAACAGAAACACCGTAATCAGCAGTTCATGCACACTCAGTGAGCCGGTAGCGGCCGTATGTATCACCATTGAGGCAATCAACAGGCACCCAAGGCCGAGGGTCGTGGCTTTGGTCGGAGCATGTAAGCGTGTGTAGAAATCCGGCAGCTTTACTAGCCCGATAGAGCCCAGCAATACCAGCAGAGCCCCGATCAGCACCAGTGCGGAAAGAATTAACTCCATGAAACCGTTCATTCTATGATGTCTCCGCGTAACAGGTATTTACAAAGCGCAGCCGTACCGACAAAGCCGAGCATGGCGATGAGTAATGCCGCTTCGAAATGGATCGACGTCAGTTCCAGCATGCCGTACAAGAGGATAAGAGCGATGCTGTTGATGTAAAGGGTATCCAGGCCGAGGATCCGATCAGGCAGGCTGGGGCCGCGCAGGATGCTGACCATATTTAACACCAGTGCGAATGCCACCAGGCCAAAGGCGATATAGAGCGCGTTCGTTAACATTCGAATATCTCCATCAGCGGTGTTTCATAACGGGCTTTGATCTCATTGATCAGGGCCTGTTCATCGTCCATATCCAGAACATGCACATACAGCCAGCGCTGATCCTCGCTGACGTCGGCGCTCACCGTGCCGGGGGTAAGGGAGATGGTTGAGGCGAGCAGGGTAATCGGGAGTGCCCCCTCAATATCCAGAGGGACTGCAATAAAAGCAGGTCTGAGTTTTGCGTTGGGGCTGATAATAAGTCGCGCCACACGCAGATTGGCAATCACGATATCCCACATTAACATGATGAAGTAACGAAAAATTTTAAACGGTTTGTGAGCCCGGGGTTGTTCCGATTGCAACGGATAGCAGATTTTGGGGATAGTGATGGCAAACACCAGCGCCAGCAGGACATGTCCGGGTGCAGCCGTATTGTTCAGTAACAGCCAAACAGCAAAAATTACGATACTGTGTATCGGCATTGGGAACCAATAGGTCAGACTCATACGACTCACTCCCCGCTTTCCGGCAGTAACAGCGCTGGGTTACCTGATAAATCAAATAGCTGTAGTGCGGTGGCATTGCTGAAATCAACGATTGGACCGGCAAACACAGACATCAACGGTGCTGCCGCCAGTAATAGCCAGATGGCAATAAACTTAGTGGGCTCCGCCGGTTTTCGGTCTGCTGATTCGCCCGAGGTGCGCCAGAACAGTGTGCTCCCGGCGCGAGAAAAAGCAACCAAAGCCGCCAGGCTGGAAAGTAACAGCACCGGCCAGCCCCAGCCCATTTGAGCATTACTTTCCATGGACTCCAGGACCATCAGTTTGCCAATGAAGCCGGATAAGGGCGGCATACCGATCAGTGTCAGGGCCGCGATAAAAAACGCAATGCCAATTGCAACAGGCTGAACGAGTGCGCGTGAGCGCACAATCCGGTCAAAGGTTTTACCGCGTTGCTCTGAGATCATATCACCGATCAGAAACAGGGCGGCGGCGGCAAAGGTGGAATGTACGGAGTAATATACGGCGGCTGAAATTGATTGCTCTGAATTGACCGCCAAGGCCAGCAACAGGGTGCCCACAGACACAATCACCAGATGGCCGGTTGTACGTTTCAGGCTGGGGCTGGAGATCGCACCAATCGCACCAATCACCAGCGTCAGTAATCCAAGTGCCCAGAGCCAGGGCTGAATCATGCCGGCCAGTTCACCGGCATCATTGCCGAACAACAGGCCATGCACCCGGATCATGGAGTAGATGCCGATTTTTGTCATAATCGCGAACAAAGCCGCAACCGGGCCGACTGCAACGGTGTAGGTTCTAGGTAGCCAGAACTGCAGTGGCAGCATGGCCGCCTTGAGACCAAACACCACCATCAGCAACATGCCACCAACTTCAGCCAGCCTGAGGTTGGTGCCTTCCAGTTCACGTATGCGTAAGGCCATATCGGCCATATTCAGAGAGCCAACCGCCCCGTAAAGAATCGCAATGCCGAACAGGAAAACAGAGGAGCCCACCAGGTTGAGTAACACATAATGCACCGATGCCTGTGTTTTGTGTTTTCCCCCGCCATGGACCAGCAGTGAGTAGGAGGCGATGAGCAGAATTTCAAAGAACACAAACAGGTTAAACAGGTCACCGGTGAGAAAAGCACCATTGATGCCCATCACCTGAAACATCATCAGGGGGTAAAAATAGGGGCCTGTCCGGTCCTCTCCTGCACTGGCGTACAGAAGCGCAGCAAACAGCAGGACAGCGGTGACAAAAACCAGTAATGCCGAGAGCCGGTCCAGCACCAGGACGATACCAAACGGTGGCTGCCAGTCTCCCAGAGCATAGAGATGAAAGACCCCGTCTGTGCTCTGTACCAGCAACAGGATCGCAACCAGAACGTTCAGTCCGGCAATGACCAGAGACCCCAGTCGTTGGCGGTCCAGTGTCGTTGTCAGCGGCGGTAGCAGAAGCAAAACGCCTGCCAGCATAGGCAGCAAGATCGGGAGTGCGGGCAAATGGCTCATAACTTGCCCACCTTGCGACGTGGGTTTTTGGGTGGCTCAGGTAACTGGCCATCCACATGATCATTACCCAGGTCAGCTCTGGCTCGCATCGCCAGAATGACCGCAAACGCGATCATGGCAAACCCGATAACGATAGCGGTCAGTACCAGAGCCTGTGGCAGGGGGTCAGGTATTTCCAGTTCCTGCTTAAGCACGGCGGCACCATCCAGCACCAGTCCCCCAGAGGCAAAAATAAACAGGTTGACGGCATAACCCAGCAAGGTAAGCCCGACCACAACGGGAAAGGTTCTGCCACGCAGTACCAGAAACACGCCGCAGGCAGTCAGCACACCAATAATAAAAGCAACCAGCATTTCCACTAGCGTTTTTCCTCCATTTGAGCACGTTCAGGCGTTGTCAGCTTCCCGAGGTTTGCCAGAATAAGCAGCGTGGCACCGATCACGGTCAGGTATACGCCGAGGTCAAACAGCAAGGCGCTGGCCAGCTCGAACTTACCCACCAGTGGCCAGGAGAAGTAATCAAACCATGAAGTCAGGAATGGGCGGCCAAACAGCCAGCTGCCCAGGCCGGTCAGTGTTGCAATCAGCAGTCCTGAGCCGATCAGTGCCTGATAGTTGATACCGGCACGCTCTTTCATAAACTGCACGCCATTGGCGATGTACTGCAGGATGATGGCGACCGCCGTCACCAGTCCGGCGATAAAGCCGCCCCCCGGCAGGTTATGTCCACGCAGGAAGATATACGCAGAAACCAGCAACGCCAGCGGTAGCAAGGCCTGAGAAATGGTACTTAGCATCACTGGGTGCACGTCAGGGTTCCAAGGACGTCCGTTAGAATCCGTTGCCGGCATATAAAGCCGCATGCTCAGGATCAGTTTATAAATCCCCAGCCCTGCGATTCCCAGTACGGTTATTTCACCCCAGGTATCAAAACCGCGGAAATCAACCAGGATGACGTTAACAATGTTGGTACCGCCGCCGCCCGTTTTGGCATTGGCGATAAAATAATCGGAAATGCTCTCCAGTGGCCGGGTCATCATCGCGTAAACGATGGTTGCCATCAGGCCACCAAAAATAGCTGAAATGCCCATGTCACGGACCACCCGCGCCGGCGGTGACTCTTTGGGGGTCTTCTGGGGCAAAAAGAACAGAGCCAGCATCAGCAAGATTACGGTGACCACTTCTACAGCCAGTTGCGTCAGCGCCAGATCCGGTGCTGAAAAACGGGCAAACAACAGAGAAACGATCAACCCGACAACCGAGGCTCCGATCAGGGCAATCATCCGGCTTCGGTGCCAGATAACAGTCACCACAGAGGCCAGTGTCAGCAGGACAGCACCGGTCATAGTGAGGTTATCAATGGGTTGATTAGGTTGTTGCCCAGTCGTATCCGTCAGGGACAACAGCGGCAACCCCGCCACCACTACAGATAACATCAGCAACAGCAGTATGTAGTGCTGCAGTGAGCCGGTTTCCAGGCGGGCATACAGGGTATTACAGCCGTTAATCAACTGTTGCAGGAGACGTTCGAATTCAAGTTTTGCATCACGTGGCGGAAATTGTGCCTGAAAGGCAAACAGCCGCTCGCGGTTATAGTAGATAAATGCCCCTGCCGAGAGTGCAATCACACTCATCAGAAGTGGCATGTTCAGTCCGTGCCAGAGTGACAGGCTGAATTCGGGTACCGCCCCCTGTAGCAATCCGGCAGATGCTGAGGTCAACAGGCCAGACACAACCCAGGCGGGCGCAATACCGAGAATAAGGCAGAGAGCGACCAGAATTTCCACGGGCAATTTCATGTAACGAGGCGGTTCATGAGGTGTTTTGGGCAGGTTGCGCGGTTCACCGTTAAAGAACACATCATGAATAAAGCGCAGCGAGTAGGCCACCGAGAAGGTCGCGCCCACCGTGGCTAGGACAGGAATCGTCCAGGAAAGCGCCCCTAAGGAGTTCTGTACGACCGTTTCGGCAAAAAACATTTCTTTCGATATGAAGCCGTTGAGCAGTGGCACACCGGCCATTGATAACGCAGCCACAATGGCAAGCGATGCGGTATGGGGCATGTATTTCCACAAACCGTTCAGCTGCCGCATATCCCGCGAGCCCGTCTCGTGGTCGATAATGCCGGCCGCCATAAACAGGGAAGCCTTAAAGGTGGCGTGGTTGATAATATGAAAAATCGCGGCCACAGCAGCCAGCTCTGAATTCAGCCCAAGCAGTAAGACAATCAGGCCCAGATGACTGATGGTGGAGTAGGCAAGTAACCCTTTCAGGTCGTGTTTAAACAGTGCCATGTAAGCACCCACCAGCAAGGTTGCCAGACCAGCCGATGTCACCAGATAGAACCATAGCTCAGTACCGGACAGCGCCGGATAAAAGCGCCCGAGCAGAAAAATACCCGCTTTAACCATGGTGGCTGAGTGCAGATATGCCGAGACAGGGGTTGGTGCGGCCATGGCATGAGGCAGCCAGAAATGGAAGGGGAACTGGGCCGATTTGGTGAAGGCGCCGAGCAGTATCAGCAGCAGTATGGCCGTGTAGTTGCCGGATTCTTTGATAAGGTCCGCATTGGTCAGCACATCACTCAAGTCATAGCTGCCAATGGTTTTAGCGATCAGCACAAAGCCAGCAAGCAATGCCAGCCCGCCCATGCCGGTCACGGTCAGCGCCATGCGCGCCCCTTTGCGGGCTTCACTTTTGTGTGACCAGAAGCTGATCAGCAGAAAAGAGCTGATACTGGTCAGTTCCCAGAACAGCCAGAGCTGGAGCAGGTTTTCCGACAGCACGATACCCAGCATCGCGGTCATAAACAGTACCAGGTAGGCGTAAAAACGCCCCATATCCTCATGTGCAGCCAGATAGTAGCGGGCGTACAGAATAATCAGCAGACCGATACAGAGGATCAACAGGGAGAAAAGCAGCGAATAACCATCCAGCCGGAAAGCAATTTCAAGTCCGATTGAGGGTACCCACTGGAAGCGCTCGATCAGCGTTTCACCATCAAATACTGCCGGGGCATTGAGCAACAGCAGCAGTAGTGAAACCGCCGGAAGAAAAGCCGTTATAGCCGCACAGCGTGACCGTGACATACTGCGGGTAAACAGCGGAACAAGTGCACCAATAGTGGTCAGAAGCGGGATCCAAAAAAGAGCGGTCATCTCTATCCTTTGCAGACTGTGTCAATTGATCCTGAGACCAGGAATTAATAACTTCAGATTTCTTTACATTCTCCACATCGCATCAGTCAAACGCCACCGATGCGGTGTGGATGGATGATTTATTCTAAAGGATTCAGACGTTTGTTAAACACTCGTCTCCAAAGAACACAAGGATCACTGCCTGAGAGCTGACGGACGGGCTTCATGTATCTCTCTCTGTGGTAATAATCGATCAGGCTCATGTTTTGCGCATTATTATATGTCGAAAGTGTGTGCTTTGAGATAATTTGCCCAAGTTATCATCGGCAGGGATATGCTGTCTGCACCGCTCTGAATACCAAATCAGCCTTTTCTGAATCAGTGTTTTTACCAGATTTTTCAAGTGCTTTCTGTACTTTATTGATTACACCTTCGTTGACAGTGTCTTCCGGTAGGCAAAAACCGGCAAAATAGGTGGCGGGTACTGTACGCCTTTCACCCACACGGGTTTTGAAAGCACGCTGAAAAAATCTGATTGCTCTTTACCGTTATCAGCTTTATCAAAACGACGGATGATCTCTCCATCGGTCAGCTGTGCGCCTGAAAGAAAACCGGCAATGTATGTTCTGTCGATAGGGATATTACTGGTGGCTTCACCCGCCATGAGCAGTGGAGCCGTCAAGCAAACGGTCAGGGCACAGATATATTTCAGGGGTTGCATGGTTAACCTCATCATTTTTATTTTTCTGGGGTTTATCCCCGTATTAAGGGGTGGTGTCAGTCAGTAGGGCAGAGTCCTGTTTTGAAAAAATCCACTGCTGTCGCGATCCTGTATTCTGGCGCGTGCCTGTAAGTATGGACTGTATTCGGTGTCGGGTGTAAACCCTCAGGATAACCTATTTGTCACGCGTCGGAGATTCCAGCACTTTCGGTCCGTCTGTGGTGTCTCCGGTATTACTATATCAGCCATGACTCGCCCGAAGGGGTGCACGAAATCTTTCTGAATCAGGGTGTGCTGTTGCTGGCCTGTTCTGTGCTGGCTAGTTTCGTTGCCGGTTAAGGCGTCAATAGGTGCTTCCTTTTCTGCTTCCTGCTTTTTGGATGTTAGCCCTGTTTTTTCTGGAAACGGGAGAAGAGGCGGCTTCTAGAGTCTACGCCTTACATGGCATGGCCCCTTTATTGGCCGCTTTGGTGTGATAATGCCGCTGATGGGTGCTATGATATGCGCCTTTTTTGCGGCATAGATGGGGCTCCCGATAGGCGGCATGATCCTTCTGATTCCATCGGTTGGAACAGCTTCCTGTTTTGCCGTACCGGCATTCTTGGCTGCGGCCAATCAGCGTTTGTCGATTACGGTACCTGTGTCAGTCACATTTCTATATTCGTGCTGGAGAGGATTCCGCTCTGCAGTGCACTAATCAGTCATATCATGGCTTGAGCTATTTCAAAACGGAGTAAATATATGAACCAGCCACGTGTCAGCATTATTATGGGCTCTCAGTCTGACTGGGCGACGATGCAAGCCAGCACCACTGTCCTCGACGAGCTTGGAGTCGCATATGAGACGCGTGTTGTATCCGCCCATCGAACACCACAGCGGTTGTATGAGTTTGCATCGACTGCCCACGAGAAGGGGTTCGAAGTCATCATTGCCGGCGCGGGTGGTTCTGCCCATCTGGCAGGGATGGCGGCGGCGATGACGCACCTTCCGGTCATTGCAGTGCCCGTTTCAAGCAAACATTTCAATGGCATGGATAGTTTGATGTCGATGGTGCAGATGCCCCGGGGCGTTGCTGTCGCCTGTCAGGCGGTTGGAGAAGCCGGCGCGTATAACGCAGGCCTGATGGCTGTCCAGATGCTGGCGCTTGGTGATAGTTCACTGTCAGAACGTCTACAGAGCTGGCGGGCTAAGCAAACTGACAATGTTCCTAATGAGGTAGCCTGATGCACGTTGCAATTATTGGTTGTGGACAACTGGCCCGGATGATGGCTTTGGCCGGGTGGCCGATGGGCATCCGCTTCTCATTTCTGGCCAATGCCGATGAAAATATCGACTGTGTGGAAGGACTGGGAGCCGTTGTTCGCTGGCAAAATGGCCTGGAAGGCGAAAAACTCTATCAGGCACTGGGTTGTCCGGATCTGATCACTGTTGAAAGAGAACAGGTGGTCACTTCACTGCTGGTTTCATTGCAACCCTGCTGTCCGGTTTATCCGCAGCCTGAAGCCATTCAGGTTTGCCAGCATCGCGGTCGGGAGAAAGCGACACTGGCACAGCTGGGCATTCCTATCGCGCCTTACCGTCTGGCCGATTCTGCAGAAACGTTGCAAGTTGCGGTCGAAGAACTGGGGTATCCCGTCTTCATTAAATCCTGTGAGGAGGGTTATGACGGGCAGAATCAATGGCGGCTGACTAATTCTGATCAACTCGCCGCACTGCTTGCGGAACGGGATTCATGGCCTGCCATGGTGGTTGAGGCGAAGGTGTCCTTTGATCGTGAAGTATCGATCATTGCAATGCAATCTGCTGATGGTTCTCAGGCCTGCTATCCGGTCACAGAAAATGCCCACAAGAGTGGGATTCTGGTTCGCTCACAGGCGCCTGCACCGGATATGACACCCGCACTTGAGCAGCAGGCGCAGCAGATCGTGCAGCGTTTACTGAATCACTGGGGTTATGTTGGTGTACTGACGGTTGAGTGCTTTGTCGTGGGTGATCAGCTCTTGGTGAATGAATTGGCTCCACGGGTGCATAACAGTGGACACTGGACCCAGGGCGCTGGTGTCTGTTCGCAGTTTGAAAACCATCTGCGTGCTATCTGTGGTATGGGGCTGGGAAATACACAGCCGTTGCAGAATGCCGGTATGCTCAACCTGCTGGGGGTGATGCCTCCTGCGAACATTGCCTTCAGTGGTGAATTGCAGCTACATGTTTATAACAAACACATCAGGCCCCGCCGTAAAGTTGGCCATCTGAATTTGCAGGATCAGGATGCCATTCGGCTGCGTCAGAGACTGGATGCTCTGGAAGACTGTGTTTACAGTGACACCGAAATTTAGGCGAATCAATCGTTAGATTCTGATGAGTAAGGGCTTGATCTGAACAGCACCGAATAGAAATTATGCTGTTGCAGGCGGGATACGTCGCTCAGGTCAAGCCACTCCTTCTAAAGCAGTTCTGCTTGAGTGACCCCTGCGTCTTTTGGTATCTGATTTTTCAGATAAAACTTTGCCTTAATTTCTTGCTGTATGCCTAAACTCCTGAGGCGTTGTGTTCTCTAGCCGCCGAAAAAATTCTGTCTCTTATACACATCTCCGAGCCCACGAGACCTCTCTACATCTCG
>ERZ1031170.72-NODE-72-length-12604-cov-7.163678_pt1 | contig 12604 bp, 8 predicted proteins | sample MGYA00518222_ERZ1031170 | MGnify/ENA primary metagenome ERZ1031170 (study PRJEB33718, sample SAMN03159772) | human skin metagenome | collected 2014-05-20 | study: EMG produced TPA metagenomics assembly of the PRJNA266117 data set (Human skin bacterial metagenome and... | reverse complement strand
GACTCCATCGCACATGATCGAAAAGGGTGTTGCAATGATTGCTTGAATCTACAGTCGCTTTCTTTAGACCGTGGAATGAATCGACTATGATCGGGGGCTGAATTCACAGATACGGAACCTGCGATGAGTCCACACGAGCAAGCCTCTCATTCACCTCTTATTTTAGTCGACGGCTCATCCTATTTATACCGTGCTTTTTTTGCATCACAACAGGCCGATCTGAGAAATTCTGAGGGTATCCCCACCGGTGCGATTCGGGTGGTGACCTCAATGCTGCGCAAGCTGATCAAGGATTATCCGCAAAGCCCGGTTGTCGTGGTGTTTGATGCCAAGGGTAAAACCTTCCGTGATGAGATCTTTGCTGAATACAAGGCGCAACGCCCGCCGATGCCGGATGACCTGCGCAGTCAGATCGAACCGATCCACGCGATCATTCGCGCCATGGGGCTGCCGATCATTGTGGAAGAGGGCGTCGAAGCCGATGACGTGATCGGTACCCTGGCCCGGCAGGCCAGTGCGGCGCAGGTGGATACGCTGATCTCCACCGGTGATAAAGACATGGCGCAGCTGGTAGATCAGCATGTGACCCTGATCAATACCATGACAGACACGCTTATGGATGTGTCGGGTGTTGAGGAAAAGTACGGTATACCACCCCATCTGGTGATCGATTTTCTGGCCCTGATGGGCGACAAGGTGGACAACATTCCGGGCGTGCCAGGCGTGGGTGAAAAAACCGCGCTGGCCCTGCTGCAGGGCATCGGCGGTTTAGCCGATCTTTATGCCAATCTGGATAAAATTGCCGGGCTGGGTTTTCGGGGTTCAAAAACCATGGCGGCCAAACTGGAACAGCATAAGGCTGAGGCTGAGCTGTCCTACCTGCTGGCCACTATCAAAACCGATGTGACCCTGCATGAGTCTATCGAGGATTTTGGTCTGCCAAGCCCCGACAATGAAACATTGCTTGAGCTGTTCAAACAGTTTGAGTTCCGCAGCTGGATCAACGAACTGGAAAATGGTTCGGCAGCGGCGGTAGAACCCGCAGGCGATCAGCCAATAGCTGTGACTGCGCCGGTCGAGCTTCACTATGAACAGATCCTGACCGAAGCCGAACTCCAACCCTGGTTGGAAAAGCTCAAAACGGCTGATCTGTTTGCCTTTGATACTGAAACCACCAGCCTGAACTATATGGAAGCGGAACTGGTGGGGGTGTCGTTTGCCGTTGAGCCAGGTCAGGCGGCATACGTTCCGGTGGGGCATGATTATATGGGTGCACCGGAGCAGATCAGCCGCCAACGCCTGCTGGAGCTGATGCAGCCGTTGCTGGAAAGCGAACAGCACCTCAAGGTAGGTCAGCACATCAAATACGATATGAATGTGCTGGCGCGATACGGCATCAACCTGCAGGGCATTGCCTGGGATACCATGCTGGAGTCCTATGTGCTGAACTCCACGGCAGGCCGGCATGATATGGACTCACTCGCGGAGCGGTTTCTGGGGCAGAGCACGATCTCCTTTGAGTCGATTGCTGGCAAAGGTAAAAAGCAGCTCACCTTCAATCAGATTGATCTGGCCGAAGCAACGCCTTACGCAGCCGAAGATGCGGATATTACCCTGCGCTTGCATCAGGCGATTCAGCAGCAACTTACATCCATCCCCAGCCTGCAGTCCGTTTTTACTGATATTGAAAAACCACTGATTCCGGTGCTCTCCCGTATTGAGCGGAACGGTACGCTGGTGGACAGCACGCTGCTGGCAACCCAGAGCGTTGAAATTGCTGAGCGCCTGATCACACTGGAGCGGGAAGCATTTGAGGTGGCCGGGCGGGAATTTAATCTCAGTTCACCCAAGCAGTTGCAGCAGATATTGTTTGAAGAGCAGAACCTGCCGGTGGTGAAAAAAACTCCAAAAGGTGCACCATCGACCGCAGAAGAAGTATTGCAGGAGCTGGCGCATGACTATCCGCTGCCACGCCTGATTCTGGAGCACCGCAGTCTTAGTAAACTGAAATCCACCTACACCGATAAGCTGCCGCAGATGGTGAACCCGGGTACCGGGCGGATCCACACGTCTTATCATCAGGCGGTGACTGCCACGGGTCGTTTGTCCTCAACCGATCCTAACCTGCAGAATATTCCGGTGCGCACGGCGGAGGGTCGGCGTATCCGGCAGGCCTTTATTGCGCCAGAGGGTTACAAGCTGGTGGCGGCGGATTATTCCCAGATTGAACTGCGCATCATGGCGCATCTGTCAGCCGATGAAGGCCTGCTGAAGGCGTTTTCGGCTGGCGAAGATATCCACCGTGCTACGGCGGCGGAGGTGTTTAAAACCTCGCTTGATGAGGTTACCAGTGACCAGCGGCGCAGTGCCAAGGCGATCAACTTTGGCCTGATTTATGGCATGTCGGCATTTGGCTTGGCAAAGCAGTTGGGTATCGGTCGAAATGAAGCGGCTCAGTATATCGACCACTACTTTGCCACCTACCCGGGTGTGCAACGTTATATGGATGATATTCGCACCCAGGCAGCCGAGCATGGTTATGTTGAAACCCTGTTTGGTCGTCGTCTCTACTTGCCTGAAATTAAAGCGAAAAATGCGATGCACCGACAGGCTGCTGAACGTACGGCAATCAATGCCCCCATGCAGGGTACGGCAGCCGATATCATCAAACGGGCCATGGTGCAGATTGATCAGTGGCTGGCAGAGGCGCCATTTGATGCCCGGATGGTGATGCAGGTTCACGATGAACTGGTGTTTGAGGTCCGGGCCGATCAGGCCGATGCCTTCGCTGGGGAGGTATGTCAGCGGATGGCCGCAGCGGCGGAACTTGCTGTACCGCTGCTGGTTGAAGCGGGTATCGGGGATAACTGGGAACAGGCCCACTAAGCAGTGCCAGGCTTGCAATCCGAGTGTGGATAAGCGAGCCTTGGCTCCCTTCAGAGATTGTTTTTTAGGTTAACGGAGTTTGTTAACACATGGATGGTGTACGTCGTTTTCTCGGCGGCTTTTGGCTGCTGATTGTCTGCTGTTTTCTGGTGGCCTGCAGTGAGTCTGCCGGTCAGTCTTCTCTTGCTTCCGATACCCTGCGTTATCAGGTCAGCTTTATTGATTCTTCGCAGCAGCGCCTGCGCATTGAAATGGATCTGCCCCTCAGTACACCGGGGCAAGCGGTCACACTCTATGGCGGTGTTGCGGGTGAATATGATCTGTTGTCTCTGCATGCCATTACCCCCACCGGGCAAGCTTATAAACTGCATCAGGACGGCCGGTACAGCTATCTTGAAGCCCCGGCAGGTGCGAGAAATGATCGTGTCAGGGTGATCTATGAGATGCGCATAGGTGGTCTTGGCCGCCATGGTCATCAGGGTAATTTTGATGACCGCTTTGCCGCCTTTGATGGTCGGCTTTATCTGGTGCCAAAAGAGCAGGCGCATATCCGAGAAATTCTGGTGCGTTTTGATACCACCGATCTGCCTGATCATTACCGCATCATCAGCCCATGGCAGCTTACCGCCACTCCGAATCAGTACCGTGTGACCGATTATGGTCAGCCACAACTGCTGTTTAAATCCCTGCAAAAAAGTCTTGGTGTAGTCGGCCCCTTTGAATTACATACCGAGCAGGTGGGTGATACCCGGGTTGAGCTCTACACCTATGCAGGCTGGCAGGCCGATGAGCAGCAAATGCTGGTTGATACTTCGCTGAAACTGTTTCGCTACTTTAACCAGCAATTTGATTATGAAGTGATCGGGGGGCCTTATCAGATCGTCTGGCATCCCCGGGCAAAGGACGGTCGAAAAATCTGGACAGCGGTCTGGTCTAACGGCATGGCTTATGAAATGGTGCCGGGCAATGCCGCTGCTATGCAGCGGAATTGGGAACTGTTTGGCCATCGTGTTGCTCACCCGATCAATGAGTACGCGCCCTGGGGTATGCGATTTTCTCACCCGGATGAACACTGGTTTCTGGAAGGCTGGGCAAGTTACATTGAGCTGGAAGCGGGTCAGCAAAGTGGCGTATTTGATGCGACAGTGCGCTGGGAGCGTTTGTATCAGCGTTATCTGGAGGGCATCAGTCGCGAGGGCCTAACACTGGACTTCCCGCTGGCACAGGAACGGCAGATCAATGACCCTGATGTAAAGGAATTTATCCACTATACCAAAGCGCCGCTGGTCACTCGCCTGCTGGCTAACCTGATCCGGGTTGAAAGCGGGGAAGAGAAGTCTCTTGAGGGGTTTATGGCTGAGATTTATGCCAGACACCGGGGCTTTCAGGGTAGTGTGCCGCTGAGAGATGCACTGGAGGCATATAGCGGTCTGGACTTGGGTGATTTCTGGACAAAATATGTCAAAACAGAAGCCATGATACTGCCCCTGTGGCGTGCGCCAAAAACTGAGGAGGTGGTGACGCCGGGCGCTGTGATGAATGACCTGGTGGGTCTGGCCTGCTCCCTGAATATGTCGGCTACAGATGATACGTTGCTGGATTTGGCCTACGTGCAGCATGTATTGCAACGGATGAAAGCCAGTCAGCAGGATGCTTATCTGAACGAATTGCCTATGAGTCTGAGGGCGCGCTTTTTTCGGGACAGGCTGACGCAGTTCACCCACACCCGCGTTTACCCGGCATTGATTCCGGATACGGCGTTGCCTGAACCGGTTCAGATGCTTCAGACTCAACTTCAGGGCTTTCAGGATCAGGCTGAAACATCGCTCGATAGAGAGTACCTGAAAGGTTTTCGCCTGGGTGTTAAAACCGGCAAAGGTTTGGCTGTGGGGCGGGTGCGTTCCCTGTTTGTCGGTGGCGAAGGCCGCATGGCGCTTAATCTGTACTGGGAAAAGCAGGGTCATCAGGTTCAATACCGGGTGCTTAAGCAGGGTCAGGTGGTCTATGAAAAAAGCCGCCCGGTAAAGACGGGCTGGGCCACCACACTGACTTTTTTCAATCTGGATCCAACCGGTCGCAATGGGGGGATTTATGCCGGCCCCGGCGAATACCAGCTCGAGGTCTGGTTGCTGGGATCAGAGTCACGCAGGTTGGCTCGCTTGCCTTTCCGGCTGTTGCCACCGGGGCTGACAGAGACGGCGCTTGCTGACACCGCAAACGAGCGGCAGGTCTTACATTATCTGGTGACCAGTGATGAAGTGCAGCAACCCGGAGTCAGGGAGGCTTATCGGGTTTTGCAGGCAGCTCAACAGGTTATGCCTGATCTGGATATTGCTCGTTTGCATCAGCCGCAGATCCGACAGCGGGTGGATCAGTCGCTATGGCGGCAGTGGGCGGGTGATAATCTGGATATGACACACTTAAAGCCGTTGCAGGATCAGCTTCGGTCTGTGTTGGCTGAGTTAGCCCTGAATGCTCCGTACATCAATCAGGTGCATTTGGCAGGCGCGCAGCTCACATCGGAAGCCTTTCAGGATCAGCCCTGTGATCAGGTCATTTTACCGAAAGCGCGGCGGATTCGGTTGGTGCTGGATTATGCACAGGGCCTGACGCGTGAATTGAATCTGCAGCTCCTCAATGCAAAGGGTGATGTTGTCTGGCACAAGCAACGGCACTCCTTGGCAAGCTACGGTAGTTACTGGGTGGATGTGGGGCCTTTACCTGAGGTTGCCGAAGGGCGTTATGAGCTGGTGGTTGAAGATGTTGGGGCGAATCCTGAGCTGTTATTAAAACGCGCTTTATGGCTCTACTAAAGTAGCGGATATTTATTTTTAAATACCCGGGAACTAATCAGGGTCTTTCCGTTCTTAGTCATAAGAGTTGCAGCTGTTCTTACGTTCACAGTTGTTGTAGCTCTTATGATAATAAGCATGCATTGAAAGCCCTGAGAAACTTGTCGTTCCCCTTCCCCCCGATTTCTCAGGGCTTTTTTTTATTCTAAAAACGCCTCTCGTTATCAAAAAACTGTATAAAATTTAATCAAACTATTCCCGTTTCATGGCCGACAATACCTTTAGCGCAATTAAAACAGGTGACGATGATGAGCGTTGGTAAAGTGGGTAACTTCGGTGGTTATGTAAACCAGGAGTTAAAACCCAACAAAGTGCAGGGCGAACCCTTTGGTCAAACGGTTTCACAGGCTGCGCATGAAAAAAATGCTGTACGAAAGGCAGAGTCAGCATCGCCAGCCTCGGCCGAACTGCAGCAGGATCAGGCGATCATCAATGCCTCCTTTGGTGATGTAACCCTGAGTGCGGGCAGTGATCCACAATCATTGACGCTTAAGTCAGTCATTGAACAGATCAATGAAATTCTGGCACCTGAGTTTGGTGAGCGCGCCATTGAAACCAGTTTCGAGTCCGGCCTGGATGTTTCCCCGGAGGCAACGGCTGACCGGATTGTTTCGCTGAGTACCGCATTGCTGCAGCGTTACGCTGATGCCAACCCGGATCTTGAGGGCTCCGCGCTGATTGATCAATTTGTGTCTGTCATTGGTGGCGGTATTGAACAGGGTTTTGCCGAAGCCCGGGATATTCTCACTGGACTGGGTGTGCTGGAAGGCGATATCGCGGCCAATATTGACCGCACCTATGAACTGGTTCAGGAAGGTCTGAAGGCATTCATTGAGGCGCAGGGCGGTATGGTAGAAGAAGCTCCAGTCGACGAAAATACTGACTCAGAGCCTGATCCAACGGCATAACCGTGCCAGTAAAGATAAAGCCGCACTCAGCGGCTTTATTTATGCCTGCTCTTCAGCGGCGGATGTGTCTTCAGCGGGGAGTAGCCAGAGATTGAGGCGCTGCTCAAGTATCTCAACACCCTGTTTTTTCAGGGCAGAAAACAGTTGTACGGAGACCCGGTCACCCAAAATGGCCTTGAGCTGTTTTTTCAGCTGCAGCAGCGCGCTCTGAGCCGGACCTTTTTTCAGTTTGTCGGCTTTGGTCATCAGCACATGCAGTGGCATACCCGATACCCGGCACCACTGCACCATCATCTCGTCAAACTCCTTCATGGGGTGGCGCACATCCATGACCAACACCACACCCTTTAAGCACTGACGTTTCTGCAGATAATTATCCAGATGGCGCTGCCAGTGTTGTTTCATCTCAAGGGGGACTTTGGCGAAGCCATAACCGGGCAGGTCGACCAGGCGTACGGCCTCAAGGTTCAGATCAAAGAAGTTGATGAGCTGCGTCCGGCCTGGAGTCTTGGATGTGCGGGCCAGTTTGCTGTTGTTGGTCAGGGTATTGATGGCGCTGGACTTGCCTGCATTCGAGCGTCCGGCAAACGCTACTTCAGCGCCTTCATCGACGGGACATTGGTCTAATCGGGCAGCGCTGATCGCGAACCGGGCACTGTTGTAATGAATAACGGGTGACTCTGACATGAGGACTCAACTGACGGCGCACGACTAAAGGAACAGAGATTATCGTTCCAGTTTGTGTGGATATTGGTTTATAATTGCCGCCAATTTTACCCGCGATCGGGCAAATGCTCTAGTCTACGGGTCATTAAGTTTGCATAATCCATGCCCTTTGGCACACGGATTGACTACAAAATTCTACATTTCAAAAGAGTCTGGAAGCGACATGAATAAACTACTGATCACCCTTTTGGTTGCTGTTGGAATCTCAGGTGTTGCTCACGCGGCAGGCGATAAGGCTGCAGGTAAAGAAAAATCAGCAGTGTGTGCGGCGTGTCATGGTGCCGATGGTAACAGTGCCATCGCGAACTTCCCGAAACTGGCTGCTCAGAATGAGCGCTACATCCTTAAGCAGTTGAACGATATCAAAGCGGGTAATCGCCAGGTCGTTGAGATGACCGGACTGCTGGATAACCTGAGCGATCAGGATCTGGCCGATATTGCTGCGTACTACGCCAGCAAAGCCGGTTCTGTTGGCCATGCCGCAAAAGATCTGGTTGAAGCCGGTGAAAAAATTTACCGCGCAGGCATTGCAGATAAAGGTGTTGCTGCATGTACTGCCTGCCACGCCCCTACTGGCGCCGGTAATGCGCAGGCAGGTTTTCCAGCTGTCGGTGGCCAGCACGCTGCTTACGTTGAAAAACAGCTGAAATCTTTCCGTAACGGTCAGCGTAACAATGACCCACAGGGCATGATGCGGGATATCGCTACCAAACTGAGCGATGCCGAAATCAAGGCGGTTTCAAGCTACATTCAGGGTCTGGGCAAGTAATTCAGCCCGGGTTCAAACAAGGCAGCTTAGGCTGCCTTTTTTGTCTCTGCTTTTCAGAACTTATATTGTTCCGTGCTGTCCATGCTGGCAGTGTGAATCCAAGGAGCTAGAAATGATCAAAAAAATCGGCCTGTGTTTGCTGGCAATGTTATTGCCTATGTCGTTGCAGGCGGCGGACTTTAAAGAAGGTGTGCATTACTTTAAGTTGCCTCAGGCTGTGCGTACAGCTGACCCTGAAAAAGTTGAAGTGGTTGAGCTGTTTGGCTATACCTGCCCCCACTGTAATAACTTTGAGCCCATGATTGCACACTGGCATAAAACGCAGCCTGAAGGGGTTAATTTTGTGCGTCTCCCGGTGGTGTTCAATCGTAGCTGGGAGCCTTATGCCCGCGCTTACTATGCCTCTGAGTTGATGAAAACACTGGATAAGACCCATCAGGCTACCTTTGATGCAATTCATATCCAGCGCCAGCGCTTGAACAATGAAAAAGCAATCAGTGATTTTTACACTGATCTGGGGGTAGACACTGCTGCGTTTGGGAAAATGTTTAACTCTTTTGCCGTCAACATGAAGCTGAAGCAGGGCGAATCCAAAGTCCGTGGTTATGCGATCACAGGTGTGCCATCGATGGTAGTGAATGGGAAGTACCGTGTGACGGTTGAGTCAGCTGGTGGGCAAAAAGAGATGCTGGACGTGGTGAACTACCTGGTGGAGCAGGAAAGCCAGCCGTAACAGGCACTTAGTTGATATGAAGGTGGTATGGAGACTACCTGTTCATCTCTGACTGAACTAAGATGTCAGTGTGTAACTATGTATTCACATCATTGGTTCTCAGGACTGCGAGTGGGCTCTCAAGAAGACTGGAAAGAAAAATACCGCGAGCTTGCGCTTGAAATTGAACGCATGGGTCAGCAGAGCGCAATGTCAGAAAACGCTCTGCGTCAGTTGGTAATGCAACTGGGTATTGCGTTGGCTGGCGAGGATGCCGAACTGGATGGCGCGATGGCTGTTTTACGGGCACACCTGCAAACCGGTGTGTCTGATGCCGATAAGCTGACAGCACTGGTCTTGCCCCTGGAACAGTTACTTCAGCGTTTTGGTCAGGATCGCAATGTTGCTGTGCGTCAGGCCACGATGGCGCTGGATAAATGGCTGAAGCTGCTTGCAGGCGAACCGTCAGGCAATCAAGGCCGTATCACTCAATTGCAGTCGCAGCTGAGTAATGTAGAAGACAGCTTGCAGAAGCTTGGTCCGTTGCTTGATGAACTGGTGGAATACCTGCTGCAGCAGTCACGCCCTCTCTCTGAAGAAAGTGTTAAGCCGAATGATTACCCGGTCCAATCTCTTGAGGATACCTCAAGCCTGCTGGGGCAGGTGCGGGATGAATTCAGGCAGCTTTTGACCCGTATTACCATTTCTGAAGCGCTGAAACTCAAAGCAGATCAACTGCTTAAACATTTGGACAAAGGTTTATCTTTATCTGAGCTACCAAATTGGGTGAGTCAGCTTGCCCAGCTCCTGTTGCAGTTACCGCAGGGCCCCGGTGAGGAGTTTGAGCGATATCTGGTAGAGATCAGCGAACGTCTGGCTGAGGTGCATGTCAGCGTTGTCTCGTACCGTAAGATCCAGAGTGCAGGTACGGATAGTCAGACGCAGTTGCAAACGGATGTACAGCAGAATGTGGCGGAAATGTCTGCGGCTGTCCGAGAGTGCCATGACCTGAAACTACTCAAAGAATCTGTCTCTCGTCAGCTTTCAGGCCTTGAGGCCACAATGTGCGCATTCAGTGAGCGTGAACGCAAGCGTTTTGAGGAAATGGAAACGGTTAATGCATCGCTGGTGAGTAAGATTGAACAGCTTGAAGCGGAAGCTGGGAATGCCAAAAAGCATATGGAGGCTGAGCGCAACCGTGCCCGAACCGACTCGTTGACCGGGCTGCCAAACCGGGCTGCTTACGAAGATCATCTTGAGCAGGAGTTCCAGCGCTGGTTGCGTTACGAAGTACCGTTTTCGATTGTCGTGGCGGATATAGATCACTTCAAACGTGTCAATGATAGCTATGGCCATCTGGCCGGTGACAAAGTGTTAAAACTGGTCGGCAAGCTGATCAGTAACAAGTTGCGCACTACCGATTTTGCCGCCCGTATTGGTGGAGAAGAGTTTGTGATGATTCTGTCGTCCTCTGAGCGTGAAGGTGCTACACAGGCGATGGAAAAACTGCGCTGTCTGCTGGAAACCAGTCCGTTTAACTTCAGCGGTAAACCCGTGAATATAACCATGTCATTTGGTATTTCGCAGATCGAAGGGGAAGATACACTGGAAACTTTGTTTACCCGGGCGGATCAGGCGTTGTATCAGGCAAAAGCCGATGGACGAAACTGCATTCGTTCGAAATAATAAGCCGCTTTAAACGGGCGTTATGCCCTTGTCTAATCAAAACAAGGTTTCTCCCTGGTGAGACGAATTTCACGCACACTGAGAATCGCTCAGGTTTTTGCTTTTTATCGCCTTGATACGCTGCTCAACGAGCTGGCATTGCCCTGGTATGCACGTTTGATGTTGTGGCTCCTGCCATGGCGTCTGATTATTCCTGCCCGCAAGCCACAGGCTGAACGTTTGCGGCTAGCCCTGGAGTCGCTGGGTCCGGTCTTTATCAAGTTTGGCCAGATGCTCTCCACCCGGCGTGACTTGCTGCCGCAGGATATCGCAGATGAGCTCAAAAAATTGCAGGATAATGTGCCGCCGTTTTCCGGGCAGCAGGCTCAGGGGTTGATCGAGAAGGCACTGCAAAAGCCGGTCGCTGAATTGTTTGCCAGCTTTGAAGTGTCACCCATGGCATCGGCATCAGTTGCTCAGGTCCACAAAGCCACATTGCTGAATGGCCGCGATGTTGTTGTTAAGGTCGTGCGACCCGGAATAGAGCATACCATTCGCAAGGATGTTGCTTTGCTCTATAGCATCGCCGCTCTGGTGCAGGCGGTCTGGAAAGAGGGGCGGCGTCTCCGGCCGGTAGAAGTGGTGGCAGAGTACGAGCAAACGATTTTTGATGAATTGGATTTGCGCAAAGAAGCCGCCAATGGCTCTCAGCTGGGCCGAAACTTTGCGGGCAGCGAGATCCTCTATATTCCCGAAATTTTCTGGGACTATACCCGGGCCAATGTGCTGGTTATGGAGCGGATCCATGGTATCCCGGTTGCGGATATTGAGCAGTTGCAGGCACAAAATACCAATATGCAAATGCTGGCAGAGCGCGGAGTTGAAATTTTCTTCACTCAGGTATTCCGGGACAGCTTTTTTCATGCAGACATGCACCCGGGCAATATATTTGTCTCCCGCGACAATCCCTCTGCACCACAATACATTGCGGTTGATTTTGGTATTGTCGGCTCCCTGTCACCGGAGGATCAGAGCTATCTGGCGCGTAACTTCCTAGCCTTCTTTAAACGGGATTATCGTCAGGTAGCACAGCTGCATGTGGATTCTGGCTGGGTGCCTGCCAATACCAATATTGATGCGTTTGAGACGGCGATTCGCAGTGTTTGTGAGCCTATCTTTGAAAAACCACTGAAAGAGATCTCTTTCGGTCATGTGCTGCTGGGCCTGTTTCAGACCGCGCGACGCTTTAACATGGAGGTTCAGCCGCAACTGGTTTTGTTGCAGAAGACCCTGTTAAACATTGAAGGTCTGGGGCGTCAGCTCTATCCCGATCTGGACCTTTGGCAAACAGCGAAGCCTTTTCTCGAAGACTGGATGAAACAACGTATGGGTCCGAAAGGTGTGTATCGGGCGATTAAGCAACAGGCACCGGACTGGCTGGAAAAAATGCCGCATATGCCCCAGCTGATCTTCGATGCGCTGACTCAGGTCAGACAGTTGGATGACAGTCGATTGCGTGATCAGCGTGCTTACCAGGCGGCATATCATGAAATTGCTAAACAGCAGCGGAATCGAACCCTGTTGGGTATAGGTTTGCTGGGCGCTGCTGCTTTATTGGCGGAGCCGACGCTGCTCGATTGGGTTGCAGAATTGCCGTTGCTGAGCTGGCTGGCTGCGGTCTGTGGTGTGGCGTTGCTGTTAAAACGGCCAAAGGCCTGACGGGATAGCGCTGTTATCAGCCTTCCGTTATGCTTCAATTTTAAATACGCAGATAAGTGATTTTTCGTGATGAGTGATGTGTTGACCCGGTTGGGCGAGGTGCTTGAACAACGTAAAAATGCCGCGCCAGATAGTTCGTACGTGGCGAGTTTGCATGCCAAGGGGTTGAACAAAATCCTTGAAAAAGTGGGTGAAGAAGCCACTGAAACCATTCTGGCAGCAAAAGATGCGCAGAGTAGTGGCGATAACCATGATCTGGTCTATGAAACTGCGGATCTGTGGTTCCACTCGCTAGTGGTTTTGTCCTACCTGGGAGAAACCTGTCTCTTATACACATCTGACGCTGCCGACGAGCGATCTAGTGTAG
>ERZ1031170.71-NODE-71-length-12768-cov-5.726422_pt1 | contig 12768 bp, 13 predicted proteins | sample MGYA00518222_ERZ1031170 | MGnify/ENA primary metagenome ERZ1031170 (study PRJEB33718, sample SAMN03159772) | human skin metagenome | collected 2014-05-20 | study: EMG produced TPA metagenomics assembly of the PRJNA266117 data set (Human skin bacterial metagenome and... | reverse complement strand
GATGTAGAGAGGTCTCGTGGGCTCGGAGATGTGTATAAGAGACAGGTGCTTGATGGCCTGATGATGGGCATCGGCTTTACGCTGGTACTGATTGCACTGGGTGCGTTGCGCGAGATTCTGGGCCTGGGAACGCTGTTCTCCGATATGCAACTGTTGTTCGGTCCGGTTGCTGCCGACTGGAAACTGGTGCTGTTTGAAGATTACCCCGGTTTCCTGTTTGCGATTCTGCCGCCGGGAGCCTTTGTTGGCATGGGCCTGTTGATCGCCCTGAAAAACATCATTGATAAACGCCTGGAAGATAAGCGCAAGGCGGCTGAACCATCAGCAGCACAACCCCGTGAACGGGTCCGGGTCACCGGCTAACCGTTTTCCGCTAGGGATTCTTTTGCGGCAGGGGTATGATCCAGTCATATGCCCTCGCCGAAGGAACCTGTCATGCCCCGGCTGGAATGGCTGGATCAGTTTCCGGCCCTCAAAAATATCCGTCACAGTCCCCACTGGCTGCAGGCACTGGATCAGTGCCAATTGATGACCCTCTCTGCCGATACACCGGTGTTTCATCAGGGTGACCTCTGTCAGCATTTTGTGCTGGTGCTGGACGGTGCCATCCGGGTGCAGAAACTGTCAGCCAATGGTCGGGAGATCGTGCTTTACCGGGTTGAAGCCGGTCAGAGCTGCATTCTGACCACCGCCTGCATGCTGGGAAAACAACCTTATCAGGCCGAAGCCTTTACTGAATCAGAGACACGGGCAATCGCGTTTCCGGTGGCGCTGTTTCGTGCAGCGATGGACGAGAGCCCGGTACTGAGGGAGTTTGTTTTTGCCGGCTATGTGCAGCGCTTATCAGAACTGATGCTGCTGATCGACCAGATTGCCTTCAGCCGAATGGACAGCCGGCTGGCCGGTTATCTGCTCCTGCAAACAGAATCTGTCGGCGGCCTGCGGCTGACCCATCAGCAACTGGCACGTGAACTGGGCAGCGCCCGGGAGGTTGTCAGTCGCTTGTTGAAGGAGTTTGAGCGGCAGGGGCTGGTGAGTTTGCAGCGGGGATTAATCCGTCTTTGTGACCGGCCCGGTTTGGAAAAAATTGCTGCTGTGTGATTTTGTCACTGTTTTCTGTCTGGCCAGACACTAGATTAGGGTCATTGATTCTAAGGAGTGTGGGTTATGAAACAGAATGTAGGTGGTATTGATCGGGTATTGCGAATTGTTGTGGGTCTGGTGCTGCTCGGGGCTACAGCGGCAGGCTTGTTACCGTTGTGGGGTTTAATTGGCATAATTCCGCTGGCAACCGGTGTGTTCAGCCTGTGCCCGCTGTATTCACTGTTGGGTATCTGTACCAGAAAAACCAGTTGATCCGCTGATCAGATAAACCGGCACGGGGATTGCCCGTGCCCGGTTATTTTTTCGACCATGGATTTGGTTTGGGTTTTGGCTTGCGCTTTTGCTGTGCCTTTGGCGCAGCCGATGCAGCAGGTTTGGCACTGTTAGTGGGCTTGCCACCTTGAGCAGACTTGCCACTGCTGCCGGGCTTAGCACTGTTACTGCGTTGAGGTCGGCGTTTCTGACGGGTTGGCGGACGCTGACCGTCATGATGTTCCGGCTTTGGCGCATGCGCCTTGGGTTTCTTCTTGCGGCGCGGTGGTTTGGCGCTGGCTTTGGATTCCGGCAAGCGGTGTAAAGGCTCAAATTCTTCTACCTCAACACGACGCACTTTTTTACCAATCAGGCGCTCAATGGCAGTTAACTGATCAAACTCATCGGCACTGACCAGTGAAACGGCCTCGCCAGAGGCTCCCGCACGACCGGTACGTCCGATACGATGTACATAATCCTCTGCTACATTGGGCAGATCGAAATTTACTACCAGAGGCAGTTGATCGATATCCAGCCCGCGGGCAGCAATGTCGGTCGCGACCAGAATACCGATCTTCCCGTTACGAAAGCCTTCCAGTGCTTTGGTTCGCGCGCCCTGGCTTTTGTTGCCATGAATGGCAGCCGCTTTCAGCCCGATCTCCTCCAGTTGACGGGTGAGTTTATTCGCCCCATGTTTGGTGCGGGTGAAGACCAGAATCTGGCTCCAGCCATGCTGTTCAATCAGGTGCATCAGCAGGGCAGCTTTCTGTTTTTTATCTACCGGGGTGAGCGACTGCTCGACCCGATCAGCGGTGCTGTTGGCCGCCGCTACAGACACTTCGACCGGGTTATTGACCAGTCCCCGCGCCAGTTTACGGATCTCATCTGAGAAGGTAGCGGAGAACATCAGGTTCTGACGTTTGGCCGGCAGCAGCGCAAGGATTTTGCGGATGTCGTGAATAAAGCCCATATCCAGCATACGGTCGGCTTCATCCAATACCAGAATTTCCAGTTGGTTAAACTTCACTGCGTTCTGGTTATAAAGGTCGATTAACCGGCCTGGCGTGGCGATCAGAATGTCAGCACCTTTGCGCAGGGCCATCATCTGCGGATTGATCTTGACGCCGCCATAAACCACAGCAGAACGCAGAGAAGTGTTTTGCCCATACAGGCGAACACTGTCGCCGACCTGTGCTGCCAGTTCACGGGTGGGGCAGAGCACCAGCGCCCGGACCTGGTTGCTGGCGGCCGGTTTACCGGCCATCAGGCGTTGCAGTAAAGGCAGGGTAAAGGCAGCCGTTTTGCCGGTACCGGTCTGCGCGGCGGCCATCACATCCTGGCCCTGAATAATGGCAGGGATCGCCTGAGCCTGAATCGGGGAGGGTTCTGTATAGCCCTGAGTGTCTATTGCTTTTAATAGCGGATCGGCCAGCTCGAGTGCGGCAAAACTCATAATTTATCTCGCGTGGTGAGTTGCTGCACCGGAGGATGGAGCAGGGTGCGCAGCATATAGTATTCACACCCTATTCGCCATGTTTTAAGGGTAAATATCAGCCGTTTGGGCCTTTTCCATCGTTGTGCAGCGGTTACAATGAACGGCGATTTCTTTATGGATATAGTCGGCCAGATGAATAAAACCAAACGACATGAAATTTTCTCCCGTCTGCGGGCTGAAAACCCCAACCCCACCACAGAGCTGGAGTATCAGTCCCCCTTTGAGTTGTTGATTGCGGTGATTCTGTCGGCTCAGGCCACTGATGTCGGGGTAAACAAGGCAACCCGTAAACTGTACCCCGTGGCCAATACCCCGGAGGCCATCTATGCCCTGGGTGTGGAGGGCCTGAAGGAGTACATCAAAACCATCGGGTTGTTTAATGCCAAAGCTGAAAATGTGATTAAAACCTGCAAGGCGCTGATTGATCTGCATGACTCTGTTGTGCCTGACAAACGCGAGGCGTTAGAAGCTTTGCCCGGTGTGGGGCGTAAAACCGCGAATGTGGTACTGAATACGGCATTTGGTCAGCCCACCATGGCGGTTGATACCCATATCTTCCGGGTCTCGAACCGCACCCGCATTGCACCGGGTAAAAATGTGAACGAAGTCGAACAGAAACTGCTGCGTTTTATCCCCAAAGAGTTTCTGCAGGATGCGCATCACTGGCTGATCTTGCATGGGCGTTATGTCTGCACAGCGCGCAAGCCAAGGTGTGGTGCCTGCTTAATCGAAGACCTGTGTGAATACAAGGAAAAAACCGATCTCTGACAGATTTTTAAAACCGGTCTATTGTCCCCATGACCTGTGGATAACTCTATGAATAAGTTTTGGGCATATGGCTGCAGGCCAGCTCTGGTCAGACTTTTTAAAAAGTGGCGAAAATATAAACTTTGATAAAATTTTATTAAAAACAGTGATTTATTTTAATTCAATTAGCTTGGTTATCTATAAAAATTAACTGTATATAACTTATTCTCATTAAAAGCCGGGTGTGGGTTATTTTCCCGTGACGGCCGGGCAAGCATGGTTTTTTCTGCGTAAAAACCCTATGAAAACAGAGGCTTCTGACTGGTGTGTCTACCTGATCCAGTGTGCTGATCAGAGTTTGTATACCGGTATCACAACCGATATCACCCGCCGTCTGCGCCAGCACAATGGTGAGATTAAAGGCGGCGCACGCTATACCCTTGCCCGACGCCCGGTGGTGTTGTTGTGGGTTGAGTCACATGCCAGCCGGGCCGAGGCCAGTCGCCGGGAGTATCAAATTAAGCAGTTGCCGCGCGGTGCAAAACTTCAGCTGGTTCTTAATCAAACCGGGAGGTAAGTGGTTACTTTTAGACTGAACCTCCTGAGTAGTTTTCCTGATAGCACTTCATCTGTGCAGCCGATACACTCAGTCTTTTGCACTGCATCAAGGAGGCTCTGTGCAGCAGATTATAGATTTGATTCTTGAGTCGGGGCGCAGCGGTCTGGATATGGCACTGTATATCCTGCTGCCAATCATGGTGATCATGCTCTCCCTGATGAAGCTGCTGGATGCAAAAGGTGTCCTCAGTTGGGTGTCTAATAAACTGGCACCGGTCACGCGTATTTTTGGTGTACCGGGGCTGGGTATCTTTGCCATGCTGAAGTTACTCTTCGTCAGCTTTGCTGCGCCCATTGCCACGCTCGCCCTGATGGACCGTAATGGTACCTCCAAACGGTTTATCGCCTCGACCATGGCCATGGTGCTGGCCATGTCTCAGGCCAATGCGTCTTTTCCACTGGCAGCGGTTGGTCTGAATCTGGGTGTGACCCTTGCTACCTCTCTGGTGGGGGGGCTGGCGGCAGCGGCCTTTACCTATTATCTGCTTACCCGCAATCTGGACACAGGCAATCAGGCTGAAACCGAAGTGCACAGCGCCTCGGAAGAACTGAAAAACAAAACCGTGATGCAGATTCTGACGGAAGGTGGCAATGAGGGCCTGAAGATTGTGGTCGGCATGGTGCCGATGCTGATTCTGGCCCTGTTTCTGGTCAATGTCTTAAAGGCCACCGGTGCCATTGCCCTGCTGAGTGCTGCACTGGCGCCTGCGCTGGCACTGATTGGTTTGCCTGAAGCCACAGTGTTGCCACTGGTTACCAAGTTTATTGCCGGCGGCACGGCCTTTATGGGTGTCACCATTGATCTGATGAATCAGGGGCTGATCTCGGTGCAGGATCTGAACCGAATGGCCGGTTTTGCTACCAACCCGATGGATGTACTGGGCGTGGCTATTTTTGCCGCCGCCGGTGCCCGGGTCTCATCAATCATGCGTTATGCCGTATACGGCGGTCTTTTCGGCATGTTGCTCAGGGGTGTGTTGCATCTGATTATCTTCTGATAACCGGGTTTGTGATCAGATCAGAGATTGTGTCACCTAAAGGCAACAATCAGGTTGATATATCAGCGGCTTTATGCAAAGTTTAGCGCCCATATTCTGGCGCTGAGTCAGATGGCGTGTGGTTGCTTTTTTCCGTTTTCTATCCGTGTCAGCAACAGGTAAAAAGCAGCGCGTCACCCTTATTATCCGTTGGAGGTATCCCCATGAGAGTGCTGCACGTTGCCTATCAGCAGCTACGCCGTTACGGTAAAACCCGGGTGAGCTGGGCCAATAAACTGACTCAGGGGCTGATCCGTAATGATCACTTTGTACAGGTGTTCAGTGATCGGGATGTGGCAGCATTTGAAGCCTTTCTGGGTATTCGGGAACTGGGCAAAAAGAAAGCCAACCAGCGTCTGCTCGAAACAGTTGAAGCGGTTGAGCCGGATCTGATGATTCTGGGGCACTGCGACCTGATTACCAATGAAACCCTGGCGCTGATTCGTCAGCGCTGGCCTTCCATTGTAATGGCACACTGTAATAATGATCCGTTGTTTGTACCGTCCAATGTGGAGCGTATCCGGCATCGCGCTGAAGTGGTCGATGCGGTGTTTATCTCTACCGGCATGCCCGAGCTGAAACAATTCGAGTCGTCCCCGGCGCGTTTCTACCATATGCCGAACCCGGTGGATGCCTCGATTGAAACGCTCGATAACAGCCAGCGCACAGACCTGCCGGTTGATCTGCTGTTCTGCAGCAACAGTAATGACTTTACCCAGCGCCGTGACATTGTTGTGTATCTGAAAGAGCAGCTGGGTGATGAACTGAACTTCAATACCCCCGGCAGCTTTGGTCAGTCGCCGGTCTGGGGGCGGGATTATGAACGTGCGTTGGCGGATACCCGGATGGGGCTCAACCTGAACCGTCAGGAAGGGGACTACTGGTACTCATCGGCCCGTATGGCGCAGCTGGCGGGCAGTGGTATTTTGCAATTTACCCACAGTGCGCCCAAGTTTGACGAGCTGCTGCCCGCCGAAACCCTGGTGTATTTTGATGATATGGAATCGCTGCGGGACAGAGTGCGTGAATTTCACCATGACGATGTCAAGCGTCAGGCCTGGGCCAGCCGTGCCCGTACCTTTTTCCATGAGCATATGAATTCCAAACTCTATGCCCAGTACATTCTGGAGTGTTCGCTCGAGATGCCGTTGTCACATGACTATGTCTGGCACCGCGAGGCGGATTGATGATCCTGCAGCTCGCTGATCTGGCACCCTTTGCCCGCGGCGGCAACCGTCTGTGTTACGTCGATCCTGACGACCGGGGTCGGTGTATCAAGGTACGGCGGCCTGACTTTACGCTGGAAGATCGCCGCCGAAAAAAAGGTTTTCCCAAGAATCTGCTGCCCTTGTCCCATTTTGATGACAACCGGGAGGAGTTTCAGGTGATGGCGTTGCTGGACCGGTTGTATGGTGAACCGCTCTACCAGCATGTGAGCCGCTGTTTTGGTTTTGTTGATACCGATATGGGCAAAGGGTTGGCCTCTGAATTGATTCGTGATGCCGATGGTGCCGTGTCCCAAACCCTGAAAAAAGTGATCTGGGATGAGGGGTTCACAGAAGACTGTCAGCGGGCGGTGGCGGTATTTGCTGCGTTTTGGCAAGCCCACTCGATTCCATCCAGAGACCTGTTGCTACATAACATCGTCGTTCAGCGTGATGCCCAGGGCCACATTGTCCGACTGGTGGTGATTGATGGCCTGGGCAGTCAGGGCTTAGTACCGACCCACTGGATGCCTCAAAAAACTCAGGCCAAAAAAGCGACCAAAAAAATCACCAATCTCTATAAACGCATTGATACTCTGCTGGGTCAGCGGGGGCAGGCGCAGTTTCCGGGTTATCACGGCGAGTTGCTGCACAACGACAAACCCTGATGGTTTTTTCTGCTACCGATTCACGTCATTGAATTTATTTAAGTTCTGTTTAATATAAGTCGGGCATTCTGTACTGGTTACCGACTAAAACAAAAACAGGACTCGGCCTGAATGTGGACCTTCAGCAGTAAAACACGACGCCAAAAAACGCAAAAAGAGCTGCTTGTTGCTCAGAAAAGTCTGTCGTTATCCTCGCAATATCAGTGGAGTGCGATCAACGCCACCGCCCCTGGCGTTGGTAATGACCTTGCCGACGATATCATTGTCTCTCTGACCACCTTCGATAAACGCATAGATGATGTTTATCTCACCATTGAGAGTCTGTTACAGCAGTCGCTTAAATCTGACCGGATCATTCTCTGGGTTTCCGAGCAGGAATTTACGGCCAGCGATATCCCCCATGTGCTGAGACTGCAGGAAAGGCGTGGTCTGGAAGTGCGGTTTTGTCCGGAAGACCTGGGTTCCTATAAAAAGTACTTTTACACTCTGAAACAGTACCCGCAGAGCCTTATCCTGACCGTAGACGATGATATTCTCTATCCCCATGATCTGGTGGATCAGCTCTACAGAAACTACCAGCGTTCACCCAATGTGATTCATTGCACCCGTGCCCACGGTATGCGGCTCTCCAGTTATGATGAAGTTGAACCTTATAAACGCTGGGATCGTCCCTGTCGTGACTCCCGGCCCTCTTTGCTGACATTTCCCACGGGCATGGGCGGCGTGCTCTACTTTCCGGGTTGCTTTGACGAGCAGGTACTGAATAAAGATCTTTTTATGGCGCTATGCCCACATGCCGATGATGTCTGGCTGAAAGCGATGAGCCTTAAGCAAGGCATCTTGTGTAAAAAAATTAAGGACCCGCGGGATCATCGCCTGCGTTTCCCGCAGATCATCGGCAGTCAGAATCACAGCCTGAAACGTAAAAATAAATCTGCCTGCAACGGTAATGACGTCAAACTTAAAGCGGTGTTTGAACACTTCAAACTGCATGAAAAGCTACGTCAGCCTGCTCTTCGCAGCAGCACTGCGGAAAATTATCAGCCGGATGCACAGGTTGTTCTGAATACCCGCTAAGCATGACTGGGTTGCAGCAGATAAAATAAGCCCGGCTTTACAGACCGGGCTTTTTGTTTGAGAGATCAGAGCTCAGCTTTAACCGCGTCTGACGCACGCTTTGCTTTCTCCAGCGCGGCCTCCAGCGTCAGGTCACGGGCCAGCGCTACCCCCATGCGGCGCTGACCGGAGACCTCCGGTTTGCCAAACAGGCGCAGTTGGGTGTTGGGTTCCGCCAATGCCTGTTCCAGATTACCGAACCGTACCTGTGTTGATTCACCCTCCACCAGAATCACGCTGGATGCAGACGGACCATGGAAGTGGATATTGGGAATTGGCAGGCCCAGAATCGCCCGGGCATGCAGAGCAAACTCGGACAGATCCTGAGAGATCATGGTGACCATGCCGGTGTCATGCGGACGGGGTGACACTTCACTGAAGTAAACATTGTCACCCTTGATAAAGAGCTCTACGCCAAAAATGCCCGAACCGCCGAGCGCCGCAGTGACCTTGCCGGCAATCTCGCGGGAGCGATCCAGAGCCAGCTCACTCATCGCCTGCGGCTGCCATGACTGGCGGTAATCGCCATCGACCTGCACATGGCCAATCGGTTCGCAGAAACTGGTCTGGCCGTTATGGCGTACAGTCAGCAGGGTAATCTCGTAATCGAAATCGACAAACCCTTCAACGATTACCTTGCCTTGACCGGCACGACCACCTTCCTGAGCGTATTTCCAGGCGGGTAGAATCTGATCGTCACGGCGCAGGGTGCTCTGCCCCTTGCCGGATGAGCTCATGATCGGTTTAACCACACAGGGCAGGCCAATTTTCGCCACCAGAGCTTCGTAATCAGCCTGATTGTCAGCAAAGCCATAGGGCGATGTAGGTAATTCGAGTTCTTCAGCGGCCAGACGCCGGATACCTTCGCGGTTCATGGTCAGGCGTGCGGCCCGGGCTGTCGGCACTACGGTGTAGCCTTCCTGTTCCAGTTCAACCAGCGTGTCAGTGGCGATGGCCTCAATTTCAGGCACGATCAGGTCCGGTTTTTCCTGCTCGATAATTCGGCGCAATGCGGCACCGTCCAGCATGGAGACCACATGGCAGCGGTGGGCTACCTGCATGCCGGGTGCATTTGGGTAGCGGTCCAGCACAATGACTTCTGCGCCGAGGCGTTGTAGTTCAATCACCACTTCTTTGCCGAGTTCACCGCCTCCGCAAAACAAAACCCGGGTGGCGGTTGGGGAGAGTGGCGTGCCCAGTTGACGCATCTGTCTGTCCTCTGCTTGAAAATATTTCACGCATTATAAAGCGGCAAAAGGCCTGCGGGCCAGCGGAGGTTGGCTGCTGAACTATACTGTTAGAGCTGTTTCAACGGGAGGTTTCCAGGTGAGACGACTGGTGTTTCTGGCCCAGCGATTGCAACAGGCCAAAACCGTGGTACAGGCAATCCAGACGCTGGGTATTGATGAAGAGTGCATCCATGTGATCGCAAAAGACGCTTCTCTGCTCAGGAAACTCGGACTGACACCGGCCTCACGCACTGAAACAACAGAAGTGGAAAATGACATGGACTGGGGCATGGTCGCCGGAGGTAGCTTTGGTTTAATTGCCGGGCTTGCCGCAGGTACCGTTCTGGGCCCTCCCAGTATTGTGCTGGGTGGTGGCGCACTACTTGCTGCCAGTTTGCTAGGGATTGGCGTGGGTGGCTGGTTGGGACGACTGGTTGGTGTCGAAACACCGGCTACGTTTTTGCAAAAGTATGAACATGCCCTGCAACAAGGTGGATTTTTAATGGTGATAGACACACCGACAGAGCAGATGCCCGAAGTGCATTTCACTATTCGCGAACACTGTCCACAGGCGCTGATCGAAGTGTTCTATCCCCATTGGGATCACCAGCAGGCGGCATAATTTCCTTGCCCGTTTGGGCCTATTGGCCGGAGTACCCGTCCGGCATCCGGGGGCAGCTTAAGAGCTGCCCCCTGTTTTTTGCCGGTTGGTTACATTTAACCCGCCCTCTGCGCTGAAAAAGCAGTTAAGCTCTCCGTTGATCTGCCGCTTTAGGTTTATCGTAGAAATATCAAATAAGAACAGGAATAGAGCTATGTCTAAAGGACATGACCGGCATCAGGAGCGGCATCATGGTTTGTCACTCTATGGTAAAGATCTGGTGCGCCGGTGCGGTTCCCATTGTGAGCTGTGTGATGCACAGGGGGTTAAACTCGGCATCTTTGAGGTGCCTCCGGTCGGGCCTGATCCCCGCTTTGAACAGTGCATCATGATTTGTGAGACCTGCCAGGAACAGCTGCAAAAACCTAAACGGCGTGACCCCAACCACTGGCGTTGTCTGAACCACTCCATGTGGAGTCAGGTACCGGCTGTGAAAGTCACCGCCGTGGCGATGCTGCAAGCCCTGAGTGCTGATGAGAGCTGGGCAGCCGAACTGCTGGAGCAGGTCTATCTTGAGCCGGAAGAGCAGAGCTGGCTGGAACAAATTGAGTTATAAACTATTCAGTTGGCTCAGGTATGTGCGGGCCTGAGCCAGTACCGCCTGTTTTTTCTCCGGGTCACGTTTCTGCCAGTTTTTTATCACCAGCGCCATGCGTGGGTTAGTTTCGAAACGGGCCTGATGTAAATCGATAAAATGCCAGTAGAAACTGTTGAACGGGCAGGCGTTTGAACCGATGGTCTTTTTTACGTCGTAGGCACAGACACTGCAGTAATCACTCATTTTGTTAATGTAATTCCCGCCGCCAATATAGGGCTTGCTGGCGACCAGTCCGCCGTCAGCAAACTGGCTCATGCCACGGGTATTGGGCATCTCTACCCACTCAATGGCATCCACATACACCCCCAGATACCAGGCATCCACCTCGTCCGGCGCGATCCCGGTCAGCAGGCAGAAATTGCCAATCACCATCAACCGCTGAATATGATGGGCATAAGCAAACTCCAGTGATTGCCCCAGTGCTTTTTGCATACAGGCCATCCGGGTATCGCCCTGCCAGAAATAATCGGGCAGGCAGCGCTCCCCCGACAACGCATTCTGTTCGGCATAGTCAGGCATATTGGCCCAGTAGATACCGCGGACAAACTCACGCCAGCCCAGGATCTGTCTGACAAAGCCTTCGATCTGTGACAGTGAAATGGAATCCGGCGCATCGCGGTAGGCACCGATAGCCGCTTCTATCACCTGCATGGGGTGTAGCATCTTGGCATTCAGGGCAAAGGAGAGTCGGCTGTGATAGAGGCTCCAGCCATCAGGATGATGCGTCATGGCATCCTGAAACTTACCAAACCGAGGCAGCAGATGGGTGCAGAAAAACGCCAGCAGTGACTCTGCCTGACGGCGCGTGACCGGCCAGAGCAGGGTGTTTTCCGTGCGGCCAAAGTGGCTGACGTTGTGTCGCTTGAGTCGCGCCAGAATTGATGACACATCATTTACAAAGGTCAGGGGTTCTGGCAAATGTCCCAGGTCTTCAGGTTTCAGGGCCTGACGGTTTTCGGTATCAAAGTTCCAGCGGCCACCCTCGGGGTTGTTGTCCTGCATCAGGATGTCGAAGCGTTGTCGCATGCGCCGGTAGAAGAACTCCATCCGGTGCGCCTTGCCAGCTTTGAACTGGTTCGGGATCTCTTCAAAAGGCAGTAGGAAGTGCTCTGTATCGGCCTCAAAAACCGGTATCGGCCGGGAAACAGCCCAGGCACGAAGCTGCTCCAGCAGGCGATATTCATCAGGTCGCTGATATTCCACAGCGTCAATGTTGTGGTTGCTTATTACCTGATCCAGCAGGGTAGGCAGGTCTTTCAGCTGAACCGTTTCATCCAGTGTCAGGTAACAGACCCGGTGGTCTGCCTGCTCTAGTGCGGTTGCAAACTGAGCCATGGCCGCAAAAAAAGCACAGACCTTTTGCACATGGTGTTTAACGTAACCGACTTCCTGCGGCAGCTCGGCGATCAGATAGATCACCTGATCATTACATTCGCGAAACCATGAGTGGCGTGCATTGAGTTGGTCGCCAAGGATAAGGCGCAGAGTTTTCGGCATGAGTCTGTCTTTTGCTGGCAGTCACTTCCTATACGGCGAAACAGGATGAACGGATTGCACCGGTACAACTGCGCTGGTTATGATGCCGGAAGAGTAAATACACGAGAGTCTTATGGCGGAACAGGATAAGCCGATTTCAACCTCAGCGCTGGCCCGTGAGCTGGATAAAACCACACGTCAGATGTTTGCCGAGCTGGAAGCACTGGGATGGATTAAGCGTCAGGATGATGGCTGGCTGCTGACCGGCAAAGGCGAATTTGAGGGCGGCCTTTATCGGGACAGCGAGAAATTTGGCCGTTATATCACCTGGCCAGCCAGCGTCTGCAGGCATGCGGCACTGGTCAGTGCTGATGCTGAATTGCTGACCACGCTGCAACTGGCAAAAGCGCTGGACTTGCCGGTCAGGCAGTTACGTCAGGTTTTGCAACTGCTGGGCTGGCAACAACCGGCGCGGCGGGGCTGGGTACTGACTTCGCGCGGTACTGCAGCGGGTGGTCATCAGCGGGAAAATGCCCAAACCGGCGTGCCTTTTGTGCTCTGG
>ERZ1031170.70-NODE-70-length-12843-cov-6.437207_pt1 | contig 12843 bp, 10 predicted proteins | sample MGYA00518222_ERZ1031170 | MGnify/ENA primary metagenome ERZ1031170 (study PRJEB33718, sample SAMN03159772) | human skin metagenome | collected 2014-05-20 | study: EMG produced TPA metagenomics assembly of the PRJNA266117 data set (Human skin bacterial metagenome and... | reverse complement strand
TGCCTGAGCGATCCGCTCTTCAATGCGTTTTAGCTGGTCCTGCGTTTGCTGCCGAGCTGCCTGCTGCTGCTGTTCAGCATGGTCTATCGCCTGCATCAGCTGAGCCAGAAGTGGGGCGGTTTCCAACTGCTCGGGCCAGGACAGCTGCTTCACCAGGTTTCTGGCCCGGCGCAGAATTGGTTTGAGCTCAGTTGTTTCGGCACGGACCAGGGTCTCAATCTGAGCCTCCAGGTCTGCTTGCATCGCCTGATACTGGTGCCAGCGTGCCAGGCACTGCTCTGTTTCAGTCAGGCGGTTTTCAAGGGCGCTGACTTGAGCGCTACGGCTTTTGATCAGCGCAAATTCAGCGGCCAGAAATTCGAGGTTACTGGGTTTAATCTCTGCCTGCCCCAGACGTTCGTTAAAGTCGTTCAGCTGTTGCAGTTGTTGCTGCTCAGTCCGGGTCTGTTCAGCCGCGGCTTCTGCTGCCGCCGTTGCTTCATCAGCCAGTTGCTGAGCATGCTCAATACGTTGCTGACAGATTTGCTGGCTGCGCAAAAAACGCACTTTTTCTTCGCTGCTGGCCTCGATTTCCAGCGTGCTCCACTCCTGCTGAATCACCTGCAGTTTGGCACTGTACAGGTTGCAATGTTCACCCTCTGACAATTGGGTCAGTTGAGCCAGCAACTCCTGACGTGTCTCGGCATTGAGTTGCTGCTGCTTGATGGTGTCTTTGATCAGCTGAAGTTTATCGCGGCTGATCTGAAATACTTTTTTATCGTTATTGCGCGCGTGTTTGTTGAGCTGTTCGAGCAGATCAGGACACTCCAGCTTTTCAGTTGCCAGAATACGCAGGCTGGAGCGGGATGACTGACGGGCAATGGTGAACAGATGAGGATTGGAACGTAGCTGCTCCAGCGCCTGAGTGGCCAGAGCCAGCTCGGAGGTATTCAGTGCCAGATGGCACAGAAGGTCACTGTCCTGTAATTGTTGGACCGCTTCAAGGCGTAAATCCTGAGAGGATTCTGCTGCAGGTTTAAGGAGTAGTTTACTGATACGGTGCAGCGCTTGCTGGCGGACGCTGTCGACACTTTCACGTCGACTGATTTTCAACAATACAGCGAGTGTGGAGAGTTTTTCTGTTGCAGCAAGGCGCACCTGATCATCAAGATCCTGAAGCGCCAGTTGGCACAGTATTTCCTGATCGGTATCGGATTTGGCATTAAGCTTTGCCACTGCTTTTAGTCTGACAGCGGGTTTTGCATGGTGCCATTTGGGTTTGAAAAATCTTGCCAGCATATCGTCCTTAGGTCTGGCCAGATGTGTTAATGGCTGGCCAAAATCTCCCCGTGGGGGTGGCTATTCTAACCCAGAATCAAAATCGTAACAGGGTTGACTTTTCATCTGAGTGAGAAGTCTGGCAGGGCAGGTTGTGAAAGGGGGAGGGCCTCAGGCGGTCATTTAACTGGACAGCCTGACTTCCACATCGCCATCCACATAAAACCATTGATCCGCATCGCGGCGAAAGCGTGATGTTTCATGCAGAATGCCGGCCTCATCGCCGGCGGTGAAGCGGGCTTCAAACTCAACCACACCCGTACTGTCGCTGGCTGTACCTGCCTGGGTGGAGAGAACCTCAAGGCCGTTCCATACGGTGGCTTTAGTTTGCTCATTCAATACGGCAGCATCGTCAGGTCTGCGCATCTCCGGCGCGGTTGTATCGATCAGGTAATCGATCGCACCAAGGCTGAAGGCTGTATATCGGGAGCGCATCAGCGCTTCAGCGGTGGGCGCTGATCGTTGCCCCGCTAACAGCTGCTCACAACACAGGGTAAAAGGCTGCTTTGAACCACAGGGGCAGGCTTTGCAAACGGCTTCCTGGTCATGCAACATGGACACATCCTCGGCTAAAGCTGAATCAAAGATTATGCGTTGAGTGCATAGACTAAAGTTTAGCACTCAATGCCCTTCACAGTGTAAGGATAATGCATGGCGAGCGCGCCTTTAACCTTTTTTTGGCATGATTATGAAACTTTCGGTATTGATCCCAAGCGGGACTGGCCGGTGCAGTTTGCCGGTGTGCGCACAGATGCTGAGCTCAATATCATTGAAGAGCCGGTAATGCTGTATTGCAGGCCATCAGAGGATCAGTTGCCACACCCTGAATCCTGTCTGGTGACGGGCATTACACCTCAGCATGCCCTGCGTGAAGGGGTTTCAGAGGCGGAATTCATTGCACGTATTCATGCAGAACTTGCCCGCCCCGGTACCTGTGGTGTGGGATACAACAGCCTGCGTTTTGATGACGAGGTGACCCGCTTTACTCTCTACCGTAACTTCTATGACCCCTATGCCCGGGAGTGGCAAAATGGCTGCTCGCGCTGGGACATTATTGATATGTTACGGCTCACCCGCGCGTTGCGCCCCGATGGCATAAACTGGCCGGTTAATGCCGATGGTCAGCCCAGTCTGCGACTGGAAGAACTTACTGTGGCGAATGGTATTGAGCATGGCCATGCGCATGACGCTTTGTCGGATGTATATGCCACTCTGGAAATGGCAAAACTGGTGGCCCGGGTGCAGCCCAAACTCTATCAGTTTGTTCTGGCTAACCGGAGTAAACAGGCTGTTCAGCAGCAACTGGATACCCTGCGTCACAAACCGGTTCTGCACATCTCTTCACGCTACCCTGTTGAACAGGGCAATGCGGCTATTGTGGCACCGCTGGGACAACATCCGGTCAACAAAAACGCCATACCGGTATGGGACCTTCGGTATGACCCAACCCCACTGATGACCTTGCCTGTGGAGCAGATCAGACAGTTGCTTTATACCCGCCGTGACGAATTACCGGAGGATGCCCCCCGCATCGCATTAAAACTGGTCCATATCAATAAGTGTCCGATCATCGCCCCGGCGGGAATGCTGACTCAGGCTGAAGCCGCCCGGCTTGGCATTGAGGGTGATACCTGCCGTACACATCTGCAGATGATTCGAAGTTTTTCCGGTCTGCAGCAACGTCTGGCTGAGCTTTACAGCGAAGAGGGTTTTGATACCCCTCATGATCCGGACCTGATGCTCTACAGTGGAGGATTTTTTAGCCCCGCCGATAAACAGGCTATGGATCAGGTGCGTCAGGCAACGCCCGAAACGCTCAGTGAGTTGCAGCTCGCCTTCCAGGATCCGCGCCTGACTGAAATGCTGTTGCGTTATAAGGCGAGAAACTTTCCGGCGTCTCTGTCTGATGAGGAGCGCGGTTGTTGGGAACAGTATCGCCGCGAAAAACTGATTGAAGGGCGGGACGGGCACCTGAGTATGACGCAATTCACGCAACGGGTTAATGAACTCTACCAGGCCGCTGAGCGGTCGCCGCAGGAGCGGGAAATACTGGAAGAATTGATGCTCTATGCTGAGTCAATTTATCCCTATGAAGAGATGCATGATTGATGAAAAGCATCAGCCTGAGTGTTGGGCTTTGGCTATTGGCCACACTGACATGCGCGGCAGAGATTAACTCCGGGGATGAGCTTATTCCCTATCAGGTCACCCGTGGCAGCATCAGCAGTCCGGATTGGGAGGCCGGTGCTGAGGTGTATGAAAAACTGGGTCGCGAGGGTTTTGATCGGGAACCGATGGTTGAGATAAAACCCCATGACAACCCCAGTGACCTGCCTGAACCCACAGTGGTGCACTACTCTCAACCTGAGCCCGTTTTGGTGGATCTGAAAGCCGCGCTTGCCGCTCCGGAGAAACCTGTTAAGGGCGGTGCCGAACCACTGCCCGCCGAAGATCGGGTGTACATTCGAATCCGCGACGCTGATCGTCGCGGTCGTTGCTTTCTGCTGGCGCAGGATTGTGATGTTCTGGCTGAACCGGCAGACCCTTCCGCAGCGAATTAGGATCTGTCTTTAACAAACGCGCCAGCACTGCGCCTTTTCTGCATGATCTGACGGGCCTGTTTGCTGGTTTCGTCAGGCCGAAGTTCCTGCTGACCAAAACTCTGTACCAGCAAAGACTGCAGCCTGATGGTGGCCAGCATCTGCTGCAGTGATTCCGCTGTCAGCTTGCTCACTTCAGCCGCCACCGCTTCGCGACGATTAAAATCAGCATCGCTAAGATCCAGGTCCCGCCAGTAGCGCTGGCTGCGTTCGGTCAGGGTGTTTTCCTGCTGTAAAATCCGGCTTTGAACACTGGCTTTGAATGCCTTCAGCTCTTCTGCAGAGAGTGAAGTCAGGGCTGTCTGCCAGTGTTCCAGGAAGGCATCAATGGTATCTACCAACTGTGTTGGGCCGGTATTGGGGGACTGGACGATAAAACCCAGCCCGGCACTGTCACGCAACAACAGTGGGGTGGCAAAAACGATATACCCAAACTGCTTTTCTGTGCGTAGCTCTGAATAGAAGGGGGCTGCCAGAATTTCATGCAGCAGGGCAATGCCGGCCCTGGACTGTACACTCAGATCCGGTGCCTGAAGATAAAGTGAGACCGCTGCATCATTATGCTCAATCGCCAGTGTTTCGGTCAGTCGCGTATTACCGGGCAGTTGCACGATTTCCGGTGCCTCAATGTCAACTGCGACTTTGGGCAGTGGAATGGCTAAGCGGAGTGTGTCGGCGTATTGCTGGGCATCGCCCGGGGTAATATTGCCGTGGGCCAGAATCCGCACTTGCGGCTGAGCAAACAAGCGCGGAATAAATTTTTCTATATCCTGCGCGGTCAGGTCTGCCAGCACCCGGAGTTGTGTGTCTACGGGCCATTGAGGCAGCAGCATCTCAATGAGGCTGCTGTTGGTCTGGTTGTAGGGTTTGTCTTTCTGACGATTTTCCAGACGTTGTTGCAGCTGTAACTTCAGACGGGCGAAACGATCAGGGTCAATCTGCGTACGGGTCAGGTCCGCTGCCAGCGCCTCCAGCAACAGTCCGAGTTTATCGTTATAACCGGTCAGCCTGACCGAAAAACCGGTCAGGTGCGGGTAAAGATCTGTGCTGAGGCCCGCCAGAAGGGCGTCGTAAAGTGTTTCATTCAACCGGTCACTGATCAGTCCCGTATACAGATTTGTCATCAGCCAGTTTTTGGCACTGGCATTGGCGATGGGGCTTTTGACAGAAAAATATAGATTTGCCTTAGGCAGGCGGAAATCAGCATCGAGCTGATACCAGAGATCAAGGTTTGATTCACTGTGAATACGTTCGGGAGAGGGGCGTGCCAGTGAGGCCGGTTTGAGGCTCAAATCTGTCGCGACATAGGGGTTAACTGGTCGGATGCTGAGGCCCTGTGCAATGCCTGGTTCAGCGTAGGTTTTAGCTGTCTCCGGGCTGATCGGCATCCGCTGATAAGGGGTCTCGTAATGACGTTCGACCTGGTTGGTTGTGATATCCGGAGCGCTCAGCGTCAACAACATATTGTCAGGGCGGATAAAAGACAGAAAGTGCTGTATCTGCCCGGCATTAAAATGTTCAAAGCGGTAATTGGCGCTGATTACCTCGTCTGCCGGATAGCGCTGCAGTTGTTGCGCCAGTCGGCTGACTTCATGAATGGGCTCGCCGTTTTCTCTGAATTCAAAGGCGATCTGACTCAGTTGGCGCATTTCATTGTACAGGGACGCCTGAATGCCTTTTTCCCGCATCAGTTGGATGTAATCAAAGAACAGCTTTACCACCTCCTGTCGATTGGTATAACCGGAGGGTGTCAGCTCCATCATAGTCATAAAGGATGCTTCATGAGGCAGGTCATGACCCGGTGAGGCTGCCAGGCTGGTGGCCCAGCCACGGTTTTTGAGCAGCGATAACAGGCTGCCTTTGCCCTCATACCCGATCAGGTCGCTGATATAACTGAGTGGCTTTTCCCGCCAGTGACTGCGGGTTTCCGGCATCGGAAAGGTGAGGGTCAGACCGCGAGCGTCCTTCAGGGTCTGTACGTTCAACTGGGCGGGTAGTTGATCTGCTCGAAACAGCGGTTCTGATTCGTCTTCCGGTGATAGCTGGCGGTTTGGCACGGCATTGAATTTTTCACGTACCATCCGCTCAAGACTGTCCAGTGATTCTCGGCCCAGTACAACCAGTGCCATGCGGTTGGCTGAATAATGTGTCTTATAAAATTCGATCAGGTCATCCCGAACCAGATCTCCCGGGCGGTCTGCCAGAGTGGCCAGGCTACCGACACTGAACTGACTGTAGCTGTGCGCCGGGTTCAGCGCTTGTTTGCCAGCCGCATAGATTCGTCTGCCATCGTCACGAATTTTAGCCTGATACTCAGAATCGACCGCGTGGCGTTCACGGTCAACATAGGTTGCATTAAACAGGGGCGCGATAAAGAACTGGGCGAAACGATCCAGCGCGGGTTCCAGTGAGGGAGCCTTCACGTCAAAAAAATAATTCGTGTTTTCCTGTGCGGTAAACGCGTTGTGGCTGCCGCCATTGGCCTGAATAAACGCCTGGTATTCACCTGCTGTAGGGTATTTTTTGGTGCCGAGGAAGAGCATGTGCTCCAGAAAGTGAGCCAGCCCGGCACGGTCCCGTGGATTTGCGGAGGAGCCTACCTCAACATCCATGGATGCTGCGGCCTTATCGGTAGCCGGATCCGAGATAATGAGTACTTTAAGGGCGTTGTCCAGGGTCAGGGTGCGATACAGGCGGGTATCGTTGGGGCTTTTCTGTACTTCGGCGAAGGCCGGGTGTGCCAGCGTAACCAGCAAAAAAAACACCCAAACAAAGCGGTCAGCACGTAACAACATCTCTATCTATCCTTCGGTGATGGCGACACAATCGACATTTTCAGACCGGAGAATAGCTTTGCAGTTCCCGGCTGGAAAGGTTTTAAACGGGTTTAAGTGGCGGATTTTACAGCGTTGGTTCAATCGCTTAGCCTGAGGGAATGCTACAATCGCTAAAACAGATACTGCTTGGGGAACGAACAGAATGAACAGAGAGAAGGTCATTTTCGCCTTTTTTATTGTGTTGGCCATGACGCTGAATTTTGGGTTCTATTCCGGGGATATTGATAATCCTGATCACCACAATGTGTATGAGTTCTTTTTTGCCATTGTGGTGAGCATGATCTGTACGGTGCTGAAGTTTGGTGACCGGTCTCATCTGGGCGCATTGATGCTGGCGACCTCTTTGGTGGCAGATCTGCAGCTGGTGATAGCCGCCTGTATCTGGGGTTATGCTGAGCAGATCAGTGGTGTCGGTATGAATGCAGCCAATATGTCGAGTGTGGTCTCGCTCAGTGCCGGTGCCCTGCTGGCGAACTTTGTCTCGGTTATCCTGTTGGTGCTAGAAACCGCCATGTTGCGACGTTAACCAGCCATGAAAAACGTTATCTATCTGTTTCTCAGAAGGCTCAGAGTGCCACTGATCACGCTGATTGTGGTGTATGCCATCTCGGTGCTGGGATTTGTGCTGATTCCGGGGCGTGACCCGACCGGACAGCCCTTTCAGATGGACTTTTTTCACGCCTTTTATTTTGTCTCCTTTATGGGATCAACCATCGGCTTTGGCGAAATCCCCTATGAGTTTACCCCCGCACAGCGGCTGTGGACGCTGGTGTCCATCTATTCCACGGTGATTGCCTGGCTATACGGTATTGGGTCCTCACTGGCACTGCTGCAGGAACCGATGTTTGGTCGCCTGCTGCGGCGACGCAGTTTTGCCCGTGCAGTACTCCAGCTGAATGAGCCTTTTTATCTGATCTGTGGTTATGGCGTGACCGGCAGTGTGCTGGTGAAACAGCTGCTGCGCAGGGATGTTCAGGTGGTGGTGCTGGATGTCAAAAGCGAGCGTATTGATGCGCTGGAGATGGATGACCTGCCGGTCACAGTCCCGGCGCTGGCGGCGGATGCGTCGCTGCCTGATGTGCTGGATGATGCCGGGTTGCAACATCCTCACTGCATCGGTGTGATGGCCCTGACCAACCATGATCAGGTGAACCTGTCGATTGCGATTGCCAGCAAATTATTGTGTCCGGAGCGTATGGTCATCAGTCGGACAGAGTCAGATGCGACCCGCGATAACCTGCACTCTTTTGGTACTGATCTGGTGGTTGATCCCTATCGGACCTATGCTGAATACCTCTCTCTGGCGGCGCATGCCCCTTACATGCACCTGGTGTATGACTGGATTCACAACCCGTTTCATCGTCCCATCTCCAGTGTGTATCAGCGAACCCAGGGGCGCTGGATCATCTGTGGTTATGGCCGTTTTGGGGCCGCCCTATACCGTGCGTTTGATGAAAGTGATGTGGCGTTGACCGTGGTGGATGTGGATGCCCGGCAGTTGAGGGATATTCCGCATGCGATCGAAGGGGTGGGAACTCAGGCTGATACTTTGCTGGCAGCGGGCGTGGATGACGCGGTTGGCATTGTGGCGGCTACCGGCAATGATGCCGACAATCTTTCCATCATTATGACCGCGCGGGAGCTGAACCCTAAACTGCTGACGGTGGTAAGACAAAATATCCACGCCAACAATCTGGTGTTCCGTAATTCAGGTGCTGATTTTGTGATGGAACCCGGGCGGATCATTGCCAACCGGATTCTGGCGCATGCTAAATCACCGCTGCTGCCACAGTTTATTGAGCGGATGCTTGATCAGCATGATGATGACTGGGCGCGTGAGCTGATTCAGCGCATGAACGGTGTGATTGGTGAAGAGATGCTGGACTGCTGGTCAGTATCGGTCTCAGCCAGCACGGCCCCCGCGCTGGCTCAGGTCCTGGGAGAGGGAGGTGCTATTTCGCTGGAGCATCTACTGCAGAACCCCTATGACCGGAGCCAGAAACTGTCAGCCTTTGCTATCCTGTTACAGCGGGATAAGCAGTTCAAATTGTTACCGGATAAACAGACTGAGCTTCAGTTGGATGATGAAATTTTATTCTGCGGTTTACATAAAGCCTATGTGCAGATGAAGTGGAGCCTGAATAATTACAATGTGATTCAGTATCTGGCAACCGGTGATGAGTCCAGCCAAACGGTGCTCTCTGCACTGTTGCAACGTTTTGCAGCGCCTTCTGACAAAGAGGGCGCGTAACAGGGTGTCTGAAGGACAAGAACGCTATACACTAGCCACCTCTATTTTCGGGAGTTTCGTTATGCGCTTGGTACTGGGATTTTTTGCCTGTCTGCTTTTGTCTCTGCCGCTGGCCGAACCGGCTGAGGCCAAACGGTTTGGTGGTGGAGGTTTTACCGGTAAGTCATATTCTGTACCCACCAAGCCTAAACCAACACCGGCACAGCAGGCTGCACCCGCTGAGAAAAAGGCGGCACCTGCTGCCGCGCCAACCCGCTCTGGCATGGGTGGGCTGATGGCAGGGGTCCTGGCAGGAGGTCTGTTTGGGGCATTGCTGTTTGGTGGTGCCTTTGAAGGTATTCAGTTGATGGATCTGGTTCTGCTGGCGGGTGTGATCTATCTGATTTACCGGTTTTTCTTTGCCGGCCGACAACAGGCGGCCAGTGCCTCTGCATCATCCGGTGGCCAGTACCGTGTTCCGGTTGATCAGACCTCTGAGCCCACAGCATCGGCTCAGCCTGAGGCGGACACTCAGGGCAGTGATTGGCGTATGACGTCCAGTGAGATCAGTTTGCCGCAGTGGCTGGATAAAGCGGCTTTTCTGGAAGGTGCTCAAGGTCATTTTATTCGATTGCAGGCCGCATGGGATAAAGCTGACTGGACAGAAATTCGCAGTTACTGCACTGATGCGCTGTTTCAGGAACTGCAACAGGCGCGTGGTGCACTGCCCGTTGAACAGGTCACTGAAGTTGTCTCTGTCATGGCAGATATTGTGCGCTGTGTAGAAGAGACCGATAAGGTGATGATCAGTGTGCACTTTTACGGTTGGATGCGTGAAGATGGCAGCAATACGGTTGAATTCAGTGAACTTTGGCACCTGACCCGTAAAGTGGGCAGTGGTGAGGCTGACTGGTTTATTGAAGGCATCGAGCAGCACTGACCGAGCCTGTCGTTCTCACCAAATGATGTGCCAGGTGCCGGGGAGGCGCCTGGCGTTTCTCACTCTGCGTGATCGCGCAGAAATACCCAGTCATCCCCCTGACTCTGTTCCGGTGCAAACCGGTATCCTTCCAGATCGAATTGTTTAATTTGCTCTGGGTCTTCCAGACGGTTCTGGATAATGAACCGGCTCATCAGGCCGCGGGCCTTTTTGGCATAAAAACTGATCATTTTGTACTGACCATTTTTCCAGTCCTTGAACTGCGGTGTGATAATCCGCGCCTTGATCTGTTTGCTTCTGACCGCTTTGAAATATTCATTCGAAGCCAGGTTGATCAGTACCGGTTCGGCAGCAGAACTGAGCTCATCGTTTAACCGCTGACACAGGGTCAGGTCCCAGAACTGATAGAGATCTTTGCCGCCCGGGTTTTCAAGTTTAGTCCCCATCTCCAGCCGGTAAGGCTGGATCAGGTCCAGCGGCTGCAAAACGCCATACAGACCCGACAGAATGCGCAGGTGCTGTTGGGCATAGCTGATATCATCTTCAGACAGGCTTTCGGCATCCAGACCGGTATAAACATCGCCTTTAAACGCCAGCAGTGCCTGTTTGGCATTATCAAGGCTGAACGGTGGTTTCCATGAGTTGAATCGAGCCACATTCAGGCTGGCCAGTTTATCGCTTAACTTCATCAGGCTGGCCACATCCTGTACCGACAGTGTCTGCAGGGTATCAATCAGTGTATGTGACTGTTCAAGATAAGCCGGTTGAGAAAACTGCTCTGTGATGGGCGGTGTTTCAAAATCCAGTGTTTTGGCAGGAGAGATTACAATCAGCATAGGTCACCGTCTGTCTGGGTTTTCTTCAGACAGAGCATCATACCCTCAGCGCAGGGGACAAAAAAGCCATCCGCAGATGGCTGTTGATTTGATTACACCCTTAACTGGGCATCCAGTTCGTCTACGATTTCAGCCCAGTCACCGTCTTCACTGATTGCTTCACGCAGAAAGGCAGACTGAGCGTCACTCCAGAAGGTTGCTTCAGCCAGAGGTGTATGGGCATCCAGAGAACGATGTGTCTCTATAAACCGGGTAATATCGCTTTCCTGACTTGGCAGGCCCAGTTGTTTGAACAGGGCTGTAAATGAATGTTCAGACGTGTACATGCTGACCTCCTTGACGGCGCAACGCAGATCATCTGCGGCAGCGTCCTTTAAGTGTTGGTCAGCAATCGGTGGCTGTCAAAAAGACTCAGTCAGCCAGTGGAATCTCCTGATCTGTGGTGCGGCGTTTAACCCATCGGTGAACCAGAATACACAGGCCCGTGCCGGCACCGACCAGCAATGCCGGTATCAAGGCACTGTCAAAACTGCCACTGACTTTCATGATGGCGGCACTGAACATGAATCCACCGAACAGGCAGAGGACAGCATGTACCAGTGCGGTCAGGATAACCGCCGGACGCCAGCCGGGCATGGTCATCAGATACCAGACAGCTGCCGCTATAAAAGAGGCGAGGGTAATCAAAGAGGGGAGTAACTCATCCATCAGTCTCAATCCGGTTTATTAAGGTTATCGTATGGCGTTGATCCAATAGCAGACTAGCTTTCTACCATGGCGGGGCAGGTCATGGAAGTCCTGCACAGAAGCAAAAGATTTAGGGTATGATAGCCGCCACGATTTTGCATGTTGTTGCGTGAACCAGAGAGAAGAAAGATTCAATGGATAAGAAAACGGTCCTGACCGGTATTACGACCACCGGCACACCCCATATCGGCAACTATCTGGGTGCCATCAAACCCGCCATTGAGATGAGCCGTGATCCAGCGTTCAATAACTTCTATTTTCTGGCGGATTACCATGCGCTGATCAAGTGTCATGACCCCGAGCGTGTTGCACAATCGACCCGTGAAATCGCTGCAACCTGGCTGGCATTGGGGCTGGATACTGACAAAGCGACGTTTTATCGCCAGACCGATATTCCGGAAATACCCGAGCTGACCTGGATTCTCACCTGCATGACCTCCAAGGGGCTGATGAACCGTGCCCATGCCTACAAGGCGTCCGTGGATGAAAACCGTGATGCGGGCAAGGAGGATCTGGATGATGGTGTCACCATGGGGCTGTTCAGTTATCCGATTCTGATGGCGGCGGATATTCTGATGTTCAATGCTGATCTGATCCCGGTAGGTAAAGATCAGATTCAGCATATCGAGATGGCGCGTGATATTGCCGGGCGCTTCAATCATACCTATCAATCGCTGTTCACCCTGCCTGAAGCGGTGGTGGATGAGCAGAATCAGCTGATACCGGGGCTGGATGGCCGCAAGATGTCCAAAAGTTATGACAACACCATCCCGCTTTTCTGCTCCAGCGATGAGCTGCTCAGTCTGATCAACAAGATCAAGACCGACTCGCTGCAGCCGGGTGAGCCCAAAGACCCTGATAACAGCACCCTGTTCCAGCTTTACAGTTGTTTTGCGGATGCCGGTGAAATCGCTGCGCTGCGTGAGTCCTATGCCAATGGCATTGCCTGGGGTGATGCCAAGCGTGAGTTGTTTGAATATCTGGATGCCAAGCTGGCGGCACCCCGGGCGCAATACAACCAATTAATGCAGGACCTGTCGGCGGTGGATGCTATTCTGCACAAAGGAGCTGACAAAGCCCGTGCAGTAGCGGCTCCTCTGCTGGAACAGGTGCGTATTGCAGCGGGTATTCGCCCGCTGACCTATGTTGCACCTCAGTCGGACGCTGATTCCGGCAAGAAAAAAGAAAAATCTGCCGAAGAGATTGCCCGGGCTGAAGAGGGACGACGTCGGGCGATTCTGATGCCACTGCGCCCGTTACTGGAAAAAGTGGAGCAGGCTGAAGATAAACTGTCTCTTATACACATCTCCGAGCCCACGAGACCTCTCTACATCTC
>ERZ1031170.67-NODE-67-length-13247-cov-6.254245_pt1 | contig 13247 bp, 16 predicted proteins | sample MGYA00518222_ERZ1031170 | MGnify/ENA primary metagenome ERZ1031170 (study PRJEB33718, sample SAMN03159772) | human skin metagenome | collected 2014-05-20 | study: EMG produced TPA metagenomics assembly of the PRJNA266117 data set (Human skin bacterial metagenome and... | reverse complement strand
AGATGTAGAGAGGTCTCGTGGGCTCGGAGATGTGTATAAGAGACAGATAATAAACTGAGCAACAGAAATAAAGAGGTAGCAGGCGACTTGTTACCCACAATACTGTTAGAAAAATACCAGAAAACCAGCAGGCTATTTAGTAGAAATAAGCCATGCAGATAGTAAGGACTGCGCCAGAAACACAGCTGCGGTATGCCTATCCCCACTGCCAACCCTGCCTAAAAAAGAGAGGCACCAACCTCTCCTGAAACGTGGATTTATTTAATGCGATATTCCGCCGAGCGGGCGTGCGCCGTTAAGCTCTCCCCCCGTGCCAGAACTGACGCCACCTTACCCATTTCAGACGCACCCTCAGGTGAGAACATGATCAGGGATGAGCGCTTCTGGAAGTCATATACACCCAGTGGTGACGAGAAACGCGCGGTGCCTGAGGTCGGCAATACGTGGTTCGGGCCCGCGCAGTAATCGCCCAGCGCTTCCGCGGTATAACGGCCCATAAAGATGGCACCGGCATGACGGATTTTAGGCAACAGGCTTTCAGGGTCAGCAACAGATAACTCAAGGTGTTCCGGCGCGATGCGATTAGAAACCTCACAGGCTTCCTCCATATCACGTACCTTGATCAGAGCAGCACGATTTACCAATGAAGGCTCAATGATCTCTTTACGCTCCATGGTTGGCAGCAGCTTATTGATACTGGCTTCAACCGCCGCGATAAAGTCAGCATCCGGGCTGACCAGAATTGGCTGAGCATCTTCATCATGCTCCGCCTGGGAGAAGAGATCCATCGCCACCCAATCCGGATCAGTCTGGCCATCACACACCACCAGAATTTCGGAAGGACCGGCGATCATATCGATGCCAACGGCACCAAATACGGCACGTTTAGCCGTGGCAACAAAGATATTGCCCGGGCCAACAATTTTATCTACCTTGGGCACCGTTTCAGTGCCATAGGCCAGCGCGGCCACAGCCTGCGCCCCACCGATGCAGAATACCCGATCGACGCCAGACAGCGCTGCGGCGGCCAGTACCAGCTCATTAACCTCGCCACCCGGCGTTGGCACAACCATGATAATTTCTGCAACGCCAGCCACTTTTGCCGGTAGTGCATTCATTAGGACAGAGGACGGGTACGCCGCTTTACCGCCCGGCACATAAAGGCCCACTTTATCCATTGGCGTGACCTGCTGACCCAGCATGGTGCCGTCGGCTTCTGTATAACGCCAGGATTCACCTTTCTGACGCTCGTGGTAACCGCGTACCCGATCTGCTGCTACTTCAAGCGCCTGGCGCTGCTCGGCAGGCAAACCCTCAAGCGCCTGATGCAACCGTTCCTGAGACATCTCCAAAGCCGACATAGTGGCAGCCGGGCAACGATCAAACCGCTCTGTATACTCCAGAACAGCAACATCCCCTTCTGTTTTCACACGGTGCAGGATCTCATTAACAATCTGATTCACCTTATCGTCCGATACCGCCTCCCAGGCCAGCAAACGATCAAGCTGCTGATTAAAGTCAGCCTGGGTTGAATCCAGTTTAGTCAGTGTTAAATCACTCATTCCCCTGCCTCCATCCGACGACGTTCTACCGCTGCAGTCAGCTTTTCCAGAATGGGTTGAATCTGGCGATATTTCATTTTCATTGAGGGCTGCCCCACCACCAGACGCGAGCTGATCTCTGCAATCTCTTCCATTGGCTCGAGTCCATTAGCCCGCAAGGTATTACCGGTATCAACGATATCCACGATGCGATCTGCCAAACCCAGCAAAGGTGCCAGCTCCATCGCGCCATAGAGTTTGATGATGTCGACCTGGGTACCCTGCTTGGCAAAGTAATCACGGGTCACATTGACAAATTTGCTGGCGACCTTCATCCGCCCCTGTACAGGAGACGCATTTTTGGGGCCAGCAACCATCAGACGACACCGTGAAATATTCAGATCCAGTGGTTCATACAGACCCGCAGCACCATGTTCCATCAACACATCCTTGCCGGCAATGCCCATATCGGCACCGCCATATTCCACATAGGTGGGCACGTCTGTGGCACGGATCACAACCAGTTTGATGTTTTCATGGTTCGTGTCAAAGATCAGTTTGCGGCTTTTGTGAATATCTTCCGCCGGGACAATATCCGCTTCTTCAAGCAGCGGTAGCGTTTCATCCAGAATACGGCCTTTGGACAGTGCAATGGTCAGTTGCTGTTTCATGCGTGTTCAATCCTCAACCCGGTACACGTTTGATACGTGCGCCGAGGAGCTGGAGTTTTTCCTCAATACATTCATAACCACGATCAATGTGGTAGATACGGTCAATAATGGTATCTCCGCTGGCTACCAGACCGGCAATAACCAGACTGGCGGAAGCGCGCAGATCGGTTGCCATAACCGGCGCAGCCTGCAAACGCTCAACACCTTCTACCACCGCCGTATTACCATCAATCGTGATCTTGGCGCCCATGCGGATCATTTCCTGCATATGCATAAAACGGTTTTCGAAAATGGTTTCTTTGAGGATACTGACCCCTTCGGACACCGCATTCATGGCAGAGAACTGTGCCTGCATGTCCGTCGGAAACGCCGGATAGGGTGCGGTTGTAATGTTCACCGCTTTCGGGCGGTTACCCTTCATATCCAGTTCAATCCAGTCTTCACCGGTATTGATATGCGCGCCAGCTTCCTCAAGCTTCTGCAGCACGGCATCCATGATCAGAGGTGAGGTATTTTTCGCCCGAACATTACCACGGGTCGCAGCGACCGCAGTCAGGAAAGTACCGGTTTCAATACGGTCAGCCACGACGGAATAGGTGCAACCGTGCAGAGACTCGACCCCATTCACCACGATGGTATCAGTACCATGTCCGCTGATATCCGCACCCATGGCAATCAGGCAGTGGGCCAGATCCGTGACTTCGGGTTCACGTGCAGCATTCTCAATGATGGTCTGGCCCTCAGCCAGCGTTGCCGCCATCAGAATATTTTCAGTACCAGTTACCGTGACAGTATCGAAGAACACCCGGGCGCCTTTCAGACGACCATTTCGACGTGCCCGGATATAACCACCCTCGACAGAAATATCAGCACCCATCGCGCGCAGGCCCTGAATATGCAGATCAACAGGACGGGAACCTATCGCACAACCACCGGGCAGAGATACTTCCGCTTCGCCAAAGTGAGCCAACATCGGCCCCAGGACCAGAATGGAAGCACGCATGGTTTTCACCAGCTCATAAGGTGCGCAGAGCTGTTTGATAGTGGTGGCGTCGACCTCAACACTGAGCTTTTCATCAATCACCAACTCGACACCCATGCGGCGCAGAAGCTCCAGCATGGTAGTAATATCGTGCAGGTGAGGCAGGTTACAGACCGTGACAGGTTTATCAGCCAGCAGCGTGGCAGCTAGGATCGGCAAAGCAGAGTTTTTGGCACCTGAGATTTTCACCTCGCCAGAAAGCTGTTCGCCGCCGGTAATAATCAGTTTATCCATCGAAATGTCCGGACTGGAAATTAATTCTGAAGCGCCTGCCACTGAGCAGGCGTATAGGTTTTGATCGTCAGCGCATGAATAGTGCCATTGGCAATATGCTCTTTAAGGCAGGCATATACCAGCTGCTGGGATTTCACGGGACGCAGACCTTCAAATACTTCGCCAACAACGACTACCTGAAAATCACAGCCTTCGCCCGCTGTGGTCACAACGCAGTTATCCAGCTGGCTTTCCAGAATCTGCTTGACCTCTTCCGCTTGCATGCAACGCTCTCCGCACTCTCATTAAAATCAAGCGGACAATCATACCGGAAGACAATAAAAAAGGCGATGCCATGCACCGCCTTAGCGCTCCGAATCTGACTGGCCATTACCGGACCAGAGCCTGCTCCAAACCGACTAAACGAGCAATCGAGACCAGCTCTTCAGGTACCGATTCTGCAGAGATCTCAATGCCCAGCTCGCGGCCTTTTCGCTGACAGCACAGCCAGAAAGACAAGGCTGAGCTGTCGACTGCCGTCACACCGGAAAAATCAAATACAACCGGACCTGCTGACTCGGCCAGCAACTGCGCAGTTTCCTTTTGCAGAGGCACAATATTGGCAAATTTCAGCGCCCCTTCCAGAGCAAGGCGCGCATCCCCATTGCGCAAAATCTGAGCCATCAGGCATCACCCTTTTTGTCAGGATCAACCAGATTTTCCCAGTTAGTAATGGCCTGACCCACATCATTATTGCTGCGCTGAATAATGTCTGCGAACTGATTCTTGAACGTTAACCTGAGATTCACACCGTCCAGCAATACATTCACCAGACGCCATCCCGTTGCTTCTTTGGACATGTAATAGACCAGCGCATAACGCGCGCCATTGCCACCAATCACATCCACGGTAACCACCTGCTTATCCGGCTCAGGGCTTTCAACTTTCGGCGGCTGAATTTCATAACCACTGATGCTGAAGCCAACAATTGCCCGGGCATAGGTTTTGAGCAGTGTCGTTTTAAAAACGCCGGAAAACTGCTGCTGCTGTTCCGGTGTTGCCCGGCGGTAGAACTTACCCATCACCACCCGGGAGATGTAATCAAAATCAACCACCGGCGACAGAATCTCATCAATCGCCGCAATCAATTCAGGCTCGCGCTCAGGCGTTTTGAACGACTCATCATGCAACAGATCGAGCATCTGTTTGGTTTTCTGATCAACAACCTGACTGGCTTCCTGCCAGTTTGCACTCGCCTGCCCCATACACGCCAGCACCAGGACAACAGCCGCGAAATACGCTTTAACTGCGGATGTAAAGTAATTCATGATTATCACTCACTTGCTGTATTTAACAAGAATTTACCTACCAAATCCTCAAGCACCAAAGCCGATTGCGTATCCCGGATATACTCTCCATCCTTCAACATATCATCTTCGGCACCCACGGAAATTCCGATATATTTTTCCCCCAGCAAGCCGGCCGTCAAAATCATGGCCGAGCTGTCAGTGGTCAGATAATCGACACTGTTAAAAATCTGCATCTCAACCCGGGCCATCAGCATCTGTTCATCCAGTTCAATATTGCTGACCCGCCCAATCTGTACACCAGACATCGTCACTTTTGAGCGGGACGTTAAACCGCCAATATTTTCAAACCGGGCATACACCGTGTATGTACCCTCGGCGTTGGACAAATTCAGCCCACTGACGTTCAGCGCCAGAACCACCAAAGCAATAATCCCTGCCAGTAGAAAGGCACCCACGCTGATCTCTGTGATCCGCATATCAAAGTTCTCCGAACATCAAAGCTGTAAGTACAAAATCCAACGCCAGCACCGCCAGTGATGAAAGCACCACTGTACGGGTCGTTGCCTGGCTGATTCCTTCAGAAGTTGGAATACAGTCATATCCCTGAAACACTGCGATCCAGGTTACGACAAAACCAAAGACCACAGCTTTGAGCAAGCCGTTAATAACATCATCCGAGAAATCTACAGACTGCTGCATATTGGCCCAGAATGAGCCTTCGTAGATACCCAGCCATTCCACGCCAACCAATGCCCCGCCGTAGACACCTACCACGGAAAAAATAGCCGCCAGTACCGGCAGGCAGTAAAAACCGGCCCAGAAACGAGGAGCAATAATCCGCCGTAGCGGATCAACACCAATCATTTCCAGACTGGAGAGCTGTTCCGTGGCTTTCATTAAACCAATTTCAGCCGTCAGCGCCGAACCTGCCCGGCCTGCAAACAGCAACGCCGTGACCACCGGAGCAAGCTCTCGAACCAGACTCAGAGCGACCATCTGGCCAACCGCCTGCTCTGAGCCGTAATCCACCAGAATGGTGTACCCCTGCAAACCCAGAACCATACCGATGAACAGACCTGACACCACGATAATGATCAGCGACAGTACACCCACAAAATAAATCTGCTGCAGCAACAACGGCAACATGGTGCGAGGCTGAGGTTTCGCAACCAGAACATGGCCAAGAATAATGCCTGAGCGACCAAACGCCGCCAGCTTACCGAGCGCACCACGCCCTAACTGAGCCAACTGATTCATGAACGCGCCTCCTGCATTAACTCATCCACATATTCCGCAGCCGGGAAGTGGAATGGAACAGGCCCATCCGGTAAGCCTTGCATAAACTGTTTAACCTTGGCTGAATCGACGTCTCTCAGCTCCTGAGGCGTGCCCTGTGCGACCACCTCGCCATCAGCAATCAGGTAGATGTAATCAGCGATACCCAGTGTTTCCTGAATATCATGAGACACAATAATGCTGGTATGCCCCAGCGCCTCATTCAGGCGACGAATCAGATTGACCAGCACCCCCATGGCAATCGGGTCCTGACCGGTAAAGGGCTCGTCATACATCACCAGGTCCGGGTCCAGCGCAATTGCCCGGGCCAGCGCCACACGGCGTGCCATACCACCGGACAGCTCACTGGGCATCAGGTCCTTGGCACCACGCAAGCCCACTGCATTAAGCTTCATCAATACAATATCGCGGATCATCTGCTCAGGCAGATCCGTGTGCACGCGCAGAGGAAAGGCAACGTTTTCATAGACAGACATATCCGTAAACAGAGCCCCACTCTGAAAGAGCATGCCCATCCGTTCACGAATCTCGAACAGCTCACGACGTCCCAGACGCGGAATATTCTGTCCATCCATCACGATACTGCCTTTAGCTGGCTTTAACTGACCACCAATCAGCTTCAGTAGCGTGGTTTTACCGGTACCTGAGGGCCCCATAATGGCCGTAATCTTGCCGCGGGGAATCTGAAGATTCACATCACGAAAGATTGGACGTCCGGAACGGGAAAATGACAGGCCCTGGATATCGATAATGACATCTTCAAACGGTTTCATAGAGTTCCATACACTTGAAATCACTGGTCAGAGCCGTTCCTCAGCGTCGAGAACGGCAATCCAACAAGGGCTGAGACTATATCATCACACAGTAAAAACAGAAATATAGCTGCGTCGGGAAACAAAATGGCGACGAAGAATCATTTAAAGCCCCTGCACATTTTGTTTTAATAGCCGCCTCGTAAACAGCTTGAGATGGACCCTATGCTTTACCCTGTTCTGGCCGTACTTGGAGGCTTGATCTTACTGGTCTGGAGCGCAGATCGTTTTGTCGCTGGCGCGGCGGCCACCGCCAAAAACTTCGGCATGTCTCCTTTACTGATCGGCCTCACCATTGTGTCGTTTGGTACCTCCGCACCCGAAATCCTGGTGTCGATAATGGCTTCTCTCAACGACTCCGGAGAACTGGCCGTTGGTAACGCTCTGGGCTCTAATATTGCAAACATTGCTCTGGTACTCGGCATCACCGCGCTGGTCGCGCCGCTCCCGGTAAAGTCAGGCATTCTGAAAAAAGAGATCCCCCTGCTGCTGGCCATCACCGCGCTCGCCTGCATGTTGCTTTTTAATTTATATCTGGGACTTTACGATGCCCTGATTTTGCTGACGGCACTGGTAGTCAGCTTGTTTCTGTTTGCCCGTTTTCAGAAAAACGTAGCAGGGGACACCATAGCGTCAGACGAAGAGGACCTGCCAGACCTGACCACAGGCCCGGCACTGTTCTGGTTAGTTGTGGGCTTGTTAATTCTGGCGGCAAGTTCACGCCTGCTGGTCTGGGGCGCCAGCGAGATTGCCTTTGCTCTGGGGGTCAGCGAACTGGTTGTTGGTCTTACCATTGTCGCCATAGGCACCAGCCTGCCCGAATTAGCGGCATCCGTTGCCAGCGCCCTGAAAAAGCATCACGACATCGCTATCGGTAACGTGGTTGGCTCAAATATTTTCAACCTGGTCGCAGTCATGGCTGTGCCGGGCCTGCTATCGCCCACTGCACTGGAGCCGGAAGTTTTTTATCGTGATGCCATGACAATGCTCGGCCTGACCCTGTTGCTGCTCGCCTTTGCCCTGTGGCAGAAACCACCCTCTATCAGCCGGCTTGAAGGTGGATTACTGAGCGCTGCCTATGCAGCTTATCTGGCGCTGCTATACACTATGACCGTAGCCTGACTATAGATACTGATCCTATGACAGAACCTGACTTTCTCGCTTCAGCCCGGCGCACCATTCAACTGGAAACTGAAGCCGTGCGTGATATCGAACGCCATCTGGATGAACACTTCCTGCGCGCCTGTACTCTGATGCTGAATTGCACAGGGCGTGTGATTGTGACCGGCATGGGCAAATCGGGCCATATCGGCAACAAAATTGCGGCAACACTGGCCAGTACCGGCACCCCTTCGTTTTTTGTACACCCGGGTGAAGCCAGCCATGGTGACCTGGGCATGATCACCGCGCAGGATGTTGTGCTTGCTTTATCAAACTCAGGCGAAACCGCAGAAGTTGTCACCATTCTGCCACTGATCAAACGCATGAACGCCCCACTGATCAGCATCACTGCCAACAGCCATTCGACCCTGGCCCAGGCATCGGCAGCACACCTTTACATTGGCGTAGAGCAGGAAGCCTGCCCACTCAACCTGGCCCCGACCTCAAGCACCACCGCTCAGCTGGTTATGGGCGATGCGCTGGCGATTGCACTGCTCGAAGCCCGTGGTTTCAGTGCTGAGGATTTTGCCTTTTCCCATCCGGGTGGCAGCCTCGGTCGCCGTCTGTTACTGAAAGCAGAAACCATCATGCACAGTGGTGATGATGTTCCGGTAGTCGCTTCAGGTACCGCCTTGCGCGAAGCATTACTGGAAGTTACCCGTAAACGGCTGGGTATGACCGCAGTGGTGGCAGAGCAGGGTCAGTTACTGGGCATCTTCACGGACGGCGATTTGCGCCGGGCGCTCGATCAGAATATGGATCTGCAAAACACCCCGATTGATGAAGTAATGACCACCCACTGCACCACCATCAAGCCGGACATTCTGGCAGCCGAATGCCTGCAGATCATGGATAGCCGAAAAATTAATGCCCTGATTGTCACCGATGAACAAAACCGTCCAATCGGTGCACTAAACATGCATGATCTGCTCAAAGCGGGGGTGATTTAATGAACATTTCGGCCTCACCGGAACTGACCGCCAAACTGCAAAACATTCGTCTGGTGGTGTTTGATGTGGACGGTATCCTGACCAACGGCCAACTGCTGATGTTGCCGGATGGTCAGGAAGTAAAACAGTTCAATATTCTTGACGGCCTTGGCATTAAACTGCTGATGCAGGCCGGCATTGAAACCGCCATTATTACCGGGCGACGCTCACCTCAGGTCGAACAGCGGGCCCAATCTCTGGGCATCAATCACCTGCGCCAAAGCCGCGAAGATAAACTGACCGCACTGTCAGAGCTGTGGCAGGAAACAGGGCATACCGCTGAAGCCACCGCGTATATGGGGGACGACTGGCCTGATCTGAGCGCGATCAGAGCCTGCATTGTAGGTGCCACTGTGCCTAACGGACACCCACTGGTACAGCAACACGCTGACTGGTGCAGTTCCCGCTTCGGCGGTAACGGCGCCGCTCGTGAATTCTGTGATCTGATTCTGTCAGCCCAAGGCAAACTAAACGCCCTTGCCGGGGCCTATCTTTAAGTTATGCTGAAGCCACGCACTGCCATCGCTGTGACAGCCATTCTGGTGACCGGACTGGTGCTTTACTGGAGCCTGGGCGGTCATAATCCCCTGCTGCGCTCAGCCGATAAACTCGGTCTGAATCGACAGATGGACTACTTTGTCAACACCGTTCAACTGACCCAGTGGCAAGAGGATGGTGAACTGATCCGCACATCAGAGAGCCTGCGTATCGAGCACTACCCGCAGCAGGCACTGGCTAAACTGGCCACACCGATCAGCCACTTTTATCGGCAGGATGGCTCCGTTATCCGGGTCACCGCCGAACAGGGATCAGTGCCCGATGACAATAGCCGGATTGAACTTGCAGGCAATGTCGTTGTTCTAGATAATCCGGACACACTGTTAGGTACCCGACTGGATACTGAGCAATTGACTATTTACCCCGAAAAAAAACAAGCAGATTCAAACGTCCGGGTTATCATCACCCACCCGGACAGCCGCTCAGAGGGTATCGGCATGCAGGCCGATCTTGAGCAAGGCATCCTTGAGCTGCAATCACAGGTAAAAGGGATCATTCACAATGCGCAGTAGCCTGAATGTAATCTTCGCTGTTTGCTGTTCACTGGTTTCAGGCTTGGTCTTCGCCTTGCCGGATGACCAGAATCAACCCATCCACATTGCAGCCGACAAAGCTCAGATCAATGATAAAACCGGTATCACCACCTACACCGGCAATGTCATTATTACTCAGGGTTCTATTCTGATCGAAGGCGATCAGGTCGAACTGTATCGTCAGGACGGCAGTGTTAACAAAGTCATAGCCAAAGGCAAACCCGCCCACTTCAGGCAGAAAAACACCCCCACCGATCCCTATACTGACGCCTGGGGGCTGCACATGGTATATCTGGTCAGCACACGTAAACTGACCATTACCGAACAAGCCAAAGTTATTCAGGGTTCCGACACCTTCACCGGCCAGAAGATTGATTACGATATCGAGCGCTCTCTGGTGAATGCGTTTGGCGGTTCTGACAAAGCTTCAGGCAATGGCCGGGTACAGATGATTATCCAGCCCAAACAGAGCCCTGAAGCACCATGACTACTCTGGTCGCCAAACATCTGGCCAAACGCTACAAAGGGCGCGAAGTCGTCCATGATGTCTCCCTGCAAATTAACAGTGGAGAGATTGTTGGCTTACTGGGCCCAAACGGTGCCGGTAAAACCACCTGTTTCTATATGATTGTCGGACTGGTTCAGGCGGACCGGGGTCAGGTAATCATTGATCATCAGGAGATTACCCAGCTACCGATGCATGGCCGGGCCAGAAAAGGCATCGGTTACCTGCCTCAGGAAGCCTCCATTTTTCGCAAACTCAGTGTTCGCGACAATCTGCTGGCCATTCTGGAAGGCAGACAGGACTTATCCAAAGAGCAAGCCCTGCAAAAAATGGAAGAGCTGCTGGAAGAGTTTCATATTACCCATATTCGCGATACTCTGGGTATGAGCCTTTCAGGAGGGGAGAGGCGTCGAGTCGAAATCGCACGCGCACTGGCAACCGAACCCCAATTTGTGTTGCTGGATGAGCCTTTTGCCGGCGTTGACCCAATTTCGGTCAACGACATCAAGCAGACCATTCGCCACCTACAAGCCAGAGGGATTGGCATTCTGATCACGGACCATAATGTCCGGGAAACCTTGGATATTTGTGAAAGTGCCTATATTGTGAGTGAAGGCACCATTTTAGCGCAGGGCGCTCCGGAAACGATCATGGCCAATGCCGCCGTCCGGAATGCCTACCTCGGTGATCAGTTCAGGCTATAAAATCCATTACGGCAACCGCATCTCTGTTGCAGTTCCAGGTTCAGGAGTTCCGTTAAGCGGTCTATGAAACAAGCGCTTCATTTAAAACTAGGGCAACAGCTCACCATGACGCCCCAGTTGCAACAGGCAATACGTCTGCTGCAACTCTCTACGCTGGATCTGCAGCAGGAGATTCAGGAGGCTCTGGAGAGCAATCCAATGCTTGACGTGTCTGAAGAGGAACACGCTCAGGCTGACAGTGCTCAGGAACTGGACAACCTGCACAACAGCAAAAACGCTGAGAGTGAAGAGCCTCAATATGAGCATGACGAGGCCGATGCCGTTGCTGAAGATAAATGGAATGAGGAGATTCCGGCTGAACTGAGTACTGACAGCAGTTGGGAAGATACCTTCCAGTCCGCCATACCCACTGTAGGCCGGGACGACAGCGAAGGCTTCGAAGCCAACGACTCCGCTGAAGAAACCCTGCAGGACCACCTGCACTGGCAACTTAACCTGACCCCGATGTCAGATCTTGACCGTCTGATTGCCACCAACATTATTGATGGCATTGAACCCGATGGTTATCTGACCATAACGCTGGAAGAGATTTTTGAACATCTCAGTCTCCAGCAGACTGACGATGATGAACCGGTTGAAATGGATGAGCTTGAAGCGGTCCTGCACCGGGTTCAGCAATTCGATCCACCGGGCGTTGCAGCCCGGGATCTGAGTGAATGCCTGGCCATCCAGTTACGTCAGATGCCAGCCGACACCCCCTGGCGCAACGAAGCCATCAAGGTTGTTCAGCTGTATATCAAACTGCTTGGTAGTCATGATTACCGCCAGTTGATGCGCAAAACCCGCCTTAAAGAACCTCAGTTGCAGCAGGTGGTTCAGCTGATTCAGCAGCTCAACCCTAAACCGGGTGCCAGCATCAGCAATACCACCGCAGAATATGTTATCCCCGACGTGCTGGTCTCAAAGCACCGCGGGGTCTGGACTGTGAACCTAAATCCTGAGGTTTCACCACGGCTGCGCATCAATTCTGATTATGCCAGTCTGGTTAAGCGGGCAGACAACAGTTCAGATAACGCCTATCTTAAAAATCATCTTCAGGAAGCACGCTGGTTTATCAAAAGCCTGCAAAGCCGAAACGAAACACTGCTGAAGGTGTCCAACGAAATCGTAAAAAGACAGGCGGGATTTCTGGATCATGGGGAAGAAGGCATGAAACCGATGGTACTGCATGACATTGCCGAAGCCGTTGAAATGCATGAATCCACCATCTCCCGGGTGACCACCCAGAAATTCATGCACACCCCACGGGGCATTTTTGAACTGAAATACTTTTTCTCCAGCCATGTCAGTACGGCCACCGGCGGGGCAGCCTCCTCTACCGCAATCCGTGCCCTGATCAAAAAACTGGTGGCTGCAGAGAATACATCCAAACCCCTGAGTGACAATAAAATCGCTCAATTTCTGGATGAACAAGGTTTTAAAGTGGCCAGACGCACTATCGCCAAATACCGGGAAGCGTTGGGAATCCCTCCTTCTAATGAGCGAAAGCGTCTGGTTTAATGGAAAGACGTAATTGGGATATGATCCCGCCACTGCCAAGGAGATACCCTATGCAGATCAATATTACAGGCCATCACGTTGAAGTTACTGAAGCGCTTAACGCCTACGTTCTCTCCAAGTTCGAAAAAATTGAACGTCACTTCGACAATATCACCAATGTACAGGTGACCCTCAGTGTAGAAAAACAGCGTCAAAAAGCTGAGGCAGACATGCATGTTGCTGGCGGACAGCTGTTCGCGACCCATGAATCTGGAGATATGTACGCGGCGATTGATGGTCTCTCTGACAAGCTCGACCGTCAGATCCTGTCTCTTATACACATCTCCGAGCCCACGAGACCTCTCTACATCTC
>ERZ1031170.66-NODE-66-length-13398-cov-6.269055_pt1 | contig 13398 bp, 13 predicted proteins | sample MGYA00518222_ERZ1031170 | MGnify/ENA primary metagenome ERZ1031170 (study PRJEB33718, sample SAMN03159772) | human skin metagenome | collected 2014-05-20 | study: EMG produced TPA metagenomics assembly of the PRJNA266117 data set (Human skin bacterial metagenome and... | reverse complement strand
AGATGTGTATAAGAGACAGGACTTCGAAGTCTTACTCTGTCTATCCAGGTACTGTAGACGCCATGGTTCAGTGGTGGTACGGCCATAACGCGGTAGGTTTCTTCCTGACTGCCGGCTTCCTGGGCATGATGTACTACTTCGTACCAAAACAGGCTGAGCGTCCAATTTACTCTTACCGTCTGTCCATCGTGCACTTCTGGGCACTGATTGCGACTTACATCTGGGCCGGTGGCCACCACCTGCACTACACCGCGCTGCCTGACTGGACTCAGTCTGTAGCGATGGTCATGTCCCTGATCCTGCTGGCACCATCCTGGGGCGGTATGATCAACGGTATGATGACCCTGTCCGGTGCATGGCACAAACTGCGTACTGACCCTGTTCTGCGCTTCCTGGTGGTATCTCTGTCTTTCTACGGTATGTCTACCTTCGAAGGCCCGATGATGTCGATCAAGACAGTAAACGCACTGTCTCACTTCACTGACTGGACCATCGGTCACGTACACGCTGGCGCATTGGGCTGGGTAGCGATGATCTCCATCGGTGCGGTTTATCACATGATTCCGCGTCTGTTCGGCAAGGCTCAGATGTACTCTGTTGGTCTGATCAACACGCACTTCTGGCTGGCAACTGTCGGTACTGTTCTCTACATCTGCGCGATGTGGGTAAACGGTATTCTGCAGGGTCTGATGTGGCGTGCAGTAAACGAAGACGGCACCCTGACCTACAGCTTTGTTGAAGCGCTGGAAGCTTCTCACCCAGGTTACTTTGTACGCTGGCTGGGCGGCATGTTCTTCCTGACAGGTATGCTGCTGATGGCGTATAACACCTGGCAGACCGTACGCAAAGGCAGCACTGCACCTGCTGCTGAAGCTGCGCCACAGACAGCTTAAGGTCGAGAGGAGTTAAGCAACATGATCAAACATGACACGATAGAAAAGAATATCGGCCTCATGATCCTGCTGATCATCATCGTGATCAGTGGCGGTGGTCTGGCAGAGATCGTACCTCTGTTCTTCCAGACCTCCACAACCAAGCCAATTGAAGGTCTGCGTACCTATACTCCGCTTGAGTTTGAAGGTCGTGATATCTACATCCGTGAAGGCTGTAACAACTGTCACTCTCAGATGATTCGTCCGTTCCGTGCCGAAACCGAGCGTTACGGCCACTTCTCTACTGCGAACGAATTCGTTTGGGAACATCCATTCCTGTGGGGTTCAAAACGTACCGGTCCTGATCTGGCACGTGTAGGCGGTCGTTACTCTGATGACTGGCACCGTGCTCACCTGTACAACCCACGTGACGTTGTTCCGGAATCCAAGATGCCGTCTTACCCATGGTTGTTTGAGAACAAACTGACCGGTAAAGACACCGCGAAGAAACTGGAAGTACAGCGCGCCATGGGCGTACCGTTTACTGATGAGCAGATTGCCGGTGCTCAGGATGCAGTTCAGGGCAAGTATGAAATTGATGCTCTGGTCGCTTACCTGCAGGCACTGGGTAAAACTCATTCTGTGTACAACAACAAGCGGTAATTAACGCGTGAATTACGAAGTTTACGGTCCTTACATGCCAGTCATCATGATGGTGGTCTTTTTCGCTCTGTTTGCCTGGGTGCTACACCCAAAAAACAAAGCGAAGTATGACGACGCAGCGAATATGCCGCTGGATGAACCTGAAGATGAACTGGACAGAAAGGCCAGTAACGGGAGAATTGAAAAATGAGTGCTTTCTGGAGCGCGTGGGTATCCGTCATTACCCTGGCAGTTATCCTGGGTTGTACCTGGTTACTGTTTGCGACTCGTAAGAGTCAGAAATTTAACGACACTACTGAAGAAAAAGTTGGCCATGCCTTTGATGGCATCGAGGAATATGACAATCCACTGCCACAGTGGTGGTTTAAAATGTTCCTGGGTACCGTGATCTTTGGTCTGGTTTATCTTGTTCTCTATCCAGGTCTGGGTAGTTTCCAGGGTCTGCTGGGCTGGACTTCTCACAACCAGTGGGAAGAAGAGATGGCGCATGCTGAAGAGGTGTACAAGCCTGTCTTCGCTAAGTACGCAGCCATTTCTGTAGAAGATCTGCAGCTGCCTGAAAACGAAAAAGGCCTGAAAATGGGTCAGCGCATGTTCGGTAACAACTGTGCAGTATGTCATGGTTCTGCCGCTACCGGTGCCCATGGCTTCCCTAACCTGACCGACAATGACTGGTTGTACGGTGGCTCACCTGCTGCTATTAAAACCACAATCGTGAACGGTCGCAGTGGCGGTATGCCACCTTGGGGTGCGGTACTGGGTGAAGAAGGTGTGCGTGATGTGACCAGCTATGTGCTGAGCCTGAGCGGAAAGGAAGTAGACAAAGATGCTTCCGCTCGCGGTCAGGGGCAGTTCCAGGCATTGTGTACAGCCTGTCACGGCACCGATGCCAAGGGTGTTCAGATGCTGGGCGCACCTAACCTGACTGATGACATCTGGCTGTACGGCGGCACCTTTGAAAAAGTGGCCCACTCTATCCGTAACGGCCGCGCAGGTATGATGCCAGCGCACAAAGACCTGCTGAGCAATGAGAAGATCCACCTGATCACTGCTTACGTCTACAGCCTGTCCAACAAATAAGCGGACAGTGGCTGAAGAAAGGCGATATGATCTAGGTCATATCGCCTTTTTTATTTCCGGGCTAGTATAATATGCAATATCCCTAATAAACCCACGGGTTTATTGGTGGCCGTTTTTTCTTTTTGCCACAGATGAGCGCTTATGAACCAGATTCCGGTGCAAAACATCACGCCAAAACCACCCAAAAAAAACGCGTCTGAAAACTTTGACCTGTATGCCAAACGAGAGCATATCTATGTCAAAAGCTATACGGGTTTCTTCAAAAAATTTCGTCAGCTCTCAAGCTTCATCATGTTGCTGATGTTTTTTGGGTTTTCCTGGCTGAGTTGGGATGGCCGTCAGGCCGTGCTGTTTGACCTGCCCAATCGTCAGTTCCACGTTTTTGGTATGACCTTCTGGCCTCAGGACTTCATGTTATTGTCCTGGCTGCTGATCATTCTGGCCTTTGCCCTCTTCTTCTTCACGGTATTTGCAGGTCGTCTCTGGTGTGGGTATGCCTGCCCTCAGTTTGTCTGGACCTGGATCTATATCTGGATTGAAAAATTTGCAGAAGGTGATCGCAACCAGCGTATGCGCGTGGACAAACAACCCTGGAGCGCTGAAAAATTTTTGCGGAAAAGCCTGAAACATTTTCTGTGGATGGCATTCTCAATTGCAACCGCAATTGCCTTTGTTGGTTATTTCTCCCCGGTCCGTGAATTGATTCCGGATATTCTGACCTGGAATCTGGGCCCATGGGAAACCTGGTGGCTCGGTTTCTTTACCGTTGCGACTTACGGAAATGCCGGCTGGCTGCGGGAGCAAGTCTGTATCTACATGTGCCCTTATGCACGTTTTCAGTCCGTCATGTTTGATCAGGACACCCTGATCATCTCTTACGATGAAAAGCGTGGCGAAACCCGGGGTAAACGTAAAAAAGAAGCTGACTATAAAGCTCAGGGACTCGGTGACTGTATCGACTGTGGTAACTGTGTACACGTCTGTCCGGTCGGCATCGACATTCGGGACGGCCTGCAATATGAGTGTGTCGCCTGTGGTGCCTGTATTGATGCCTGTGATGACATCATGGACCGCATGGGCTATCCCCGCGGTCTGGTCCGCTACACCACTGAACATCAGTTAGACGGTAAAACCACCCATATTTTCCGGCCGCGCCTGATTGGCTACTTTGCTGTGCTCTGCGCCATGTTTATTGCCTTTGGCTACACCCTTTTTAACCGGGTACCACTGGAAGTAGACATTTTACGTGACCGGGGTCAGCTCTTTGTTGAAACCCCCGGTGGTAAAATTGAAAACGTGTACACGCTGAAGCTCGCCAACAAGGAGCAGGTTGATCACCGCTATAGCATCTCCATCTCCGGTCTGGACGGGCTGGAACTGATTGGACCTTCCGAGGTCTCAATCTCCGCGGGTGAATTACTGGATCTGCCATTGCGCCTTGATCTTGATCGCCGGTATCTTGAGACCGCCAACACCAAGATTCTGTTTACCGTCACCGCGGTGAACGATCCTGATATCAGCATCACAGAAGAAAGCCGCTTTATTGGTCCTGCACCTGCCCGATAAGAGCATTGCATGTCACCAAGTTAAATCGGTTAGAATAGCTGCCCGGTGTCGCCCGTACGGCACCCCGGCAGTTTTTTTATATATGGTAAAAATATGACTGATCAAACGCCTCAGGCACCCTGGTACAAACAACCCTGGCTCTGGTTTATTCTGGCGCCTCTTATTGCCGTTTTTATTTATGGCTTCACGTTTTTGTATCTATCCATCGTTACGATGGATGGCTTGGTTAAAGATGACTTTTATAAAGTTGCACGTAACCATGTCTTAGATCCAAGTCGTATTGAAGCGGCAAAAAAAATGGGTATTGATGCCAATCTGATGCTGGATAATCTGACTGGCGATCTGATGTTGAATTTCAAAACCAATCAGAACACACCACCAGACACACTTAGTCTGAATATCATTCATCCCACTCATCAAAAATATGACCAGTCCATCACCCTGAAACGTGTACCCGGCAGTATGGCCTATACCGGCAGCCTGAAAGCTGAGCTGAAAGGTAAGCGTTATCTGCTGCTTGAGCCTGCCAATGAGGAATGGCGACTGCGTGCAGAAATTCAGCCCCCCTACGATCAGAACACCATTGAGTTAAGCGCTGAAAACTGAGTGTATGACTGATTCATCACTGGCGGCATCCACTGTCATGGAAGCTGCAGCAGATTGCTTCCATTGCGGTTTGCCAATCCCCCCCGGTACTGATTACCGTGCACTGATTCAGGGGCAGCCGCGCTCTATGTGCTGCCCGGGATGTCAGGCTGTCGCTGAAACCATTGCTGCCAGTGGCCTTGAGAATTATTACAAACACCGGACCGGACCGGCCGGTGCCCCCGAGATCAAAACCCGTGACCTTAACCCTGACTTTGTCGATGAGCTGTCGCTGTACGATAACCCAGAGATGCAAAAAAGCTTTGTCAGCTCGGTCAACGACTTGCCGGAAGCCAGCCTAGTCATAGAGGGCATCACCTGTGCCGCCTGTGTCTGGCTGCTGGAACATCATCTGAACAAACTCGCCGGCGTGGCTGATGTCAGAGTGAACCTGACAAACCACCGTGCACGTATCAGCTGGCACCCGGAGCAACAACAGCTCAGCCATATATTTGCTGAAATCTACCGCATCGGTTACCAGGCCCACCCCTATCAGCCGGATCTGGAAGAGCAACGGCTGGCTCTGGAACAAAAAAAGGCACTCCGACGGCTGGGTGTGGCTGGTATCGGCATGATGCAAACCATGATGCTGGCTATCGCCCTCTATGGCGGTGCACTGCAGGGCATGGAAGCACAATATGAATCCTTTATGCGCTGGATCAGCCTGGTGTTTGCCACACCAGTGATCCTATACTCGGCCCAATCATTTTTTCAGGCGGCCCTGCGGGATTTTAAAACCCGGCACCTGACCATGGATGTACCGGTCTCCATTGCAATTGGAGGCGCCTATCTGGCCAGCGTCTGGGCCACCATTACCAACAGCGGTGAAGTGTATTTTGACTCCGTCACCATGTTCACCCTGTTTTTGCTGACCGGTCGCTTTCTTGAAATGAAAGCCCGTCATCGCTCAGGCCGTGCGGGTAATGCCCTGCTTAACCTGATCCCCAATAGTGCAATCCAGCTGATTGATGGCAAAGAACAACTGATTCCCGCCAGCGATTTGCAGGTCGGTATGGAAATTCTGGTCAGACCCGGACATACCATTCCGGCCGATGCCGAGATCATTGCCGGGCGCAGCTCGGTAGACGAGTCAGCCCTGACCGGTGAATATCTGCCCGTTGCCAAACAAACCGGCGAAACAGTGGTCGGCGGCACCATGAATGTTGAGAACCCCCTGACCCTGAGAATCACTCAGACCGGAAACGATACCCAGCTATCAGCCATCGTCCGACTGCTGGAGCGGGCTCAGGCCGACAAGCCGGCTGTGGCCAAAATTGCCGATAAGGTGGCTAGCTACTTTGTTGCCATCGTACTCCTGACCGCCACGGTAGTCGGTATCAGCTGGTGGCAAATTGAACCAGCCAATGCCTTCTGGATTACCCTGTCAGTGCTGGTTGTTACCTGCCCCTGTGCACTCTCGCTGGCGACACCCACCGCATTAACCGCTGCCACCGCCACCCTGCGCGAACACGGTTTACTGATCACCCGGGGTCATGTGCTGGAAGCACTGGCCAGTGCAGAAGAGGTTGTCTTTGATAAAACCGGCACCCTGACCGAAGGGCGGCTGACCTTGCAGCAGGTTGCCCCCCTCAACGGGGTCACCGAACAGGACTCTGTACTGCGAGCCGCAGCGCTGGAACGTCATAGTGAACACCCTATTGCACATGCTTTTCAGGATGCCAGCAAACAACTGAATGCGACTGATATTGAGGCCAGTCTTGGCCTTGGCCTGCAGGGCACAATTGAGGGAACCGTCTATCGCATTGGGAAACCCGACTATGCAATGGCCCTTTGCCCGGATGCTACTCTGACGCCCCCTACCGAAAGCGGACTGTGGTTGTTACTGTGCAGTGATGCCGGACCTCAAGCCTGGTTCCGTCTGAATGACCATTTGCGGCCAGAAGCAGCCCGGGCAATGGCTCAGCTGAAACAGCTGGGCCTGAACTGCCACCTGCTCACCGGTGACAGCTCCAGCGCAGTCGCTGAGACAACGGCCCAGCTCGGCATCGATCACTGTATGTCCGGAGCCAGCCCTGAGCAAAAATTACAGTACGTCAATCAGCTGCAGGCCGAGGGCAAACGCGTCATCATGGTGGGTGACGGTATCAATGACATACCGGTACTTGCCGGGTCCCAGACATCCATCGCCATGGGCAGCGCCACAGACCTGGCTAAAACCAGTGCAGACGCCGTACTGGTCAACCATGACCTGACCCGACTGGCCAGCGGCATTCAACTGGCCCGCAAGTCCAGAAAAGTCATCAACCAGAATCTGGCCTGGTCACTCTGTTATAACCTGACGGCCCTGCCACTGGCAGCGTTTGGTTTTATTGCGCCTTATATGGCGGCACTGGGTATGTCTCTAAGCTCATTGGTCGTGGTAGGTAACGCCCTGCGACTGAGCAGGCTGCCTAAAAACGGGGCTGCTGAAAACAGCAATATCAGGTAAACTATGCCGCATATTTTTCAGGGTTTTTAGCGACAGTTCCATGGACATTATCTATCTCTTGATACCTATCGCTGTGATTCTTGCCGGATGTGGTGTCTGGGCATTTTTCTGGAGCGTTAACAGTGGACAGTTTGACGACCTGGACTCCCCTGCACACCGTATTCTCTTTGACGAAGATGATGATCTGATTCCGCAGGACGCGAAACCGCCTCGGAAGTCAGATGACTGAATCACTGGCATTGCCAACCGCTTTTCTACTTGGGCTTCTCGGTGGTACACATTGCCTCGGCATGTGCGGTGGAATCGCCAGCACTGTCGCACTGCAGTCACCATCCGGCAAACACGGATTAGGTTTATTACTCAGTTATAACGGAGGCCGGGTACTGAGTTATAGCCTGGCGGGGGCATTGTTTGGCAGCCTGGGCTGGTTGCTGAGCAACCTTGAACTGCAGCTGATGTTACGCACACTGGCTGGGCTGATGCTGGTCGCCATGGGACTGTACATAGCCCAATGGTGGCTGGGTGTCACCCGCCTTGAAAGCGCGGGCGGTCTACTCTGGCAGCAACTCAGACCGCTGGCCGGGCGTTTACTGCCCGCCCGCCATGCAGGACAGGCTTTCCTGCTTGGCAGCCTGTGGGGCTGGTTGCCCTGCGGACTGGTCTACAGCACGTTAATCTGGAGTTCTGCCGCCGCCGACTGGCAATCCAGTGCCCTGTTAATGGCCTGCTTTGGCCTTGGCACCCTGCCCGTCATGCTGTTAACCGGCCTTTTTGCAAAACAGGTCAAAGCCTTGCTGCAACAACAACTGACCCGGCAACTGGCGGGGTCTATCATTATTGCCATGGGGCTTTTCAGCCTGCCATGGCAGGGTGTAATTGATTATCTACAGTCGGTTTAAAACCAACTGTTGCGCAACTAGAGAGGGTACTATCAGTGGACAATAACCTGATTAAATGGGACTTGGATCTGATTAAACGTTACGACCTGTCAGGGCCACGCTACACCTCCTACCCGACCGCCGTTCAGTTTGACCCTGCCCTTGCAGCCTCCGACCTGGTGAACTGTGCGCAGCAGACGTCTGATCTCAGTGCGCCTCTGTCTCTCTATGTGCATATCCCTTTTTGTGAACATGTCTGCTACTACTGTGCCTGTAACAAGGTCATCACCCGTAACCGCAACAAGGCTCAGCCCTATCTGGATACGGTATACCGTGAAATGGCCCGGCTATCCGAGTGGTACAGTAATAATCGTCCGGTAACTCAGCTGCACTGGGGTGGCGGCACACCCACCTTTATCAGCCATGATCAGATGCGTGAACTGATGGGACAGATGCGCCAACATTTTAATCTGCTGGACGATGACAGCGGTGATTATTCAATCGAAATCGATCCCCGTGAAGCCTCTGAAGAAACCATCAAGGTTCTCCGCGAAATCGGCTTTAACCGCATCAGTCTGGGGCTGCAGGATATCGATCCGAAAGTGCAGCAGGCCGTTAACCGGGTACAGAGCATCGAGCAAACCCGCCTGATTCTGGATGCAGCAAGAGCTGAGGGCTTCCGCTCTCTGAACCTAGACCTGATTTATGGCCTGCCATTCCAGAGTCTGGAAGGTTTTCAGCGCACGCTGGAAACCGTCATTGATATGAATCCGGATCGCCTTTCTGTGTTTAATTATGCACACCTGCCAGACCGCTTCCGCTCCCAAAAGCACATCGAAGAGGTCACACTGCCAAGCCCGGATACCAAACTGGCAATTCTGGAAAGCACCATCAATACGCTGCTTGATGCAGGGTATGTCTATATTGGTATGGATCACTTTGCCAAACCCGACGATGAACTGGCAGTGGCGCAGCGTGAAGGCCATCTGCACCGGAATTTCCAGGGATACACCACCCACGCGGACTGCGACCTTGTGGCCATGGGCGTATCCGCCATCAGTCAGATCGGTTCGGTGTATTACCAGAATGAACATGAAATCGCTGCGTATACCAAAGCGGTGGAAACACAGGAACATGCCATCAAACGAGGCGTACAGCTCAGCGCGGACGACCACCTGCGGCGCCGGGTGATCACCCAGCTTATCTGCCACTTTGAACTGGAGAAAGTACAGATCGAGTCAGAATTTGACATCAGGTTTGATGATTACTTCGCTGATGCACTGCATGAACTGAACCAGTTCACGAAAGATGGCTTGGTTGAGCTCTCGCCTGAACGAATCAGTGTTACCCCGGCTGGCCGGTTACTGATTCGGCGCATCTGCATGAGCTTCGACGCCTATATACCAAAGTCTGAAAACGTACAACGATTCTCACGGATCATATGATCTGCGCTTTTCAGGGACGACATATTGGGTGATAATTTAAAACTTTCACCACTGACGGGATGGCAACATGGCTGAAAATCACGTGACCGATGGCAAATTACGCAGCCTGCATCAGGTGACCTGCAAAACTTGCAGCCTGAGCAGCCTGTGCCTGCCTGTTTCACTCAATATGACTGAGATGGAACGGCTCGATGATATCATCGAAAAAAGTAAGCCACTGAAAAAAGGTGACCACCTTTTCACTCAGGGTACGCCCTTCACGTCAATCTATGCCATCCGTGCCGGATCGGTTAAGACCTATACCCTGACCAATGAGGGTGAAGAACAGATCAACGGCTTTTTCTTTCCCGGTGAACTGGTGGGCATGAGCGGCTTTGACTGCAGCGAATACCCTGTATCTGCCAAAGTGCTGGAAACCACCACCGTCTGTGAAATTCCTTTTGACCGCCTGGATGATCTTTCGGGCCAGTTGCCGGAACTGCGCCGTCAGGTTATGCGCAGCATGAGCAAAGAGATTCGGGAGGAGCAGCAGATGATGCTGCTGTTGTCGAAAAAGAATGCCGATGAACGGATCGCCACCTTCCTGATCAAGCTCTCCCAGCGCTTCAAGCAACGCGGATATTCTGAAACCAGTTTCCGTCTCTCAATGTCACGCAACGAGATCGGCAACTATCTGGGCCTGGCGGTAGAAACCGTCAGCCGCATCTTCACCCGATTCCAGAAAAATGAGCTGTTGCACGTTGAAGGCAAAGAGGTTCATCTCACACACCTGAAAGAGTTGTACCAACTCTCCGGCGAGTGTCCCAATAACGCTGAACATATGCCGCAGCGCCAGTCTGACTGTTCCTGATTTTTGTTGCAGGCCCGCATCACCTGCCAGCCAGCCGTGATGACGGTGGCCTGCCTATTGATTCCATAACAAGGAGAACCCGATGTCCTACGATGAGTGTTATGTAAAGTCTGTAATCCGTACCATTCCTGACTGGCCGGAACCGGGCGTACAATTTCGTGACATCACCCCCATTTTCAAGGACCCCAAAGCCCTGCGCATGGTGTCTGATGCCTTTATTCAGCGTTATATCGACAGTGATATCACACACATTGCCAGCATCGATGCCCGCGGCTTTCTGATCAGCTCCATCATGGCTTACCACCTTAAACTGCCACTGGTACTGGTACGCAAGAAAGGCAAACTGCCGGGTGAAACCATCGATCAGGAATATGCACTTGAGTACGGGTCGGCCTCAGTTGAGATGCAACTTGATGCAGTCGGCCCCGGTGACAGGGTTCTGGTGTTTGACGATCTGATTGCCACTGGCGGAACCATTCTGGCTGCCTGTACACTGGTTAAAAAGTTAGGTGCAACTGTCTCTGAAGCCGCCGCCCTGATCGACTTGCCTGACCTGCAGGGGTCCACCCTGATTCAGGACAGCGGTGTACCTGTTCACACCCTGATGGCTTTTGAAGGCCTGTAAGCCCGATGCGTCTGGCAGCACCTCTGCGAACAACCGTGCTGCCAGCCTGCCGGTCAGATGGGTCGAAACTGATGCGTCACTGTTATCCTGCTCTGCTGTTAAGCCTGCTGCTCACCTGCCTCAGTGCTCAGGCAGATATTCCATTAGCGCGTGACCTGAGTAAACAAACAGCCGCACTCTCTGAAGCGCATCATGCTGATAAGGTCTTGCTGGTTCTGATATCTCAGCCAGAGTGTGCCTACTGCATTCAGCTGAGCTACGACCTGCTGCAGCCCATGCAGCTCAACAACAGCTATACCCAGCGTATTCGCTTTCAGCGGGTTGAAATGAATACCCATCAACAGATGATCGACTTTGACGGTCAGTCGATCACCGCAAATGATTTCGCCCGGCGCTTCGAAATTACGGTTACACCGACCCTGTTGTTTCTTGATTATCAGGGTGTCCCCCTGACCACCGCCCTTGAAGGCTATACCACGCCGGAACTGTTTGGTTTTTACCTTGATGAAGCTATCGAAACAAGCTGGCAGAAGCTGCAGAATCAAAATGACTGATTCGGGCTCGCCCCTCACCCAAAAAACTTGTTAAGATGCCGCCCCTCACCCGCCCTTGGAACGCTTATGTGGTTTAAAAATATCATCTTTTATCGCCTGCAGGACGGCTTCACACTGTCGCCCTCTGACCTGCAGGACAAACTTGCTGAACATGCTTTTACGCCCTGCCGGGCACAGGAACTGGCCCGTTACGGCTGGTCTGCCCCCTGCCCTGAACTGGAAACCGAACTGGTGCATAACGTACAGGGCTTTATCATGCTGGCAGCACGTAAAGAGGAAAAAATTCTGCCTTCAAGCGTGATCAAGGCTGCTCTGCAGGAAAAAGTCGCGCAGATCGAACTCGAGCGAAAGGTCTTCAAAAAAGAGAAAGACCAGTTGAAGGATGAAATCATTCTTGACCTGTTACCCCGTGCTTTCAGTCGCCATCAGCAAACCTATGCGCTGATTTCGCCGCAGCAGGGATGGATCGCGGTAGACAGCAGCAGTGCAGCTAAAGCTGAAGCGCTGTTGAGTCATCTGCGCGGCAGTATAGGCTCGTTGCCGGTGACCCGGTTGGATGTCAACAACGCCCCAGCCGCGATTCTCTCCAGCTGGCTCTGCGAACCCGGCAGTCGCCCTGCCGCGTTCACCGTCCTGGATGAAGCAGAACTGCGTGACAGCGTGACTGAAGGTGGTGTGATTCGCATTAAAGGTCAGGCGCTTGAAGATGACGAATTTATAGCGCACCTTGAGTCAGGTAAACGCGTGGTAAAACTGGCCCTGGAATGGGATGAGCAATTGCGATTCATGCTGCAGGAAGACCTTTGCCTGAAGCGACTTAAACTGTCTGACCAGCTACAGGAGCAACTCAAAACTGAAGCCGACGAAGACCCTGTTGCACAGTTTGATGCAGATATGGTGCAGATGGGACTGGAACTCAACCGTTTACTGCCCGCGCTGTTAGAGGCCTTTGGCGGTGAACTGCAGCGGCAGTAGAAATAAACCAAAAACGCGGCCTGAGCCGCGTTTTTTTTCAACACCTGAGAAATCAGGCTTTAAGGCTTGTCAGCAGGTCACTGTTGAACTCTTCGGCGTTATCGCGCAGGCCCAGTTCACGGCACTGATTACGAAACCGGGACTCCCGCTGGCGGGTTTCGGAATACCCGAAATCATTCCCCTCAAGCATTTGCAACTGCAAGACACCCTGATAATAAAACGCAATCACTGTAGCCGCCGCCTGATCACCTTGTTCAAGCTGTTTTTCCCACTGGTGCAGCTTGTTCTGGATTTTCAAAACCTGGCGCTTCAATTTCCATGCATAACGCAGCTCATCCAGTGCAATATGATTAGAAACAAGTGCAAACAGGCCGGCAGTCAGCGCCAGACCCATCAGAACACCGGTCAGATTGACCCAGGTGTTTGACCCTTCGGGGTTCCCGAAGTAATTACGCAACAGCGTACTCAGCACCATCGCGAGCACAAAGAAGATAGCACACAGGCAGAGCGCCAGCTTCCGTTGCTTTTGTTTGTACAGCGTCTTATCGATGTTTTGGAGTGTCATAAAGAACCTGATCGTCGTAATTATTGTGGTTATTGCGCAACCTGTCGCACGACAGCGGTGTAGGGTGTACACTCTGCGCCTCTTAGACAAACAGCTAAATGACAATATCATATGTATTCGGTAAAAGAGATTTTTTTTAGCCTGCAGGGTGAAGGCGCTCAATCGGGAAGAGCAGCTGTATTCTGTCTGTCTCTTATACACATCTCCGAGCCCACGAGACCTCTCTACATC
>ERZ1031170.65-NODE-65-length-13577-cov-6.003846_pt1 | contig 13577 bp, 11 predicted proteins | sample MGYA00518222_ERZ1031170 | MGnify/ENA primary metagenome ERZ1031170 (study PRJEB33718, sample SAMN03159772) | human skin metagenome | collected 2014-05-20 | study: EMG produced TPA metagenomics assembly of the PRJNA266117 data set (Human skin bacterial metagenome and... | reverse complement strand
CACTAGATCGCTCGTCGGCAGCGTCAGATGTGTATAAGAGACAGCATCCCAGGTAGGTCAACCGGGACCGGAGATTGGCAAGGCCATTCCGGCGCTGAAAGATGCCAGCGACATTGATGAGCTGAAGCAGATGGACGCGATTATCTCCTGTCAGGGTGGCGACTACACGAAACAGGTTTACGGTCCGCTGCGTGAAGCAGGATGGCAGGGCTACTGGATTGATGCGGCGTCCAGTCTGCGTATGGATGACAGCGCTATTATTGTGCTGGATCCGGTGAATATGAACGTCATTAAAGACGGTCTGACCAAAGGTGTTAAAACCTTTGTTGGCGGTAACTGTACTGTATCCCTGATGCTGATGGGGCTGGGTGGCCTGTTTAAGGCCGACCTGATCGAGTGGATGACCTCCATGACCTATCAGGCTGCATCGGGTGGTGGTGCGCGCCATATGCGTGAGCTTATTTCGCAAATGGGCATTATCCATAATGCGGTGGCCGGTGAACTGGCTGATCCATCCAGTGCGATTCTTGATATTGACCGCAAGGTGGCTGAAACCATCCTCAGCGATGGTATGCCAACAGACAACTTTGGTGTGCCTCTGGCGGGTTCTCTGATCCCATGGGTTGATACCAAGCTGGACAATGGCCAGAGCCGGGAAGAGTGGAAAGGCTTTGCTGAAACCAACAAGATTCTGGGCCTGAGCAATAACCCTATCCCGATTGATGGCACCTGTGTGCGTATCGGTGCGATGCGTTGCCACTCTCAGGCGTTTACCATCAAGCTGAAAAAAGATGTACCAATGGATGAAATTGAGTCCATGCTGGCTGAAGCCAATGACTGGGTTAAGGTGATTCCAAACGAGCGTGATGTTTCAGCGCGCGAGCTGACACCTGCCAAGGTGACCGGCACCCTGTCCGTACCGGTGGGTCGTTTGCGCAAGATGAATCTGGGTGACGAATACCTGAATGCCTTCAGTGTTGGTGACCAGTTGCTCTGGGGTGCGGCAGAACCGCTGCGTCGTATGCTGCGGATTCTCATTGCCGGCTAACGAATACCCGATTCAAAGGGCAGCTAAGCTGCCTTTTTTTGTGCCCTGAAAAACGCAAGGGGTGTCTGATTTACAGATAGGCATCAATAAATCAAACTGTTAAGTCATTCAAAGCCCGGCCGATAGGTTATTATTGGTATGGATGAATAGATTAAAGCAGGTTTGCGCTGGCTGTTTGACGGGCAATATCCGGGGTGTTCAGGTTATACCATGTCTTGACCCCCGACCTGTTTATAAACAATACTTCATGCAAGTTATCTAATCGCAACCCTCTGATTTATCCAGAATTTTTGAGGGTGGGGGAACAGGGATAAAACAATGTGGCAAAAACACGCTGTTGGCCTTGCCGTAGCAGGGATTTTGAGCGCCACCAATGCCTATGCACTTGGCTTGGGTGAGATAAAAGTTAACTCGGCACTGAATGAACCACTGAGTGCAGAAGTTCAGTTATTGCAGGTTAAGCAGCTGAACGCCCTGCAAATCCACCCCAGAATGGCTGATGTTAATGATTACGCTCTGGCCGGACTGGATCGACCCTATTTCCTGTCGGGTATTCGTTTTCAGGTCAAGGTTCAGCCAGATGGCACAGGTAAAATATTTATTACCTCTGACCAGCCGATGCGTGAGCCGTTTCTTAATTTCCTGATGGAAGTGAATTGGCCAAACGGACGTCTGGTACGTGAATACACCTTGCTGCTGGATCCTCCGGTTTTTGAGCCCGCTCCGGTCAAACAACAGGTTTCGCCCGCCGCTTCATCAACAACAGCGGTGCCTGAAAAAAAGCCAATCAGGGCTGAAACCGTTACTCCCCCAGCAACACAGTCGTCACGGATAACGACTTCAGCCCCAACCCCTAACACACAAACCACGGCTGCTGCGCCATCAGAAGTCAGAGTGGGTCGTAAAGACACGCTTTGGGCACTGGCCATACAGAATAAGCCTCAGGGTATATCTGCACAGCAACTGATGATGGCCTGGTTAAAGAAAAACCCGGATGCCTTTATTGATGGCAATATTAACCGGGTCAAGGCTAATGCCATCCTGAAAATGCCAACGGCTGATGAACTGGCAGCGATCACACCGGAAATGGCGGCCAATGAAGTGACCCGCCAAACCCAGTTGTGGCAGACCAAACGCGCAGCCCCTGCACCGCAGGCGGTTGCACCGGCGGAACCTGAAGAACCCGCCACGCCGCAGCCAACGGAGCCAGTGGCACGTGCAGAAGAGTCAGCACCTGCCGAAGAAGCTGAGCTGAAAGTGGTTGCACCTGAAGAGCCGGTTGACGGCGTTGCTCAGGCCGATGACGCAGAATCCGAAGCGGTAGCCTCTGCAGCAGAAGAAACCGCAGAAGATCCGTTAGCAATGCTGCAGGCCCAGAATCAGGACCTGGAACAGCGCCTGAACGAGAGTCTTGAAGCAGCCGATCAGGCGACACGTGAAAACGAAGCGCTGAATCAGCGTCTTGATGCGATCCAGCAGCAGCTGGAATCCCTGCAGCGCATGCTGGAGCTGAAAGATCAGGAGCTGGCGCGTCTGCAATCCGAGTTTGCTAAAGCACAGGCAGAGCCAAAAGCCGAAACAGATGTCCTGAAACAGATCCTGTCCTCACCAATGGTGCTTATAGGCTTGGCGGCAGGCCTGGTTATTCTGTTGCTGGGTGCGCTGTTTGCCATGCGCAAACGCAAATCATCTGAGGCTGCTGAAGAAACCCCTGAAGCATCTGCGGCTACTGCGGTGGCTGCAACCGCAGCGGCTGCTGTTGCAGCGGATGCTATTGCCGACGAGACCCCGGCTGAAGAAGAGGCTGCTGACACTGAAGAGGTTGTTGCTGACGAACCGGCTCCGGAACCTGAAGCAGCGCCCAACATTAACGAAGATACTGATCTGAGTGAGTTTGATGATCTGGACCTGGATATGGATCTGGATCTGGAGGAAGACGACACTGCACGGGTACTGGGTACCTTGCAGGAAGATCAGGATGATGGCGAAGTGCTGATGGACGATGACGAGTTTGATCTGTCATTGCCAGAAGAAGAGGCTGAGCCAGATGCCGAACCGGAGGCCGAGTCTGCTGAAGTGCCTGCCGATGACATCGACATCGACAGTGAACTGGACAGTATTCTGGGTGAGTCTGAGCCGGAAGAGACTGTGGAGTCAGAACCGGAAGTCGACCTTTCCAGTGATCTGGATGACATTCTTGGCGATGCCGAACCGGTATCTGTTGCTGAAGAAGACCTGTCTCTTGAGGAGGTCATGGCTGAATCGGATCAGCTCGAAGCTTTGGCTGATGCTGAGTCTCTGGATGATCTGCTGGAAGATGAGTCGGACGCTGAGTCACCGGTGACTGCTGCAGAAGAACCTGAATTGACGGTAGATGATGATCTTGAATTTGACCTCGATGATCTGAGTCCGGAGCCTGAACCTGTAGCTGAGGCGGTAACAGAAACTGTCGAAGAGGACGAGCTGGAATTTGATCTGGCGGATATTCCCGAGTCGCCAGAAGAGATCGCCCAGCCAACAGAAGAAAGTGCAGAAGAAGCCCTGGATTTTGATCTGGACCTGGATCTGGATCTGCCGGGCGAACCGGCAGCGGAAGCACCGGCAGAGCCTGCGCCTGAACTGGCTGCTGACGATCTGGACCTTGATCTGGAGCTGGATCAGGTGGCAGCATTCACCGAAGAAACCGCTGCGGAACTAGAGCAGCCGGTTGCCACGGAGCCTGCTGAAATTGATCTGTCTGAGCAGCTGGATACAGAGCTGGATGAGCTGCTGGGTGCTTCCGACAATGAGATCGAGCTGGAAGAGAGCGGTAATGATGATCAGGATGAAGACTTTGATGCGCTGGCAGGGTTAAACCTGCTGGAAGGCGCTGATGAAGTTGAAACCAAACTGGATCTGGCCCGTGCCTACATTGATATGGAAGACCTCGAAGGAGCTAAGGATATCCTGCAGGAGATCCTGAGTGAGGGTAATGCCAGCCAGAAACAGGAAGCAGAAAACCTGATGAACAGTCTCAACGAAAGCTAATATGACAGATCCTATCAATCCGGCCACTTTGGCTGAAACAGAAGGGGCGACTACGGTCGCCCCTTCTTATCGTTACGCGTTATGTATCGAGTATGCCGGTGCTGCCTATCGGGGCTGGCAGATTCAGCGTGACGACCAGGCCAGCAGTATTCAGGCTGAAGTTGAATCCGCACTGAGTAAAATTGCTAATCATCCGGTACATACAGTCTGCGCAGGCAGAACGGATGCCCGGGTGAATGCTACTTATCAGATCATCCATTTTGACAGTCAGGTACAGCGCGAAGAGCGAGCCTGGGTGCTGGGCAGCAACTCACACCTGCCGGATGATATCGCTGTGCGTTGGGCGCGCCCGGTCAGTGATGATTTTCATGCCCGCTTTTCGGCCCTGGAGCGACGTTACCGTTATCTGATCTACTCCAGCCCGGTAAAACCCGCCATTCTTGCGCGGGGGGTTACCTGGACCTATAAAACGCTGGATATTGAGCGGATGCGCACGGCTGCAGCCTATCTGATCGGTGAGCACGACTTTACGTCCTACAGGGCTATTGGGTGCCAGGCAAAGAGCCCGGTCCGTCAGGTGCGGGCACTGGATATTTATCGCAGTGGTGAGATGATTGTGCTGGATGTCAGAGCCAATGCTTTTCTGCATCACATGATCCGAAACTTTGCCGGTGTGCTGATGAAAATCGGGGCGGGCGAGGCTGAGCCTCAATGGGCGCAGGACGTTCTTCATGCACGTGACCGTCGTCAGGGTGGGGTGACAGCGCCCCCGTATGGCCTCTATTTTGTGGATGTAAAATACTCGGATGAATTTACCCTGCCAAAATCATCATTAGGACCTTATTTCCTGCCACCGCAAGACTGACGCGAGCCCTCACAATCTGCTAATATCTCCGGCCTGCCCTGAAACAGAATGCACTGATGTTATGCGAACCCGTGTGAAAATTTGTGGTATCACCCGTTACGAGGATGCGATGCACGCCATCCGGGCTGGCGCTGATGCTCTGGGTTTTGTGTTTTACCCGCCGAGTCCCAGATATATTGCACCTGAGGCGGCGGCGGAGATCATCCGTAAGCTGCCAGCGTTTGTTACGACAACAGGTTTGTTTGTTGATGAAGGTGCCTCGTTGGCTGATCAGGTCGCGCGTGAAACACGTATAGATTTAATGCAGTTTCATGGCGACGAAAATGTTGAATATTGTGAGCAGTTTTCCCGGCCCTACATCAAAGCTTTGCGAATGAAACCGGGTCTGGATCTGTCATCCGAGATGCATCGCTACGCCAGTGCGCAAAACATTTTGCTGGATGCCTACCGTCCGGGTGTGCCCGGGGGGACCGGTGAAGTGTTTGACTGGCAGCAGATCCCGCAGGCACTCTCGCCCCGGGTTATTCTCGCCGGCGGGCTGGACAGCGACAACGTAGCCAGCGCCATTCTGCAGGTTAAACCCTATGCCGTTGATGTCAGTGGCGGTGTCGAACAGGGTAAAGGCATCAAGGATGCCGGAAAAATAATAGCGTTTGTAAATGAGGTTAATCGTGCCGACTCCAACCGATCTTAAAGCACTTTCTCAACTGCCCGACAGCCGTGGCCACTTTGGCCCGTATGGCGGTCGCTTTGTCTCTGAAACCCTGATGGCTGCCCTGGAGCAGCTGGAAGAGACCTACGAGAAGCTGTGGCGTGATCCGGACTTCCAGCGTGAGTTTGACTACGATCTGGCGCATTATGTAGGCCGTCCATCGCCGCTGTACCATGCTACGCACCTGTCCGAAAAGGTGGGTGGTGCACAGATCTATCTGAAGCGTGAGGACCTGAACCACACCGGTGCACACAAAGTAAACAACACCATTGGTCAGGCACTGCTGGCAAAATATACCGGCAAGCCCCGGGTTATTGCTGAAACCGGTGCGGGCCAGCACGGTGTTGCCTCTGCTACGGTAGCAGCACGCCTAGGCCTTGAATGCCAGGTCTACATGGGCGCGGAAGACGTGCAGCGTCAGGCGCTCAACGTATACCGTATGAAGCTGCTGGGTGCGACAGTCATTCCGGTTGAGTCCGGTACCCGCACCCTGAAAGATGCGATGAATGAAGCGATGCGTGACTGGGTCACCAACGTTGATAATACCTTTTATATTATTGGTACCGCTGCAGGTCCACATCCGTATCCGAAACTGGTACGCGACTTTCAGTGCATCATCGGGCGTGAAGCGCGTCGTCAGTGTCTCGAGATGACCGGGCGTCTGCCGGATGCGCTGGTGGCCTGTGTCGGTGGCGGTTCAAATGCCATAGGTCTGTTCCACCCCTTCATTGAAGATGCGTCCGTGCGTATGATCGGTGTAGAAGCCGGTGGTTATGGTCTGGCGACTGGCCAGCATGCAGCACCGCTGTCTGCCGGTCATCCCGGTGTACTGCATGGTAACCGCACCTACCTGATGTCAGACGATGCAGGTCAGATTCTGGGAACCCACTCGGTCTCTGCCGGTCTGGACTATCCGGGTGTAGGGCCTGAGCACTCTTATCTGAAAGATGCTGGCCGTGCTGAATATGTGGATGCGACCGATGAAGAGGCGATGGATGCCTTCCGCATGCTGACCCGTGTTGAGGGCATCATGCCCGCGCTTGAATCAAGCCATGCTGTGGCACATGCCATGAAACTGGCAAAAGAGATGGATAAAGATCAGATCATTGTGGTGAACCTGTCTGGTCGTGGCGACAAAGATATCCATACGGTCGCCCAGATTGATGGCATCAACATCTGATTATCACTGGAAAAATAAAATCATGAGTCGAATTTCTTCCTGCTTTGCTGCGCTCAAAAATGAGGGACGTAAAGCATTGATTCCATACGTAACGGCAGGCGACCCAACACCGACAGTCACTGTGCCACTGTTGCATGCACTGGTTGAGGCCGGTGCTGATGTGATTGAACTGGGTGTACCCTTTTCTGATCCCATGGCGGATGGTCCGGTTATCCAGCTGGCCTGTGAGCGGGCGCTGAGTCACGATGTGCGCCTGACTGACGTGCTGGCGATGGTGAAAACCTTCCGCGAAACCAATCAGAATACGCCCGTGGTATTAATGGGTTATCTAAATCCTGTAGAATCCATGGGGTATGAGAATTTTGCCAAAGCGGCTCAGGCCGCTGGCGTAGACGGTGTGCTGACTGTGGACCTGCCACCGGAAGAGGGTGCTGATTTCTCAGCCATCATGGCTGCGCATGAAATTGATACGATTTTCCTGCTGGCGCCCACCAGCCGTGAAGAGCGTATTAAGCGGATCGCTGAACAGGGGTCAGGTTACCTCTACTATGTATCGGTCAAGGGTGTTACCGGTTCTTCATCACTGAATGTTGAAGAGGTGGAGGCACGTCTGAATCTGGTACGTCAGTATACCGATCTGCCACTGGGTGTTGGTTTTGGTATTAAAGACCCGGCGTCTGCCAAACAGGTTGCCCAAGTGGCTGATGGTGTGATTGTGGGTAGTGTACTGGTTAATAAAATCGCTGATCTGGTGACTGCGCCAGAAAAAGTGCCGGCAGAGGTTTCGGCTATTATCAAAGCGATGCGAACAGAGATGGATAACTGACCTCGGGTCAGCAAAAGGTTAGAACATGAGTAACTGGCTGGAAAAAATTGTTCCTGCACTGGCGCGGTCTGAACGCAAGCGTGTCAATGTACCTGAGGGTTTGTGGAAAAAATGCCCCAAATGTGAATCGGTTCTGTACCGCCCTGAGCTGGAAACGAACCTGAATGTCTGCCCTAAGTGCGAACATCACATGCGCCTCGGTGCTCGCAAGCGCCTGGAAGTGTTCCTTGATCCGCAGCGTCGTCATGAGATCGCTGCTGATGTCACACCGGTTGACCGTCTTAAATTCAAGGACTCGAAGAAATACAAGGACCGCCTGGTTGCTGCTCAGCGCGAGACCAATGAAAAAGATGCCCTGATTGCCATGCAGGGTGAGCTGGAAGGCATGCCGGTAGTGGCTGTTGCCTTTGAATTCCGCTTTATGGGCGGCTCCATGGGCGCGGTTGTGGGTGAGCGTTTTGTGCAGGCGGCGAATATCTGTCTGCAGGAACGTATTCCGCTGATCTGTTTTGCCGCATCCGGCGGTGCCCGTATGCAGGAAGCGTTGTTTTCCCTGTTCCAGATGGCAAAAACCAGTGCGGTACTGGAGAAGATGCGCAAGGAAGGTATTCCGTATATCTCGGTACTGACCGATCCGGTTTACGGTGGTGTGTCTGCATCGCTGGCAATGCTGGGTGATTTGAACGTTGCTGAACCAAAAGCATTGGTAGGCTTCGCCGGACCGCGTGTGATTGAGCAGACCGTGCGTGAAAAACTGCCGGAAGGCTTCCAGCGCAGTGAGTTCCTGCTGGAGCATGGTCAGGTGGATATGATCATTCCGCGTGGTGAAATGCGTGAGCGTCTGGGCGCCATTCTGCGCAAACTCGGACATACCCTGTCGGTTCCTGTACTGGAGCCGGTTGAGGGCGAAGTGGTTGAGACCCCGGCTGAACCCCCGCAGGACTAACATACACCGTTTTATGTGAACTCCAGGGCCGTCGCATTGCGTCGGCCTTTTTTCTGAGTAACAGGCATGGCGCACGATACTGAGCAGCAAAAGCGTTCCCTTGATGAGTGGCTTTCATGGATGGAGCAATGCCATCCGGCTGACATTGAGCTGGGCCTGGACCGTGTTCGTCAGGTATCAGAACGCTTAGCGATCAATCTGTCTGCCAGCCAGGTGGTGACCATTGGCGGGACCAACGGCAAAGGCTCGACTGTTCGCTATCTGCAAACCCTCTATTCCGGTGCCGGTTATTCCGTCGGCTGTTACACCTCACCGCACTTCCTCTATTACAACGAACGGGTTGAGCTGAACGGCCAGCCGGTGTCTGATCAGCAGCTATGCGATGCGTTTACTGCAATTGATCAGGCCAGGGGCGAGATTCAGCTGACCTATTTTGAATTCGGTACCTTGGCGGCGCTACTGATTTTCAGCCAGACCCAACCTGACCTGGTACTGCTTGAAGTCGGCTTGGGTGGCCGTCTGGATGCGGTGAACATCATTGATCCCGATATTGCCGTGATTACCACGGTGGCACTGGACCATCAGGAGTGGCTTGGTGATACCCGTGAAGCGATAGGTTTTGAAAAAGCGGGTATCTTCAGGTCCGGCAAACCCGCAGTCTGCGGTGATCCGGATCTGCCTGAGTCCGTGCTGAAACACGCCCACGACATGAATACACCCCTGTATCGCGCCGGGATTGAATTTGGTATCCGCTGTCATGAAACCCAGTGTGAATTCACCGGTCAGGATCAGTTCGGCCAGCCGGTTTCTCTGCAACAGATCCCGCAGCCTGAATTGCCCCTGCCCAATGCGGCTACGGCCTTGCAGGTGTCTCAGTTACTGCCTCTGAATATCAGCGCAGCACAGCAACGGGATGGCATCGCACAGGCCCGACTCACCGGTCGCATGCAAAGAGTCAGTTATCAGGGCATCAATTTCTGCCTGGATGTGGCGCATAACCCCGAAGCGGCAGGCCTGCTGGCTCAGCGGCTCGTCCACTGGGATAAACCAATTCTGGTGCTGGGTATGCTGAAAGATAAAGACCGTGCCAGGGTCATCGAAACACTTTTGCCGGTGGTTGCCGAATGGCACCTGGTGGATCTGGAGCCGCCCCGGGGGGGAACAGCCGCAGAACTGGCAGGCTATTTACCGGCTGATATAAAACCTTATCAACATGCTACGGTCTCAGATGCAATCAATGACCTTGTACGCAGTAAAAAACCACTGCAGGATGTTATGATTGCAGGATCGTTTTACACCGTTGCCGAAGCCTTGAATGTGTTGAAAAGGGATTAACCGTCTATGCAGCAACAGATTAAACACCGTCTTATCGGGCTGGCCGTGATCCTTGTATCATCCGCCATTCTGTTTCCGCTGCTGTTCAGTGGGGCGGGTTATCAGGAGCGCCATCTGACCAGTCAGATTCCTGATGCACCGGCACGTCCTGAAATTGTTTATATCGAACCTGAATCAAAACCGCTGCCCGATACCGAAGAACTGGCAGAGCCGGGTGATGGCACAACACTCCCTGACGTACCTGCCAATGTGGCCAAGGCCTTGGCCGGCGCACAGCATAAGCCTGATCTTGATCTGCGTGATGATCAGCCGGTTCTGGATCAGCAGGGTGTACCTGTTTCCTGGACGTTGCAGCTGGCCAGTTTTAAAGATGAAAGCAATGCCCGCAGCCTGCGCCGTCAGTTAATTAATGAAGGCTATAAAGTCTTTACCCGTAAACAGGGTGAGCTGGTCAAGGTCTATGTCGGCCCTGAAATGCAGCGCAGCCGCCTTGAGAGTCTCAAGGCCCAGTTGCAGACGGATATGGGGCTTGACGGTATTATCGTTCGCTTCACCACACAGTAGTGGCCGAAAAACCATCCCGGGCGTGGGATTTCCTTTTTTATCACCGACTAAAGTCTGTTAAAATGCGGCCTGTTTTTTTCAACGGCAGAAGACGATGAACTGGGCTGATTGGACCATCCTTGTCATTATTGCGATTTCAAGCCTGATCAGCCTGAAACGCGGCTTTGTACGTGAAGCATTGTCACTGCTGACCTGGATTGCTGCATTTGTCATTGCACGACTTTTCTCTCAGTCGCTGGACGTGGTTCTGCAGCCTTATATCGACACCCCTTCGGTTCGCTGGGCTGCGGCCTTTGCAATTCTCTTCATTGCCACACTGGTGATTGGTGCTCTGCTGAATAAGTTAATCGGTATGCTGGTGGATGCAACCGGGCTGAGCGGCACTGACCGAGTGCTGGGTATAGGTTTTGGGGCTGCCCGTGGCGGCCTGATAGTGGTTGTTTTAGTGGCGCTGGTGCGTATGAGCCCGGCCATAAACGATCCATGGTGGCAGGAATCACAATTGATTCCGCACTTTGTTCTTATGGAAACCTGGACCAAGGATGCTGCCCGCGACATGGCGAGCCTGATCTGGAACGCCGGTCGCTAAGGTTTTCGATTAGTAAGTTAGCACTTTGAGGTGATTTGAATGTGCGGCATTGTTGGTATTGTAGCCAAATCCTATGTTAACCAGACCATCTTTGATGCCCTGACGGTTTTACAGCACCGTGGCCAGGATGCAGCGGGTATGGTGACCTGTGAGGGGAACCGGTTTTTCCTGCGCAAGGATAACGGGCTGGTAAACGAAGTTTTCCGCACGCGTCACATGAAGCGACTGGCAGGCAATGTAGGTATAGGCCATGTCCGTTACCCGACTGCAGGTAGCTCCAGCTCGGCTGAAGCACAGCCATTCTATGTCAATTCACCTTACGGTATTGCCCTGGCGCATAACGGCAATCTGACCAATGCCGATGAACTGGCTGATCAGATGTTCCGTGCCGATCTGCGTCATATCAATACCACTTCTGACTCAGAGGTACTGCTGAACGTATTCGCCCATGAACTACAGCGTCAGGGCAAACTGCAGCCCCAGGCTGAAGATATGTTCTCTGCTGTGCGCCGTGTACATGAGCGCTGCAAGGGTGGTTATGCGGCGGTCGCCGTGATTACCGGTTATGGCATTCTGGCGTTTCGTGATCCTAACGGTATTCGCCCACTGACCTACGGTAAGCGCGAAACCGCAGAGGGTACGGAATATATGGTGGCGTCCGAGAGCGTGGCACTGGATATCTCCGGCTTTAAACGGGTACGTGATATCGCGCCGGGCGAGGCGATCTATATTGATATGGATGGCAATGTCTTCACCCAGCAGTGTAGCGACCACACCCAGCTGACGCCTTGTCTGTTTGAATTTGTGTATCTGGCCCGCCCTGATTCCATTATTGACGATGTGAGCGTACATAAGTCCCGTATGCGTATGGGCAAACGTCTGGCTGACAAAGTTCTGCGTGAGCGCCCGGACCATGACATTGATGTGGTGATTCCTATTCCGGATACCAGTCGTACCTCCGCCATGGAGATGGCCAAGGAACTGAACGTCACCTATCGTGAAGGTTTTATCAAAAACCGTTACATCGGTCGTACCTTTATCATGCCGGGCCAGACCCAGCGCGCCCGTTCTGTACGCCGCAAGCTGAACCCGATTGGCCTGGAATTTCAGGACAAGGTGGTGATGCTGGTGGATGACTCCATTGTGCGTGGTACCACCTCGGGTCAGATTGTGCAGATGGCACGGGATGCCGGTGCGAAAAAAGTGTATTTCGCCTCAGCCGCTCCGGCGGTGAAATACCCGAACGTGTACGGTATTGATATGCCTGCGGCGGATGAGCTGATTGCCCATGGCCGTACCGATGAAGAAGTCTGTGCCGAGATCGGCTGTGACTGGCTGTTGTATCAGGACCTTCAGGACCTGAAAGAGTGTGTCAGCGAAGGCAATAAAGTGATCGAGAATTTTGATACCTGCGTCTTTGATGGCCAGTATGTCACCGGTGATGTGGATTCCGAATACCTGAATCGCCTGAGTATGGCGCGTAATGATGCCGCCAAGTCCGACGGCCAGAGCCGTCAGGTGGCCAGCAACGAATCTTCAAATCTGTGTAGCAAGATCGACTAAGGAGTTTCTGATCCATGTCCATTGCGGATTACGAACGCCTGCAACGTATTCAGTTTGAAGCCGAAGGTTACGGCCTGTCGACTCAGGCGGTACGTGCCGGTCAGCACCGTTCACTGGAAGGTGAGCATAGTGATCCGATCTATGCCACCTCCAGCTATGTGTTTTCCTCTGCCCGTGAAGCGGCAGCCCGGTTCGGCGGTGAAGTCGAGGGCAACATCTACTCGCGTTTCACCAACCCGACGGTGCAGTTCTTTGAAGAACGCATCGCGGCGATGGAAGGCGGCGAGCGTGCCGTTGCAACCGCCTCCGGTATGGCGGCCATTATGAGCACCTGCCTGGCGCTGATGCAGCAGGGCGACCATGTGGTCTGCTCACGCAGTGTGTTCGGTTCTACCGTGACCCTGTTTGACAAATACATGTCACGTTACGGGATCAGCACCACCTTTGTTGATCCCACCTCGCTGGATGCCTGGCGTGATGCGATCCGCCCGGAAACCAAAATGCTGTTTCTGGAAACCCCGTCCAATCCGCTTGCTGAACTGACCGATGTGGTTGCGGTGGGCAAAATTGCTAAAGAGAAGGGCGTGTTGCTGGTGGTCGATAACTGCTTCTGCACCCCGGTGCTGCAGCAGCCGATCAAACAGGGTGCGGACATTGTGATTCACTCGGCCACCAAATATCTGGATGGTCAGGGCCGCTGTATTGGCGGTGTTGTGGTGGGCCGCGATAAAGAGATGGAAGAGGTGTTTGGCTTCATCCGTACCGGCGGTGCCTGCATGAGCCCGTTCAACGCCTGGGTATTCCTGAAAGGTCTGGAAACCCTGCGCCTGCGGATGGATGCCCATTGCCGTAATGCGCTTGAGATGGCCCAGTGCTGTCTCTTATACACATCTCCGAGCCCACGAGACCTCTCTACATCTCG
>ERZ1031170.64-NODE-64-length-13601-cov-4.584896_pt1 | contig 13601 bp, 8 predicted proteins | sample MGYA00518222_ERZ1031170 | MGnify/ENA primary metagenome ERZ1031170 (study PRJEB33718, sample SAMN03159772) | human skin metagenome | collected 2014-05-20 | study: EMG produced TPA metagenomics assembly of the PRJNA266117 data set (Human skin bacterial metagenome and... | reverse complement strand
GGGCTCGGAGATGTGTATAAGAGACAGGACCCCGCCAGATAGGACTTACCGCCGATCCAGCGCTCGGCCCCCAGCCACCGCTCTGCCAGCGGGTCGCGAGCCAATCGCCACGCGGGGAATACGCCGTCATCGAACCACTCGTACTCCAGGCCGTCGGCGACGACGAACACACGCATGCCAAAGGAGCGCCGCTCGGCAGTGATCAGGTCCCTCTGCGCCAAAGTCTCTACCACCCGGTAGCCGCCGCGCAGGTATTGATCCTCGACTGCAGGGAATCGATCCAGCGGAGAAAAAGGACGGATCGGGCCTGATACTAGATGGCCGATATTGTTTGGGCATTTGCTCATTTTGTGCCTTTACGTTTCATATGGTTTATTCGTTTCATACAGCCCATACAGCCCATGCTGTAATTATTGGACCGGGGGTATTGCAGTCACTGAATGGCCGTGCCAATATCCGCTCACGGCGTCGCGATAGCGAACCGCAACGGAGTGGGCAGTCAGATGTATATGGCATGGCGGCGGGACGCTCATTAGCGTCCGCCCCAGAAAGAACGTCATATGCTCAGACCGCCCGACCCCCCGGAGAAATCGGGGGGTTTTTTATTGGGCGCCGCGCATAAGAGACAAGCCCTCGCGCGCTATGACGTTTCTCTCTCCTTGGAGCGCATCGATCAATATTCTTTTCGTTTCCGGGCTCAGAGTATCGTCGGCCCTTATTTCCAGGGATTCCTTACGAAGCGCGCTCATATCTCGCGCGATGGCGTCCACCTCACGCGCAATCTCGACGCTCATGCCGATTCGTTTTTCGATTTTGGCGATCTGCGCATCCGAATCGATTTCTCCTTCGGCCTCCCGGATCATCGGCATTGCGTCTCTTACCGCACCAGCCCTGTTATAGAAGTCTCCAATAGCCCGATCTCGTGTCGTGCGGGCATCCCGGATAAACCCCCCGGTGGGAATTTTCTCCAGTGTGGTTTTTGCTGGCTTTTCGACTCCTTCCACTGTATCGATAGCGTAAGAGGCGGCGTCCATTGCGTATCGACCAACCGTTGCAGCCAGGGCGTTTACGAGGAAATTCACCCGGTCTGGGCTACGCATTGTTTCGGGCGCCCAGTCAGGCAGGGCCTCGGCGAATTTAATCGCGGCGCTCGGCGTATAAGGGCCGCTCTCGGACTCCGGAAACGTCGAGTTCTGGTTGTACTTCCCTACAATTGGACGGTCTCGGAAGGAGTCGCGATCTCGTGCCAGGTCCATCCCTATCTTCAACAAAACCGGAGTAGGATCGAGGTTCAAGGTGTTCAATACGGCGTGGCTTATCGAATCCCACAGCTCCCTGCCCCCTCCATCCTCTATCGCCGCACCGGGAAGGCGCTCTCCGATCACGGTTGCCGCAGCGCCGATTTCAAACGGTTTTGGAATCCGGATGTGCATGTCACCGGCGAACACATGCCAGTTTCCATCCCGGTCCCATGGCTCCAGCTTTTTGTATCGCTCGTCGTCATGGTTTAGGGCGTAGAGAGCCGCACTCGCGAGCGTGAGAAGGGTGGTGACCACGGCCAAGCGCTTTTGCACCGCTGCGCTGCTCGCGGATCGTCCAAGTTTGTATAGGCCCTGCAGCCTCGGATTCAAAAAGGGCACAGTCATGGCCGTGATTGCAACAAAGTTGCTGGCCCCACGCATGCTGTAATCCATCAGGTCCCTAGACTCGATGGCGGCCTCTAGGGGTGTCCTCCCCGCTTCGATGGCTCTCCGATATACCGACAGTCGAGCCGCGTTGTCCGTGGCAACGCCAATTTCGTAGTAGTACCTCCCGTAGTAGGCCGCGACCCGCTCTCCGGCTGTGGCCTCGCCGGTAGCCATGCGAATCCGCCTGCGCATTCTTTTATTTGCACCAGCGGGATTGTTTGCATCGAGGTAGGAGCCGACAAACGTGCCGCCAGCGGCCATTGCATCGACTGCCGACTGATCTTGCATATAGGCGCTCTGGAGGCCGTCAATATAGCCAAGCACCCCCACCCCATCGCGCGCGACCCCAGCTGCGGTCATTGTTTCGCGGATGGCGCTCCGGGCCCAAAATGCAGGAACGTTTGTCGCGCCGAAGGTCACGAGATTCTTTGCGCCTGTCAGTGGCTTCAGCACCGTTTCAAGCACGTCGCCGATGACCAGCCCGACTCCAGCCATGGCTTCGTGCAGTGCAGGATCAGTGACGCGGTAATACTTCTTCGCGCCGCCCTCAAAGTACGAAACCACCCCGTCCTCCATGGGCTGACTCTCGATCCAGACGGCAATCATCTGCTCGCGCATTGATTCGGGCAGCGCGCCGACTTCCACGCCCGCTGCGCGGAGCGATTTCGCCACGCTCTCAGCGTCGGAATTTTTGCGGGCGAGTTTCGGAGTAATGCGCTCAGCAAGCCCCAGGCGCTTCATGCTGTCGATTGCCTTTGCGGCTGCAATCGTTTTGCTGCTGGAATCGATCAAGTGAGACCAATTGGCAACGATGTTTTCCAGCGGGTCCCTGAGTACCTCCTTGCCTCCCAGCAGGCGCTTCAGGTTGGCGACTGCGAGGCCACGGCTCCATGCGTCTGATTTTGTGGCCTTGAGCCCTTCCGACATCATCCGGTGGAAGGGCAGGTAGAAATCGCTTTCAAAACGCTCGCGCGCTTTGGGGTCCAGGTATCCAGACTCAACAGCGATGTCCAGCACTTGGCTGTTGAATTTCTTGAACAGCGCAGCTGCCTTCTCAAAGTCGGCGCGACCCTTGCCGAGCGCCAGCATGGCGTCGGTTTCGGGACGAGAGAAGAGGTTCTCTTTGCTCTTTGCCAGCAGCTCGTTGCTGCGGCGCCCCACCATCCAGGTCAACCAGTCGTTGATCTCAGACTCATTCTTGAGAATGGCCCTGAGCTGGGGAAGAAATCCATTTTCGCGAGTAGGGTTTCCGGCATCGTCAACTGAGCGGAACGTGGCGGTCTCTTTGTCCAGTTTCAGCATGCCGTGGTGGAGCAGCACATGCATTCTTTCGGGCGTCGCTCGCGCGATGCGAGATAGCGCGTAGGTGTTGCTCTTCTCTCCAAAAGCGGCTTCGATTGACGAGTCAAGAACCTTGATCGGGTGCAGATCGTCCAGGGTCGCTGTGATCAAAGCATCCTTGTCGGTATAGGCGAATGGACCTTTATCTGCCTTTGCACTTTCCCACATCGCCTTGATGACTGACCGAAGGCCCGTCTTCGCGGGGGCGATCTTTGCTCTCGCGGATTCAATGGGTGTCTTGGGCTCGGCGTCCTTTATGCGGAACGCGATCCCGGACCTCACATCACCCTGGACGGCGCCGCCACGCTGAACGAATTCGCGCGCTGGAATGATGTAGTTCCGGATGATCTCAGAGCGCGACAGCGGCACCTTCAGGCCGAGGCTGCGCAGCGCCTGACGTATCGCGTCCACCAGGCGGCTCACGAAGCTGTCATCTGGGGTCGATTCTGCGAGCTTGACGATGGCCTCCTCGGCAGCAAGGCGCTTTTCGCCCCTCCGCTCCAAGTTAAGGCCGTATTTCGAGGCCATCTCGGCGACCATCTTGGGATTCGTTTCCGCGAACTGATCGAGAACCTGATTCAACGAAGCGCCATACATGGCACGTAGTCCACCGTGGCCCAACACCTCATGAGCAATGGTGCGGTAAAGGTCTGCCTTGCTTGTGACGGCATCGGCAACTACGTAAACCTTTCCAGCGGCATAGAACCCTTTTACATCTCCAGATTCAGCCCCACCCTCATTGCCCCGACGCCATGCTTCGCGCACTAGGTCAGGTGCCTGCTCCATGGAGTCGATGACCACGATGTCGGGCGCGTTCTCCCAATCACTGGTCATCTCCGAAATTGCGCTGAGTACGTCCTTGCTGCTCATCGGGGCATCGGCCCCGGTGTCGCGGCGGAACAGAACGACCGAATCGCCTTCTTGGCGTGTTTCTATCGCATCCAGCAGCTGATCGAACGCCTCGCGAATACCGCCCTGCATCTCGGCATCGGTCGGATAGGCGCCAGTCTCCTCATTGATGTTTACGAGGAAGTCATTCTGGGTTCCCGAAGCGGCCAGCTTGTCCTTGATGTATTTCTCAAAGCCGCGCGCAGCCTTCTCGATTGTGGTGTTCCAGTAGGGCTTCGAGCGGGCCTCATCGAATTTCGCGGAGCGCTCTGAGAATGCGCCGCCCTCCATGGATGACTTGACCTGCTTCCACGCAGCCTCAACCTGCTCACGCATCTCAGATTGCGGGCCACTCTCGCTGGCATAGCGGGACTTGCCGCCCTGCTTTCCAAAGTAGTTGTCCAGCGCATGCAGCCACTCGTGGGCCAGTGAACCGGGGCCACTCTTTTTGGTCAGGTTGATGACCACGGCGTCCGGCTCGTAGTGCGCCTTCGCCGGGTTCTTGCCACCCTGCCCTCTGGCAGCGAATGCAAGGCCGAGCTGACCGCCAAGACTCAGTGCGCGTGGGGGAAGCCCAGTTGCTTCTGCAAGGTCCATGAGCGCATCAAAGCCATCGTTCAAATCACTCTGGCGACGACCCTGCTCAACGTAGTTTCCGAACTCGACACCACGGAACCCGAAAGCGCTTTCAAATTGCTCTTTGGTAACTGGGCCGTCGCGATGCGCGCTGCCCACTCGTTCGGCATTGCTCTCTCCGCGCATCTCGGGGCCGCTGCGCATTTCATTGATTTCCGCCTGCACAGCCTCGCGGTTGTCAGCCAGGTACTGGCGAGCCTCAGATGCCGTGTCGAAGCCGCGCGGCAGCAGCACAACTCCTCGGCCCTTGAAGCCGAGATAAGCGCGCTTGTCCGAACGCTTCGAGTAAATTGAGACAGCGGTCAGCTTGCTGCGCTTGTTGCCAGTGGATTCTTTCCCAGAGAGGCGAGCGGCCATCTTTCGCGCTGCTTTGAGGGCTTCCTCTGCCGTTCGGACATCCACACGGTCAGGGTCATTTCTTGAGCCGAAATAACTGCGAGGGGCAGTCCCGTCAGCGCGGACTTCGTACCATTCCTTCCAGTTCTCGCCATCCTTGACGAAGCGAACGCCTACCGCCTTCTCGACTGTGAGGGTGGACACCTTGCCCATATCGGAAGGCGGCATCTCACTCACAACGGTTGCGGCAATCGGTAGCCCTGAAAGGCCCGGATAGGTCCCAAGCCCAATGCGAGACTCCAGATCATCAGTGGTGATCTCGCCGGACAGCAGCTTGTCGGCGAGACTGCGAATCTCTTGTGCGCCAGCCGCCCACCTACGCAACTTGCGGCCAGTTGCCTTGCGGGGGATCGACCCCCGTAGGAGCGTCAGGTAGGCCAACGTCTTTGGCTCCACGCCCGCTTCCGCCAACTTTTCGAGATTGGGCTTTGGAAACGACCGGCTCAATGGCTCCTTCGCCATGTCCATGTCGGATGAGAGCGCGTCGCGGTAGTTGCGGAAAACGTCCTTCCGAGCGCCTCCCAGTTTTTCGCCGAAGTCTTCGATCCGCTCTGCGCGACCTTCACTGCGGGCGTTGGCGGCTTGGTTTGCGGCCTCAAGCTCGGCAGCGCGATCAGATTCCATCTGTGCAATGGCGGCGGCATCTTCCGGCCTCATTTCGAGGCCCCATGCGTCAATCGTTCCCTGCGGGTTATCCCGCATCAGGGCCGCCGCCTGCTCGGACAGCTTCGCCCTGGTTGTCGCGCCCTTGACGCCCAGCTTGCGCTTGATGGCGTCCACTTCCATGCCGGTCAATTTCAGATCGAGCTTGAGCAGCGCCGTATTCATGGCCTTCTCTACCTGATCCTTGGTGTAGAACGGCTCGTCATTTTCCGGAATTGTTTCTGCTGGCTTTTCAGCGACTTGTGGAGATGCCCGACGACGCCGAGGCGCCTTGGGAGCCGGATTTTCAGTTGCAGTATTCGCAACGGAATCAGAGACTTGAGATTTGCTCCCGGCATCAATGCGGGGAGCAACGTCACCTGACTTCGGCGCGTTTGCTTCGGGCTCAAATTGAACGATGGGAGCGGCAAGTGCGCCCTGAGAGCGCAGAAAGAGTGTCCCCACCCCGGCCTTTGACCAGGTGCCATCGCTTTCAAACCACCCACCGTCGCGAAGGGCGCCCTCGTAAGACCGCTGGGCAGCCTGCATGGCCTCAGAGCCGCGCGAGTTCCCAGTCGGAATGAGCGAAGCGTTGCCCGTGCCCTCGCGCATCTGAGACTCGATGTCCTGCAAATGGGAGGCAGGCATCACTTGCTCGGTGGCCGGGGTGTCATCCGCCAGCATGTCGCGCTGTCCGCGTGCCATCCCCACATCTGCGGGTCGGTCGCTTCCGGTCAGTGCGAAGTCGGCAGCGTCGCGCTCGGACTCGGCCTTGCGCTCGGCGGTTTGGCGGACAGCGGCAGCATCAGAATCTGCTTTCTGGCGCTGCATTGCCTGATCCCGGAGACCCTGCTCCGTTTGCTGCTCCAAAGAAAAAGCCCCGGTGTCCGGGGCCTTGTTTACTTCTTCGGCTCTTCCTTCGGCTGGCGGGCCTGCTTCCGTTGCTGGAGCAGTCGAGCCGCCTTCATCAGCTTTTGTGTTCTGGTTTCCATTGATGATCTCCTTGATCGCGCGGAGGAACCCGGCGTCGTCATTCTCAAACTGGGTTGCTGCAGATTCTACGGCAGCTTCGTTGACCTCAATCGCGCGCTCGACCATTACGGGGTCGATGCTGGGGCCATCGAGTTCTGCTTGGGCCATAACGCCCGCGACCTCGAAAGGATCGGCCTGCAGAGATTGAGCAGCATATTGAGAGCGCTCGGCCTCTCCCCATTCGACCATCGCCTCGACGTGTCTCTTCTCAGCGGCGCTCATCGGTTCGCCAGCCAGAGCCTTACGAACAGCCTGCTGTGTTGCAACGCCCCCCGTATTGTTGGGAAGGCCAGACTGCTTCTGGACCGATGCAAACCAAGGCGCAAATGGAATCCACTTGGTACGCCCCGACACTTCGCCGTCCTGGCCTGCTCGGATAACGTTCCCGCCTACCTCGGCCCAGCCAGCTTCGGGCGCCATGATGTTGAGGTCACGAATAACCTCGGGGTCGATCAGGCGAGGATCAGTCATTGACGTGATTCGACGCTTCTTGGGCTCACCCTTTTGCGGCGCCTGCACCACGGGGGCAGCCCCGAATGGCGGTGGGAACTCCGCCGTCTGGGATGTCTGCTCGACGGGTGCAACTGCTTCGGGTGCCACAAATGAAGAAGCCGCCTCAGGGGCGGCTTGTTCAGTCGGTGCAGCCTCTGTCGGTGGCCGAATCGGGATGGCGTCCCTCGCCTCGGGAGACAGGGCCTCCGGCGCTTGTAGCGCATCAACAGGGGCCTCGACAGCGGCTGCCTGAGGTGCGGGCGCCTCAATAGGCGGAGTGATGTCAGGAGCTTGCTCAGGCGCCGCTGGCGCTGCCTGCAACGGCTGGACAGCGGCGGGCTCCGGTTCTGTAGGGGCCACCTTCGCAATTTCAGCCTCGGCTTGCTCCAAGCGCGCGCGTGCGGCGGTGAGCTGCGCCGAGAAGGCGCGCTTGATGCCATCGGGCTTGCCCGACTGTTCGGCATTGTTCAGCAGCTCTGTGAGCGTATTGACCTTCTCTGCGGCCTTTGTCTTCTCTTGCTCCAAGGCGGAGAGGCCCGGATCGACCGGATTCCTGTCACCTTGGCGCAGCAACTTCTCGGTCTCGGCCCTGATTTCAGGGTCTTTGATTTCGGCGAGCGCCTGGGCTTCGGGCTCGGCTGCTTTCTCTGCAGCAGCAAAGTCTTCACGCGAGGACTCATTGACGTACCAATTTCTGGCCGCAATCTCGCTCGGGAAAGCGCGATCTATGCCCTCGATTACATATTCCTCGGCCACCACCTCGCCAGACTCAGGGTCCTGAACCTCGCGCAGAGTGATGGGCGGAATGGGCGGCTTCTCTCGCGTTTCGCCTGCTTCAGTCGGCGCCTGCTCTTTGGCTGGCGCTTCTGGCGATGGGGAATCGACTTCCGGATCAGGGCCTTCACCTTCCACGGGGCGCCCAGCATTCAGTCCAGCGGACACGCCTGAGGCAACGCCCAAGCCGGTCCCAGCGGCCACCCCTAAAGCGGCAGCCTTGCCGGTCTGGTTGTTGACGAGATCGACATCAGCGCCTGCGACGTTAGCGCCGATATTGCCTGCAACGTCTTCCCCCGCCTCCTGCAAGCCTTCTTGCACGATATTTCTGGCCGCAACGTCAGCGCCGACTCCGATGCGACCAGCAACCCCGCCAGCGGCCTCGTTTCCAACACCAAAGGCTTTCTGCTGTGCTCGCCCAATATTGGTGAGGCGACCAACTGCCAGCCCCATGGCTCCGCCCGCAGCGCCACCAGTGAGGCGTGCCACGTCTCTGTCCTCAGCGGTCGCATCTGGCACGTCTTCATTGAGCTTCTGAACCGCGCCATCGCTTGAAAATGCGGCGCCCATGCCCGCTTCGGTCGCCAGACCCGTCTTTGCTCCTGCCCTCACGGCAGCGGCGCGAGCGGTTTTCTCCGCGACTTCTTTGGATGCGCCTGAGGCCAGACTGATCTTCAGTGCGGAGCTGTATACAGCTTGGCCTGATGCGCGCGTCAGCGCGGCACCGGGCAGCAGCATCGACAGGTTTTCAACGATCAACTGGGCGGCGTAGTCAGGGTTGTCTTTTACGGCACCGAGGGCCTCCCAGAAGCCGTCAGCGGCACCCACACGCGCGGCCTGCTCTTGCGAGTATTCCGACTTGGCCCCGGAGATGGTTTCACGGGTGCGCTCAAACCGCTCCCCCATGAAATCCCCAATTGAGTTTGGTGCCCATAGGCCCAGCTTGCGCGCGGCCATGCGGTGCGGCGTCATCGCAAGGTCGGCAACGTTGGTCGCCAGTTGACCTGTCGTAACCACGCCCTGTGCAAATGACAGTCCGTAGTCCTTGACGGCCTCCCCAGCGGTTCGAGACGGCAGCATCACGCCCGAGAGCATGTCGTCGTAGACATCCTTGTGGTGCTCCACGGGGACAGTGCGCTCCACTTTCGCCTTGAAGAATTGATCGGCGACATAGCGGCGCTCGTCGTCGTTCAGTTTCTTGAAGTCAGGCGTCTCTGTCAGCGTGGCCCATTCAGTCTTCAGGCTCATCAGTCACTCCAGCCAGGAATTTGCCGAACAAGCTCCTGTGCTCGTTTGGTGTCGCCTCTGCCCGTTGCCCGCTGAGGCTGCTGCTCGCTGACCTGACGGGGGAACATGGCCTGAACCTCTTCTTGAGTTGGCTCACGGCTCTGCTGCAACACAAAGCTCTGTATGCGGCTCGCCGCTGTCGGTGGCAGCTCGTATTGATCCATGACCGCTCGGGTAATGGTCTTGGCCTCGTCGTTCCCAAGTTTGGGCTTCGCTGCTGGCTTCTCGGGTTTTGCCCACACCGTCTCGCCTGTCCTTCTGTTGACCAGAGAGCCGCCCACAGCAATATTCTGGTCTTCGTCAGGCTCGCCCCATCGTCTTCCGGAGAGGGAGACGTACTCCGCCTCCAGCTCCTGCCGCTGTTGCATTACGCCCTGCATTTGCTCGCTATCGAATGCTGCTTTCAGCTCGGCCATGATGGCCTGAGGGTCTGCGCCCTGCTGCATGGCTTCAACGAGCTTGATACGGCCCATCACCTCGCGGGTCAGGGTGGCGTCATCAGTCGTAAACAGGTTGTCTTGGTCTGAGGACGTTCCGTTCATGGTCAGTGGGGCGACATAGCGGCTCCCGTCGTCCTTGGTCACCTCAAGCTCGATAGCAATCTGCTCATCGTCTCGGATCATTCCCCGGAACTGGACATCAGCGACGGTGCCGCCGCCACGAGCGGGCTTGCCGACTGCACGCTTGATGATGTCGGGCATGAGCGTGCTCACCGCTTGCCGAACGGCGGCGGGATTTTCCGGAAATGGAGTGTCGGGGTTGAATGCGCCCTGCAGTACCGCAGCAGATTGCACCGCCTGCTCCGGCGAGCGCTGAAATACATCCACGACGACGCCAACTTTCTCAGGCGCACGGCGCGTTGATTCCAGCCTATAGAGCTGGCGGGTCACGTCCTGCAGCCTCTGGCTCTGTTCCATTTCACGCCGCATCTTCTGGTTGCCCAGTCGAAGCCCCGTTACCTGAGCACCCCGAAACGCTGAGGTCTCAGAATCGATGCGGGCTTCCCGCTCGCGAGTATAGGTACGGTCCTCTGCTGCGATTTCGCGGTTCTCACGCTCCCACTCAAAGCGCTGATCGTCTCGCTGATCGGCGCGGTCCTGACGCGAGATGTTGCGTTCGCGATCTTGGAGGGCAATACCCCACTGCTCGTCCTCGCGCTCAATGCGGCGAGAGCGATCAGCCTGGGACTGATTGAAAGTCATGTCCTCTCGTTCGCGGCGGCGCTTTGTCTCCTTGCGCTGATCCATGAACGAGTAGCCACGCATGAAACCGTCGAGGAAGCTATTTGCTTGGCTCATTAGAAAAGTCCCGATGCGAGAAAGCCGATAGCGGCGCCAGCGACTGCGCCAACGGGGCCAGCAGCCATCCCGAGCTTCGCGCCCATGGCAGCGCTGGAGCCAGCCGCCGCCATGCCCAGTGCCGCTCCCGTGCCTGCAGCGCTGATGCGATTCGACTTCGCCTGCTGCTGGGCTGCGTCGTTGAATGAATTGGTTTGTGACTCCAGCTGGGCAGCCTTCTGGAGACCCTCCATGGCGGTGTCACGAATGCCCGCCCCTATCCGTACAAGTCCTGCCATGTTTATTCCTTTCTGCCTGGGGAGCCACTGAGCGCCTCAAAGGTCCGGGCCTCGTCATCGATGGCGAACCTGTTTGATGCGTCAACGCTTGAAAGTCCTTTCGCCAGTTCAGAGCGCTGAGTGAGCGCCTTCTGCTGCTGGTCATTGACCTGTATCCCGAAACGGCGCTGATTGACCTCGTTCGCCAAGTCTTGGCGCGCGAATGACGCATCAACTCCCTCTTGATAGTCCTCGGCGGTAGGCCCGTTCTGGTACATCTCAATGAGCCGGTCTTCGATTGGCTGGAACCTGCGGCGGTAGTCCTCGTATTGATCGCGAGTGATTGCCGCCATGAGGTCGTTGTTGCGCTCGCGACCACGAGGATTTACGCCGTAGCGACCATATATTTCAGAGCCTGCCCTGCTGGCCCCGCTCCGATTTGAACTTCCACCCATGGGAACCCCTTAGCCGATTGGCGTGTTGTACGTCCAAGAATTCAGGCCGCCATTCGAGTTCGCGAACCCTCCTGCCGCCATCCCTGCAACCTGCCCAACGGCTTGTAGGCGCTGGGCCCCGGCCTGCATGGCCTGTCGAGCAGCGTCCTGATCACGGGCTGCCTGAGTCGTCGCGAGTGCTCCAAGGGATCGGAGCCCCTGGGCGGCTTGCCCTCTTCCCATTGACACAATGGCGCTCATGTTCTGCATGTTCTGCAGATCGAGATTCATGCCCATCTTGTTGTCTCGAAAGGCGTTCTCTGAGGCGTCTTTGTTGCCCATGCTCGCCATGCCCATCACCGACCTCCCAGAGCCCATTCCGCCTGCAAGCGCGTTAGTTCGGATGCCCATGCGCTGAGTGGCGTCTTGGCTCTGTGTGGCGTTGGTTGCTGACCTGCCGACGACCTCGGCATCCCCCTGCGAGGACAGCATCACGTTGCCGATCAGCTCATCCTCGAACGGCCTGAACACATCCTTGTATCGGAGCCACTCTTGCGCGCTGACTTCTGCCTGCGCGATGGCCAGCGGGTTTTCTTTTGGTTTTGGCTTTGATCCCATGTCACAACTCCTTTCTGAGCGTGGTCCTTACTGGAGCCCACTCTGTAAAGCGCTTCTGCAGCGCGGCTAGGCGCTGGTTGGCAGTGCTCATCTCGATTGCGGCACACCCCTGTCGGGTCGCCAGTTCATCGAAATGACGCATTGCTGAGATCAACTCACCGCGCGACCGCAGCATCCAAATGAACAGCGTTCTCTGCTTGGTGTGAGGGCACGTCACAAACTGCGTGACCGCCCAGCTCTTGTCGTTGCGCCAGAAGTCCGCTCTGCCCTCTCGAACCTCCACGTAGACCTCTTCCGGCGCGACCGCATCACCGCTGGCCCGCTGTATCTGCGCGACCTCATCCCTGATCGACGGCCACCAAAAGCGGATGTCCTCAAGCCTCATGGCGAGAACACCACCCCGGAGGCGATGATCAGAAGCTGTTCGGCGACACTTGCCGAAGCAAAAACTTGGAATCCCGGTGGCACGACATGGCGCATCTGGGATAGCTCGATGGTGGTCTCTGATGGAACGGTGAAGTCCAGCAGCACTGCGTTTTCTGGACCAACCATCACGTCCACGGACTTGATGTAGACGGAGATGGTGTGGGCCTCTACATCCGCATTGCGGACTGAGAACTTGTCGATGCGCGCGGTGGTGGCCTGCGACGTTTCGTACACGAACTCAGGTTCATCCCCGATCAGTTTCGGCGGGATCAGAAGCTCAACAGACACATTCATGGGCGCGCCTTGATGATGTAGTTCATGACCAGGGTCTCTGGTCGGTTTTCGATCAGTGCAGCGTCTTCGTGCTCTGGATAGATGGCCTCGCCGATCTCCCCGTCTGCGGCGTGCGTGTGCTGACCTGCCAACGCCGTATTGCCGTTGTTGTGCGAATGGTTCGACGCGGAGACGATGGCGCCAGTACCTGCCTGAACCTCGGTGGTCTGACCCGAAATGGCTGTTGGCGGATTGCCGTGGGCGTGTTCCCCAGCAGGCTCAATCACGAAACCCTCAAGCTCATGGTCGTGATTCAGGTCAACGAAGCTCGCTCCAACCACCTCGTCCAGCGGGAAATCATCACCTGGGCCAGCGACGTATCGACGCCGCAGATCGGGGATGTTGAAGGTCGTTGACGAATCACCCTCCCCGAACCGGATGCCCAGGCGCTCAAACAGGTCGCTGAATATCGCGCGAGAGACGGCCTGACCGTCACAGATCAGATACTTGTTTGGTGGCTCTTCTCCCGCATAGGGGAAAAGTGAGCCGACGGGCACCCCGTCATCTGCCTGTGATGGAGCATCGGGCGGATAGAACAAAGCGATGGCATTTGCCAGATCGGATACCGCATCGGCTGGCAAGTTGGGCCGCTCCGGCCTCTCCTCACGAATGGGCCTCGACGGCGCTGGCGCGGCTTGCACTGTGGCGGCCATCGACTGCTGCATGGAGGTGATCTCAGCAGCAACATTGTTCAGCCGCTCGCGCACCGCCTGAAGAAACTTATTGAGCGCCGCGTCCTTCTGCGTTGGGTGCGGAATCGACGGCAAGCGATGTCGGCTCATTCAAGCTCATCCATGCACTCGGCGATTTCAACCGCATTGATTCTCGCCTCTGAAGAGGTCAACTCAATCACCACCTCGCGCGCGCTGACCGCTGGCAGTCTGAATTCTCGGTCTGATGTGATCTCGGCCAGTTCTGGACGCGCTGCCGGTGGGAAGAACGGCGCTTCCTCATCGTCCCGATACAGCGAGAATTTCACCAGCGGCTTGACGTTTGGCCCTCTGCCCCTGACCTGTGCGGCACTGAAGCCCATGGGGTGTGGCAGGTGGAAGACCTGGG
>ERZ1031170.63-NODE-63-length-13762-cov-6.168089_pt1 | contig 13762 bp, 13 predicted proteins | sample MGYA00518222_ERZ1031170 | MGnify/ENA primary metagenome ERZ1031170 (study PRJEB33718, sample SAMN03159772) | human skin metagenome | collected 2014-05-20 | study: EMG produced TPA metagenomics assembly of the PRJNA266117 data set (Human skin bacterial metagenome and... | reverse complement strand
TACACTAGATCGCTCGTCGGCAGCGTCAGATGTGTATAAGAGACAGGTATCTCTGGCGGCAGTGTGAAAAATTTTGAGCACGCAGGGTCCAGCGGCGGTAAGGTAACGCGTACATTTTGCAGCCAATGTGGCTCCTCTCTGTGCTTGCAGGTAGAAGCGGTTCCGGGGTTGGCTTTCCTGATGGCGGGTACCCTTGATGATCCGACCTGGGTAAAGCCGGGGCTGGAAATCTGGTGCGACTCGAAGCTTTCATGGGCAACACTGCCGGCAGATATACCCAAAATTCCAGGCCAGCCTCAGGCTGGTGACTGATGATCTGCACTCAGACTGGATGGGCCGGATAGAGAGGAATAACCTCTTCAGCCAGTTCCTGCAGCGTCTCGTTAACCGGTCGTTGGGAAAACTTCAGAATAAAAGCGACATGGTTGATGCCGATCTCCTGGTAGGCATTTAACAGGTTCAACAGACTTTCACGCCCCATCCGATACCCGAGATGAATCGGTGCAGGTGGCCGTTTTGGGTCGTCACTCAGGTCAATATAGAGGGACTGGGCCACCGGCTTTTCATATTCAAACCCTGCAGACTGGACGGCTGAGCGCCACTGGTGCAGCACCTGAGCTGCGGTGTTGAGCCCTCTCGGATGGGTCAGCCAGAAGTCAGCATGTTTTGCATTCCACTCCAGAGTCTGACGGCAGCTTCCGGTGATACCGATTGGCACCCGGCCGTAAGCGGGCTTGGGTACCAGATTGCCGCCACTCATGGTGCCCAGTTCCGATTGAATCAACGGGTAGGAACGGGTCAGCAATTGCTCTATGAAGCTATAAGCCTCCCGGAAGGTGTGATCACGGGTCGCATGATCCTGACCAAAGGCCGGAAACTCTATGGCTCTGTCACCAGATGCTACACCCATAACAAACCGCCCATTGGTCAGGTTGTCCAGTGACGCGGCGGCTTTGGCGACGTGGATCGGGTGTCTGAGTGGCAAAATCAGTGAACCCGATGCCAGCGTGGCCTGCCTGACATGATTGGCCATGTATCCCATCCAGACTAAGGGGTCGATGACCTGCCCAAGGTCACCGAACTCCGGGTCCTGCAAGGGCACATCCCGGGTCCATAAAGCGCTGAACCCTCCCTGATCCGCTTGCGCGGCAAGCTCGGCCTGTCCTTCAAGGTTCGGCGTGTCATTGGCATAGGCCGCCAAGGGGAAAAACAGGCCCAGCGTGAGCTTGCTCTGAGCAAACATCTGACGAAAACCGGGTGCGGTGGGAGCCGTATCCGGGGTGGGTATGCCGGAAAGGGTTGTGTTGATGCGCATACAATCCAGAGCCTGTTTTTAATGTGAAAGTATAGGCGAACATGGGTTAAAGAATGGGGTAGGATGAACTGTCAGGTGGTGTGCCTGAATACTGACCTGCGGTAAACAGGGTATTTAACACATCAGATGATCTGTACAGGTAGTGGTGACAGTAAACGAGTGGCCGAGCCAGGCCTGTTATAGCAGTCACGCCCGATATATTTTGCTCATGTGCTGTAAAACAAGGGTATATGTATGGCCGTGTGGAGTTCCGTTGAACCCTTGGATGCAAAAATGCGCGCCTCAGGGAAGGGTGTCTACGTAATTCTGTTCGGCCTGTATGTCGGATTGGCCTACCTGTTTTCAATTTTTAGCCCCCAGGCACAGATTGTCTCTCTATGGCCTTCTGCCGGTGTGGCACTGGCGGGCATGCAGCTCTTTGGTAACCGGTTCTTGCCGGCGATTTTTCTGGGTTCAGTGATCTTTAATTCCAGTACGCAGATCTGGCATCAGGGGGAGGTTTACCCCGCGATGCTGATTCTGTCGGCTGTGATTGCAGCAGGTTCTACCCTTCAGGCCTGGGTGAACAGCCGATTGCTGAACTGGCGGGGGATTCAGATTCTTGATGCGCCCGCATCCGGACAGATCGCCCTCTTTATCCTGATTGCATTAGCCTGCTGTTTAATCAGTGCGCTGATCGGCAATCTGGCCCTGCTTGTCGCCAATGCTGGCAGTGACTTCAGTCTGCTGCAGTGGAATAACGTGCTGGTCTGGTGGGTGGGTGACTTCCTGGGTGTCATTCTTGTCTGCCCTTTGTTGCTGAGTCTTTTTCAGTCTCAGCCGGACAGCGCCCACAGGGTGGTGTTGATTAAAAGCCTGGCTGCCCCCCTGATTGGGTTGGTGGTAATGCTGCAGGTGGCGCAGCAGTATATTGAAGATGTGGTGGTGGTTAATACCGAGAATATTTTTGACCTAAAGGCAAAAGCCACTGAAAACAATCTGAAACAGCGCATGGGGGTTTATCTGAGCACGCTGGACCACCTTGAGCAGCAGCTTTCGCAGCCAATTCCGCCCGGTAAGGCTGAGTTTGCAGAGATGGTGAGCGGGTTGACGGAAAACCTGCCAGGGATAAAAGCGCTGTCATGGAATCCTCTGGTCAGACAAGATCAGTTGGCCGAATTTGAGCAGTATGCCCGGCAAAATGTGAATCCGCAGTTCCGGGTGAAAGGTGAGCCGCTGACACCGGATGATCCGCTGGTGATTGTTGAACTGATTGAGCCGTTTGATGCCAATCAGGCGGCGCTGGGGTTCAATGTTTTCTCCAGTGAGGCACGCAAGCAGAGCATGTTACTGGCGAAAAACAGCCGTGTTGCTACCGCGACCGATATTATTCAACTGGTGCAGTCTGAGAAAAAAGAGCCGGGTTTTCTGATCTTTTCACCTGTTTTTACCAGTGTTCAGGCCGGAGATACCTCAATGGAGGGCCACCATGCACTGCGCGGTTTTGCTGTGGGTGTTTTTCTGGTCTCGCAAATTATTCAGCAAAGCCTGAGTCATGAGCTGATTAATTTCCTCGAGCTGTATATCTATGAAAATGGCGATCCATCGGATCAGGTGTTCGGTGATCTCGGCATTCATGATGCCCGGTTGGCTGGCGCAGGGCTCAGTCATGTGTTTGACCTTCAGTTTGCTAACCATCTGTGGACGTTTATTCTGCATATTCCGGATGAGAGGGTCACGGCATTGCGGGTGGATGAAAGCCTCAGCTTTCTTGTGACTGAAGTTTTGCTGGGCATGCTTGCCGTTTTTATTGTGTTGTCCGCCTATAGCCGCCAGGCTCACCTGCAGCAGTTGGTGGATGCCCGTACCACTGAACTGCAGGATCTGAATCAAAAACTGGAATCCTTTGCCTTCTATGATGCGCTGACCGGCCTGCCTAACCGTCATTTATTTATCGACCGCGCTCAGCATGCACTGCGTTTGGCGCAGCGTAATGGTAACCGGGCCGCATTGCTGTTTATGGACCTGAATCGCTTTAAACAGGTGAATGATAGCCTGGGGCATGATGTGGGTGATCAGTTACTGGCGGAGGTTGCCAAACGCTTTCGCAGGGTTGTGCGTGAAAGTGACACGTTGGCCCGGCTGGGTGGAGACGAGTTTACATTACTGATCGAAAATAACCCCGATCAGGACATGATTGAGTCAGTTGCAGGCAAACTGGCAGCCAGTCTGAATGCTCCGTTTCAGGTGGGCGGCAGGGCCGTGGTGACATCGACCAGTATTGGTGTCGCGATGTTCCCGCAGGACGGGGAGTCGATTGCCGATTTGTTGCGCGGTGCTGATACCGCCATGTATCAGGCGAAACAAAACGGCTTGGCGATCTGCTTTTATTCTGAAGGGTTGCGCAATGCGGTTAATGAGCAGTTATTCCTTGAGTCAGAATTGTCGCAGGTGTTGCAAAAAGATGAGCTGGAACTCTATTTTCAACCGATTATGCAACTGGATACGTCAGAGCACATGGGGTGTGAGTGCCTATTGCGCTGGAATCACCCGACTCAGGGGCTGATCTCGCCGGATCAGTTTATTCCGGCGGCGGAGTTATCGGGTGAGATCATCGCGATTGGTTTCTGGGTGATTGAACAGTCCTGTGCCAACATTGCGCGCTGGCGCAGTGATGGTCTGATGTTTAGCAAGGTTTCAGTCAATGTCTCCGCCAGACAGCTGCAGCATGATCGATTCGTGGAGGTTGTGAAACGGATTATCCAGCGTTCGGGTATTGAGCCGGGTTTACTGCAGTTGGAGATTACAGAGAGTGCCCTGATGCAGAATCCGGAGCTGGCTGTTGCTGCACTGAATCAACTCAGTGCGCTTGGCGTGACGGTGGCTATTGATGACTATGGCACTGGCTATTCATCGCTGAATTATCTGAAGCAGTTGCCGGTGGATGTTTTGAAAATAGACCGCTCCTTTGTCAGCGAAATGTCTGAAGGACGGCACGATTACGCGATTGTAAAATCAACGCTGTCCTTGGCAGAAGAGCTGGGTATTACGGTTGTGGCAGAGGGTATTGAGACCGAGCAGCAGTTGCTGCTGTTGCGGCAGATGAGCTGCCCGTTTGGTCAGGGGTACCTGTTCAGCCGACCGCTTAAAGAGCATGATTATCTGATCTTTGCCCGGCATGGCAAGGCCCTGCTGGAACCCTTGTCTCCTGCCTGAGGCTCAGGGTTCGACCAGGGTTGCGCCTTCTCTGACCGCGATCGCGTAAAGCTCAGTTTGATGGGCTTTAAGCAAGTTGTAGAGGTCAGTATCGATCTGACCTGCCGCCTCCATCTGATCCATAATGGCCAGCACTTCATCAATGCTCAGCCGGTTTCGGTAGGGCCGTTTCTGGCACAGGGCCTGAAAAATATCCGCAATACAGAGGATTCGGGTGGGCGTGTCGATCCGGTCGCCTTGCCAGCCAAAGGGGTAGCCGGAACCATCCAGTTTTTCATGATGCTCCGAGGCCCAGCGGGCGATGGGGGTGTTGGGGAAGATGGTCTGCAGAACCCGTTTACTGTCCAGCGGATGGCTGTGCATCTGTGCCAGTTGCTCAGGACTGAGTGCACCCGGTTTTTCAAGCACTTCATCGGGTGTGCGCAGCTTGCCAACATCATGCAGCAGGCCGGCAATGCGCAACATGCGTTTCTGGTAGGTTTCAATGCCTGCCAGTTCGGCAAGGGCAAACGAGAGATCGGCCACCCGAATGCTGTGGTAATGGGTGAACGGGCTCTTGGCATCGACTATCTGCGAGATCAGCTCCCCCAGGGATTCAATCTCGCTAAAGCCCAGAGAGATGCGGTAGTCATTGGATGACAGGGTTTCAAAAATAGCGTCGTCCAGGTATTCGTCAAACAGCTCCAGCCAGAAACTGTCTTTACTGGCGGCCTGATCCAGAGCAGAGAAATGCTCTGATGAAAACAGGGTGCCGATATGCGGGCGCAGTTCATCCAGCAGGTTATGGCCATTGAGTAGCACCAGATAATCCGGATGATCTTTGATAAAGGTGGCAAACAAAACATCCAGCCGGTCGGCCAGAAAAATCAGGTTGGCATATTCTTTTTGTTCTGCGGGCAGCTCATCCGGCAGATGCTCCCAGCGGGTGTGATGGTAGCGGATGGCCTGCGCATATTTCTTGAAAGGCGGAAAACTCTGCAGGAAATAGTAACCCCGAATGCAGTGCTCCTCGGCACCTTTCCATTCCAGCTCATCAACCAGTTTCTGGTGAACCTTGGTGGACGAGACGCCGCAGTCATGCAGCATGCCGGCCAGCAGTACAAAGTGCCTGCGCTCCCGGCTCCAGTTCAGCAGATGGGAGATGCGATGACAGATCAGACCAACCCGGCGGCCATGGCTTTTATCATCAATGCCAACATAATCAAGGGCTTTGGTCAGAGTGTGTGCTGCACGTCCAACATCGACTTCCAGCGCCGAAAAATCACCTGAATCCTGAGTCTTGTTCGGGTCAGTCACTGTTTGATCCTTTCTGTCCTGCCGCTTACTAAGCCTAGCAATAGACGTTGCATTGTGGTGAGTCGCAACAAAAAAATTGAGCAGTATTTGCGTCAGTCTGTTTCATCAATGCGACAGGCAAGGTGCGCGCCTATAATAACGAATTAATGTTGCTTCGGTTATTTTGAACTGCGCATAAGTTGTGCCAAGTCATTGTTTTAATATATTTATTTTTATTCATTGAACCGGGATTTGTTATGCGCTCTGGCTGCTGTTTCAGACGGGTTGTCTGGCCCGACCTTTGCAGTCTAAAGATCAAGCTTAAGCGCAGTGCTACCGGGCAGACTTGGCAAATGCGCGCAATCAGGCTGAGTAGAGGTGCAACATGAATATAAAAACCGGACTTTGTTTGTTATGGCTACTGCTGGTAACGCAGGTCAATGCGGCGGGGGTCGATGACGCTCGCTTGCTGGCGGCTGAAGCGGATAAGGCTAACTGGCTGGCGTATGGGCGTGATTATCAGCAGCAACGCTTTTCGCCACTGACCGATATTAACCGCAGCACGGTGGATAAACTGGTACCGCGCTGGATCTATCAAACCGGTATTCCTGCTTCATTTCAGGCAACCCCTCTGGTGGTGGATGGTGTGATCTATCTGTCCCTGCCATTTGATCATGTGGTGGCCCTGGATGCAGTGACAGGTGAAGAACGCTGGCGTTATGAACATGAGCGCAGGACTAAAAAAATGTGTTGTGGCCCGGCCAGCCGGGGTGTTGCCGTTGCCTATGGCAAAGTGTTTATCGGTACCGTAGATGCCCGCCTGATTGCGCTTGATGCTAAAAATGGTGAGCCGGTATGGGATATCCCTGTAGCTGTTGATAGCGGCCCAACCGAAGCAGTCGGCCAGCTGGATGCGGCAAACAGTATGGCGGGGCAGGCGGCGACAGGTACCACGGGTGTGGGTGTGAACATGGCACCTCAGGTGGTGGATGGCAAAGTGATTATCGGGATTACAGGGGTAGGTTATGGTCTGCATCTGGAAGCGGAAACCGAAGGGGCTCCGGTAGGCGCAGTGGTCGGTTTTGCCGGCAGCTATGGTCGCCCCGGTTTTTATGCCGCGTTTGATGCACAGACGGGTAAGCGCCTGTGGCAGTTTGATACGGTACCTGATCAGGGCTGGGAGGGGGCTTTCAGTACCACCACCCCGGACGGAATTATACTGCCCCGTGATATTGCCGCCGAAAAAGCAGCCCTGGCCCGGTACCCTGAGGCGGCCAAACACGGTGGTGGTTCCGCCTGGACCACCCCCGCCTATGACCGTCGCACCCGAACCCTTTATGTGGGGATTGGTAACCCTTCACCGCAGATGGATGACAGCTCCCGTCCCGGCGATAACCTGTACACCATGTCGCTGGCGGCGCTGGATCTCGATACGGGCAAACTTAAATGGTACTACCAGCAGGTGCCGCACGATCTGTGGGGATATGATGTGGCCAGCCCGCCGGTTCTGTTCGAGCTTGAAACAGAACAGGGTGTTGTAGAAGCGGTGGGCCAGGCCTCGAAAACCGGCTGGTTTTATGTGCATAACCGGCATACCGGTGAGTTGCTGTTCAAGTCCGATGCCTTTGTGCCCCAGGAGAACCTGTTTGCCCCGCCAACCGCAGAGGGAACCCGGGTGACGCCCGGTGCTGTGGGGGGAGCAAACTGGTCACCGGTCGCATTGAATCCGGCGTCCGGGCTGGCATATGTGGCAGCGTCACATATTCCGATTCGTTATGTGGTCAAAGATCTGGTGACGGGCCGCGATGGTAAACCGATTCGCTACACGGAACTGAAACCCATTGATGAACCTAACTGGGGAACACTGACCGCCATCTCTACCCGGGAGAAGGGCAAGATACGCTGGCAACATAAAACCGAAAAACCGCTGGTGGGCGGGGTGCTGGCAACGGCGGGTGGTCTGGTGTTTATGGGAGAGGGAGATGGCTATCTGAACGCCTTCGACAGTGATACGGGAGATAAACTCTGGCGCTTTCAATGCGGTGCCGGTGTCAATGCTCCACCCATCAGCTACGAGGTGGATGGGGTGCAATATGTAGCAGTCGCCGCCGGGGGTAATTCACTGTTCGGGTTCCGTCGTGGCGGCGCATTAGTTGTGTTTGCACTGCCCAAGCCCTGACGTCTGAGTCGTCCGCTACAGCGCACTGGAATTGCTTGCGACCTTGCAGGATGAGTTGAACCGGGTCTGCGTTCAGGCCCGAATTTTCCTGCTGGGTATGCCGCTTAATACCGCAACCTTTGCTAAGATGCGCCTGCGTGGACCTGCATGCCGCCGGTATTCAGGCAGAACGTGCTTTTGATCAGTTGCAGCAGTGAGTCCCAATGAAAACCAATCTGATAACCCGCGATGGCTATGAACAGCTTCGGTCTGAGCTGGACCACCTCTGGCGCACCGAGCGCCCGGACGTGACCCAGAAAGTTACCTGGGCGGCGAGCCTGGGAGATCGCAGTGAAAATGCGGATTACCAGTACAACAAAAAACGGCTGCGTGAAATTGACCGGCGCATTCGTTACCTGCGTAAGTGTCTCGATCAACTGAAGATTGTTGATTACGCTCCAGAGCAGGAAGGGCGGGTGTTTTTTGGTGCCTGGGTTGAAGTGGAAAATGAAGAAGGTGAGTCACGGCGCTTCCGGATAGCCGGTTATGATGAAATTTTTGACCGTAAAGACTATATCTCGATTGACTCCCCCATGGCCCGGGCGCTGCTCAAAAAAGAGGTGGGTGATGAGGTGCTGGTTCGCACACCCAAAGGCGAGATGTACTGGGTCGTCAATGAGATTATCTACCCCAAATAACCTTCTCCTGTCCCCCTGAACGTCAAGCCTGAGCGATTTTTGCCGATACGCTTGTAATCGGTTTGCAACCGTTCCTGATCTCAGCGTGCGAAATCAATTGTGGCGATAACAACAGAACAGATACAACAGCGTATCGACGGGTTTACTGTCGATCTTGGACCGGCCGTCCAGAGCGGTAACGGTGCCCGCTTTTTTATGCTGTTGAGTATGATCGCCTCAAATCAGTCGATGATGCGCCCTGCCGGGGTTGGGCAGGCCGATGCGGCGGGCACAGAGTTTCAGTTACCGCCCCAGACCTATGTGTATCCGGTGGAGGATGAACTTTATACCTCCGCAGTGGCAGAGCGTTTCAATCAGGCGGTACATCTGGGCCGGGATGGAGATTTTGCGTATCTGAACAGCTACCTGTCTGCTGTAGCAGAACGTCCGGTTCCCCGTTTACAGACCCTGCGTGCACAGTCCGGTGAGGCTTTGTTACAAGCGGGCAAACTCATGACAGCTGAGGTTGAAACCTCACGCCAGCGTCTGGTGGCGGCTGCCTGAGGCGTCAGTGAGTTACTGGGTGTGCCACTGTATTTGTGACGTTTCACCGTTTTCAACTTTCCACCACTCATCCGGATCATCGCCTTCCTGCCAGCCACTGGCAATGCAGCGGATCTGGGTGTTAAGCGCGGCAGCGGCTGCCCGGGCGCAGTCCAGATCTGTCTGCCATGGGGTGCAGTCGCCATCAAACCAGACACTGCTCCAGGCTTTGCCAACCACTTTTTCATGGATCAGTACCGGCACCTTACCCGTTGTGAAAACGGCGGTGTAATGATTGATATCGCCTGTTTTTTTGCCGATCAGTAACTGCTCACAGTGGGCTTCCAGCCAGTCAACAATCTGTTGCAAAGCGCAGTTTTTGATATAGATCTCGATATCAGGATGGCGGGTGTCGGTCATCTTTATCACTCAGAAAATGAAGGAGGCGCAGCACACTCAGGCTGAGGTAGCCAATGGCCGCCAGTATGCTGCCGATGGCTGCCATGATCAAGCCAAGCAGTGCGATCAACTCCTGACTGAGGGAGCTGGCCAATAGAAACTCGGCCACGACCAGCGCGGCCATACCCAATGCAAAAATGGCAAAACCGATGCCGAGCAGGGCCAGATTATGACGCGGGTTCTGGGCGCGGTTTTGCAGCCAGCGCTGCCAGCGTTGGTTACTCATACGCGCTGAAATACGCCCAGATTGACATCCAGTGTCAGGGTCAGGCTGCTGAGATTCAGAATACGCTCACGGGCCTCATTTTTAAGGCGCTGACCATGGGGTGTCATCGCCAGCAGTTCACCAATCGCATCGGCGCCGGTGAGGGTGAAATCATATCGAACCGTTTTAATCTCAGATTGCGAGAAGTGGGGCTCAAGCAGTCCGGCTACATCCAGTACCGTGTCATGAACTTCAGTATAAATGCGTTCACGCAGCTGACGCAGATGATCCTGCCCCGGCCAGGCGATCAGCAATTGGCCGCCGGGTTTAAGTACCTGTGCAAGTGGGGCGGGTAAAATCCGGCTGAACAGTAGCAGCGCCAGGTCCAGCTGGTATGCGGGTAATGGCATTTCAGCCGCCGATGCAACCAGCCACTGAATATCGCGGCTGCGTTGGGTAGCCGCTTTAATGGCATGTTTTGAAATGTCCAGCCCGGCCATGTCAGGTGTGTGTCCCAGAGTCAGCAAGTGCTCACGCAGGCGGGCTGTGTAGTAGCCTTCGCCACAACCCACATCCAGGATTTTGGGGTCAGTTGCTTCACTCAGCAGGGTGTGGCTTAGCTGGTTGATGGCATCGGACAGGGGCTGATAATGCTGCCGACAGAGAAACTGTCGACGTGCCTGTACCATGTCCGGGTTGTCACCGGGATCACGGCTGCGTTTGCGCTGCACCAGCAGCAGATTGAAGTACCCTTGGCGGGCCGCATCAAAGCTATGTCCCTGAGCACAGCGTAACTGCCGGTTATCTCCCAGCAGCTCAGCCTGACAGACGGGGCAGCTCAGTTGCATTTTATGTTGCCCGGGTCAGCAGCCGGGCCATGATGTTTTCATACAGGCTGGAAAGGGTATCCAGATCGTCACAGCGCACCCGTTCATCCACTTTGTGAATGGTGGCATTGATTGGGCCAAGCTCTACCACCTGAGCCCCGGTGGGTGCAATAAAGCGTCCATCGGATGTGCCGCCGGAGGTTGAGAGTTCTGTTTCCAGACCCGTGATCGCCCGGATCGCGTTCTGGCAGGCGTCAACCAGATCACCCCGGTCGGTCAGAAAAGGGTTGCCGGACAGGGTCCAGTCGATCCCCCAGTCAAGCCCATGTTTATCCAGAATGGTGCGGACCCGGTCTTTTAGTTCGTCAGCGGTCACTTCGGTGGAAAAACGGAAGTTAAACATCACATCAATGTGTCCGGGCACGACATTGGTGGCACCGGTGCCGGCATTGATATTGGAGATCTGAAAGCTGGTGGGCGGGAAAAACTCGTTGCCTTCATCCCATACCTCGGCAGACAGTTCTGCCAGTGCCGGCGCAGCCAGGTGAATCGGGTTTTTTACCAGGTGGGGGTAAGCCACATGTCCCTGAACCCCGTGGATGATCAGCTTGCCACCTAAGGATCCACGGCGACCATTTTTGATGACATCCCCGACCTGAGCGGTACTGGACGGCTCGCCTACCACACACCAGTTGATTTTTTCGTTGCGGGCTTCCAGATGTTCAACCACACGCACGGTGCCATTGACCCAGGGGCCTTCTTCGTCACTGGTTATCAACAGGGCGATGGAGCCTTCATGATCGGGATGATTGGCAATAAAACGTTCCAGCGCGGTAATAAATGCAGCCAGGCTGCCTTTCATATCGGCTGCGCCACGGCCACAGAGCATGCCCTGTTCAATGACGGCCTCAAAGGGGGGGAACTGCCAGTTTTGTTCCGGTCCGGTGGGCACAACATCCGTATGACCGGCAAAGCAGAACAGCGGGCCAGTGTCACCCCGGCGTGCCCAGAAGTTGGTGACTTCTTCAAAGGGCAGGCGCTCGATTTTAAATCCCAGCGCCTCCAGACGTTCGATCATCAGCTCCTGACAACCATCATCCTCAGGGGTGACCGAGCGACGATTGATCAGGTCCATGGCCAGTTCAATGGTGGCGGAATGGGGGTGTGTCATGCGCAGGTTCCTTGAGGTTGAGCCGAAGATAGAATGACCGCACGGCCTGAGCCGTGCGGTGAAGGGCTTAGTTGTGCTTGTGCAGTTCGCTGTTCAGCTCGATCGCGGTCTTGTTGGTTTTCACCTCAATACGACCGGTCTGTGAATTACGACGGAACAGCAGGTCCGGTTTGCCGGCCAGTTGAGCGGCCTTGACGGTGCCGACGGTTTTGCCGTGATCGTCCAGCAGGGTTACCTTGGAGCCGGCAGTGACATACAGGCCCGCTTCCAGCGTGCAACGGTCACCCAGTGGCAGGCCGAGACCGGCATTGGCGCCGATCAGGCAGTTTTCGCCGACAGAAATGATCTCTTTGTTACCGCCGGACAGCGTACCCATAGTAGAGCAGCCACCGCCCAGATCAGAGCCATCGCCCACAATAACACCCGCTGAAATACGGCCTTCCACCATGCTGACACCCATGGTGCCGGCATTAAAGTTGATAAAGCCTTCATGCATAACTGTGGTGCCTTCGCCCACGTGTGCACCCAGACGGATACGGGAAGCATCACCGATACGAATACCGGTTGGTACCACGTAATCGGCCATTTTCGGGAATTTGTCGACGGAGTTAACGCCCAGAATACGGCCCTGCGCGCGGGCGGCCAGCTGGCGTTTTGGCAGATCTTCCAGTGCGATGGCACCTTCGTCAGTCCAGGCTACGTTTGGCAGCAGCCCAAAAATACCGCTCAAGTTGATGCCGTGCGGTTTGACCATGCGCTGGGAGAGCAGCGTCAGCTTCAGATAGGCTTCGGCAGTGCTGGCCGGCTCTGCATCAGTTTCCAGAATGCTGACCAGTACGGTTTGTGAAGTGCCGCTCAATATCTCAATCACTTCTGCCTGTGCTTCCGCATCAACAGCCAGGAAGGCTTCTTCCAGTGCTTTAAGCTGGGAGTTTGCCAGTTCGATGCTCTGGTTGCCGCCCTTATAATCTACAACAGCAGCAACAGCGTCGATCAGGGCCTGATCAGCGTTCAGCACAGGTGCATGGTAGTAAACCTCAAGCAGGGTGCCGGAGGAAGATTTAGTCCCTACACCCAGACCAAATGCAAAATTAGCCATGTTTCTCTCCAGTAATCGTTATGAATTATTCTGTATAACAGTGTTATAGCAGCTGTGCTGCATACTCATCGGCTTTAAAGCCGACCCGGACCGAATCATTTTGAACCAGTACCGGGCGTTTAATCATTGCCGGCTGCGCCAGCAGCAGGGCTTCAACATTGGCAGCATCTACATTCGCTTTGACCTCATCTGGCTGCTGCCGCCAGGTGGTACCGCGTTTGTTCAGCAGTGTTTCCCAGCTCAACTGTTCACACCAGCTATGCAGCAGTTCAGCGTCCAGCCCGTCTTTTCTGAAGTCATGGAAACGGTAGTCGAGCTGATGTTCATCCAGCCATTTTTTGGCTTTTTTGACGGTATCGCAATTGCAGATGCCATACAGGGTAATCATCTTCAGGTCCTTATGCTGGCAGGCTTTCGACATAACGGCGGATGCGCTGTGCACCCTCAACACACTCCTCCAGCGTAGCCACCAGTGCCATGCGCACGTAACCGGCACCGGGCAGTATGCCATCGGTTTCCCGTGACAGGTAGCGACCGGGCAATACGGTCACATGTTGGGTGGCAAACAGGTCGCGGGCAAAGATGTCATCGGCGACCGGTGTTTTGGCCCAGAGATAGAAGCTGGCATCCGGGTACTGGACGTCCATGACCGGTGACAGGATGTCGATCACCGCTTTGAATTTCTCCCGGTAAAACGCACGGTTTTGTTCAACATGGGTTTCATCATTCCAGGCGGCAATCGAGGCCAGCTGATGCTGAACAGGCATGGAACAGCCATGGTAGGTGCGGTAGGAGAGGAAAGCTGTCTCTTATACACATCTGACGCTGCCGACGAGCG
>ERZ1031170.60-NODE-60-length-14079-cov-5.889333_pt1 | contig 14079 bp, 14 predicted proteins | sample MGYA00518222_ERZ1031170 | MGnify/ENA primary metagenome ERZ1031170 (study PRJEB33718, sample SAMN03159772) | human skin metagenome | collected 2014-05-20 | study: EMG produced TPA metagenomics assembly of the PRJNA266117 data set (Human skin bacterial metagenome and... | reverse complement strand
ACACTAGATCGCTCGTCGGCAGCGTCAGATGTGTATAAGAGACAGCTCCATGAGGCTGGTAAGCTCACGGCATGGGCAGAGTATTGTCTGGAAGTGCCCGGACTTGGTGCTATTGAAGGTAAGCAGTTTGTTAAAGACAGCTTGGCGGCCACCGGGTGTGAGATCTCGATTAACTCATTGTTGCCAGGCGTGGGTATGCCTTTTTATCACAAACATGAGCAGAACGAAGAGGTCTACATCTTTCTTAAAGGACAGGGTGAAATGCAGGTTGATGCTGAAACCTTTCAGGTGCAAGAGGGCAGTATGGTGAGGATTTCACCGGCAGGCATGCGGAGCTGGCGAAATACGGGCTCCGAACCACTGATCTACCTGATCATTCAGGTTAAAGAAAATTCACTCGAGCAGTACTCCCTCACTGATGGTGTTGTTGGAGAGGGCTCGGTTATCTGGTCTGATAATTAAGCGGAGAACTGCATATGCCTCTTGTTCAATTAAAAGTATTTGAGTTGGAGCTGACACAGGATCAAACAGACCAGATTATTCAGGGGTTTACGGATGTTATTGCGGATGCGACACATGAAAAGCTACGTGATGTAACCTGGGTAATCGTGAATGAGGTGAAAGATGGTCATTAGGGTGTGGGTGGCAAGTCGATCAAGCTGGAAGATGTTAAACGGCTGTGTGTTGATTAGACGGGCAGCCTGGATCTAACGTTGGCAATGAGCTTCATTTAAAAACCGTAGTTTTTCTGTCTACGGTTTTTATTTTTGTGTTTTACGCTGCGTTTGATTTTCTTCTTCGCCGCCCGGATGGGCTGCGGGGTTTGGGTGATAATGGATTGTGGCTGGCAAGCTCCTTCTGCAGGTAAGGTAATATCCAGTCTGCGGTATTGATCTGCCCCTGAGATACACCCTGAGTACCAAACAGGCGATTAAACTCAATTACATAAGGATGATCGCCTACCATAGCGATATCAAATCCGGCATGGTTAATGCCCAGTGTACTGGAGAGGTGTTTCACCAATGCTTCTGCTGCAGGCGGAATGATTGCCTCAAGGACTTCACCGCCACGGGCAATATTGTTATGGAAACTATAGGGAGATTGCATGCGCCAGTACCCCCGTACGATCTCATCACCCAGCACGACAATCCTCAAATCCCGGTCAATGGGCAGGTATTCCTGCGCATAGAGTACATCGGCTCTGGCGCAGTATTCGCGCCATTGTGTCCGGTCTTCAATAAGAAAAACCCCTTCGCCCATGCTGCTTTTAACCAGCTTGGCAACAAAAGGCAGCGTCATCTGATCCCATATCATCTCGGAGTGATGGGGGGTGTTCGCCCGGATTAGGGTGAAGGGTGTATTGTTCGGCGCAACCAGTTCAAAGGCCCGTGTCATTTCGATCTTGTTATGCCCAAGCAGGTAACTGGGCAAGCTGGGAAAGATCCGGGCTTTAAGGCCAAACACCAGTGAATTGATCAGCCAGTAAGGAGGATAAAGTACCCAGTCGGCCATGGTAATTGACTGCTGGTGCAGCAAGGTTGATTCAGGTTTTAAAACAGTATGGGGCGGGAAGTGCAACGTTCGAAGCGGATCAAACGAAACTAGATTCATACAGATTTATCGGGTGGATAAGGATGGGCAAATATAGGGTTTTGCGGGGTTTTTGGCAATTGGAATATGATGAGAGCCTTAGAAAAATAGTCTTAAATTTTGTGCGTGCAGACGAATATGTCCGTTCGAATTGAAACAATGGAACATGTAGACTGCTGAGATCATTAAAACCGCAAAAGGAAGGAACGAATGGAATCATTGGAGATTAAAAAACTCAGTGCTGGCAGTGTTTATAAACTGATCTTTATCGGCTCGTTGCTGGGTATGGTGCTGATTACATTTTTTTTCGGGGTGCTGGGGGTAATGGGACTGGAAACAGTGAGCTGGAATGAACAGCCGGTAACCGGTTTTAAAGCGCTTCTGGTTGCACCTATGATTGGGGTGATGATGTCTGCATTGTTTACGGCTCTTTTTGGTTCTGTCACGGTGCTGGGTTTATGGCTGTATGCTTTTTACCGGCCAATAACGTTGCATATTATTGCGAAACAAAACGCGTCATAAGCATTGACGGTACAATAAAAAACCGCAGCCGTTACCAGCTGCGGTTTTTTTAATTCAGCGGGCTGCAAAGCGGCCCGTGAAAAGATCTTACTTCTGGTTGTCCAGCTGCTGCTTGATCAGGTCACCGATGGTAGTCGGGCCGGATACTTCAACTTCAGTGTTACGAACAGAAGCGATAGCTGCCTGCTCTTCCGCCTGCTCTTTAGCACGGATAGACAGAGCGATACCGCGGTTGCGACGATCAACATTGGTGATCTTCGCTTCTACGTCGTCACCAACGCTCAGCACGGTAGCTGCATCTTCAACGCGATCTACAGAGATCTCGGAGACTTTCAGGTAGCCTTCGATACCTTCAGCCAGCTCAACAGTAGCGCCTTTAGCGTCAACGGCAGTGACTTTACCGTTTACGATGGTGCCTTTGTCGTTGCTTGCTACGAACTCAGCAAACGGGTCGCTTTCCAGCTGTTTGATGCCCAGAGAGATACGCTCTTTCTCTGCATCGATAGACAGGATAACGGCTTCAACTTCTTCGCCTTTCTTGAACTGACGCAGGGCAGCTTCAGCATCGGCTTCCCAGGTGATGTCGGACATGTGAACCAGACCGTCCAGATCATCCTGCAGACCAACGAAGATACCGAAATCGGTGATGGTCTTGATAGTGCCGGTAACTTTGTCGCCAGCAGCAAAAGATTCAGCGAAAGAGGTCCATGGGTTAGCAGTGCACTGCTTGATACCCAGGGAGATACGACGACGCTCTTCATCTACGTCCAGAATCATCACTTCAACTTCATCACCAATCTGAACAACTTTAGATGGGTGGATGTTTTTGTTAGTCCAGGACATTTCAGAAACGTGTACCAGACCTTCAACACCGTCTTCGATAGAAGCGAAGCAGCCGTAGTCAGTCAGGTTGGTTACACGTGCGTTGCACTTGGCACCGGCAGGGTAACGGTCTTTGATCAGCGCCCATGGATCCTGGTGCAGCTGTTTCAGACCCAGAGAAATACGACCGGATTCTTTGTCGAACTTGATGATCTTAACAGTGATCTCGTCGCCAGGATTCAGCATCTCGGATGGGTGAGAAATACGCTTCCAGGCCATGTCGGTGATGTGCAGCAGACCGTCAACACCACCCAGATCGATGAAGGCACCGTAGTTAGTCAGGTTCTTAACGAAACCTTTAACTTCCTGACCTTCTTCCAGCGCAGCCAGCAGCTCGTCACGCTGTGCAGAGTTAGCTTCCTGCAGAACGGCACGACGGGATACAACAATGTTGTTGCGCTTAGGATCCAGTTTGATCAGTTTGAATTCCAGCTCTTTGCCTTCCAGGTGATCAACGTCGCGTACCGGACGCACGTCAACCAGAGAACCTGGCAGGAAGCCCTGGATGTTGTTGATGCTGACAGTGAAACCGCCTTTAACTTTACCGCTGATGTAACCTTTAACGGTTTCTTCGGCATCAAATTTGGACTGCAGAACTTCCCACGCTTCAGCACGCTTGGCTTTTTCACGGGACAGACGGGTTTCACCGAAACCGTCTTCAACCGCTTCCAGAGCAACTTTAACGTCGTCACCGATTTTGATTTCCAGCTCATTGGCATCGTTCAGGAACTGTGAACGTGGAATGATGGCTTCGGATTTCAGGCCGGCGTGAACGGTAACCCAGTCGCTGTCGATATCAACAACTTCGCCCACAACCAGTTTGCCTGGAGTCATGTCCAGAGACTGAAGGGATTCTTCAAACAGATCTGCAAAGCTTTCGCTCATGAATAAGTCCTATATAAAGGCTACGAAAATCGCAGCACTTCTGCCTGCAATAACCGGCTTGCAGGGTTAGTTGTTTTTCCTGCCTGGGGGCCAAAGGCCGGAGTCACCCCAGACTGGATAGAAAATGAGCGCGCATTATACAGAATTTCACTACAGAAAACAGCGTTATTCAGTCAGACGATAGAAATTTAACCGGTTTTTCAGCCGGGCTGACGAAAGTTGGTCAGACTGAGTTCAAGCTGGCGCTGGCAGGGTTGCAGCACGGTATTCAGGTCCTGCTGCAGCTGGGGTTTGAGTGGCGGGGCATTTTCCGTATCGCCCATAAAGGCAGCGATTTGCCGGGTCTCTTCGCTGGAGTTGGCGGCTATCTGAATACCATCGCCGACACAGAAGGCATAGACCGCCAGTTCCTGTGCCACAAACTGCTCACGTTCGGCATCGTTGAAGATGATTGAGCGATTGCGAATAACGTCATGGTATTTTTGTTTGACAGACGCAGCCATCGCCTGTTGTTCCAGCGTGTTAAAACGGCGTGCATCGTTGCTGTTTTGCAGCAGGTTGATCATTTGCTGCTCAACAGCAGCCAGTTGTTGCGTGATACTGGACGGTGCGAAATGCTCATTTAGACGACGGTATTCACGCAGGTCAGTCACCTGGGCTTTGAGATCATCAATTTCGGACTGCAGCAGTTTTTTATCTTCGATCAGGCGTTCATTGTCCCGGATAAGCCCGCGGATTACCCGCTGTGCCGGTGTCAGTTTTTCTTCACCGAAGGTTGGCGGCAGTTGTTTTGCGCCCAGAAGACCTACGCTTTCTTCAAAGCGGCTGGTGGGTAACACCTTAAAACCAAATTCGGCAAACTGCTCTGTATTTTCCGCATGCTGCCCACTCAGCGTGTTATAGACAAAAAAGCCACCTACAAGCAGCAGTATCAGCACAAACGGCGTGAGAACAATGATCAGAACTGTACGCTTTGTCAAACCAGAGCACCTTCACTGGGCAACCGTATTGAAGAGTTAATCGGCACTCGCAGCTGAATACTTTAAGGTCAGATACATCAGGTCGATCAGAATGCGTCCGCTTTCCGCCAGCATCGCCTCTGCTTCCGGATTGATCGGTTTGCCCTGTGCGTCCGTTTCGAGAGACTCTGTGGCTTCCGTCAGACTTTTAACCAGGGGCATCTGCTTAGCGGCGCGGCGGCGATTTTCGGCTTCCAGTTGCCAGCCTTCCATTTCATCGCGCTGTTGTTTGAGCGCTGACTCCTGCAGGGGTACCCGCGTGTCTTCGGCTTTTAACTCTTCCAGGTGGGCAATCTGTTCATGCATAAACTGGAAGTCAGGATTCTGGGCAGTTCGATCCTTGTAGCGTTGTTCCAGTTCGCTGATAAACGGGCTGATTTCGATGTAACTGCCATGGGGCGCGGACCGAACAGTGTCCCAGTCCAGTGCCTGTTCCAGTGCACTTTCACCGATAATTGCCGGGTCATACAGGGTAGGGAAACTAATGTCCGGGTGTACTCCCCGGTTTTGTGTACTGTCGCCTGAAATTCGATAAAACTTGGCATTGGTCAGTTTAAGCTGGCCGTGATCCAGTGGCAGCAGCGTCTGCACGGTGCCCTTGCCAAAGGTCTGGCCGCCAAGAATGATACCGCGATTGTAGTCCTGAATGGCACCGGCAAAAATTTCAGAAGCGGATGCTGAGAGTCTGTTTACCAGAACCGCCATGGGGCCATCATAGGCAAGCTTGGGATCATGATCGCCTAACACTTCAATCCGGCCAGTGGAGTCTTTGACCTGAACGGTGGGGCCGCGATTGATAAACAGACCCACGGTTTCGTTAGCCTCACGCAGTGAACCACCGCCGTTATTGCGCAGGTCAATAATCAGGCCGTCAATGTCTTCTGTTTTCAGTTCGTTAATTAACTTTTCAACATCGCGAGAGGTGCTTTTGTAGTTGGCATCCCCTTTCTGCAGGGCCGCAAAGTCAATATAGAATGCCGGGATTTCGATAACGCCAAGACGGAAATCCCGGTCAAAGTGGTTCAGTTCCAGAACCCGTTTCTGTGCGGACTGCTCTTCCAGCTTTACTTTGTTACGCACGATGCGTACAACGCGCACCGGTGCATTTTCACGCTCCGGAGTTTTTACCTGCAGCCGAACCACGGTGCCCTTGGGGCCGCGGATCAGGTCGACGACATCATCAAGACGCCAGCCCACAATGTCCTCAAATTCACCATTGTCACCCTGGCCGACACCCACAATCATGTCTGATGCTTTAAGCTGTCCCGTTTTATCGGCCGGGCCGGCAGGCACCAGGCGAACAATCTGGGTAAATTCGTTTTCACTTTTCAGAACCGCACCAATGCCCTCCAGAGAAAGGCTCATATTGATCTGGAAATTTTCGGAATTACGCGGAGAAAAGTACTGGGTATGTGGATCAAACTGCTCAGTAAAAGCGTTAGCGAAGGTTTGGAAAACGTCTTCAGATTTGATCTGTTCCGAGCGCTGTAATTGGTTTTTATAGCGTTTCAGTACCAGTTCGCGTGCTTCTTCGTCAGTTTTTCCGGCCAGTTTCAGATTCAGCAGTGCACTTTTAACCCGGCGCAACCAGAGCTGGTCCAGCTCGCTTTCTGATTGGGCCCAGGGGGCTTTATCGCGGTCGTTATTCAGGGTTTCAGCAACGGTAAAGTCAAAGCTTTTATCTGACTCCAACAGGTCGACAATCGCGTGCAGGCGGTCAGTCAGTCTGGTTTGGAAACGATTGTAGATCAGGTAAGCACCACTGAGGTCGCCTGATTTAATCTGATCGTCAAAAGTGGTGCGATAGGGTGCGAACTCATCTATATCACTCTGGAGCAGATAGCTCTTGGCAGGATCAACGTCTTTCAGATACTGCTCAAAAATTCTGCCGGACAGGTCGTCATCCAGGCTGATACGGTTGTAATGACCCAGTTTAAGGGTATCGGCAATTTCAACCAGCGTTGAGCTATGAATAGGCTGTGCTTCAAGTTTTGCCTGTGCTGCTGAGAAGGGCAGCAGGCAAAGCGCAGACACAACCAAAGACCGAGACAGAACAGATGACAACATAGGCATAATAAACGACTGAGTTCCGGATAATTCTTGTTTAAGACAGAGGAAACCAGTCATCGGTTCCCGATGGCACCAGGCAGCAACACCGCTGATTCTGAGTGTAGACATGGGGTTGACTGATGTAAACTGCAACCTCTTGAGTGAAAAAGGTTATTGAAAATGTTTCAAACCGGAGTGAAACGCTTTGGCTGTCTGGCTGGATTGATGCTACTGGTGCTGACAGGCTGTGGTGAAAGCCAGGAAGAGCAGGCATTCCGCCAGCAATTAAAAGATAAGGCACTGAATGATGAAACGCGTCAGTTGGGTACAGCGTTTCTGGCTGAAAATGCGCAAAAAGCCGGTATCCAGATAACCCCCAGTGGCCTGCAGTACCGGATTGAAACGCCGGGAGAAGGGCCGCGCCCACGGATTACAGACAGGGTGACTGTGCACTATGAAGGCCAGCGTATTGACGGTGTTGTGTTTGACAGCTCCTATCAGCGGGGTGAACCGTCAGTGTTTCCGCTGAACCGGGTGATTCGCGGTTGGACAGAAGGGGTGGGCCTGATGAATAAAGGGGCCGTCTGGACCTTCTATATACCGCCTGAACTGGCGTATGGTGCGACCAGCCCATCCGATGATATCCCTGCTAATTCCACGCTGATCTTCAAAGTGGAGCTGCTTGATTTTGAACCGGCAAACTGATGATGAGTAGTCTGAATGACTGATTTTCTGAAACAACTACAGGATTTTCTGGCGGCATCCCCCACGCCCTATCATGCAACCGCCAATATGGCAGCCAGACTGGAAGCCGCAGGTTTTACGTTTCTGCCGGAAGCGGCAGAGTGGATTATGCAACCAGGTGGACGTTATTACACCACCCGCAACGGCTCTTCTATTGTTGCCTGGACGCTGCCAAAAACTGCTGTGCTTGAAACCTCAGGTTTGCGCATGGTGGGGGCACACACAGATTCCCCCTGTCTTAAAGTGAAACCCAAGCCTGAATTGTGGCGGCTGGGTTATCAGCAGCTGGGGGTTGAGGTTTATGGTGGTGTGCTGCTGAATCCATGGTTTGACCGGGATCTGTCGATGGCGGGTCGGGTCAGCTACCTGAACAGAGCAGGGCAGCTTTGTCAGAATCTGATCGATTTCAAACGCTCGGTGGCGGTCATTCCGAGCCTGGCGATTCATCTGGATCGTGAGGCCAATAAAAAACGCGAAATCAATGCTCAAACCTATTTGCCGGTAATACTCGGGCAAAGTGATGCAGCACATGATTTCAAACAATTGCTGGCCGATCAGCTGCAGGCGGAGGGCTGCGAGGGTGTTGATAGCGTTCTGGATTATGAAATCCTGCTCTATGACACACAGCCGCCGGCTTTGGTTGGACTGGATGAAGCTTTTCTGACCTCAGCCCGACTGGACAATCTGTTGAGCTGTTATGTTGGTCTAACGGCCTTGCTGGAGGCAAACAGTGAGCTGGGTACGCTGCTGGTGTGTAACGATCATGAAGAGGTCGGCAGCATGAGTGCATCAGGTGCGCAGGGGCCGATGCTGAAACAGGTGATTGAGCGGATATTGCCAGAACCGCAACAGCGCGCGCGGATGCTGGCCACATCCATGCTGATCTCTGCAGATAATGCCCATGGTGTGCATCCTAATTTTCCCGAGAAACATGATGAGAATCATGGGCCGTTGCTGAATGCGGGGCCGGTTATCAAAATTAATGCGAATCAGCGTTACGCGACCAACAGTGAAACCAGTGCCCTGTTCCGGCATCTGGCACAGCAGGAAGATCTGCCGGTGCAGTCGTTTGTGGTGAGGAGTGATATGGGTTGTGGCAGTACCATTGGGCCGATCACTTCGGCAGAACTGGGTGTCAGAACACTGGATGTCGGCGTGCCGCAGTTTGGTATGCACTCCATTCGGGAGATGGCGGGTGTCGAGGATGTTAAAAGCCTGACCGCGATTTTGCGTCGTTTTTATACCACTGAAACAGTGTAAATCTTGCGCCTACAGTGGGCTGAACGTTTTTTTCCGGAGTTGTCAGAGCCAGTCAGATGGCCGGATGAAACATACCGTAAAAAGCCTCCTGCCGGAGGCTTTTTACTCTCAGCTGGCGTTTAGCAACGCCAGCACTGCACCAATGCTGGTCAGTTGGTTGCGGGATTTGATCAACTGCACACCCAGTTGCAGTGCCTGACGTTCGGAAGCAGCGCGAACGTTTTCATCGGCAATCTCATTCAGGTCAGCAACACCTGCCAGACCGATTGTGCGACGGATCAGTTCAGTGCCGGCATAACCCAGACTGTCTGCAAGAATCTGTGCCAGGCGCTGTTGTTGCCACAGGGGTGATTGCAGGGTTTGGTCGACGGTCTTTTCTGTCATCAGTGCTGAAAACGCTTCAGCAAAGGTCTGCCACAGATCTGACAGGTTGCTGCGCAGTGCCTGCTGATATTCCTCACGGGTGGCGGAATCATAGGCCAGTCCATTCTGGGCACAGTGATTCAATAGCAGGTTGCCAATGATGCTACCCACGTCAAAACCGATGGGGCCAAAATAGGCAAATTCAGGATCGATGATCTGAGTGCTGTCACTGCGGACAAAAACCGACCCGGCGTGCAGGTCGCCGTGCACCAGCGCTTCGGCATGGTTCAGAAAGCGGTATTTTAACTCGGCAACTTCTGCTTTCAGCGCTTCATCCTGCCAGAGCGCCCGAACATCGTCGGCCAGCAAAGGGTTGTAGTTATTGCGCTCGTGGTCACAGTAGGGATCTAAAAAGAACAGGTCTTCCGTGATCTTGCACAGGTCTGGATTAATAAAACGCCCGAGCATCGTCTTGCGGTCGTGAGCATCCAGTGCCAGATCGCTGGTGTAAAACAGGGTGTTGGCCAAAAACAGGCCAAGATGACGACCCAGTTCAGGCAGTGGCTTTTGCGCAATCAGGGCGTGGCGCAGGTTCTCGTGGTCGCCGATATCCTGCATCACCAACGCTGCACGGGCACTGTCAAAGTGATACAACTCAGGGACATAGTCCGGGGCGTATTGGCCTTCCAGACTCAGGGCTTCGGCTTCAATCCGGATCCGATCCAGTGACAGGGGCCAGCCTTCACCAATAATGCGCACATAGGGTAGTGCCTGTTTGACAATTACGCTCTGGCCATCAGCAGCATTGACCCGGTAGACAAAGTTGATGTTGCCATCACCAATTTCGCTGACCACAAAACTGTCCGGATTGCCCTGTAGGTGGGTGTGTTCCAGAACAAAGGCAATGATTTCAGCATCGCTGGAAAATTTATGTGCACTCATCGGGCCAGATCCCTGTAAAATTTGTCCGGCCTATTCTACCTAAAACCATGCACCGGGCGAGCCATTTCTCTACCGTTGTTTGATCGCACTAGCTATTGGAACTGAACTGATGAAAGCTCTGTTTGCCACCAGTCTGCGTTACACCGGTGAGGTGTTGGAAATCCTTGATCAGCACCTGTTGCCCCATCAGGAGGTCTGGTTAACCTGCCGGACCGAAGCTGAGCTGGTGAGCATGATCCAGGCCCTTCAGGTTCGGGGTGCGCCGCTGATTGGCATTAGCGCGGTGTTGCTTATTGCGTATCTGGCTGAGCAGGGTATGCCTCAGACTGAGCTTGAGGCGACGGCGCAGCGTCTGCGCAAAGCGCGTCCTACCGCCGTGAACCTGATGAATAATATCGATGCCATGCTGACGGTTATGGGTCAGGGCGTTGATGCGATTGTGGCTACAGCAGAAGCGTTGTTTGCGGAGGATCAAGCGCTTTGTCAGAGCATGGCAGAGCACGGTGCCACGTTACTGAAGCCGGGCAGTCGTATCCTGACCCACTGTAATACCGGCGGGCTGGCAACCGCCGGTGTGGGCACCGCGATTGGGGTGATTGCAGAAGCACACCAGCAGGGCAGGGTGGCACAGGTTTGGGTCGATGAAACCCGGCCCTTGTTGCAGGGAGGGCGCTTAACGGCCTGGGAGATGCAACAACTGGGCGTTCCCTACCAGATTATTACCGACAGCATGGCTGCGCTGCTGATGCGCGATGGGCAGGTGGATGCGGTGTTAGTCGGTGCTGATCGCATTGCGGCGAATGGCGATTTTGCCAATAAAGTGGGGACCTACAATCTGGCGGTGAATGCACATTTCCATCAGGTACCTTTTTATGTGGTGGCTCCGGTCACTACGGTTGACCCCGAGTGTCCGGGTGGGGAGGCGATTCCGATTGAGCAGCGTAGTGCGGCAGAGGTGAAGGGTGTCAGTGGCAGCTTTGGTGAGGTTTGCTGGGCACCCGCAGAGGCGCAGGCATTTAATCCGGCGTTTGATGTAACACCGGCTGCACTGGTCACCGGCTGGATTCTGGACAGCGGTGTCTATGATGCATCCGGAATTGAGGCGTTTATTGCACAACTAAAAAGGGCCTGATCCAGGTCAGGCCCTTATTGCTAAGCTGGTCGTGTCACTCAAAATAAGGAATTTGAGTGGCGATTTCGGAGCCGGTGAAGTTGGCTATCCAGCCTTCCGGGTTGTTGAACAACCGGATAGCGGTGAACGTTGGTTGTGGACCCATATCAAACCAGTGTGTAGTCCCGGCGGGCACTGATAAAAGGTCATCTTTCATGCAGAGCAGGGCGTAGACCTTGTCTTCGATATGCAGATAGAACATCCCCTGACCCGCCACAAAAAAGCGCACTTCGTCTTCCGCATGGGTGTGTTCACTCAGAAACATCTGACGAAATTTATCTTTATCCGGATGATCCGCGGTCAGGCTTACCACATCCACGGTCTGGTAACCGCCGCTTGCTTTAAGCCGGTCAATATCGGCTGAGTAGGCCGCCATAATGGCATCGTTATCCATCTCTGCGGTGATCGGCGTCGCCGCCTGCCAGCGTTCAAAGTTAATGCCCAGCCCGGCCAGTGTAGCCGTGATTTCGGTACCGTTTTCGGTGGTTGAGAGTTGGGTACCCTGCTCGTTGTAGATGGTTAATACACTCATGGTTGGCTCCCGGGGGTAATCGAGTCAAACGTGTCGGTCTGAGTATGACCGGCTGCATTGTCAGGTTGTTCGCCACGGACCAGCAGGCAGGTTTGCATGCCAGCGGCCTGTGCCGCGTCCAGTTCCGGCACAATGTCGGATAAAAACAGAATTTCCTCGGCGGGTACGCCTATCGCCTCAGCGATGTTGTGGTAAGCTTCGGCTTCGCGTTTCTGGCCGGTATTGGTATCAAAATAGCCACTGAATAAAGGGGTCAGATCGCCAAAATCGGAATTTCCAAACAGCAGTTGCTGAGCTTTTACCGAGCCGGAAGAAAAAACATAGAGTTTAAGGCCCTGCTCAAACCAACGTTGCAGGCCTGCGTGAGCATCGGGATAGAGGTGGCCGGTAAAGTCACCCTGTTCATATCCCTGTACCCAGATCAGGCCTTGCAGGGTTTTCAGGGGTGTTGCCTTGGTGTCACTGTCGATCCAGGCCAGTAACTGATTAATGACAGACTCAAGACTGGCATTCTGATCGTCCAGTGAGGCGCGGACCTGCTGCAGGCAGTCTGCAACCGCAGGGCTTTCAGCGTTGGCTCTGACAAACGCTGGCAGATGCGCCCGGGCATACGGGAACAGCACCTTGTGAACAAAGTTGATGTCGGTGGTGGTGCCTTCGATATCGGTTAATACAGTGCTGATTTTCATAACTTACCTAACCGGCGCAGTTCCAGTTCGCAGGCGAAGAGAAACTCCAGTCCTTCCAGATGACGACGCGCTTCCTGCATATCGCGGCCCCAGCTATAAAGCCCATGTCCGCGTACCAGAAATCCCCACTTTAGGGGTGTTTCCTGCCAGCGTTGAGCAAGCTGGTCTGACAGAAACGCCATATCCTGATGGTTATCCAGAATCGCAATCTCAATCTGTGCTTCATGTGTGGTATTGCCCGCCAGAGATTTTTGCATCTCGTAGCCGGAAAGGGAGAGGCATGCGCCTGTTTCAATACGTGATAACACCGTCGAGGCCACAGAATGGGTATGTAATACCGCACCGATGTGGTTATCAAGCTGATACAGGCGGGTATGCAACAGGGTTTCTGCTGAAGGCTTGCCTGTGCCGCTGAGCACGGTGCCATGCAGATCAACCTGCAACAGGTTGCGGGTGGTCAGTTCACCTTTCTGGCAGCCGGATTCAGTGATCAGGGCTTCGTTGTCATTCAGACGGGCAGAAAAGTTACCGCCGGTGGCTGGGCACCAGTGTCGGCTCTGGATCCAACGCCCGGCTTCAATGATGGCCTGACTGGGGTTTTCTTGCATAGTTGCGCTCTAATTCAGGGTAAAGGAATCTGCATCCTGCCAGGCAGGAAAGGACTCACGAAAACGATGCAGATCATCGCCGATCAGGGTGGTGCTGGCAATCCGGAATTGCGCATCGGCCAGATCGAGCTGAGGTTCTCCCAGATAATTGACCAGCATGCTGTCACCGGCATACTCAAGTGCGTTGCCATCTGAACCGGTTCGATTGACACCGGCGACATAACATTGATTTTCAATGGCGCGGGCCATTAGCAGTGTACGCCAGGCATTACGTCGTGGTGCGGGCCAGTTAGCCACATAAATGGCCAGATCATAGTCGCTCCGGTTCCGGCTCCAGATCGGAAAACGCAGGTCATAACAAACCTCCGGCAGAATCCGCCAGCCTTTGTATTCAAAGACCCGCCGCTCGGTGCCGGGGGCATAGTGCTGGTGTTCATTGCCCATTCTGAACAGATGACGTTTGTCGTAATAGGAGACTGACCCATCCGGTGTTACGAACAGAAACCGGTTCCTAAATTCTGTGTTGTGTTGAATGACCATGCTGCCGCAGATTGTCGCATTCAGCTCTTGGGCCAGCTCTTGTAGCCAGATCAGTGTTTCACCCGACATCTGCTCGGCCACTTGTTCTGGTTGCATACTGAAACCACTGGTGAACATCTCGGGCAGAATAATCAGGTCGGTCTTGCCTTTTAGCGCTGCAAGCTGAGCAGAGAAGGCATTACGATTAGCCGCCGGGTTTTGCCATTCAAGCGGGGTTTGTACCAGAGTGATGGTCCTGTCTCTTATACACATCTCCGAGCCCACGAGACCTCTCTACATCTCG
>ERZ1031170.59-NODE-59-length-14114-cov-6.387012_pt1 | contig 14114 bp, 10 predicted proteins | sample MGYA00518222_ERZ1031170 | MGnify/ENA primary metagenome ERZ1031170 (study PRJEB33718, sample SAMN03159772) | human skin metagenome | collected 2014-05-20 | study: EMG produced TPA metagenomics assembly of the PRJNA266117 data set (Human skin bacterial metagenome and... | reverse complement strand
CTAGATCGCTCGTCGGCAGCGTCAGATGTGTATAAGAGACAGGCCCTGGCTGGTGGATCGTCTGTTACGTAATTTGCTGGTGGATATGACCGGTAACACTCATCGTTCAGAGTTCTGTATCGACAAACTCTATGCGCCGGGCAGTGCCAGTGGCCGTCAGGGTCTGCTTGAGTTCAGGGGCTTTGAAATGCCACCCCATGCCCGGATGGCACTGGTGCAGGCATTGCTGATTCGTTGTCTTGTTGCTCGCTTCTGGAAACGCCCGTACCACAAACCGCTGGCGCGCTGGGGTACCGAACTGCATGACAAGTTTATGTTACCGCATTACGCCTGGTCTGATATCCGCAGTGTGGTCAAAGATCTGCAGGCTAACGGGCTGCCGTTCCAGCTGGAGTGGCTGGCGGCGTTTGAAGAGTTTCGTTATCCGCATTATGGCCGGGTGCGCATTGATGATGTGGAACTGGAGCTGCGCTGGGCCATTGAGCCCTGGCATGTGCTGGGTGAAGAGGTCAGCAGTTTTGGTACGGCACGTTATGTGGATTCATCGGTTGAGCGTCTGCAGGTAAGAGCCACCGGGCTTGATCCTGATCGCTATGTTCTGGCTTGTAATGGTCGCCGGGTGCCATTGCGCAATACCGGGCAGCATGGTGAATACGTGGCCGGCGTTCGTTATCGTGCCTGGCAGCCACCTTCGGCACTGCACCCCACTATCGGCGTGCATGCACCACTGGTGTTTGACCTGATTGATACCTGGAACGGTCACAGTATTGGTGGCTGTACCTACAGTGTCAGTCATCAGGGTGGGCGTAGTTACGATACCTATCCGGTGAACAGCTATGAAGCTGAAGCACGCAGGGTTGCGCGTTATGATGGCTTTGGCCATACTCCCGGTGCCTTGCCGGTGCAGCATCCAATGGAAATGCTTCGCAGTTTCTTCCCTCATGAGCATATCCCGCGTCCGATGGAGCCGCCAAAAGAGGAAAGAACCGATGAATATCCGCATACGCTGGACCTGCGTCGGCAATCTGAATAATTATTGTCAGTCTAATCATCGCGGAACCAGAGCATGAAAACATCAGGGGCGGCCGAGCAGCGGTTGGATAGCCTGTTATATCCATCTGCAGAACAACGGCATGATGAGGTATATACCCCAGAGGGCACGGTACGGCCCTACTGGCAATATCTGCTCGACAGTCTGGAGACGCTGGGCCAGTCCGAGATGGCTCAGCGCCAGCTCAAAACCCAGCGTATTCTGCGGGATGATGGCGCGACTTACAGTTCATTTGAGGGACCGGCCAAGAGCAATATCTGGGAGCTGGACCCGGTACCCATGCTGCTCGACAGTGAAGAGTGGAGTGGTATTGAGGCGGGTTTGATTGAACGCGCCGAGCTCATGGACCTGGTGCTTAAAGATCTCTACGGTGAGCGCTCTCTGGTTCGCCGTGGCATTCTGCCACCGGAGCTGTTGTTTGATCACAAGGGTTTTATCCGCGCCTGCCATGATGTGTTTATGCCGGGTGAGCAGCAGCTGATTTTCCATTCAGCGGATATGATCCGTACTCAGGATGGCTCGCTCTGTGTTCTGACCGACCGTACCCAGATGCCTAAAGGTGTGGGTTACGCGCTGGAAAACCGCACAGTGCTCTCGCGGGTTTTCCCCAGTCTGTTCCGTGACAGTCAGGTTCATCGTCTGGCGCTGTTTTATCAGGCGCTGCGTCAGAAGCTGAATGAACTGGTGCCCTATGCGCCCGATGGTCGGCCCCGCGTTGTTGTGATGACGCCGGGTACCTTCAACCAGTCTTATTTTGAACACACCTATCTGGCCAATTACCTGGGTTATCCCCTGGTGCAGGGCGGCGACCTCACAGTACGGGGTGGTCGGGTATGGATGAAATCTGTGGGCGGTCTGCACCCGGTCGATGTGATTGTTCGTTTTGTGAATGACAGCTTCTGTGACCCGGTTGAGCTGCGCAGTGACTCTCACCTGGGTGTGCCCGGGTTGCTTGAAGTGGTGCGCAGTGGTGGTGTGGTGGTGGTCAATCCGCTGGGCTCCGGTGTTCTGGAGAACCCGGCGCTGCAATGTTATCTGCCGAAAATCAGTGAGTTTTTCCTGGGTCGGCCGCTGCAGCTGGCCTCCGTCAACAGTTACTGGTGTGGCGATAATAAAGATCTTGAATTTGTTCAGGCCAATTTTGATGCCATGGTGCTGAAGGCGGTCAATCCTACCCATGACAATCAAAGTGTTTTTGTGGCGGAGCTGAGTAAAGAAGACCGTGATACCTGGTTGGCGCGGGTGCTGTCTGAGCCCCATAAATGGGTTGCTCAGGATCTGCTGGAACCGTCCCAGTGCCCAACGCTGGTGAAGGGTGATCTGCAACCCCGGCGTGTGATTTTGCGCAGTTTTGCGGTGGCCTCTGAGCAGTCGTTTAACGTCATGCCGGGCTGTCTGGCACGGATTGCACCGGATAAACGCTCCCGCCGGGTGGTGCAGGGGCAGGGTTCGCTCAGTAAAGATACCTGGGTTCTGGCGTCAGAGCCGGAGAAGCAGTTCTCGCTGCAGGCCACGGCCCGGGGCAAACAGCTGGCCCGTACCGATGTGCCACTGAACCTGCCAAGCCGTGCCGTAGAAAATCTGTTCTGGCTGGGCCGATATGCCGAGCGTGCCGAAACATCTGCGCGTTTGCTCAGAACTGTATTCCTGCAGTTGAACAGTACCTTGCAACTGCCGAAAGATGCCCGTCATCTGATGCTCACGGCTGTAACCGATGTAACCAACACTCAGCCTGGCTTCCGGGGTCCTGAGGCTGCCAAATTGTTTGATGCGCCTGAGCAGGAGTTGTTGTCCGTGATTCTGGACAGTGGTCGCCCGGGCTCATTGCGTTACGACCTGCATGCCATGCTGACCTGTGCTGAAGAGGTGAAAGAGCAGTTGTCGGCCGATGCGCAGCGTATCGTCAACGATATCCGTGATGAGCTGAGCTATCTGGATGCCTCGCTGGCCGGCGGTCTGGGTTCCGCACCTGAAGAGGCGCTGGATCCGCTGGTCACGGCACTACTGGCCATGGCGGGGCAAGCCCATGAAAGCATGTTCCGTGGTATTGGCTGGCGCTTCCTGGAGATGGGACGCCGGCTGGAAAAAGCCCATCAGAGCGCATCGCTGATCCGGGCCTTGCTGGTGACCTGTTATGAGGGCCGCTCACAGGATCTGTTACTGGAAACCCTGCTGCTGTCCACGGAAGCACTGATCTCCTACCGTCGTCGTTATCTGGCACAGCTGGATATCGGGGATGGCCTCAAACTGATGTTGATGGACCTGAATAACCCACGTTCCATGCTGTTCCTGATGCAGGAACTGACCGAGCACCTTAACAGTCTGGTGAGTGACCTCTCTGTGTCGGGTCTGGCGGCGGAACAGAAACAGCTGTTGTCGGCGACAACCGCACTGCAGCTGGTGGATATTGATGTGCTGGAACTGGCGGATGAAGAGGGGATTGAACGCGCTGATCTGGATGCGTTCCTTGAGTCTTTGCAGGAAAAACTGCGCCAGACCGCCGACCTGATCAGTGACCGGTACTTTGACCATACTGCCGGCCCGCAGCAACTGGTGCAGACCGGTTGGGAGAATGACGCATGAAGTACCATATCCGCCATGTCACCCGCTATGACTATGAATCACCTGTCAGCCAGTGTTACAACCGGGCACACCTGTTACCCCGTGATACGGATACTCAAACCTGTCTGACAACCCGGGTACGCATTGCCCCGTTACCGGCAACGGCACAGCAGCGCGTCGATTACTTTGGCAACAGTACCTACCACTTTGCCCTGGAAGATCCTCACACGTCCCTGACGATCGACGTAGAGTCGGAGATTGAAGTACTCGAGCGCCCTAAGTTCAATGCCTTTGACCTTGATCTGGGTGTGACCTGCGCTGAAGCGCGCAACCTGATCCGGCGTGGCCGTACGGAAGAGATCCTGCTGGCGAAAGAGTATTTACTGGATTCGCCGATGGTCCGTTGCAGTGATGAACTGGCTGATTATGCCCGTGAACTGTTTATTGATGATCGGCCATTGTTGTCTGCTGCCCGTGCGCTGACCAGCAAGATCTTTAATGAATTTACCTATGATCCGGAATTCACCACGGTGGCGACACCGATCGGCGAAGTGATGGAGCATAAACGGGGCGTCTGTCAGGACTTTGCGCATCTGGCCATCGGTTGTTTACGCTCGCTGGGTTATCCGGCGCGTTATGTCAGTGGGTATCTTGAGACACTGCCACCCCCGGGGCAGGAGAAGCTGGTGGGATCTGACGCGTCACATGCCTGGTTTGCACTGTTCTCGCCAACGGAAGGTTGGTTCGAATTTGACCCGACCAATGACAATATGCCGACTGAGCAGCACATCACCACGGCCTGGGGCCGGGATTATTCCGATGTGACGCCGCTGCGTGGTGTGATTTTTGATGGGGGTAAAACCCAGACACTGGATGTGGCGGTGGACGTGACCCGCCTGCCCGAGTGAGTCGCCCGCTGCCATGCAACTCGGCGTGGCAGAGTATATAATGCCTGCTCCATCCTCCAGATAGCTTATTACCTCATGAATGATGCCAAAGGCACCCTGTTTATCATCTCGGCCCCGTCCGGTGCCGGTAAAACCAGTCTGGTAAAGGCACTGCTTGAGCGGGATTCCCGGGTAGTCGTATCTGTGTCGCATACGACACGGCCGCAGCGTCCGGGCGAGCAACAGGGCACTGATTATCACTTTGTTGATCATGCCACCTTTGATCGCATGATTGCCGTGGGTGAATTTCTGGAATACGCCGAGGTCTTCACCAACAAATATGGCACTTCACAGCAGTGGGTTCAGCAGCAACTGGACAGTGGACTGGATGTGATTCTTGAAATTGACTGGCAGGGGGCTGCCCAGGTTCGCCAGTTAATGCCGGAAAGTCGCTCTGTGTTTATTCTTCCGCCCAGTCGCGAAGCGCTGCAACAGCGTCTGACCGGTCGAGGGCAGGACAGCGAAGAGGTGATTGCGCTGCGGATGCGTGAGGCCATCAGCGAGATGAGCCACTACCCGGAATATGATTTTCTGATTATCAATGATCAGTTCGACGTGGCGCTGGACGAGTTAGCGGCGATTTTTGCTGCCCGTCGCGCTGAACTGCGCATGCAGGAGTTGCGTCACGGCGGATTGCTGCAGGCGCTCTTGTCATAAACCACCACGAGGAGTAAACTGCGCGGTCTCCTTTCCGTAACGATTTAGATTGAGGTCACCATGGCACGCGTTACCGTTGAAGATTGCCTGGAAAACGTGGATAACCGCTTCCAATTGGTTCTGGTTGCAGCTAAGCGCGCCCGTCAACTGGCTACTGGCGGCAAAGACGCTAAGGTTGATTGGGAAAATGATAAGCCAACCGTTGTTGCTCTGCGTGAAATTGCGGATGGTCTGGTTGACCGTACCGTACTGGATGACAACGATCACGAATGATCTGTGGTTGCAGTGCCTTAAGGGGCGCTGCAACGCATCTGCTCAATCCCTTTCCCTCCAGCCCTGAATACGGCATGATCCTTAGTAAGGGTGCTCTATTGTTGTCAGAGGCCCCGGAGGAACTATGTCCAGCATCGACGAACTGTCATATCAACTGAATACCTATATGGATCCCTCACTGATCCAGCAGGTTCGTCGTTCCTATTTTTATGCCGAACAGGCCCATGATGGCCAGAAACGCAAAAGTGGTGAGCCCTATGTGACCCACCCACTGGCGGCGGCTGGCATTCTTGCTGAAATGCGCATGGACCATCAGAGCCTGATGGCGGCCATGTTGCATGATGTGATCGAAGACACTGAAATTACCTATGAAGGTCTCGAGTCACAGTTTGGCACTGTGGTGGCGGACATTGTGGATGGCGTGTCCAAGCTGACCCATCTGGAGTTTGAAACCCGGGCTGAAGCACAGGCCAGTAATTTCCAGAAAATGGTGCTGGCCATGGCGGAAGATATCCGCGTTATTCTGGTTAAACTGGCTGACCGCCTGCATAACATGCGCACACTGGGCGCGATGCCGCCAGCAAAACAGCGTCGCATTGCCCGTGAGACGCTGGATATCTATGCGCCGATTGCTGCCCGTCTGGGGATGCGGGATCTGCAGGTGGAACTGGAAGATCTGGCATTTCAGGCCCACTATCCGATGCGGGCAAAATATATCCGGCGGGCGGTGGTTAAAGCCCGGGGTCAGCGCAAGGATGTGATCAGCGGTATTCAGCAAACCATCGAACAGCGTCTGGCTCAGGAAGGTCTGCAGGGACAGGTGACAGGACGGGAAAAACACCTGTACAGCATCTATTCCAAGATGAAGGCGCAGGGCAAATCCTTTGCTGAGATTATGGATGTATTTGCCTTCAGAATTGTGACCGATTCAGTGGATGACTGTTACCGTATTCTGGGTTCTGTTCATAATCTCTATAAACCCGTGCTGGGTCGCTTCAAGGATTACATCGCGATTCCAAAAGCAAATGGCTATCAATCGTTGCATACCGATCTGTTTGGCTCTCATGATATTACCATTGAGGTGCAGATTCGAACTCATGAGATGGATGCCGTGGCCTGTCAGGGCATTGCCGAGCACAGCATGTATAAATCCAACCGCTCAGCGGGAGGTGGCAGTGACTCGGAAAGTGCACAGGCATCGTATCACCGGGCGCGCAAGTGGGTACAGGGCCTGCTGGAGATGCATAAAAGCGCCGGCAACTCGATGGAGTTTATCGACAGCGTTAAATCTGACCTGTTTCCGGATGAAGTTTATGTCTTCACACCCAAAGGTAAAATCATGGAGCTGCCACGGGGTGCAACCGCCGTGGATTTTGCGTATGCAGTGCATACGGCGGTGGGGAACTCCTGTGTTTCCTGCCGGATTAATCGCCGTTTGGCACCGCTGTCCCAACCGTTGCTGAACGGCCAGACAGTAGAGATCATCACCACTAAAGCGGCTCAGCCCAATATGGCCTGGTTGAATTTTGTGGTTACCGGCAAGGCCCGCTCGGCAATTCGGCATTACCTGAAAAATCAGCAGCGTCATGAGTCGGTGGCGCTGGGTACCCGTCTGCTTAATCAGTTCCTGGGTAACTACAGCATCACGTTGGCGGATGTGTCTCAGGCGAAACTGGAACAATTGCTGGCGCAGGCCGGCCTGAAAACTCTGGATGATCTGCTTGAAGATATCGGACAGGGCAACCGCATGGCCTATGTGGTGGCGCGTCAGTTACGTCCGGATGAATCCGAGCTGGCCGAAGCCGAGCAGGCTAACAGCCCGCTGGCGATCAAAGGCACTGAAGGCACCATGTTGCACTATGCAAAATGTTGTCGCCCGATTCCGGGGGATCTGATTGTCGGCCATATCAGCGCCGGTCGTGGGTTGGTGGTGCATCAGGTGGATTGTCGCAATATCGACTACCTACGTGATGACCCGGAAAAATGTGTGTATCTGGAATGGTCATCGACTCAGGATCAGGAATTCCCGGTGGATCTGCATTGTGAAGTGCAGAATCATCGCGGCATCATCGCCGAACTGGCCTCCGCCGTGGCGGCTGTTGGGGCCGATGTACTGTCAATCGATCTTGGTCGGCATGAGGGTGAACTGGCCCAGGTGAAGATGGAAGTCAGTGTCAAAGACCGTGTCCACCTGGCACGGGTACTGAAAAAGCTGCGCCACCTTAAAACCGTCAGTCGTATCAGCCGCAGCGAATAACCGGCTTATTTGCCGATTGCCCGTCCTTCTCTTCGCGGGTCTATACCGCTCTCCCAGCCGCCTTGTGGCAGTCGCCTGAAAGCATGCAGACCGCTGTTGAGGTCGCGGATTTTTACGTCATGTCCCATTTTCTGCAGTGCTGGCAGCCATCGTGCTGCGGCGGTTCCGGCTTCCAGTTCAGTCTGACCGTTGCGGTTGCTGATGTGGGGATAAGACACCACTTCCTGCAGGCTTAAAGAGGTGTTCAGCATCAATAGCAGACTTTGTGCAACATAGCTGATAATGCGGCTGCCACCGGGTGAACCTACTGCGGCATGCAGCTGATTGCGTTGGTCAAACACCAGAAAAGGTGCCATTGAACTGCGGGGGCGTTTGCCGGGTTGTACCCGGTTTGCCACCTGTTTTCCCTCGCGGTCACGGGGTGAAAACGAAAAGTCAGTGAGCTGATTATTGAGCAGGAACCCGCCTACCATCAGGGTGGAGCCAAAGGCCATCTCAATACTGCTGGTCATCGACACCGCATTGCCCCATTGATCAACGACAACAAAGTGGCTGGTGGAGGGGCGTTCCGGAGACGGCATCTCCTGCCAGTCCGGTGAACTGCCGGGGGGCAGGCCCGCCTGCGCCGAACCGGCATCAAAGTTGGGGTTAATCAGACGCGCGCGTTGTTTCAGGTATTCTGCGTTGAGCAGTCCCGTTACGGGGACCGGCACAAAGTCGCCGTCGGCCAGATATCGCTGCCGGTCTGCAAATGCCAGGCGTGATGCCTGAGTAAGCAGATGGTTAAAGCGTGGATCATCCGGTACCACGGTCAGCCCCTCGACCTGCTCAAGCAGTTTCAGGATCTGCATCACGGTGATGCCCCCGGAGGTCGGGGGTGGAAAACCGCAGACACGATAGGTCAGATATGGCTGGCAAAGGGCGCTGCGCCGTACGGCTTTATAGTTGGCCAGATCTGCCGTGCTCAGGTGGCCCGGGCTATCAGGGACTGTTTGAACGGTTTTGCTGATGGCCGCCGCCAGAGGGCCGGTATAAAAGGTTTGCGCTCCCTGGTTGGCAATTTCAGTCAGGCTATAGGCCAGCGCGGGGTTTTTGCGCAGGAAACCGACTGGCAGCGGACTACCATCGGGCAGATAAAAATACTCACGACTGGCCTGGTACCGGTTCAGCCCCGGATTGATACCGCTGGCGATCAGCTTATGTAACCGGGGAGTGACGGAAAAGCCAAAGTGAGCCTGATGAATGGCCGGTTGGAACAGGTTCTTCCAGGGTTGTTTCCCATGCTGCTGGTGGGCCATATCAAGCATTCTGACAACGCCAGGAACCCCCACGGCCCGGCCACCAACCAGTGCGGTTTGCCAACTCACCGGTTTGCCTGCCTGCATAAAAAGACTTTCGTCTACTGTGGCGGGTGCCGTTTCGCGGCCATCATAGGCATTAAGCGTTTGTTTTTCAGCGTCCCAGTAGAGCATAAAAGCTCCGCCACCAATACCCGATGACTGGGGTTCCACCAGTGTCAGCATGGCTTGTATGGCAACGGCAGCATCAGCCGCAGTGCCGCCCTGATCTAAAATGCTCATGCCGGCCCGGCTGGCAAGAGGATGAGCGCTAACGACCAGTGCCTGATGGCCGATAACAGTGCTATGGGTCTGTATGCCTGTTGCAGACTCGGGGGCGAGGTTTTCCTCAACAGCAGGTAGTTGAGCTGAAACCAGACAGCCGAGCCCTAACCAGAAAGCGTACCGCAATAGCCCGCGGTGGTAGGGAAGTGCCATGATGTTGTAAGCAGTCCGTTAACGACGTGGTGGAAATTCGCTACTAATCTACGCTTTAGATTGCGTCATGACCATAGAGGGAGAGGGAAATTGGCAATCGGCGTCAGAATTCCGGAAGGCCATGCTGACACTATGTTACGCATGGTGCTGTTGCATGACAGCGAAAGTAAGGTGCTGGCTATTATGCCGGCACAGTCCCTGTTGAATTTATCAGTCGTGTGGAAGCAGACACGTCGGCAGTTACAGCCGGTGCGTCATGAAGATGTATGTCGTTTTTTTAATCAGGATGCACTGCAGCGTGAAGTCGGCCAGAAGAAGCTGCTCTCGTTGCCGTTACTGATTGACCCGCAGTGCCTTAAGTATGATAAGTGCGAATTGATTGAGCTGTGCTCAGGTTTAAGTTTTCAGGTATCACGAGCAGATTTTGCCGGGGCTGTGCCCTGTCAGTTGTCACTGACCACGGCTGAAATTGCCGCAGAGCAACCCGGTGGTGATGATGAAACCGTGATCACGCGAGCTGTGGAGCGATTTACTGCGTTGCGTATTAAGCAGCGACTGGAAGATACCCTTGACCTGCCTTCACTGTCTCCCACTGTGCAGCAAATCATTATGCTGCGCTCAGACCCGGGTGCGGGTGTGGGGGATCTGGTACCGGTGGTTAAGGTTGACCCGAGCCTGTCGGCGCAGGTCATGAGCTGGGCGGCTTCACCTTACTATGCGGCACCCGGGGATGTCAGTTCCATTGATGATGCTGTTATCAGGGTGCTGGGCTTCGACCTGGTGGTGAATATGGCATTGGGCACCGGCATGGGCAAGGTGTTGAAAGTCCCCAAAGAGGGGCCGCGTGGCGGTACCCCTTTCTGGTTGCAGTCTGTTTATACGGCCTGCCTGGCTGAAAAACTCTGCAAACAGATGCCGGCGGATATCCGCCCTCAGCCTGGTCTGGCGTACCTTGCCGGGCTGCTGCATAACTTTGGGTATCTGGTGCTGGCGCATCTGTTTGCACCGCAGTTCTCATTGCTGATCCGTTACATTGAAGCGAATCCGCACTTCCCTCTGCATCAGGTAGAACAACAGGTTCTGAATGTCACGCGCGAGCAGATCGGAAGCTGGTTGCTCTCCAGTTGGGCTTTGCCGGATGCTGTCTGTGTCGGTATCCGTCATCAGAATCAGCCGGCTTACAGCGGAGAACATGCGGCGATGGCTCAGCTGCTTTATGTCACCAACCGAATGTTGCGTGAGGAAGGTCTGGCAGACGGGCCGTTGGAAGCACCCGCCGAGGAAATGTATGAGGCGCTTGGGCTGACTGCGGACGAGGCCCGAACTGCGCTGGATAAACTGCTGGTAGAAGACAGTGCGATTCGTTCTCTGTCCGGCATGCTGGAGCAGCCGGACAAGGTGGCCTAGAGGGCATCAATCTCGGCCTGCAGGGTTTCCAGTTGTTCCTGCAGGCTGAGCCACTCTTCTTCGGCCTGATCATTTTGCTGCTTTAACGTGGTTTGTTGCTGCAGCAGTGTTTTCAGGCGTTCTTTTTGTGCTTCTGTGTACAGGTCACTGTCTGATAATTCTGCTTCAATCGCTGAAAGCTGCCGCTGGGCTGACTCGATTGTTTGCTCGAGTTTCTCAATCGCTTTACGCAAAGGACGTAACTGGTTGCGCCGCTCGGCTTCCAGTCGTTTTTGTTCTTTGCGTTCTGCTGCACTGAGGGAGCGCTTGTCTTCGTCGGAAGCTTTCGGTGCTGTGGATTCAGTGTCTGCTGTCAGCTGACGTTTTTGCTGAATCAGCCATTGTTGATAGTCGTCCAGATCGCCGGCAAACGGCGCCACCTGACCGTTGGCAACCAGCAGAAACTCATCCACGGTATTACGCAGCAAGTGACGGTCATGGGAGACCAAAATCAGCGCACCTTCGAAGCTTTGCACTGCCAGGGTCAGAGCATGACGTACTTCCAGATCCAGATGGTTGGTTGGCTCGTCCATCAGCAGCAGATTGGGTTTCTGCCAGGCCAGCATGGCGAGTGCCACACGGGCTTTCTCGCCCCCGGAAAAGGTGTTGACCTGCTCCAGTGCCTGATCACCATAAAAACCGAAGCTGCCAAGAAAATCCCGGATCTCCTGGTCTGTACGTTGCGGTGTAAGACGTTTCAGATGCAGGGCAGGCGAGGCGTCCAGGTCCAGTGCTTCTAACTGGTGCTGGGCAAAGTAGCCTACCTTAAGGTGTTCACCACGTTGGGACTCGCCACTCAGCAGCGCTTGGTCGCCGACCAGGGTTTTAACCAGTGTCGATTTGCCGGCACCATTGGGACCCAGTAGACCGATGCGAGAGCCCGGGGCCAGATTCAGTTTGACCTGACGCAGTATGGTTTTGCCGGGATAACCACAATCGGCTTTATCCAGTGTCAGCAACGGGTTAGAGAGTTTCTCGCTGGCTTCAAAACGAAAACTGAAAGGGCTGTCCACATGAGCCGGTGCAATGCTTTCCATCCGCTCCAATTCTTTCAGCCGACTCTGGGCCTGTTTGGCTTTGGAGGCTTTGGCCCTGAAGCGCCGGACAAAATCTTCAATCTGAGCGATTCGCTCCTGCTGTTTTACAAACGCGGACTGCTGCTGCGCCAGACGTGCTGCGCGCTGGCGTTCAAAGTCAGAGTAGCCGCCTTTATAGAGGTGCAACTGGCGTTGCTCCAGATGAACCACATGGGTAACCACGTTATCGAGGAAATCGCGGTCATGGGAGATCAGCATCAACATGCCCGGATATTGCCGCAGCCATTGCTCCAGCCAGATGGTGGCATCCAGATCCAGGTGGTTGGTGGGCTCATCCAGCAGCAGCAGATCGGACGGACGCATCAGGGCCTGAGCCAGATTGAGGCGGATACGCCAGCCACCGGAGAAATCCTTCACACTGCGGGTAATGTCTGCGGGGGCAAAGCCGAGGCCGTCCAGCAACTGCGCGGCCCGTGCCTCTGCGCTGTAGCCATTATGACTATCGAGCTCGGCATGCAGACTGCCAATGTGTGCGTGGTTCTCTTCCTGCTCGGCATGTAGCAGTGCCTGCTGAATCCGGCGCAGCTCGGTGTCTCCGTCCAACACATAATCGAGTGCACTGCGGTTTGTGGCAGGGACTTCCTGAGCCATATGAGCGATACGCAGACCGCCGGGCAGCAGCAGATCGCCCTGATCCTGATGCAGCTCTCCCAGCAACAGTTTAAACAGGGATGACTTGCCGGCACCGTTGGCACCGACAAAACCGATTTTCCAGCCATCATGCAGAGTCAGGGAGGCCTGCTCTAGCAATGGATTGCGGCCGCGTTGTAAGCTGAGGTTCTGTATTTGAATCATGGCGCGGATTCTATCAATAGCGATGGCACTGGAAAATGCACTCTGGCACTTTGCCCTGAAATTTTATGCTCAGCCGGGGGTGGAAACCGCCTGTCTGGAACTGCAAAACCGCTTTGGACTGAGTATTAACCGGTTGATCTGGTCGTGTTGGGCTGCGCAGCAGGGTATTGCCCTCGCGCCGGATGACTTTCTGGAGGCACCGGCGCAGCAGTGGCAACAGCAGATCACTGTACCCTTGCGCGAGGTGCGCTACCGGGTGCGTCAGCAGCGCTCAGAGCAGCAGGATCTGGATGCCTGTTATCAGGCGCTGCGAAAAGCAGAACTGGCCTGTGAGCAGGTCGAACTGGCGCTGCTGTATGCCGCAGTCAGTGAACGTAAGCCGGGTGCTGGCGGGGCTGAATTGTTAGATAACAACCTGAGGCAATATCTGAAAACCAGGGCGGTTGTAGTGGCAGAGGTCTGGCCCCTGCTGGAGCCGCTGCAGCAGGCCGCTGGGCAAATCAATCATGGCTAAGACTGGCCAGTCGATGAACTTTACGGTTTAATCGGCCACTAAGGTAGCATCGAATCGGCCTTGCTCTTCAGTTTTGAGCAGCTGTTTGAGCCATTTAATCCCGCAGGTGCATAGGCGGGCATTTTTTCAATTATAAGTATTAAAGGATTTGATCAATTATGAAGAAAACATTGCTGGCCGTTGCCCTGAGTGTAGGCATGGTGACTCCTCTGGTAAATGCCGTGGAGCTGAAAACCGAGGAACAGAAAGTCAGCTACAGTGTTGGTTTGATGGTAGGTGAGCAGCTGAAAACCATCGACAATTTTGATTTTGAAGCGTTTCTTGCTGCAGCAAAAGCGGTGTATCAGGACAAAGAGCCGCAGATGACGGTGGAAGAAGTCCGCACCGTGATGAAAGACTTCCAGGATCGCAAGATGGAAGAGAAAAAGGCCGAGTTTGCCAAGCTGAGTCAGGACAATATGGATAAGGGTAAAGCCTTCCTGGCAGAAAATGGCAAAAAGAAAGGTGTGAAAACTACCGATTCAGGCCTGCAGTATGAAGAGCTGACCGCCGGTAAAGGCCCTGCACCAAAGGCGACCGACACTGTTAAAGTGCATTATCGTGGCACTTTGATTGATGGCACTGAGTTTGACAGCTCCTATTCCCGTAATGAGCCCGTTTCCTTCCCGCTGGATGGTGTGATTCCGGGTTGGACCTGTCTCTTATACACATCTCCGAGCCCACGAGACCTCTCTACATCT
>ERZ1031170.58-NODE-58-length-14119-cov-7.280930_pt1 | contig 14119 bp, 13 predicted proteins | sample MGYA00518222_ERZ1031170 | MGnify/ENA primary metagenome ERZ1031170 (study PRJEB33718, sample SAMN03159772) | human skin metagenome | collected 2014-05-20 | study: EMG produced TPA metagenomics assembly of the PRJNA266117 data set (Human skin bacterial metagenome and... | reverse complement strand
GAGATGTAGAGAGGTCTCGTGGGCTCGGAGATGTGTATAAGAGACAGCTGCATGCCCAGGTTAGTGGATTTTTTGATCACCTCCTTCAGCTCATGCACCTCACCCTTACGGATCAGGTCCTGCATCAGCGGGGTATTGATCATGACTTCGATGGCAGCACGGCGGCCCTTGCCATCTTTGGTCGGCAGCAGCTGCTGCGCCACAATCGCTTTCAGGTTAAGCGAGAGGTCCATCCACAGCTGGTCATGGTTTTCCGGCGGGAAGAAACTGATGATACGGTCCAGCGCCTGGTTAGCGTTGTTGGCGTGCAGGGTTGCCAGTGTCAGGTGACCGGTTTCCGCGAAGGTCAGACCATACTGCATGGTGTCTTTGGTTCGGATCTCACCCATCAGAATCACATCCGGTGCCTGACGCAGGGTATTCTTCAGCGCCACACCAAAGGAGTCGGTATCCAGGCCAACTTCACGCTGGGTAATGATACTCTGCTTGTGATCGTGCACGTACTCGATCGGGTCTTCGATGGTGATGATATGACCCCGGTGGTTGGTATTGCGGTAATCGATCATCGATGCCAGCGAGGTCGACTTACCGGTAGACGTACCACCCACAAACAGGATCAGGCCACGCTTGGTCATCGCCAGATCTTTCAGGATCGGTGGCAGGTGCAGCTCTTCCATATTGGGGATGTAATCACTGATTTTACGCAACCCCATGCCCGCCGCATTACGCTGGAAAAAGGCGGAGACACGGAAACGCCCCAGACCGGGGGCGCTGATGGCGAAGTTACACTCTTTGGTACCTTCAAACTCCGCCAGCTGCTTATCATTCATGGTGCTGTAGACCAGCGCCCGCGCCTGCGATGGCTTCAGCGGCTCTTTGGTCATCGGTTTCAGCGTACCGTCCACTTTAAGGGTCGGACGGGCACCAGCGGTAATGAAAAGGTCGGATGCGTCCTTCTCCACCATTACTTTCAATAACTGCGTAAAATCCACGCTTCTCTCCTTTTATCCCGTCAGAACGCTTTCGGGTTTTGGGCCTTATCACGTGCAGTATCACGTGATATCTGCCCTTTTGCGACCAGATTAGCCAGACACTGATCCAGAGTCTGCATGCCAAAAGCCGAACCGGTCTGAATAGCAGAGTACATCTGTGCAACCTTATCTTCACGGATCAGGTTACGAATCGCCGGCGTACCGATCATGATTTCATGGGCTGCACAACGGCCGCCCTGTGGCTTTTTCAGCAGGGTCTGGGAAATAACGCCCTGCAATGATTCCGACAGCATGGAGCGTACCATCTGCTTTTCCGCTGCCGGGAAAACGTCGATCACACGGTCAATGGTTTTGGCCGCTGAGGTGGTGTGCAGGGTGCCAAATACCAGGTGACCGGTTTCTGCCGCCGTCAGCGCCAGACGAATTGTTTCCAGGTCTCGCATCTCACCCACCAGAATCACATCCGGGTCTTCACGCAACGCAGACCGGAGCGCATTGGCAAAGCTATGGGTATCACGGTGCACTTCGCGCTGGTTGATCAGGCACTTTTTGCTCTGGTGCACAAATTCGATCGGGTCTTCGATGGTCAGAATGTGGTCGGCGCGGGTATCGTTGATGTAGTCGATCATCGCTGCCAGCGTGGTACTCTTACCGGAACCGGTTGGCCCGGTGACCAGCACCAGACCACGGGCTTTTTCAGACAGATCACGGAACACGGAGCCCATGCCCAGGTCATCCATGGTCAGCACCTTGCTGGGAATGGTACGAAAGACCGCCGCAGCACCGCGGTCCTGGTTAAAGGCGTTTACACGAAACCGGGCAACACCCGGAATCTCGAAGGAAAAGTCGGTCTCATAAACCTCTTCATATTCCTTACGCTGCTTATCATTCATGATGTCATAAATCAGGCCATGTACCTGCTTATGATCCATGGAAGGAAGTTTAATACGGCGAACTTCACCGTCGACACGAATCACAGGGGGCATTCCGGCTGTCAGGTGCAGGTCGGAAGCGTTCTGCTGTACGCTAAAAGTCAATAATTCGGTAATATCCATAACAATCCTGTTAGCCGGTACGACTGCTTATCAACTCATTTCTAGCAGATTGGGCTGAGCAATCCAATTGCCTGAGAGCAAAGATGCAAAACATTGCAGACAATCTAGAAAAAATTCACCTCCAGATTCAGGCGGCAGAAGCCCTGGCTCAACGTCCCGCAGGTTCAGTCAACCTGCTTGCGGTCAGCAAGACTCAACCCGCCAGCGCACTGCGTGAAGCCTTTACCGCAGGGCAACGCGCATTTGGCGAAAACTACCTGCAGGAAGCGCTCGATAAAATGCAGTTGCTGAGCGATCTGAAGATCCTATGGCATTTTATCGGCCCGTTGCAGTCAAACAAGACCCGAAAAGTTGCAGAAAATTTTGCCTGGATTCACAGTGTAGACCGTTTGAAGCTGGCTGAGCGGCTTTCAGAGCAGCGCCCGGGTCATTTACCCCCCCTTCAAATCTGTATTCAGGTCAATATCAGCCGCGAACAGAGCAAGTCCGGTTGCGACCCGCAAGCGGTATTCAATCTGGCACGCCAGATCCAGGCATTACCCAATCTGACATTGCGCGGATTAATGGCCATTCCACAGGCCACCGAAAATTTGCAGGAACAGCAACAGGCCTTTCATGCGCTGGCTGAATTGTTAAAATCCCTGCAAACCGAATTTCCCGGGATGGATACACTGTCAATGGGCATGTCCGGTGACATGGAGATGGCGATTGCTGAAGGCGCCACCATCGTCAGAATTGGCACCGCCATCTTTGGGGCGCGACAACCGCGTTAAAACCGTTAGGAGTTCATGTGAGTACACAACCGGTCTTGGCATTTATCGGCGCTGGCAATATGGCCCGCGCAATCATTGGCGGCCTGCTGGCCAATCAGTACCCGGCCAGCCATATCTGGGCAACCGAACCGGATGCCACAAAGCTGAATGATCTGGCCGAACAGGGGTTGCGCACCAGCAGCGACAATAGTGCTGCCGTCGCTGCTGCCGATATCGTGATTCTGGCGGTAAAACCCCAGGTACTCAAAACGGTCGCCACCCAGCTGGCGGCCAGTGTTCAGGCCAAGCAGCCACTGCTGATCAGTGTGGCGGCAGGCATCACCACAGCCAGCCTGCAGCAGTGGCTGGGCGGGGACTGTGCCATCGTACGCTGTATGCCCAACACCCCGGCGCTGGTCCAGACCGGCGCCAGTGGCCTGTACGCCACAGACAGGGTAAGCCAGACACAACGTAACCAGGCTGAGCAGATTATGGCCGCCACAGGTCTGAGCCTGTGGGTTGAGACCGAGGGCCAGCTGGATGCAGTCACTGCTGTTTCAGGTTCAGGCCCGGCCTATTATTTTATGGTGATGGAAGCGATGATTGCCGCTGGCGAAAAGCTGGGGCTGAGCCCTGAAGTCGCGCGGCAGCTGACACTGCAGACCGCGCTGGGGGCAGCCAAAATGGCCAGCAGCAGCGAGTTCGAGCCGGCGGAACTGCGCCGCCGGGTCACCTCACCGAACGGCACCACGGAGCAGGCCATCCGCTGCTTTACAGAGGATCAGTTGCCCGCAACTTTCAACCGCGCCATGCAGGCCTGTTATGAGCGTTCTGTAGAACTGGCCAAGGAGCTGGGCGACTGAGCCCGGCTCAGACTGTCATGAAGCGTATTTAAACTCTATACTCTAAAGCCTAACTCGCTGTTTTATTACGGGAATCGACATGCATCAGGATCCAATCAATTTCCTCATTACCGTCATCGGCCAGATGTACGTGTTTATCGTGGTTTTGCGCTTTCTGCTGCAGGTATCCCATGCCGACTACTACAACCCGATCTCGCAGGCGATTGCCAAACTGACCAATAAACCAGTCTGGCCCCTGAGCCGTGTGCTGCCGAAAATCGGTCGCATCGATATCTCGGCACTGGTGCTGGCGCTGCTGGTTAAACTGGCCGTGATTCTGTTGTTGGTTTTGTATAACGGTGGCGGTATACCGCATCCGCTGGGCATCCTGATCTATGCATTAGTGGGCGTTCTGGACACGGTGCTGACTATCTATTTCTGGGCGATCCTGGGTGCCGTCATTATCAGCTGGGTCGCGCCTGACAGTTACCATCCGGGCCCCCAGTTGATTCAGCAACTGACCGAGCCGGTATTTGCCGTGGCACGTAAAGTGATTCCACCGATTGGCGGACTGGACCTGTCGCCCATCCTGATCATCATTGTTATCCAACTGATCCAGTCTCAGCTGGCCCGGTTGCTGTAATCATGAACTGGTTTCAGTGGCAGGCTGAGGATCTGATTCTGCACTGCCATCTGCAACCCAACGCCAGTAAAGACGAGTTTGCAGGCTTGCATGGCGAGAGCCTGAAGATCCGTATCAAGGCACCACCGGTTGACGGCAAGGCCAATGCGCATCTGGTGAAATACCTTGCCAAACAGTTTGGTGTAGCTAAAAATGCAGTAATCATTATCAAAGGTGAACTGACGCGGGAAAAACGCGTTAAAATCCTGACACCAAAACAGATTCCAGATGGTTTAGAGATAGAGATACCCTGACGTGATCACGTACATACACACGCCGTCCAGCCCATTCTTAATCTTGTACGAGATGTGATGCTCGCTCCCTGCTGCCTGACGCAGCCCCTGTTCCCTGTGTTCCTCCAGAGAAATCGAGTATCCCCATGCCAGAAGTAATTCCAGAAAATTCCGTCGGTCTGGTACAGCCCCAGACCCTGCACTTCGATCAACCTTTGCAGCTCAGCTGTGGCCGCACGCTGGATCAATACGATCTTGTGGTGGAAACCTACGGCACACTGAACGAAGATGCCTCCAACGCTATCCTGATCTGCCATGCCCTGTCCGGCAACCACCATGTGGCCGGTTATCACAGCATGGAAGACAGCAAACCAGGCTGGTGGGACAGCGCCATCGGGCCCGGTAAGGTAATTGATACGAATCGTTTTTTTGTAATCGGGGTAAACAACCTCGGTGGCTGCCACGGTTCAACCGGTCCCAATCAGATCAACCCCGAGACCGGCAAACCCTTTGGCCCGGATTTTCCGATTGTTACCGTCGATGACTGGGTCGAAAGTCAGGCCCGCCTGGCCGATCATTTCGGCATTGAACAGTTTGCTGCCATCATCGGAGGCAGCCTGGGCGGCATGCAGGCACTGCAGTGGTCAATCAACTATCCGGATCGTCTCAGACACTGCATGGTCATCGCGGCCGCGCCACGGCTGTCAGCGCAAAACATCGCCTTTAACGAGGTCGCCCGGCAGGCGATTACGCAGGACCCGCAGTTCTTCGACGGCCACTATTACGCACAGGATACCGTACCCCGTGTCGGCCTGATGCTGGCCCGCATGCTGGGGCACATTACCTATCTGTCTGATGACGGCATGCGCAACAAGTTTGGCCGCGAGTTACGCTCCGGCAAAATCAATTTCGATTTCACGCCTCAGTTTGAAGTGGAGTCTTACCTGCGCTATCAGGGTGAGCGTTTTTCCACCGCATTTGATGCCAACACCTATCTGCTGATGACCAAAGCACTGGATTATTTTGATCCGGCGGCACTCTATAACCATGACCTTGCCGCAGCGCTGAAGAAAGCGCAGGCCAACTTCATGGTGATCTCTTTCACCTCTGACTGGCGTTTTGCACCGGAACGCTCCCGGGAGATTGTGGACGCATTGGTGGCGGCGGACAAACCGGTCAGTTATGCCGAGATCGACGCCCATCAGGGGCATGATGCCTTCCTGATCCCGATTCCGCGTTATCTGGATGTGTTTGGTGCTTATATGGAACGGGTGCTGGCGGATACACCCTCCCTCAATACTCAGACAGGGGAGGTGTAACCATGCGTGCAGATCTTGACCTGATTAAAGACTGGATCAAACCCCGCAACCGGGTGCTCGACCTCTGCTGCGGTGAAGGTGAGCTGCTGCATTACCTGCAGACCCACAAACAGGTAAAGGGTTACGGCCTGGAGATCGGCCACGACAACATCACCGAATGCATCCGCAAGGGTGTCAACGTGATCGAAAAGGATATCGAAGAAGGGCTGGCCTCAATCCAGGACAACACCTTCGACAGTGTGGTCATGACCCAGGCAATTCAGATCATGATGCGACCGGACGAGATCCTCGATGAGATGCTACGCATTGGTCGCGAGTGCATTGTCACCTTCCCCAACTTTGGTCACTGGCGCGCCCGGGGCTACCTCGCGTTTCGTGGCAAAATGCCGGTGTCCAAGTTCCTGCCCTATACTTGGTATAACACCCCGAACACCCACTTCTGTACCTTCAAGGACTTTGAGAGGCTGTGTGTGGAACGGAACATCTACATCATGGATCGAACAGTGGTGGACCATGAACATCAGCACCGGTGGTGGATTCATCTGTGGCCGAATATGCTGGGTGAAATCGCCATCTACCGGATAACCAAATAACGGAGAGGCAGGTCATGAACAGAGCAATAAAAATGGCACGTCGCGGGTTACAGGGCACGCTGCTGATACTGGCAAGCCTGCTGAGTCAGCCCCTGCTGGCTGAGCAGTTTGTCGCCGTTGGCGAGTATGAAATTCATTACAACGCTTTCAACAGCACCTTTATTGAACCGGATGTCGCAAAAAATGCCGGTATTCAGCGCAGTAAAGTGCGGGCGCTGGTCAACGTATCGGTGCTGAAAAAAGAGGGCGAGAAGAAAACACCGGTCACCGCCGTCATCAGCGGACAGGCCACCAACCTGATATCCCAGACTCAGAACATCAGCTTCAGCAAGTTGGACGAAGGCGATGCAATCTACTATCTGGGCCAGTTTGGTTTTTCCGATGACATGGTGATGCGCATCGCGCTGGATGTTCAGCCGGATGCCAACGCCGCACCGTACCATATCGAATTTGAACAGCGCTTCTATGCTGAATAACCACGCCGCCCGGGCCGGTCGCCGACTCCCGGGCGCACTACACAGACACCTCCCATGATCGATAAAATTGTGCTGGCCAGCGGTAACCGCGGCAAACTGCGGGAATTCAGCCAGATTCTTGAATCGCTGGATGTTGCCGTGTTACCCCAATCCGAATTTAAACTGCAGGACGCCGATGAAACCGGCTTGAGTTTTGTCGAGAACGCCATCATCAAGGCGCGCCATGCCGCCTCCGCCACCGGCCTGCCGGCACTGGCAGATGATTCCGGCCTTGAAGTAGATGCACTGCAGGGGGCACCCGGTATCTACTCTGCCCGCTATTCCGGTGCAGATGCCACTGATCAAAAAAACAATGCCAAATTGCTGGCAGATCTGGCAGGGGTACCTGAGGCAAACAGAACTGCCCGATTTCGTTGCGTACTGGTCTTTATGCGCCATGCCAGCGATCCGATGCCACTGATCTGTCAGGGCACCTGGGAGGGTCATATCCTTAAAGCCACGCAGGGTGATAACGGTTTTGGTTACGATCCCCTGTTCTGGATTGACGCCCTGGGTAAAACCTCTGCGGAATTGCCCGCCGAACAGAAAAACCGGCTCAGTCACCGGGGGCAGGCCGTAGCCGCCTTTAAACAAGCGATTGCGCAGTACCTGAAATAACCCTTATGGCTCTGCAACTGCCTCCGCTTTCGCTCTATGTGCATATTCCCTGGTGCGTCAGGAAGTGTCCCTATTGTGATTTCAACTCCCACGCAGTCCGCAACGAGATCCCGGAACAGGCCTATATCGAATGCCTGCTTGACGATCTGCGCGATGAAACCCGCTGGCTGCAGGGACGAGAAATTCAGAGCATTTTCTTTGGCGGCGGCACCCCCAGTCTGTTCAGCGCCGACAGCTATAAAAAACTGCTGGCCGATATCAACCGGATCACACCATTGGCTGCGGATGCCGAAATCACCCTTGAAGCCAACCCCGGCACCTTTGAGCAGGAAAAGTTTCTTGGTTTCAGGCAGGCTGGCATTAACCGCCTGTCATTAGGCATTCAGAGTTTCAGCAACCACCAACTACAGGCGCTAGGGCGTATTCACAATGCTGAAGACGCACTGCATGCCGCCGGGCTGGCACGTGAAATTTTCCCCCGGCTCAATCTGGATCTGATGCACGGCCTGCCCGATCAGGGTGTGCCGGATGCGCTGGCCGATCTTGAGCAGGCGCTGAGCGTCAGCCCGGACCATCTCTCCTGGTATCAGCTGACCATCGAACCCAATACCGAATTTCATGCCAGACCACCGCAGCTGCCCGTAGATGAAACCCTGTGGCAGATTCAGGAAAGCGGTCAGGCACGCCTGGCCGAAGCCGGGCTCCGACAATATGAGATCTCCGCCTACAGTCAATCCGGACAGGAAGCCCGCCACAACCTCAATTACTGGCAGTTTGGCGACTATATCGGTATTGGCGCAGGTGCTCACGGCAAGCTGACCCTGCCGGAAGAGGGGCGCATTATCCGGCGCTGGAAACAGAAACAACCAAAAGGTTACATGCAACCCGATAGTCGACTCGGTGGCCAGAGCGAGATTAAAACCGAAGACAGGGCCTTTGAGTTTATGCTCAATGCACTGCGGCTCACCGAAGGGGTTGATACGGCGTTGCTTAAACAGCGCACTGGACTGACACCCGCACAGATTGCCACCCCTCTCGACACCGCTCGCAGGCGCGGCCTGTTGCTTAACGACCCTGACCGGCTGGCCCCGTCAGCACAGGGACGCCTGTTTCTGAATGACCTGCTCGGACTGTTTCTGGAGTAATCCGGAGAATCACCCCAACCCAGGTCATCTCGCCTCACATCAGCGCGACAATATGCCACATTTTTCCAGCTCAGCTTAGCCCCTAAAATAGCACGCTAATATCCTCGCTTAATCTGGAGCACAACGCTTATGGAATCCGGCCGACCCAGACCGTCCTTGTCTCACTGCCTGATATTCACCTGTCTTGGTCTGCCACACATACCCGTTCTGCATGCGGATGAACTCATGCCGGTTATGGTTGTTACAGCCAGTCGAGAGGACGAATTCAACACCGAAGTACCAGTTAGCATCGGCGTCATTGGTCAGCAACAGCTGACAATGGATCAAGGTGCACATATTCAGGACAGCACCCGACATATTGCCGGTGTTACGATCAATCAGCTAAGTGGCAGTTCTTCCCATAACACCGGCATTCGCATGCCCCTCAATTACGATGGGTATTACCTGTTTTTACAGGACAATGTGCCTCTGCAGTCCGCTGCGTTCTTCAATCATAACGGGCTTCGCTGGAGCAGTTACAACACCAGCGCTTCACAGATAGAAATTTTGAAAGGAGCCGGCAGTACGCTTTATGGTTCGGGGGCTGTAGCAGCAACCGTCAACGTTATCAGTGAAGAGCCCGGGTTTTCGCCTGAAGGTAAGCTGTTCGTTCAGGCTGGCGAAAACGATGCGATCCAAACCCGGTTGAGTTACACCGATGCCATCAGCGAAAACCAGAGCCTGCTGATTGCTGGCTCTGCCCTGCAGGATAATGGCTGGCGGGACCATACCGCCCGGGACAGGCAGGAGCTGTTACTTAAACACCTCTGGCTACTGGATGATCGTAACGAAATTAACACCCAGCTACAGACCTCCCGCAGTCATGATGAGATGGCCAGCTCCCTGAGCAAAGACGAGTATCGCTCAGATCCCACTCTCTCAGGTTTAAGTGATCAGGTATTGGCAATCGACCCGGTGCGCAAAAGTGACTTTGCCCGCCTGAGCGTCGAATGGACCCATTTTTACAACGACCGCCTGGAACTCAGCCTGATCCCCTACTGGCGCTACAACACCAATGACTATGTCGCCACCTGGAATAGTTATACCCCTCAGGCTGAGAGTACTGTCCGGAGTCTGGGGTTGCTGGCTAAAGCCAGTTACAGTCACGACAATGGCAGTGAAACCCTGTTTGGCCTCGATCTGGAGCACTCAGAAGCAGCCTTCAGCAGCATACAGCCCTTTACGGTGACCATTAGTGGCTGGAGCGGCAGCACCACCTACCCCGAAGGTTTTCGTTATCAGGATCAGCAGGTCGAATACCGTAACCTGTCCCCCTACATTCAACACAGTTATCGTTACAGCGACCGCCTTATGCTGCAGGCCGGGCTACGTTATGACTACAACCGCTATGAACTCGACAATCACCTGGCACAGACGGATGACGATGGCTTTGGCAACCGTCAACTGGCCGACCGGCGGGATAGCTTCAATAGTCTGAACCCTAAACTGGGTTTTAATTATCAACTGGATAGCCAGCAAAATATCTTCGGTCGACTGGCACAGGCAAACCGGCTGCCAAGTGCATCTGCTCTTTACAATCTGAAAAGTGGTGACAGTGGCTCACTGGTCGGTGGCGTGGAAGAGGAAACGTCAACAACGCTGGAACTGGGTTATCGGATGCAACACGAGCACGGTTATCTGACTGTATCCGTCTATCAAATCGACATTGACGATGCAATTGTACTGGCCCGCGACAGCAGTGATGACACCTACCGCACCAACGCGGGCAAAGTAAAACATACCGGTATCGAGCTTGAGGCCCTCCATCACCTGAGCCCCGACTGGTCCGCACAACTGGCATTCAGCCACTCCCGCCATAAATTTGATGATTATATTAACAATGGCGTCGACTATTCCGGCAATGAACAGATGCTGGGGCCGAATAACAAAGGGACAGCCAGCCTGTTATGGCACCCAACCAACTTGCCCAAGCTCAATCTCCAGCTTCAGTTCGACTACTTCGGCAACTACTGGATGGATGATGCCAACTCCCGCCGCGGTGACGGCTACTCTTTGGCGCACCTTAAGGCACGTTACGCCTTCACACCGGATCTGATTCTGTCGGCACGTATCGAAAATCTTTTTGACCGTCATTATGCCTACCAGTCAGAGCTTAGCTGGGGCCGGGAAGCCTATTACCCGGGCACTCCGCTGACTGTCCATGCAGCACTGGAATTTAGCTGGTAATTCACCGGAGCACTGAAGATGAAAAGCACCCTTTATCGCTGGCATCGTCGCATTGCCATTCTTGTGCTCTTGCCGCTGCTGCTGTGGGCACTGAGTGGTCTTCTGCACCCTCTGATGCGACTGACCCAACCCGAGATCGCTCAGCACCACTACCCCCTGCCAGTCTGGCCAGCCGACCTGACCGGTCCCTGGATAGACGAATCACAGGCAATCTCGGGCATCAGACCGGTCAAAGTTGAGGATAGCTGGTGGCAGCAACAGTGGCTGAATCGAAACACACCAGCCGCCTTTACAGATCTGAAAACAGGTACCTCTCAGCCTGACATAGCAGGTCAATATGCGACACAACTGGCACGGCATTTCAGCGGCGATTCCAGCTCGGCAATTAGTCAAATACGGTTTATTGATCAATTTAACGACGACTATGCACCGATTAATCGCCTCCTCCCGGTGTGGGAGGTTAGTTTCAACCGCCCCGATGGGCTTCAGGTCTATGTCGATATTCGCCAAGATCGCCTGGCCACAGTCAGTGACAATACCCGTCGCACATTACAAACGCTGTTTCAGACCCTGCACACCTGGTCATTCTGGGATGCAGATTCCCTTCTGAGAAATGCAGTCGTGATGGCCATGACAACAGGGCTGCTGTTTATCGGCATGAGTGGCCTTTACCTCTTTCTGGTTTTGCCATTGCGTAACCGGGGGTTCAATAACAGTCGCAGAGTTCATATCTGGGGTGGAGCACTGCTTTCACTGTTCCTGTTCATGTTTGCCTTCAGTGGCCTGCTACGCAGTCTGGAAAAACAATTACCCCAGGTGCGAGGCATCACTCTGGCGAGCCAGCCCGACCTGAGTCAGATCAGTTTTGGATTCCGGCAATTGCAACAGCAGCTGCCAGACATTAACAACGCAATTCTGCACAGACTTGAACAGCAGACAGTCTGGCAGATCAGTCAGGCCGGTCAGCCCGACCGTTGGCTATCCGCCGTCAACGGCACCCCCATCATCGATGGCAAAAAACGTTTTGCCCAGCAACTGGCGCTGACCGCATTAGGGTCATTACCCACGCCCGAGTCCAGCCAGTCGATTCGTAGTTTCAAGACGACACAGGACTACGGTTTTATTGATAAACGCTTACCGGTACTGGCCTTACATCTGCCCGGCCAGACCCTGTATCTGGATACCCGGGATGAAGTGTTATCGAAACAGAGCGATGCCCGGTCGCAACTGTTTGGCTGGATTTTCCGTTACTTGCACAAGTGGCACTTTGCTGATGGTCTGGGGCTCAATATGCGCGACAGCCTGATGGCGCTGACCCTTCTCTTGCTAAACGGTATTGCACTGCTTGGAGGCAGCCTATGGCTGAAACGGCGGCGCAAACACAATCAGGCCACAACAGGATAAACCTGATGCCGGGACAGCAACTGCCAGTAGGCAGGATGGCCGTATTACTTTCCGTGAGTATTCATCTGGCTGGCCTGCTACTGCTGGCACCCATGTCACCGGCCACACCCGCTCAGCAGGCAACCCGATCATTACAGGTCGTGATGCCGCTGGCCACAGTGCCACGGCCCCAATCAGCAGAACCGGTCACGCCCATTGCTTCAGAACCTCGCCCACCTGAGCCGGAACCGGAACCGGAACCGGAATCGAAGCCGAAGCCGAAGCCGAAGCCAGAACCCAAGCCTATCAAGCCGAACCAGTCAGCGCCGGTAACCGTACCGAAGTCAGCCCCGTCAGTACCTGAGCAAAAGCAGATACCGACCACTGCACACAGCAATTCAGCACAACACACTCCTGCAGCAGAGATAGCCTTTTCATCCGCATCCAGGGCCAAACAGATACTACATGAGCCAACGTTGACATCACTCCATGCACAATCTGAAAATCTCTACCTTGCCCGGATCAGCGCTGCCATCCAAAAACAGCAACGATATCCAAAACGATCCAGGCAACGCCAAGAAGATGGGGTTGTCACACTGCAACTGCAAGTGAATCGCGCAGGGACCCTGAGTAGCCTGAGCCTCATGCACTCTAGCGGTTACCCACGTTTAGATCGGGAAGCCCAGCGCATGGTCAGAGTAGCGGCTCCGTTTCCGGCATTGCCTGCAGACCTGAAAGAAAACATTCTCACACTTATCCTGCCAATCCGTTTTGATCTGACAGACAAATAATGCCCGTCAACACACAACCCCTGTATTGGCCCATCACTAGCTCCCTTCATCAACGGGTTAAGTTTATGGCTGCGTGCCCGATAACAACTGACAGACCCACCATCATCCAGACTGCTTAAGAACCATCAGAAACAGCGCCTGACGGACGGCGTTGCTTTTGACGACAGACCTGCCGTAAATTGAGTAAAACTTTATACCGCAGTGGTTCTTTGAACACTCGTTGAGGCGAAACATGCTGATCAAGCAAAAACTGATTCTTCAGATTGTCCTTATTGTTCTGGGCTTTGCCGCACTGCTTGGCATTACCCGGTACAGCGCAACCAAACTGAGCCATATGCACGAGCTAAGGCTGGCTGTCAGCGAGATTGAAGTCGATATGCTGAGCCTGCGCCGACATGAAAAAGACTTTCTGGCACGTAATGATCTGAAATACGTGGAGCGGTTTAACACCCTCAACACAAAGATGGTGGCCGACTTAGACACGCTGAACAAAGAACTGGCGGATAATCAAATTCAATCGGATCAAACTCAGGTTCTGGTGGCGTCACTGCAAAACTATGCGTTGCAGTTCAAGCAGATAAGCGAGTTGACCCAAACCATTGGGCTGGATCAGAAGTCAGGCCTGCGCGGCAGTCTGCGTGCCGCTATCCACGAAGTTGAAGCCACCCTCGGTCAGGTAAATCATGCAGAACTGATGGTCGACATGTTGCAGCTTCGGCGCAGCGAAAAAGACTTTTTGCTGCGTCTGGATATGAAATACCCACAAAAGTGGCAGGAAAAACATGACGGCATGTTACAGCACCTTGCCAACAGCAATCTGGGACTCAGCACCCGGGATACCGTCGAACAGCAACTGAGCGTTTATCAGCGTGACTTTATGGCGCTGGTCAATGCTCTCCAGACCCGAGGCCTGACCCCCAACAGCGGCATAATGGGTGAGATGCGCTCTGCTGTGCATCAGGCTGAAGAGAGT
>ERZ1031170.56-NODE-56-length-14379-cov-8.566602_pt1 | contig 14379 bp, 16 predicted proteins | sample MGYA00518222_ERZ1031170 | MGnify/ENA primary metagenome ERZ1031170 (study PRJEB33718, sample SAMN03159772) | human skin metagenome | collected 2014-05-20 | study: EMG produced TPA metagenomics assembly of the PRJNA266117 data set (Human skin bacterial metagenome and... | reverse complement strand
CCGCGCTCTGGCAAAAGCCCCAGCTCAAGCAGCCCGATGAATACGGCGCCATACGCCACGATGCCCGCGAGCAGGAAGAAGTAGTTGCCGAAGAAAAAGGCTGCGACCGCCAGACCAGCGGCTACAACAGCCAGCGAGAGAGCGACCAGCGGCAAAGGCCGACGCGGAGGCTTCGACTTCGTCGGACGACGCGGGACGATGATGTCGTGCATGGCCAGCACCTCAGTTTCGCATGCGAAAGTGTGCTGGGAGTGTAGCGCTTTGGTCAGTGCGGCAGCCATTGTCGGATCTCCTTCGTTGAAGCGGTCGTCTCACCCCCTGATGGACGACCCTGGAAACGGTGGAGTCCGACCGCCGGACCCCACAGCGCAGCACAGGACATTGCATGCAAGTTGTGCTAGGTTGCCATCATGGTAGCGCGCCGCGCTACCATGTTAAATTAAAAGGAGCTGACATGAAGGCAATGAAGGGAATGCAGGCGCTCGGCGCCTCAGTAAGGTGCCTGTTGATCGTTGCGGCGGTCGTGGCTGGCCCCGCATCAGCGCAGGCCGCTGCGGCCTGCAAGATCGTATCGAACGGCAATACGACGATGTTCGAGAGGATGGTGGCGGAACGCCTTGATGCGGGCTGGGTAGTGAAAGGAGGACTCTATAAGGACAATTTCGGTTTCGCCGTGTTGATGTGTTCGCGCTGATTTAGAGCCGGCCGTCATGACCACACTCGTCATCGTGGAGTCTCCCGGCAAGCTCAAAAAGCTCCGGGAGATTCTGGCAGGCGGCTACGACGTGTCGGCCAGCGTCGGCCACGTCCGCGACTTGCCGGTTGATCGCATCGCCGTTGATCCTTCCACTTATCGGCCGGAGTATGTCGAAACCGAGCGGGGCCGCGAGGTCTTGGCGAAGCTGCGCCAGCAAGTTGCGAAAGCGAAGGATGTTCTTCTGGCGATGGACCCTGATCGAGAAGGGGAAGCGATAGCGTGGCATCTGGCGGATGCGCTCTCGTTAGCAAATCCGCGTCGCGTCACTTTCCAAGAGATTACCGCGCAAGCGGTCAAACGAGCGGTCAGCGGGCAGGCGCGCCCCCTGGACATGCACTTGGTCAGCGCGCAGGAAGCGCGCCGCGTCCTGGATCGGTTTGTGGGCTACACCGTGAGCCCCGCAATCAGCCGCAAGCAAGGTCAGAGGTTGAGCGCCGGTCGGGTCCAATCCCCGGCCGTGCGCTTGGTAGTGGATCGAGAACGTGCGATCAGGGCTTTTGTGCCGACAAAGCATTTTGGCGCGAAGCTCTTTTTCGGCCGCGATGCTCCATGGTTCGCCGAATGGGATGTTTCACCGTTCCTTCGTGATGGCGAAAGGTATCTGTTGGATCAGGATCTGGCCCGCGAAGCGGCCGCAGCCCGGCGGGCGCGCGTAGAGGATGTGAAGGAAGGGCGGACGAACGCACCGCCGCCGCCGCCCTTCATCACCAGCACCCTCCAACAAGCCGCACAGGCGACGTTGAAGTTCAAGCCGAAGAAGACGATGGAGCTGGCGCAGTCCCTGTACGAACAGGGCGCGATCAGCTACCACCGAACAGACATGCCGAATCTTTCGGCCGAAGCCGAAGACGCCGTGGCTGAGGTGATTCGGGCGCGCGGGTGGACACTGCCCGCTGCTCGTCGCAAATGGAAGGCCAAGGAAGGCGCCCAGGAAGCGCACGAAGCGATTCGCCCGACTCACCCCGAACATGAGGACGCGGGTGAAACCGACGACGAAAAAGCGCTCTATCGGTTGATCTGGTCGAGGACAGTGGCGTGTCAGATGCCCGATGCCAGTTTTGCAGTGCGCGAGGTCGAAATGACCGCCGAATGTCGCAAGCCTACGGGCGGGGTTATGGCTTGTCGGTATGTCGCGCGCGGCAAAACGCTGGTGGCCAAAGGCTGGAAGGTTGTTTACCAGGACGAAGCCGAAGACGACGACGAGGATGAATCCACTAATCCGGTGCCGACATTGGCGCCGGGTGATGTGCTCGATGTCATCAAAGGGGAAGTTGTCTCGAAGACGACAAAAGCCCCGTCACGCTTCACAGAAGCGACGCTCATCAAAGAAATGGAGTCGCTTGGAATCGGCCGGCCCAGCACCTACGCGGCGATTCTCGAAAACATCCAGGCCCGCAAGTACGTTGAAGCGGATCGCAAAGGGTTCTTGCTGCCGCTGCCTGCTGGTGAGGTTGTGGTGGATGCGTTGGTCGGGAAGTGCAGCTTTATTGAGCTGGACTTCACTCGGGATCTGGAAGCCCAGCTTGACCAGGTCGCGGCTGCACAGCTTGGATATGACGATGTTGTAAGGCCTGCCGCGCAGCTTGTCGCGCAGCAGACGGCTGGTCTGTCTGCGGTGGCTGGCCCGCCTTGCCCGGACTGCGGGAAGACGCACGGCGGGTCGCTTCGCCGCGTTGACCTGAAAGGAAAGGGCATTTTTTGGGGGTGCTCGCGGTACGCCGAAGGCTGTAAAGCAACTCACCAGGACAGCGGCGGCAAGCCATTGATAACTGCGTGCCCTGTGTGCGGTAAAGCGCACGGCGGCCGCATGAATCGCATCAAAGGTCCGAAGGGCTTCTTTTGGGGGTGCTCGCGGTACTCGGAAGGATGCAAGGCGAGCATGAAGGACAAGTCCGGGAAGCCGGATACGAAGACGCTTAGGAAGTAGTTCTATGTCTAGGTCGGAGCGGGATGTTATTCAGGCCATTCTTGACATCGGCGTTGAAATGCGTGCGCCGTTTGTATGGGACGGGGGGCCGCCCGGATACCCTACAGGTTATCCATTCCGTTGCCCTGACGAAGTTCTGGCTTACGAAAAAGATCCAGATGCGTTTGAAGCATCAGTTTTTGGGATTACTTTTGAACAGCTCATAGCATTCCGACGTGCTGATGGTCGTCTTCGGTGTAGTGCTTTGAAAAAGGATGGCTCCCAGTGTCAGCGACTCTTGCATAGCGAGTTCTACGCGGATCAGTGGGTTAAGCGGTCTAAGAAGATACGCTGTCCAGCTCACCGCAAGCCCCGCAAGGTGATCTATGAAGGCTGATGAGTTTGGCCGCAAGGTATCGGGCGCGCCGTTGGGCGCAGCTTGCTCTGATCTGCCGCAATTCCTTGAAGAAGCCTTCCATTATTTGAAAAAGCGTGGAGTTCTGTGTTTCGTCCAGCCGTTCGACATGAATATGTATCACCTGGACGATCAGGATAGTCTTCGTAGGTATTGCGCCGACCCGGAAGGTTTTGAAGCAGAGCTTCATGGATGCTCTGTTGATGAATTACGGCGTTATCGTATTTCTCCCGAGATTCCGTGTGGTGCAATTACAGGCGAAGGGAGTCGGTGCAAGATCCCGGTCGGGATTGCGCGCAGCCCGCGTGAGCTGGCTGATCGGGACGGCGAGTTCTGCGGGCTGCACGCACTGACATCGACTGCGTCTTATCAACACTACAGGAGGCGTCGGTGAGTTCGACCGCCGCAGCTTTTGCGGTAGCGCTAACAGTGAATTGTTGGGCTGCCGCAGCGCATCGCTTCGACCTTCCGGTTGATTTGTTATATGCGATCGGGCAGGTGGAGTCGTCGCACAATCCGAATGCTATCGCGCATGCCAACAACGGCACCCGAAGCGTGGGGGTGATGCAGATCAACAGTAGTTGGTTCGATCAGTTGGCCACGATGGGCATCAGCGAAGCGGATCTCGCCGATCCCTGCATCAACATCCAAGTTGGTGCTTGGATTCTTCGGCAGGAAGTCGAGCGCTACGGGTATAGCTGGGAGGCGATTGGGGCCTATTACGCGGGCGCGTATACCGAGAAGAACCGGCATTGGAAGATTCGCCACTATGAGGAATATGCCAGCAAGGTGTTCACACGCTGGCGCCGTTTGCATGAGCGCCGACAAGCGCAGCAAATGGCGCAAAACGAACAGTGAAGGGGAAGCACAGGCCGGAGTGGCAGAAACTGCCCTACGGCTATCGGTCAAGCTACCCACTCCGCCGTAGTCTTCTACGGTCCATTCCGATGTTGATCGTTGTGGTCTGTCTGCTTTTGGCACTGCACGCGGCCGGGCAGCGATGGCCGCACCAGGTCGGCCAAGTCACTCGGCCGGTTGCGGAGTTCGTGGAGAATCTTTTCCTTGGCGGGCGCTCGATCCAGACCAGAACCAGCGCACCACCGCCAGCCACCAGTGAGCTGATTGGTACGGCGCGGATCATTGACGGTGACACGCTGAGTATTGGATCGCAGCGCATCCGGCTGTTTGCAATGGACGCCCCGGAAACCGATCAGCGATGCTCTCGTTCCGGCTCTGCCTATGCCTGCGGCAGTGAAGCCACGCAAGCGCTGAAAGCGATCGTGGCCAGCTCTGAGCTGCGATGTGAACGCAAAGGCCAGTCGTATAACCGCGTCGTGGCCATTTGCCGCGCCAATGGCGTGGATATCGGCAGAGAAATGGTGCGACAAGGTCACGCAGTCGCAATGCCGCAATACGGCAGGATCTACGTCGCGGATGAGCTTCTAGCGCGCGCCCAGCGGCGCGGCATGTGGGCGGGCGAGTTCGAGAAACCGGAAGATTTTAGGCGTAGCCAGCGCAGCGGCCGGTGAGTTTCGCATGAGAAAGTCATCGCTCTAAGTCCAGGCCGCGCCCGCGCGGCCGCTCCGGTTCTGGCGCCTTCGGCGGCATTGTCGGCGAACGCTCGATCTCGATCTTGTCGCTCGTTTTGCTGATCGTCCGCGAGAAAACGCCATCCTCGTATTTTTGGCGCGCCTCAATCGCCGACTCTTTTTCTCCAAGATTGGACTGCACCGCGGCTGTTAGCTTCTCGGTGGAGTCGGTGTAGACGGTGAGCCCGTCTTTCTGGCGGCTCACAGCCACCAGGAAGGCTTTCTGGCTCAGTAGATTCTTGTCCTGGCTGTTGGCATCGACCAGCACCTTTTCAGCCGTCTGGCCTTGGGATTTGTAAATCGTCGTGGCGTAGCCGTGTTCCCAATGTCGGTTCGATTCCTTGCTGCGGTCGATGTCCACGCGACGGCCGTCCTCGGTCTGGACGGTCATGGTCTTTTCGTTGCTGGCGATCACCGTCAAGCGCTGGCCGTTGTTCAGGCCCAGCTCGGCGTTGTTCTTTGACCAGGTGATGCGCTCGCCGGCAGCGAGAGACGTTTCGCGCGGCTGGAAGATTTGCGGCGGCGTCTTTGATCCGCCCGCAATCGTTTGGGGACTCCATACGACCGTCTTGCCGCCTACGTCCAGGTGGACGTGATGGCCAGCGCCATCGACCTCAGTCACACGGACGTAAGCGCCGCGCTCGATGCCCATGCTGGGCAGGGCACGGGGGAAATGAACGAGCTGGCCAACCTTGTAGGTGCTGACCACGGCCGTGTCTGCCCGACTGGCATAGACCGGCAAGAGCTGCTGGGCGGACTTCTCGCCCTGCACCTTGCCTTCGGCGCGCAGGATCTGCCGCGCCTTGTCGTTCAGCTCGGTTCGGGTCGCGTTTCGAGTGGAGAGCATCAACACCTGGTCGCGTTGCTGGCCAGCGGCTTCCCAATCCTTGAGCATGGCGTTCAGGCGATCATCCCGATCAGGGATCTCGCGGGTTTCAGGCGCCAGCTTCTGCATCGCGGCGCCGATGTCCTGCTTGAGCACGTCGCGGATCGCCTCGACGTGCCGGGCGTCGGTCTGCCGACGAATCTCGTCCATTTCACGATGCTCCATGCCATTCGCGACCATGCGAGCGAACGGCTTACCGGCCTCGATGGCGCCGAGCTGCGCGGTGTCGCCGACGTGGACGGTGCGAGCGCCCAGCTTGCCCGCAAGATCAAGCACGCGGCGCATTGTGGAGTTGTTGACCTGGCTCGCCTCATCCACGACCCAAACCTGCTTCGAGTACTTCGCCTCGATCTCTGCCCGCTGTTCAGGGGTGGCCGATCGCAGTCGGGCCGCATCGCGGCCGACTGAATACAGATGCTTGTGCAGTGTCTTTGATGGGATGCCTGCAGCGCCCTCAAGCTGCCGGGCGGCTTCGGAGTTCGCGGCCATGCCGACCAGCTCGAAGCCTTTCTCCGTCATCAGCGCGCGCGCCTGGCCAAGCATGAAGGTCTTGCCGGTGCCCGGTCGGCCGACGACGCCGACGTGTCGGTCAGGCGTCGTGAGGATCATTTCAACGGCCGCGCGCTGGCCAGCGTTGAGCGTGGAGCCATGCAGGGCGGCCGTAGCGTCCTTTGAGGCGTAAGCGGGCGCCAAGGCCGCTTTGCCGCCCTCTACGGCCGCCTGTACGCGCTTTTCCTGCTCGGTGGCGCTGACGGTCGTCCAGCCGCGCTGCTGGCCAAGCTCGGCCTCGTGGAGCCGCCCTGCAGCGCGCTCGCGCTCGATCAGGGCTTCGGCCTGATCGACAGTCAGCTTTCCCATGCCGTTTGCCAGCGTCCAGCGAACCAGATCCGAATGCTTGAAGGCTGCTTCCTGGTCCGAAAGCCGGGAGATGGCATTGCGGAGCGCCCGCGCGATGTCGCCGGCCGTCGCGGCCCGAGACACATCGCCACGCTCACGCGCCTGATCAACCAGACGCGAGGCATCGAATCCGATGGCAAAAGCCCGCTCTGACCATTCCTGTCCAAGCTCCGAGCGGTTCTCCGGCGTCTTGCTGTTCCGTGTCATCAGCGCGGCCTGGGCCGAGGCCTCCGGCCCTGAGAGGCCGCGAGCCATCAGGGACTCAACGATTTCTTGCCGCCTCGTGCTGAACTCGTGGATCGCTTCACCCGACACTCCGGCAATCTCGAACCGACCGTCAGCGTGGGTCTGCTCGGTCCTGTATCCCAGCTCCTGCAGCTTGACCGCAAGGCTCGCACGGTAGACGTTACCCGCCGCCATCTTGTTCTCGAACAGGGGCTTCGGATCAATAGAGCGCCACTTTCCATCCTCGCTTTGGGTGACATTCAGAACCACGGCATGCGTGTGTAACTGAGGGTCATGATTTCGATTGGTGTCGTGCTGAAAGGTTGCGGCAACCAGATTGCCGGTCATCACCCGATCTACGTTCTCACCAGAACGAATCCGTGTCGCGGCAGCGGTATCTTCGAGCCAAGACAGCGCATCTTTAACGGCCTCTTGATGAGCGGCGATAACCCGTTTATCGCCCCCAATCTCCGCAAGAAGCGTGACGGACTTCGGCGCGCTAAAGGTGAGATCCCAGCCTGGGCGGTGCTCCTTCTCGCCGCCCTTTTCCCGAACCGTGCCCAGCTCGGTTCCGTCCGCCAGCTTGCCGTCGAGAAGGGCTTTGAAGGTGTCGCGGTCCACAGCGCCGGACAAGCCTAGCTTGTCTGCTGCGGCCCCAAACCACTGTCCCTGTGCATCTGGATCGTCACCATTTGCCGCGTAATAGTCGTCCTTCTCGTAGTACGAAACAGCGACTGCGCTGCTTGCAATGACCGCCATTGACAGCACGATCAGTCCCCAATGTCGTGAGTATCAGGACGCCATTCGGTGTCGTCGGTGGAAACCACTGGCGCCGATCCGTCCACGAATTGAGAAGCCCTTAATGCTTCGCCGACGTCGTCATCCGAAACAACGCCATCGAGGTCTGTAGTCCCTGCCAACACGGGCGCTGCAACCGCAGCCCCGGCGCCAACAGGCAGCACAAGATCACGAGCCATAAACGACGGCGCGACGGATGCGATCTTCTTTCTTGTCATCTGGAAATGACCAATGGGGATGTCCTTACCCATGCGGATATAGCCTTCAAGGTTTGCAAGGTTGATGACTTCTGACGGCAGAACGATTTGACGCTTCTTGCGGTCCTGTCCGAGCGATACGCCGTCGCGGATCTCATGCGAGCCATAGGACAGCCCTTGACGGCTTTCCATGACTTCGATTTCGCCAAGCTGCTTTGAGGTCCACTCGGCGGTTTCATGATCGTTCTGCCGCAAATAAACCTGCGTCGCGCACAGTCCGGCGAGGGTTGTTGATCCCTCTGGCCCGTATATCTTTCGGAGCTGAGAAAGCTGCTGAAAAGCGATTACACCGCACCCTCCAAACTTCCGGCCTTGCTCAAGAAATGGAGCCAGCGAAGGAATAGCATTCAGCGACGGCAGCTCGTCAATGATGAGCCAGAGTCTCCGTGATCTGCTCTCGTTCATCGACAAAACGCTGTCAACGAAGATCTGTAGCCAGGCGCTCAGAATGTTGCGAACAGCGGCGAGCTGGTCGGCCTTTGCATTGAGAAACACCCAGTCAGATCCTTCGTCGCGACGTACCCACTGGCGCACGCTGAACCCTGGACCTGATCGCGGAAGATACTGGAATGCCTCGGCTTCACCGGCAGCGGAACTGCGAATGTTTGCGGCAGTTTTTGCAGCTTCTGGATCGAGTAGTGACGCGGCGTTTGTGTGCTTTAGATAGTCATACAGCTCGAACAAGGACACCTGGTTCAGTAGCTCAAGGAAACGTTCAACAGAGCGTTCCCCACGAGCGACTTGTTCGCGTATCAGTGCGGCAATGACGCGCCTACCGTTCGGTGTAAAGAATGGATCTTCGCGTGGCTTCTCGGCAATGATCGCAGCGGCGATGTTGGCCGGATGGTTCTCCATTTCGACTTCATCGAACAGATTCCATTGGGGGCAACGTGAGTCGAACGGGTTCAGAACCGTGTCACCGTCTTTGTAGAACCATTCAATGAAATCGCCCGATGGTGAGTAGACCAGAGCACGATCACCACGCGCTCGAATCTGTTGCATCAGCTTGTGAATCGTGGTGCTTTTGCCTGTGCCGGGTGAGCCAGATACAAGCAAATGTTCGGTTTCTGCACCGTCAATAAGTGGCACGCCTGCAACTTCCAGCTTCCCGGCCAGCTTGTGCTTTTTGAGCCAGCCCGTTAGGGCGCCTGCTTCGAGAATCACCCCACCTCTCAGGTGCTGTTCGTCACGCTGTCGCGCCCCGAAACGGCGCAGCCAGGCGAGGATGACCAACAGGATGACGATGGATGTTGCTGCGCTGTACGCCATTGCGTGTAGCCATGTCCACGCAAGAGATATGGTGATCTGTTGGAACTCTGGATACTTGGCGATCTGGTCGATCGTTATGTAAACAACGGTCCCGTCTCTGTCTGTGATGGGCACGCGGTTCGCGCCGTTGTCGTAGAACTGGCCAGCTTTCGCGGCGAGCCATCGAAACGCGAAATAACGGTCATGCGCTTCGGTCAGGTAGTACCAGATGCCACCCGTAAGCAAGCCATAGAAGATGAACATGGCGCCCGCAAACTGCTTGAGCACCTGCCATACCATGCGCAGAAAGTGGACAGTAACTTGTCCGCCGCGAGTGAAGTCACCAACGGCTGAATCATGAAGGGTGCTCATTGCTGTGCCTCGTTCCGTGCAATCTTTTCGTGAAGGTTTTTTACCGCTTCCTTGGTGAACTCTCGCAGCTTGGTGGACATCCCGGCTTTGGCATGGTCGGCCAGGAATCGGAGACTGATAACCGTCTCGACCATGAGCCCGATCATCTCTCTATCGAGGCCTGCCATGTCCGCCTTCATTTGCTGTAACTCGTTGAGCACTGGATCACCATCACGCAGCGATGCGAGCCCGCGCGAGAACAGAATCTTGGCCGCTTTTTGCTTGGATACGCCCAGCTTTCGTGCGTAGCTAACTAGATCATCCAGCTCCGCGTCGGGAACGTGAATGGAGATTTTGCGGGCCTGATTCTGTGCAGTCATGGCCCAGCCTAATGGCGTCGCCAGCGCGTTGCAAGATCGGGACTTTCGCATGCGAAAGTCTTTGTCTAAGCTATTGATTCTATGAGGGGTGTACCTCTGCCGTACCATTTGCGCAATGATAAGGTACTGATTGCGCTGGTTTTGCCTGCCACCAGGGGGTGCGTCAGGTGTGATGCTTCTAGCCCTCCGATGAAGTCGGAGGGTGTTTGTCCCGTTTCTGCCGTTCCGTGTCTACAGCTTGAGGGGTACGATGTATACGCCGTACCATGCGCAGACCATCACTCAGGAGTCCGCAATGCCCCGCCTCAAGAACAGCATCCTCAAGCCAAAAGCCACTGAAAGAAAGAAGGTGTTCAGCGTCCGCATTGATCCGTCACTGATGGAACAGCTCGAAGCGCTGGAACAGCGTGTCGAGAAAGAAGCGCCGGACATGGTCATTGATCGTCTCGATTTCATCGAACCGGCCATCCGGGACGCGATCAGGATCGTAACGACTGAACTGGACGCCAGAGCGAAAGCCAAAGCGTCCGAGTAACCGCCTTTGGTCGTTACGTCCATTCGTCGCCCTCGGCGGGTAACGCTTTATCGTTACCTGCCGGGGCAAGACGCCTACGCTCGCATCATCGAGCGACTTCCTGCCGACGCCGTTGTCTACATCGGCGACGACGAACTGCTGGCGAGCTGGCGGGACAACCCTTTGACGCGACAGCTTGCACCGCACGTCAGGCATACATGCCAGATGCGCGCAGCGGCGACAGTTTTTCTACTGGTGGAACCGACCGTCGCAGAAGTCGATGACGCAATGCGTCTGTGCAGCGGTCATCTGATGCTGGCCTGTTTACAGGACAGCAAAGCGAACGAAGCGATCCGCAATCTTCACGCGGACGCGACGGTCGTTGAGCTTTAGCCCTGCATCTTCATCGCATAGAGCGTCAACGCGGTGTAGACCCATTGCCGTGCTGAAACGCCCAGCTCCGCAGCGGAACGCTTCACCCGCTGCGCAAGCGCTGGCGTCACGCGAACGTCTACAAGACGCGCCGACCTCGGAGCCCTTAGAACAAGCCGGAGGCGTTCGGGCTCCGTGGCTGAATCGACGGTGTCAGCGAACCAGGTCAAGGCCTCGGCCTGTAGACGCATCAGCTCAATGTCTGCTTGAGCGGAGCGAACCAGATACTGAGCGTGAAGCTCCGGGGCTAGAACGCCCCGGAGGTAGGACCGGATCGGACTCATTAGAGGCCGACAACTTCGAGCAGAGACTGATCGAAGTGAAGTTCACCCCGGTCTGTCTTGAGCGTCACGACATCGCCTTCGACGTTCATTGACAGCACGCGGTAGACATCAGCGAGCGACCGCGTCGGCTGGTAGTCCCCCGCCCCGCCCTCGCGCTGGATGTCCGCAGTTGAACCGCGTGCGATCACGTCCGGCCGTTCAGTATCGGCAACCGTCCGCGTTGTCTTTGCGGGCTTGGGGTTCGATTCTGGCGTTCCTTCCTCGCCATCGTCGTCCTGGCCGACAGATGGTCCTGGTTCCGCGCTTGCTGCTGCCGGTGTGTCTACACGTCCGCTGCTATCGACAGACTCTTCGGCAGCAGGCGCGGCCTTCCCAGCTTTCGGCTTCTGCGGGGTGGCGTCGCCCCCCGCATCGTCTTTGCCGGACATCTTGTCGAGCATCGCCTGAGTATCAGCGCGAGCACGGTCTACGTTACCAGCGGCCCACTTGGATACGATGCGATCAGCAACCAAGCTGTCTTGCTGCTGTATACGCGCAAGGTTGTAGAGCGCTTCGATGTCTTTGACTTCGGTATCAGATACGGCTCTACCGACAGCACCGCCAGCCTTACCGATCTTGCTGATTTTGCTGATCCACGATTGAGGCTTCGCCAGAAGCTCGGCCGCTTTCTTTGCGCCGACATCATCGACCAGACGCAGTACGCCTGCGACCGTATCGGGGATGCTCATGTCTTCACGGTGCATGTTCTCTGTGAGTTGCGCCGCGAGCAATTCGTCATCGGTCTGATCGGTGCTCGCGACGATCGCTTTGATCGTAGACAAACCGGCCAGGGTCGCAGCTCTCCAACGGCGCTCGCCATAGCGGATTCTGTATACAGAACCGCTTCCGCTTTCATTCTTCCGAATGATGATGGGCTGCAAGACGCCCTGCGCCTTGATGGACGCGGCCAGCGACTTCAATGCGTCTGCGTCAATCAGCTTTCGCGGTTGCGTAGGATCAGGCTCGATGTCATCAAGACTCACTTCGATGACGCGCTCATCGGATGCAGCCTGATCAAGTGCGCTGGCCAGCGACCGCGCGGATTTTTCCAGCTTCGACAGTTTCGACATTACACGCCTCCCATTTCATTGATGATCCAGTCCAGTGCGTTGCGCATTTCGCGCGCGCCCTGCCCTGCTGCTCCGCCCTTGCCTGCCCACACGGGTTCACCCGTGAAAGCGACGCGCGCGATGCTTGCGCGTTCGCCAATGACATGCGGGATGACGTGGCGCTTGAAGTTTCGTTCGATCAGGGCCAGCGCTTCGCGCTGATCCGATGAATTACGATTGAGCCGGTTCACAAGCAGGCCCAAGTGGCGCAAGGTCGGGTTCAGTGAGTTCTGAACCTGCTGTATACGCCGCAGCAAGGAATCGACGCCGTCCAGGCTGTAGGGATCGGCGACGATGGGCGAGAATGCGAAGTCGGCCGCGACCAGCGGCGCGAGCATTCCGAAACCGATGGTCGGCGGTGTGTCGATCACGACATCATCGACGCCAGCGTCGCGCGCAGCGGCGCGCAGATTTTCGCGGAACAGCGTTTCGGCACCGACCGGCGCCTTCTCGATGTCGATCAGCTCGTCATCGGCCGGAATCACCAGGACATCGGCTGCGCCCTCGTAGACATCCACGTCGGCGCCGCCCTTCTCGAACAGGCGCGAAGCGCCGACCGTGTGAGCACGGCGGTCTTCGAGAAAGGCCGACGTGGCGTTGCCTTGGGTGTCGCAGTCGATCAGCAAGACGCGACGGCCGCGCTTTTTCAGCCGGTGGACCAGGTGAACCGCACAGGTAGTCTTACCCGTGCCCCCTTTGTGAATACAGCTTGTGATGACCCTCATGTGATGGTCCTCGATTGGTTGGACATAGCAACTCCTGTTTGATGATTAAGGATCGCGCTGTTTGTGATCTGGCGTAACCGCGCTATCGCGCCAGTAACAACAGTCTACAGAAATGTAGACCGCTGGTCTACAGATATGTAGACCGTGCGGGCAAAAAAATCACCGCTCGATCCCGTGCTGTAAATCGCGCCCGGCGATGAATGCGGCTTTGAATGCGCCGCGCAGCTCCGTGAGCTGTCCGTTGTGCGCGTTCTGGTTGGCCACCGCCCATGCGTCGCGGCTATTCACAGATAGGTCAATGGGTTTGCCCGCCTCGCGTCCCATTTGCTCAAAGAAGACGCGCGTAGCGCGTCCGTTGCCTTCCCGGAATGGGTGTAGAGCGTTGACGTTGGCAAAGTGATGGGATGCCCGACCAATGAACTGGTCGGTGAACATCCCCTTGAAGTGGTTGTCCTGGGCGATGGACTGAAAGACCTTCGCGCCAGCCGATTCGATCATGCCGGGATGAGCGAACAGGCTTTCACCTTTCGCGATCTGCACGCTTCGGATCTCGCCCGCCCACGGGTAGATGTCGGAAAAGATGTGCTTGTGTACGGCCTTCAGATGCGCTAGGTCGAACTGTCCCTGTACGGGATCACGCGCCAGCTCGGCAATGCGGATGCGCGTGATGTCACGCTCCGCCTGCAGCAATGATCGTTGATCGGTGATCCCGAGCTTGTTGATGAGAACCCCGGAATGGGGGTCAACATAGGGATCAGTGGCGCTCACATAGGAACCGTCGAATCAACGGTGAACGTGGTAACGAATCAGTGCATCCGCGATTTGATTGGCGGATGCCTGACCCGTAACCCAGCGCTCGTCAAGCGATAGCGCGAACGGCGTCGGCGCCGGTAGGCGCTCGATGTCGCAATGGCGATCAGCCGTTGCGAGCGCCAGCAATCGCCGCTTTTGTTCAGTCAGCGGAATGAGGCGCGCGGATTGTGTGACGCTCTTAATCATGCGGTTATTGTAGGAAACCATAGCGCACGGCGCTATTCCGACCGTCCGACTTTCGCATGCGAAAGTCGGAAACCTCGCCCCGACGCAATGCGTCGGGGCGAGGTAGCAGACTCAGAAGGCGAAGCCGATCTGACCGCGTAGCGTGTTCGGCGCCATCCAAGCGGGGCAGCGCTCGATCACGCGCGGAATCGCGGCAAGCTGCAGCGTGCGGCGAGCATCGAGTCCGCGCAGCAGCGACCGTGCAAAGCCATCCACCGGCATCGCCGGAAAGTCGGCGGTGTAGAAGTGCGACTGATAGCCCGTCTCGGAAATGAAGGGGCGGTCAACGTCTACGGCGTACAGCTCGAAATGTGGCGCGAAGCTCAGAAAGCCCGGCGTGTAGCGGATCACCGCGCGCACGTCGTCCAGCTCGACCGCGAAGCGGGACGGGCGCCCCCAGCCTGCGGCCGTGCCGTCTGCAGGGCTCAGGATGTCGCGGAGCTGGTAAGCGCCGCCGCCTTCGGCCATCGAGCCGAACAGGGACTGTCTCTTATACACATCTCCGAGCCCACGAGACCTCTCTACATCT
>ERZ1031170.55-NODE-55-length-14520-cov-6.271483_pt1 | contig 14520 bp, 17 predicted proteins | sample MGYA00518222_ERZ1031170 | MGnify/ENA primary metagenome ERZ1031170 (study PRJEB33718, sample SAMN03159772) | human skin metagenome | collected 2014-05-20 | study: EMG produced TPA metagenomics assembly of the PRJNA266117 data set (Human skin bacterial metagenome and... | reverse complement strand
GAGATGTAGAGAGGTCTCGTGGGCTCGGAGATGTGTATAAGAGACAGGCATAGGGGCAACCGCCAAGCCCTGCAATGGAAGTATCAATGACATTAACGCCTGACTGTAACGCAGTGAGGATATTGGCCAGCGCCTGACCGTAGGTGTCATGAAAATGCACCGCCAGTTTTGCAGCCGGAACTGTTTCCATAACGGATTTGAGTAATTCAGCGGTTTGTAGCGGGGTGCCTTTACCGATGGTGTCGCCCAGCGAGACCTCGTAACAGCCCATGGCAATCAATTGTTCAGCGAGCTGGGCAACTGAATGTGGAGAGGTTGCTCCGCTGTAGGGGCACTCAACCACAGTGGAAATATAAGCACGTACTTTGAGCTGATGCTGTTGCGCCAATGTAATGGCCGGGGCAAACCGCTCGAGGCTCTCAGCGGTGGTGCAGTGGATGTTGTGTTGGTTAAAGGCATCTGATGCTGCGGTGAAAACGGCCACTTCACTGACACCGGTTGCGATGGCGTCCTCAACCGACCTGAGGTTAGGCGTCAGGGCGGTATAACGCACGCCGGGCAGGCGCTTAATCTGCTGCAGAACCTCAGCGGAATCGGCCATTTGTGGTACTTTGCTGGCAGAGACAAAACTGCCGCACTCAATGTGAGTCAGTCCACAGGCGGCCAGGCGTTCAATCAGCTCAATCTTGAGGGCTGTATTGAGCTGCAGGGACGGCTCATTTTGCAAGCCATCCCGGGGACCAACTTCTACCAGTTTGACCTGCTTGGGATACCTCATCATTGCCACTCGACTCTTCATACATATCTCAATTGGACCAGTTTGGCTGGCGTTTTTCCAGAAAAGCGCTGATGCCCTCCCGGGCAGACGCTGAGCGGCGTATTTCGGCCAGCCACTGTCCGGTGGCCAGCGCCGGTGTGACGGGGTTCAGCTGACAGATAAGTTGTTTACATTGCCTCAGCACCTGAGGGGCAGACTGTCGCAGTGCTGCTGTCTGTTGACGAATGCCTTGTTCGAGGGCATTCATATCCTGATAACATTCGCTCACCAGTCCGGTTTGCTGTGCTGTCTGGGCTGAAAAAGGTTGTCCGGTGAACACCTGTTGCAGCAACGTATTCAGTGTCATTTTCTGCAACAGGTAGGGTGCAATGACAGCCGGAATCAGCCCCAGCCGTACTTCACCACAGGTAAATAGACTGTTTCGGGTGGCCAGCACTAAATCACAACAGGCAACCAGTCCAAGGCCTCCGCCCATGGCACCACCCTCCACCTTGCACAGGGTCGGGCAGGGAAAATGCCATAGCCGGTGTAATAAACTGGCGAGCGCTTCGGCATCTTTCAGGTTTTCTGACCAATCGGCCTGTCCCATCTGCAGCATCCAGTTCAGATCGATACCGCTGCAAAACCAGTGGCCGGCACCTTCAAGTTGCAGCAGCCAAAGATCCTGGCGTGTCGATAATGCCTCCAGCTGAGACTGCAGTTGATTAACCATGCTGCCGGTCAGCGCGTTATGTTTGCCAGGGCGGTTCAGCTTGAGTACGACCCGACCGGGTTCAGTTTCATCTTCTGTGATCCAGATTTTCATAACTGCCTCCCTAGATGCGAAAGATGCCAAAATGGCTTTGAGGCCTGGCTGTCTGAGTGCAAATGCGCAGGCACTGTCCAAGTACAAAACGACTTGAGGCAGGGTCGATAATGCCGTCATCCCAGAGCCGTGCGCTGGCGTAATAGGCATCGCTTTGTTCGTTAAACAAATCGCGGATTTGCTGTTGATAAACTTCTGCGGCTTCGGGGTCCCACTCGGTCCCCTGTTGTTGAAGGCGTGCCCGGTGCACCTCGGTCATCACAGCGGCAGCCTGCTGTCCACCCATGACGGCAATCCGGGCACTGGGCCATGTAAAGAGAAAATCCGGCTCATAGGCGCGGCCACACATGGCATAGTTACCTGCCCCATAGCTGCCGCCCACTATCAGGGTGAGTTTGGGGACTTCGGCACAGGCGACCGCTGTCACCATCTTGGCACCGTGTTTTGCGATGCCTTCCTGTTCATATTTACGCCCCACCATAAACCCGGTGATATGCTGGATAAACAGCAGGGGGATCTGGCGTTGGCAGCAAAGTTGCACAAACTGGCACCCCTTCTGAGCACTGTCACTGAACAGAATACCGTTGTTGGCGATGATGCCTACCGGTTGGCCATACAGCCGGGCAAAACCGGTGATCAGTGTGCGTCCGAAAAGTCGCTTGAACTCATCAAAATGCGAGGCATCCACCAGGCGGGCAATGAGCGCCCGCATAGCCACAGGTTGACGGCCATCGCGTGGAATCAGGCTGTATAACTCGGTACTGTCAAATTTCGGCGGCTGATCATCGCACAGTGCTTGCAGTGGTTTCAGCACTGGCTCAAGACAGTCTCGGGCCTGTTGCAGGGCCGCCTGGTCATTTTCTGCCAGATAGTCGGCGACGCCTGAGTGCTGACAGTGCAGCTCGGCACCTCCGAGGGCTTCTGCGGTGACAGACTCGCCGGTGGCGGCTTTGACCAGTGGTGGTCCACCCAGATAGATCGTGCCCTGTTGTCTTACCATAATGGTTTGATCGGCCATGGCAGGGATATAAGCTCCCCCTGCGGTGCAGGGGCCCATGACAACGGCGACCTGAGGAATCCCCTCAGCAGACATGTGTGCCTGGTTATAAAAGATACGCCCAAAATGGTCCCGGTCCGGGAACACCTCAGCCTGATGGGGCAGGTTGGCCCCACCCGAATCCACCAGATAGACACAGGGCAGCCGGTTTTTCATCGCAATCGCCTGAGCCCGCAGGTGTTTTTTTACCGTCAACGGATAATAGGTACCGCCCTTGACGGTGGGGTCGTTGGCCACCACCATGCAGGGTGATTTGTGGATATAACCGATACCGCTGATAAGACCTGCTGCGGCAACCGGTTCCTGATATACCTGATAGGCGGCTAGTGGTGAGAGTTCAATAAAGGGACTGTCCTTATCCAGCAGGACGCGAATGCGGTCGCGGGGTAACAGACGCCCTCGCTGACAATGGCGTTTCTGGCAGGCGTCGCCACCACCGGCTTCAATCTCCTGCAGGGTCTGATGCAATGCATCGGTCAGGCCGCGTAACCAGTTTGCATTTTCTTCGGTATCCGAATTGTTCAGATTCAGAGGTGTTTCAAGGGGCAGCATATTGACCTCCTGTTAATGCCCGAGCATCAACTCACGACCAATCAGCATGCGGCGAATCTCAGACGTTCCGGCACCAATCTCATAGAGTTTGGCATCCCGCAAAATACGGCCACAGGGGTATTCGCTCATATAGCCGTTGGCCCCCAGTAGCTGAATGGCATCTAGTGCAATCTGTGTTGCCCGTTCCGCGCAGTAGAGAATCACGCCGGCGGCATCCTTACGTTGCAGTGCTCCGGTGTCAGCAGCACGGGCAAGGGTATAAAGATATGCACGGGCAGCGCTGGTCTGGCTGTACATATCTGCCAGTTTGCCCTGCACCAGTTCAAATTCACCAATGGCCCGACCGAACTGCTGACGTTTACGGCAATAGGGCAGGCAGGTATCCAGTGCCGCCAGCATCAGTCCGGTGGGTCCGCCGGCCAATATCAGACGCTCATAATCCAGTCCGCTCATCAGTACCTCAGTCCCTTTATGAATTGCACCGAGAATGGCGCTTTCCGGCACATAGCAGTCATCAAAGCAGAGTTCACAGGTGTTGGAGCCGCGCATGCCGAGCTTATCCAGTTTGTTCAGACGGGAGAGGCCCGGATTGCTGCCCTCCACCAGAAACGCGGTGATGAGGGGATGCTTCGGAGATTGACGGGTTTTGGCGTAGACAATAATCAGATCGGCATCAGGGCCGTTGGTGATCCACATCTTGTGGCCATTAAGTCGATAGCCGTTGCCATCCGGTGTGGCCTTCAGTTGCATCGACATCACATCCGATCCGGCATTAGGCTCCGACATGGCCAGTGCGCCTACTGCACGTCCGGCGATCAGGTCGGGCAGATACTGCTGCTTTTGTTCGGTTGAAGCGTTACGTACAAGCTGATTGACGCAGAGGTTAGCGTGGGCACCGTAGGAGAGTGCCACTGAGCCACTGGCGCGACTCAGCCCTTCCATAATCAGGGTTTGAGCAAGATAACCTAATCCCGCGCCGCCATATTCGGCGGGTGCAGTAACACCCAGCAGGCCCAGGTTTCCCATTGTCTGCCACAGCCTTTGTGGAAATTCATTGTCCAAATCGATCTGTGCGGCCCGCGGTGCAATTTCCCGCCGGGCAAACTGAGTTACCTGTTCGGATAACAGTCGGTGGGTTTCATCAAACCCAAAATCAGGTTCGCTGTAGTACATGATTCTTTCCTCCGGTTTTTAGCCCCGGGCTGAAGAGGAATCAATACTGAAGCAGTGCGTCCCTGCAGCGGGCTTCGGCCTGCTCCAGTTCCAGTTGTAAAATGGCGATGTCCCTTAACTGCTGATCCAGCTGGGTCTTTTTAAGCGCAATCCGGCGCAGGGTTTCTTCCAGCTGCAGACGCCCCCCGGTGGGGGTATCGTCCCACAGGGCAAGCAGTTCACGAATTTCCGCAATGGTAAAACCCAGTCGCTTGCCTCGCAGAATCAGAATCAGGCGGACTCGGTCCTGCCGGCTGAATATCCGGTTTTGACCCTCACGGGTCGGAAAAAGCAATCCCTGATCCTCATAGAAACGGATGCTGCGGCTGGTAATTGCAAACTCTTTGCAGAGGGAGCGCGTAGTATAAGTTGTCGTTGACATCGCTAAATTTCTTTACCTTAACGTAAATTAAAATATAGCTTTAACTGGATTTTTTGCCAAATAAAGGCAAATAAAATTGACTAAAAGGTAAGTTTTTATGCGGCGTAATCATCAGGTTGACTGGCTCTGCTGAAAGGAATTTCAGTGACTTTGTCCAGAGATGAAATTTTTTACTGGCACTCGTTAACTGCATTGTTATGATGGTGCAGACAGGAGTCTTCTGTCCCTGTTACTGAACCTCTGCCATAAAAACTGTCTATCAGTGAGGCACAGGTTTATTTACGCATGGCAGTACCAACCGAGGAGGGCACACAATGTCTCAGCATGAAAAAATCCACCCTAAATTCCTCGAAGCAATGGAGAAGTTGTCAGCAATGACAGAGGAGGAGCGCCTGTCTGATAAAAACAAGGACCTGTTTGAACAGGCCATGAACTATGCTCCACTGGACATTCAGCCCAAACTGGTGGCGATTCGTCGCAAATATGATGGACTGCACTAAACGTTGATGAAAATGAAAAAACGCCGCATTGCGGCGTTTTTTGTCAGCAGTAAAAAATCAGCTTAATAATCAGCCATCATCTCATCCAGTGAAAGGCTGCCCTCGTAATCTTCGGCATCCCCCAACTCGTTAAACAGGGCTTCTTCAGGATCAATATTGTGAAAGCTGAAGCTTTCCCTGAAATTTTCCAGTCCTTCCAGGGTTAAATTAAAGGTCTGATCAATCTGACTTTCGATTTCGTCGTCCAGACTGTTGACACCATCCAGAATTTCACGGGCCTCTGCCACTCCCTGAATGACGCCTTCTGTCAGTTGATTCATAAAGCGCTCCAGCACTATATCCTCATTCAGTTCGGGGTGGGCTGCGAGGTAAAGACTAAAAATATCCAGAGACATATTCACCAGCCGTTCGGCCACCATATCGGCGGTGGGCTCCCAGCCGGCATCCAGTGTGTTATCCAGTAATCGTTCTTCCAGTTCATGGCAGAGGATATCGTTAATTTCATCCAGCGTGGTTTTGTAAACCAGTATCAGTGCCTGACTGACATGATTGGAGGTGCTCTGACAGACCTGCTGCAACAGATCAAACTCATGGGTTACTTTGCGTTGAAAAATCAGACTGCTCACGGCAATACTTTGTGCTGCGGCATCTTGGGCTAAATCATGCTTTGCCAAAGTATGGAGACTTTGGCCTGGACGTGCTGCTTCCATTAATGCCTCCATGGTGTTCTGTTTTTTATTATGTTGTTACTCATACAGTATTGTTGAAGGTCCTGCTGATATGTTGATATTTATTCAACTGCAGTGTTGATAGATCAGATTTTGTTCAATTTCCCCCTAAAATTTATGCAATTCAAATAGGGGTGTCGGAATCATCGGTTGTAAATAAGGGAGTTAGTTGTGATCGTGAAAATCACTCATGCTGGTGTTGGCCGGGGTACAGTGCTGATGCTGGTATTGTTGTTTACCGGTTGTGCACAGGTTGCAGTATTGCCCGAGAAACCGGCGTTTCAGGGTGATATTGAGATTCAGCGCTGGCCTGCGGAGGTCAGGGAAACCTCAGGACTGGCCCGGCATGAAGGTCTGAACTGGACCCTCAATGACAGTGCGAACAGTGCCAGTCTGTTTGCCGTTGATGATGCCGGCATGCTAGTGAAAGAGGTGCGCCTGAGCGGTGCCGAAAATATCGACTGGGAAGCCATCGCTCAGGATGAAGATGCTCTCTATGTGGCTGACTGTGGCAACAACCGGGGTAAGCGTGAGCGGTTTACCCTTTACCGGGTGAGTTGGGCGGAACTGCAGCAGGCTCCCGCTGATGGAGAGGTGCCAGTGGCCAGCTTTCAGGTACGGCTGGCTGATTATCAGCCGCCGGAGAACCGACTGCACAATTTTGATTGCGAGGGGCTGACGGTTGTTGGCAACGAGCTCTGGTTGTTCAGCAAAAACCGTGGCGATGGTCAGACACGGCTGTACCGTCTTGATAAACATCAACCAGAGCAGACGGTCGAACCGGCTGCAGCTTACCCGGTAGCCGGGCTGATCACCGGGGCTGACTATGATCCGGCTTCACAGCAACTGGTCTTGCTGGGTTACTCTCGCCAGCGGCTGCTGGGGTATTCGTTTATCTGGCTGGTACCGGTGGACGGGCTGCCTGACTGGGAACGGGCAAAGCGCATTACCCTGCAGGTTTATGCTCAGTGGGAGGCGATCAAGTGGCTTGATGATGGTCGGTTGTTATTGAGTTGCGAGCAGAGTCCCTTGTTGGGGGTTAGCCGGGGTATTATGACACCACGTCTGGCCGAGGATCTTTGATTGCCTGCCGACAGCCGGATTGAATTCCTCTATAATGCCGCCTTTGTTTTCGCTGGCTATTTTACTGACCCACTATGCTGCAGATTTATAACACCCTGACTAAAAGCAAGGCACCGTTTACACCCATCGAAGCGGGCAAAATCAAGATGTATGTCTGCGGGGTCACCGTGTATGACTACTGCCATATTGGTCATGCCCGGGTCATGGTGGCGTTTGATGTGATCACCCGTTACCTTCGTGCCCGTGGCTGGGATGTGAATTACGTGCGTAACATCACGGATGTGGATGACAAGATCATCAAACGGGCGGCCGAAAACGGTGAGGCACCTTCGGCTTTAACCGAACGCATGATTGCTGCCATGCATGAAGATGAAGCTGCCCTCAGTGTGTTGCGCCCGGATCAGGAACCCCGTGCTACCGGCCATATGCAGGATATTATTGCGCTGGTGGAAACCCTGATCGACAAAGGGTTTGCCTATGCCGCCAGTAATGGTGATGTCTATTACCGGGTAGAGAAATTTGCGGAATATGGTCGCCTGACCAACAAAAACGTTGATGAACTGCGTTCCGGTGCCCGGATTGAAGTGGGTGAAGCCAAAGAAAGCCCGCTGGATTTTGTCCTCTGGAAAGCGGCTAAAACCGGCGAAATCAGCTGGGACTCACCCTGGGGCCCGGGTCGTCCGGGTTGGCACATTGAATGTTCCGCTATGTCCAAATGCTGCCTGGGGGATACCTTTGATATTCACGGCGGTGGTCCCGATCTGCCTTTCCCGCACCATGAAAACGAAATCGCCCAGTCCGAAGCGGCGAACGGTGTGACCTATGTGAACACCTGGATGCATGCGGGACCGGTGCGGGTGAACTCTGAGAAGATGTCCAAGTCATTGGGTAACTTCTTTACCATCCGCGATGTACTGAAAGAGTATGATGCTGAAATCGTACGTTTCTTTCTGGCGCGGGTGCATTACCGCACCTATATCGATTACAGCGAAGACAGTCTTCGTGAAGCCCGCACCATGCTGGAACGTTTCTATCAGGCGCTGGAAGGGGTGCAGGCGACTGCAGTTGAGTCTGAAGGTGAGTTTGAGCAGCGTTTTTATGCAGCGATGGACGATGACTTCAATACGCCTAAAGCAATTGCCGTATTGTACGAGCTGGTGAATGAGCTAAACCGTGCCAAGCGGGAGCAAAGTACTGAAGCCGGAACGCTGGCGACGCGTCTGACCCGGTTGGGGGCTATTCTCGGGCTGCTTCAGCAGGAACCGGCCAGTTTCCTGCAGGGCGAGGCGAAAGAGGGCGAGCTGACAGCAGAGCAGATTGAAACGCTGATTGCTGACCGTGCCAGCGCCAAAGCCAACAAAGAATATGCTGAGGCAGACCGCATTCGTCAGTTGTTGCTTGAGCAGGGCGTGGTGCTGAAAGACAGCCGTGAAGGCACCAGCTGGTATCGCGAAAGCTGAGCAAAGCTTGCGGCACAGTGCCTAAAAAACCACCCTCAGTAATGTCGGTGGTTTTTTTAGGTCCTGGGCAAATCTATGCTCTTGGTCTGTTTCCAGACGGCTCCGGGTTTCGCTATGCTGACGTCTGCGTTGAACCGTTATCCGTGAAACAGGGAGAAGCTGAGTATGTCAGTCAATACTGGGTGTGAAACCAGCGAGTTTGTCGGTGCTACTGTGGTGATTACTCACCATGTGCAACAGGATAAACATGCCGAATATGATGCATGGCTACAGCAGGTTGCGCCGCGATGTCGGGCTGCAGAAGGTTTTCTCGACAGCCATATTGTCAGGCCTGTGCCGGGTCTGACACACACCTACACGGTGATAATTCGTTTTGATACCCGGCAGCACCTGCAGGACTGGATGGGCTCAGAAACACGTATTCAGTTAATCGAGAAAGTACGTCCGCTGCTGGAGCAGGACGATGATTTTGTTATTAGCAGTGGCCTGGATTTCTGGTTTGCACCACAGACCAAAAAAGCGGCGGTGCCGAAACGCTGGAAGCAGTTTCTGGTCACCTGGTCCGCCATCTATCCACTGGTACTCACCGTGCCCCTGTTATTACTGCCGGTACTGCGTGGGTTAGGTGTGCCGGATAATCATTTTATCGATATTCTGCTGGTCACCGGGGTCGTGGTGAGTCTGATGGTATACGTGGTGATGCCGAGGTATACGAAGGCTATTCAGCGCTGGCTTTTCAACTAAAACGGAACGCCTGCTTTATGTTTGAGCTTCATGAAGTGACGATTGAGTGTCCTTATTGCGGAGAAAGCATCGATGTGCTGGTTGAAGTGATTGAAGAGGCGCAGGAGTACATTGAAGACTGTCAGGTTTGTTGTCGGCCAATTGTGTTTCATGTTACGGCATCTTCAACCGGAGCACCGGAGCTGGTGGTACATACAGAAAGTGACAGCTACTAGCCCACAGGTAGAGAGTCTGATGTTAATTGGCTGATATTGTTATAAAAAAAGCAACACAGCGTTGATAGAGCAAAAGTACTTATGGATTTCACACGGCTGTGATTAGATGGTGTCAGTCCATCTGTTTTATGAAAGGAGTCTTTATGAGTTTACGTAACACCGCCGAGAATTACGGCAGTATCGCAAAATGGATTCACTGGTCCACTGCACTGTTGTTTTTAGGGTCTTATGTCACTGTCTACTACCGGGAATGGTTCACTGAACCAAAAACACCGGAAAATATCACCGCGATTCAGCTGCATTTTTCTATTGGTGTCACCGTTGCTGTTCTGGTGATCTTACGTATTATCTGGAAATTCACGAATACAGCGCCTGTCACTGAGGGTACTCCATTGCAGCAACGGGCGGCTAAAATCGGTCATGGGCTGCTTTACCTGATCATGATTCTTATGCCTATAACGGGTTATCTTGGCACCGGGGCACCGACCAACTTCTTTTTTCTGTTTGAGATTCCAAGCTTTAAGGACACTGCACTGTTTGCCCAGCAGTTTGCACCGACCATGACCTTTAAAGAGTTTGAAAAACCGTTCGACCTCATTCATAAGGCGATTCTGGGTGAGCTTCTGTTGTGGATGCTGATTCTGGGTCATGCCGGTGCTGCGCTTTATCACCACAGGGTGTTGGGCGATCGGACATTGAAAAAAATGACCTCAGGGACTTAAACGCCAGTGGCGGTGTTCCAAGCATCACCGTCTCACTTCTTGAATTGATATGAAACAACGACTGTTACCTCCCAGTACTATTCTGATCACGGGTTGCTCTTCTGGCATTGGTTATCACTGCGCCCATTCGCTACATAAACAGGGTTATAAGGTGATTGCCACGGCCCGCAGTCTGTCGGCTGTGACCCGGTTGCAGGCTGAGGGACTGACAGCTCTGCAACTGGACCTGACCGACAGTGAGTCGGTTACCCATGCCATTGAACAGACGCTGACGCTGACCGGTGGCACATTGGATGCTGTGTTTAATAACGGTGCTTTTGGTCTGCCGGGGGCGGTGGAAGACCTGAGCCGCGAAGCGATGCAGCACCAGTTCAATACCAACGTATTTGGCACCCAGGAGCTGACTAACCGGTTGGTGCCCATTATGCGCGCACAGGGTTATGGCCGGATAATCTATAACAGCTCCATTTTGGGGTTTGCCGCCATGCAATACCGGGGGGCTTACAACGCCAGCAAATTCGCACTGGAAGGCTTTGCCGATACCCTGCGTCTGGAACTGCGTCAGGACAATATTCAGGTCAGCCTGATTGAGCCGGGCCCAATCCTGTCAGATTTTCGCAAGAATGCCTTTATCCAGTTTAAACAGTGGATACCGCAGCAGGGCAGTGCGCATCAGGCTCAGTATCAGGCCATTATCGACCGGCTTGAGATGGAAGGCCCTGCCGCTCCCTTCACATTGGGGCCGGAGGCGGTGGAAAAAGCACTGCTGCATGCCCTGCAAAGCCGAAAAGCCCGAGTGCGCTATCGGGTGACATTCCCAACCAGACTGTTTGCCGTGCTGAAACGGTTGTTGCCGGGACGGTGGCTGGACTACCTGCTGGCAAAAGCCGGTGGGGATGGGAAGCGGTGAGTGTATAATTGTTGCAATACTTAAAAATCACTCAAAAAACATTCAGCGCCCCTGATTACACATGACTCAAAACCAGCCCAACAATCCATTGCATGGTGTAACGCTTGAGCAGATCCTTACCAAGCTGGAACAGCGTTACGGTTGGCAGGGTCTGGCTGAGCGCATTGACGTTAACTGTTTCAAGAAAGATCCTTCAATCAAATCATCTCTGAAATTTCTGCGTAAAACGCCGTGGGCCAGAGAGAAGGTCGAGCGTTTATATATCTCGACATTTGCACAACCGTCCCCCTGGGGACATTCAAAATAGGCAGTCGAGTTAACAAGATGAAACTATTAGTACGTAATCTGGATCGCTCAACCACTGAAGCTGAATTGAAAGAACTGTTTGAGGGATTTGGTAGTGTGCAGTCCTGCAATCTGGTGATTGATCCCGTGGGCGGGACATCCAAGGGGTTTGGCTTTGTCGAAATGCCCAAGGCCGGTGAAGCAAAAGCGGCCATGAAAAACCTGAACAATACGCTGGTTGGCAGAAACAAAATACGGGTCAAGAAAGCGGAAGAGAAAAAGGTATAAACCCCCATTCAACGGAAGTTCCTGAAATTCTTCTACCCTTAGTGATATGCCATCGGCTAAGGGTTCTTTTGCATGCTATTCCCAGATACTTTCACCCAGATAAACATCAAAACCGCAGACGCTGAAATCAATCTGGTGCAGGGTGGTTCTGGTCCGCCATTGCTATTGCTGCATGGTTATCCGCAGACCCATGTGATGTGGCACCGGGTAGCACCGATACTGGCGCAGCATTTTCATGTGATCTGCCCCGATCTGAGGGGATATGGTGACAGTTCAAAACCCCAGGGTGAGCCAGATCACAGTAACTATGCCAAGCGGGTTATGGCGCAGGATATGGTGGAGCTGATGCAAACGCTGGGGTATGAACAGTTCAGTGTTGCCGGACATGATCGCGGTGCCCGGGTGACCCACCGGATGGCATTGGACTATCCGGAGAGGGTGTTAAAAGCCTGTGTGATGGATATAGCGCCCACCTACCATATGTTCAGTCATACCGATCAGGCGTTTGCCACGGGTTATTATCACTGGTTTTTTCTGATCCAGCCGGACGGTCTGCCGGAGCGCATGATCGGCGCCGATCATGCCTATTACCTGAAAGAGAAGCTGCGCCGCTGGGCGGCTCCCGGAGCTGTGTATGACGAAGCAGCGGTGACGGAGTATCTGCGTTGTTTCTCGCAGCCGGATGCCATTCATGCCAGTTGCGAAGATTATCGTGCCGCGGCCAGTATCGATATGCAGCATGATGCGGCCAGTCGGAGTGAGCGGGTACGTTGCCCGTTGTTGGTCTTGTGGGGGGCAAACGGTTTTATACAGCGAAGCTACGATGTGCTCAGCGTCTGGCGCGATTATGCTGATACAGTTGAGGGGTTTGCGGTGAACTCAGGGCATTTTCTACCAGAAGAAACCCCTGAAGAGGTAAGCGCCGCCTTGCTGGCATTTTTCGGCCACTGACTGAGGGGGATGAACAGGCGCATTTTTCAGGGCTGAATTGAACTGGTAAAGTAGCGCCTTTTTGCAACGCAATTCAGGTGATTTATCCATGCAGTGGAACGTTTATCTTTCTGGTGAAATTCATACCGACTGGCGCGATCAGATTATTCAGGGCTGTCAGCAGCATGATCTGAATATACTGTTTACTTCAGCTGTCACTGACCACGATGCCAGTGATGCCGCCGGTGATCTGCTGGGTGCGGAAGAGAAGTCGTTCTGGCGCGATCATAAGTCGGCCAAAGTGAATGCCATTCGCATTAAGAACCAGATCGAGAACTGCCATGTGGCAGTGATTCGTTTTGGTGATAAATATAAACAGTGGAATGCCGCGTTTGATGCCGGTTACTGTGCTGCACTGGGCAAGCCCTATATCACCCTGCACGATGAAAGTATCGTTCACCCATTGAAAGAAGTGGATGCTCAGGCACTGGCATGGGCCACAACACCGGAACAGGTGGTAGAGATACTGGTATACACCCTGACCCGCTAAGCAGGGCACATTAAAAAAGGGGCTGTTAGCCCCTTTTTTGATTTGGTTGCGGTCAGTCTCAGCTGTCCTGCATATTGGCGGCTTCCAGCGTATTTTCCATCAGCGTGGCAACGGTCATGGGGCCAACGCCGCCCGGGACAGGTGTGATCCAGCCGGCACGCTCAGCAGCCGGTGCATAGTCCACATCGCCCACCAGACGGCCATCATCCAGACGGTTGATGCCCACATCGATCACAATGGCACCAGGTTTGATCCATTCGCCTTTGACCAGGCCCGGTTTGCCAACGCCCACTACAACAATATCAGCACGGCTGACATGTCCAGCCAGGTCCTTAGTAAAACGGTGCGTCGTGGTGACGGTGCAACCGGCCAGCAGCAGCTCCAGAGACATGGGGCGGCCGACAATATTGGATGCGCCTACGACCACCGCTTCCAGTCCCTGCAGGCGTTGCCCGGTGGACTTCAGCAGGGTCATCACCCCTTTGGGTGTACAGGGGCGCAGAACGGGCATCCGCTGTGCCAGGCGGCCCAGATTAAACGGATGGAAACCGTCCACGTCTTTTTCCGGACGGATGCGTTCCAGTATTTCATCGCTGTTCAGGTGGTCAGGCAGGGGCAACTGCAGCAGGATGCCATTCACGCCTTCGTCCAGATTAAGTTCATCGACCAGCGAGAGCAGGGCATCTTGTGAAGTTTCTGCAGAAAGGTCATAGGAGCGCGACTCAAAGCCTACTTCGACACAGGCATTTTTCTTGTTGCGAACATAGACCTGAGAGGCGGGGTCATGTCCAACCAGAATAACGGCAAGGCAGGGGGCGGATTTTCCCGCATCTGTGCGTGCTTTAACACCCTCTGCCACCTGACGCCGGACATCTGCGGCAATCTGTTTGCCGTCGATAATAGTTGCGCTCATAGTGGGCTGCGATCCTTAATCAAATTCAATTGGTGCGAATTCTCTCATGCTTGCCCTGAACGGCCAAGTAGCGGCAGGACCCCGTGCCTGAATCTGCGTCTTTTTTGTCGAATAAACCGTTTATTTTGTTCAATAAAAAGGTGTTGACCCTCCCAAAACTCCTGTATATCATGCGCACCTCTTCGCTTTGAGGTACTTGCAGGATTAACTTTTCCGGTTATTCTGTTGAGTGGTTCAGGAAGACCAGACGGTGAGTCGGGCGCCCATAGCTCAACTGGATAGAGCAACGCCCTTCTAAGGCGTAGGTTCCAGGTTCGAACCCTGGTGGGCGCGCCAGCCGTCTGTAAGAGATTATGGTGGGCATAGCTCAGTTGGTAGAGCTCCGGATTGTGATTCCGGCGGTCGT
>ERZ1031170.54-NODE-54-length-15048-cov-6.276596_pt1 | contig 15048 bp, 16 predicted proteins | sample MGYA00518222_ERZ1031170 | MGnify/ENA primary metagenome ERZ1031170 (study PRJEB33718, sample SAMN03159772) | human skin metagenome | collected 2014-05-20 | study: EMG produced TPA metagenomics assembly of the PRJNA266117 data set (Human skin bacterial metagenome and... | reverse complement strand
GAGATGTAGAGAGGTCTCGTGGGCTCGGAGATGTGTATAAGAGACAGGGGTCTGGTGCAGTTACGTGCCGCTGTTGGGGTGCTGAAATGTGCGCTGAAAGATGTCACTTTGCAGCACGCACGTCTGGCGTTAAAGCGTGAAGATGGTGTGCCGGTATTGCTGGAGCAGGTGGTACTGGATATCGAGTTTGCTCCGGGCAAAATGGTTCAGTTAAACGGATTTATCAGTGGACTGAATGCGAATGAGCTGCGTATTGATACACAATTTATTGGCGCTGATGTGCAGTTTGCTGACACCGATCCGGAAAAGCTGGAACAGTTGACGCGGTTTATTGCAACGTTGCAGAAGCAGAAAAAAGCCTGAAAAAAAGGCACTCAGTAGAGTGCCTTCTCATCTTTGATCACATCTTTAAGCACTTTCAGAAACAGCTTGTCGGCATCGCTGTGTTTGGCGGGGATTTTGACATTGGTGGTGGATGAAAGCATCTCGGCAATGACTGTGTCGGCGTTGTCATCGTTGATATGTTCCCGCGCAATGCGTTTGGCGGTATCGCATATCTCAGGCTCAACCAGTACCTTGCGGATAAAACCAATCAGCTCGTTAATCACCCGTTCCTGATTTTTAATGTCGCCGATGTTCATTGTTCCGATCCTTATACAGCTGGGTTTAATCTCACTATAACCCTTAGCTTGGGCACTGCACAGTCCGTTATGGGGCACGCCCGCGTGTAAATTGGCAGAGATCGCCGGTGTTGGGTTGCTCGAATAGCGTGCCTGTGCGACAATTGCCGCCTCATTTTTTTGAGACCTTGAGTGTGTAGGAAATCCCGAAGCTCAGGGAAGCAACTTTCTGAGGGTTGTTTCTCAATAGGTCTGTCGGCTGGGCGATCCCTGGCTCCGACACACACCCGAACGTGAACCTGCAGCTCTACCCTGACTGGTTCTGAGTGAGACCGCTAGAGATTCAACAATTTGTCTGGTTCAGGCACGTTCAACGTTACAGAAACAAAAACTGTTAATTTCGTCAGTAACCGAATACTGGCGTCGTTAGAGGGTGACACAGGTGGAATTACTTTCAGGCGCAGAAATGGTCGTACGTGCCCTGCGCGATCAAGGCGTTAAATACGTATATGGCTATCCCGGCGGTGCATTGCTGCATGTTTATGATGCGCTGTTTCAGCAGGATGAAGTCGAACATATCCTTGTCCGTCATGAGCAGGCTGCCACTCACATGGCTGATGCTTATGCGCGTGCTACCGGTAAAGCAGGCGTTGCTCTGGTAACGTCCGGCCCGGGTGCAACCAATGCCGTCACCGGTGTTGCGACGGCGTATATGGATTCAATTCCGATGGTGGTCATCACAGGTCAGGTCATGTCGCATCTGATTGGTGAAGACGCGTTCCAGGAAACCGATATGATCGGTATCTCCCGACCCATCGTTAAACACAGTTTCAGTATCACCCGTCCGGAAGAGATTCCTGAGGTGATCAAAAAAGCGTTCTATATAGCAGAGAGTGGTCGCCCGGGTCCTGTTGTCGTGGATATCCCGAAAGACATGACTACGCCGACAGAGCGCTTCGAATACGAATTTCCGAAAAGCGTCAAACTGCGTTCTTATAACCCGATCACCAAGGGTCACTCCGGTCAGATCAAAAAAGCCGTGGATCTGCTGCTGGCGGCCAAGCGTCCGGTTATCTATTCTGGCGGTGGTGTCATCATGGGTGATGCCAGTGATGAGCTGACTGAGCTGGCCCGTGTGTTGGGTTACCCGGTGACCAATACCCTGATGGGTCTGGGTGGCTACCCCGGAACTGACAAGCAGTTTATCGGTATGCTGGGTATGCACGGCAGCTACGAAGCCAACATGGCAATGCATCACAGTGATCTGATCCTGGCTGTAGGTGCACGTTTTGATGACCGTGTAACCAATGCCACTGACAAATTCTGCCCAACGGCAAAAATTGTCCACGTGGATATTGATCCTGCCTCTATCTCTAAAACCATCAAGGCAGATGTGCCGATTGTTGGTCCGGCGAAAGCTGTACTGAAAGAGATGCTGGAGCAGGTGCAGGCAGCGAAAAAAATGCCGGAAGCGTCAGTGCTCAAAGCCTGGTGGGAGCAGATTGATGACTGGCGTGGTCGCCACGGCGGACGTTATCGCACGGATGACTCCGAGCTGATGAAGCCGCAGCATGTTATCGAGATGCTGAGCAAGGTCACCAACGGCGATGCGTATGTCTGTTCTGATGTAGGTCAGCACCAGATGTTTGCGGCGCAGTACTACAAGTTCAACAAGCCAAACCGCTGGATCAACTCCGGTGGTCTGGGCACCATGGGCTTTGGTCTGCCGGCTGCCATGGGCATCAAGATGAACTTCCCCGAAGATGAAGTGGTGTGCGTGACTGGCGAAGGCAGTATCCAGATGAACATTCAGGAACTGTCCACCATCAGTCAGTACGATCTGCCGGTGAAAGTTATCTGTCTGAACAACCAGTCTCTGGGTATGGTGCGCCAGTGGCAGGATATGAACTATGAATCCCGTCACTCTCAGTCTTACATGAAGTCGCTACCTGATTTTATCAAGCTGGTTGAGGCCTACGGTCATGTGGGCATCAAGGTCGAGAAATACAGCGAGCTGGAAGACGCGATGCGTAAGGCGTTTGCCATGAAAGATCGCATGGTGTTTATGGATATTGCAGTGGATCCGTTTGAACACGTTTATCCGATGCAGGTACCGCGTGGTTCCATGCGTGACATGTGGCTGAGCAAAACGGAGAGAACCTGATCATGCGTCATATTATTTCTGTATTGATGGAAAACGAACCGGGCGCACTGTCCCGGGTTGTGGGTCTGTTCTCTCAGCGTAACTTCAATATTGAGACGTTGACTGTCGCGCCGACGGAAGATGAAACCCTGTCCCGATTGACGGTCACCACCATTGGTGATGATCATGTCATCGAACAGATCACCAAACAGTTGAACAAGTTGATTGACGTGGTGAAGGTTGTGGATCTGACCGAAGGTGATCATCTGGAGCGTGAGCTGATGATGATCAAGATGAAGGCCAACAACGGCACAGTGCGTGCTGAGATCAAACGGACTGCGGATATCTTCCGTGGCACCATTATTGATGTTACGCCCAACACCTTTACGGTGCAGTTGGTGGGTGCCAGCAGCAAGCTTGATGCCTTTATCGAAGCATTGGGTACGGCGAATATCATGGAAGTGGTGCGCTCCGGGGTATCCGGCATCGCCCGCGGTGAGAAAGTGCTGACACTTTGATTGCCCGAAGAACTTAAAAAGCCGCTCTCTGGAGCGGCTTTTTTGTGTCTGCATGTTACCGGTCAGTTACCATGGCTGAGCCTGATCAGTTTAAAGTGGCCATTGGCCGCAATCACTTCGGCCTGTTTAAACCAGCGGGCGGCTTTACGTTCCAGCGGGATATGCAGGTTGGTCACAAAGCAGGCAATGCCGCGATGTTCCAGGTGATCGTGAGCGGCCTTTAAAAACCGATCCGTCAGGTCGCCATCAACGGAAAAGCCCGCATGAAAAGGCGGGTTGCAGACAATCAGATCAAATTTTTTGGCAATCTGCCCAGCGCAGTTATCTGCCACTGCCTGGGCATCAATCGGATAGTGGTTGAAATTGTATTCGCAGGCTTTGATGGCAGCGGCATTGTTGTCGGTGGCAGTGACCGGAATCTCAAGGTGGCTCAAATTCAGGGTGAGGTAGCCGTAACCACAACCTAGATCCAGTGCGTTGCGGGGTGGCTCAATCAGGGTCATCAAAAACTGATCAAGGTGTTCAATCAGGTAAGCGCTGCCTTTATCAATTTTGTCCCAGCCGAAAACGCCCGGTTTGCTGAAATATTCAAACTGTTCATCGGCTGCAACGACTCTGATCCGGGTGTAGTTTTGATCATCCAGCAGAGGAGTATTGTCTGTTGAGATTTTGGTTAGCTGCGCAAACCAGATATCGCCGGTTGTTTTTGAGCAATCTCCATCACCAAAAAGTGCTCTGGCTTTGCTGAAATAGGTTTTAATCCCTTCGGTTTTGGCACCGGCAAGCAGCAGCTGGCCGCCGGGTTTAAGTACGCGAAAGGCCTGATTAATCAGGTGGTGCACCACCGGCTTTTCTTTGGAAATACGGTAGATCACCCGATCAAATGTAGCATCAGGATAGTCGGATAAATCGTAATCAGAATACAGGGCTGACCAGCTCTGCCGTTTCAGGTTTTCTGCCAGATCACAGCGGTTAGTGATCGCCGTGATTAACGGGGAGGGTTTAATCCGGGCTGCCAGCAAATTTTCATCCGCCACCCAGAGGGTCTGCCCCTGTGGCTGTTCCAGAAAAGGCCGTAGTTGTTCAAAGGCCGGATCGCTCATCCGAGGCGCTCCACTTCTTTCTCTGTCAGCATACGGTATTCACCCGGGGCTAGTTCCGGGTCAAGCGTCAGTGCGCCAATGCTGCGGCGGTGCAGTTGAGTGACCCGGTTGCCCAGCGCCGCAAACATGCGCTTCACCTGATGGTAGCGGCCTTCGGTCAGAATCACTTCGGCTTCATGTTCGCCCAGCAGGCGCAGTTCGGCAGGCTGGGTGCGTTGTTTGTCATTCTGCAACATCATGCCGCGCTCAAATTTGCGTATGGCATCCTCCGGGATTGGATCGGCGGTGGTGACTTCGTAACACTTCCCTGTTTTGTGTTTTGGGGAAGTGATGCGATGGGCCCATTGACCATCACTGGTAATCAGCACCAAGCCGGTGGTGTCGATATCCAGGCGGCCACAGATGATCAGCTCTTCTGCACGGGGCAGGTCAATCAGGCTCAACACCGTAGGATGGGTTGAGTCATCATTGGCGCAGACAAACCCAAGTGGTTTGTTGAACATTAGGTAGCGTGTTGTCGGCGCGTCGATGGGTTGGTCTTCAAAACAAATTTCATCCTGTTCAGAGTTAATCTGGCAGGCGCCGCTGCGAATAATTTCATCGTTGACGGTCACGGCACCTTTTTTTAACAGGCGTTGAATGTCTTTGCGTGACAGGCCGGTGGCATGAGACAGGTATTTATCGAGGCGCATGGGCTGAACTTCATCAGAAAACGCTTATTATACCCAAGCCGAATAGGCATGCCGAGAATGACGTTTTTTGTACAGTCGTTTTACGCTAAGATACGCCTCCCCTGAAACGGAGCCTGTTGTGAAACTTTTTGTCGATAACCTTACCCATGTGGATTTTTCCTACCTGCATCCGCAGCGCGGTTTGCTGGGCGAATCCTGGATGGTTTTGCTGGAGCTGGACGGCAGTCTGAACGCTCAGGGCATGATCTGTGATTTTGGTATCGTCAAAAAGCAGGTGAAGCAATGGCTGGACCGTGTTGTAGACCACGCGCTGGTAGTGCCAACCGGCATGCAGGGTCTGACCTGTCGTCAGGCTGCGGGCCAAACAGAGGTAGAGTGGCAGTATCCATCGGGAGAGCGGTTTTACTGTCGTTCGCCCGAGCAGGCGATTACGCTGATTGAAGCGGCGGAAATTACCGAGCAGACGTTGGCGGAGTGGTGCCATGATCAATTGCTGGCGCTGTTTCCGTCTGAAGTGAAGGGCCTGACCATACGTTTTGTGCCGGAACAGATCGAGGGTGATTTTTATCATTACAGCCACGGTTTGCAGCAACATGATGGCAATTGTCAGCGTATTGCACATGGTCACCGTTCAAAAATAAAAGTCTATCTGGATGGTGAACGCTCGGCTGAGATGGAAGCCTATTGGTCGCTGCAGCTGCGTGATATTTATATTGGCACCACTGACCATCTTGTGTCCTCAGATCAGGCGCAACATACCTACCGTTATCGGGCACCACAGGGGGAATTTGAGTTGTCTCTGCCATCGCGTGTCTGCTATCTGATTGATTCTGAAAGCACTGTTGAGCGAATTGCAGAACATCTTGCCGTGAAAACAAAGGCAAATCATCCAGAGCGAAAGATCGTTGTCCGTGCGTATGAAGGCATTGGCAAAGGTGCGATAGCTGAAGCCTGATCAACGTGAAAATTTTTGCAGTGCAAAATATTGAGGTTCTGAGCTAGGCTGTACTTAATTATTATTAAGTGAGGTCTGTCTTATGTCTCGATTCGCCCGACCTGTCTTGCCTAAAGCTCAATCGAGTTCCTCAGAACCCAAAGCCGAGATCCTGCCGGCATTGCCGCCTGAATCGCCGCCAACGATTACCCGAATGCCGACCTCTCCCAGGCTGAGCTTTGAATGCCAGACGTTGGAAATCAGCCTGTCTGGGGATAAAAGCGAGTTTAAGGGTGAGCGTTTTGTGTTTGCCGAGGGGCAAATAACCCATGAAAGCTTCAGTGCAGAGGCAGATGAGCAGCTGTTTTATGATGTGGCTGGCCAATGGCAGGCACAGATGGCCCAGCAGATGGAAACGATGTTTAAATTAATGTTCATGCCCTGGCAGGCATTGCCTGGCTTTAGCGCTTTGCTACCTAAATCTGTTTTTGAGAAGTAAAAAAAACCGCAGCGAAGGCTGCGGTTTTTTTATTTGTAGCAGGTCTTAGCTGCGCTCAACGGCCAGCGCAGTACCCATACCGCCACCGATACACAGGGTCGCCAGGCCTTTTTTGGCATCGCGCTTTGCCATTTCGTGCAGCAGGCTAACGAATACACGGCAACCTGAAGCACCAATTGGATGACCCAGTGCAATGGCACCGCCGTTCACGTTCACGATATCCGTGTTCCAGCCCAGATCCTTGTTGACGGACATGGCCTGCGCAGCGAAGGCTTCGTTGGCTTCAACCAGTTCCAGGTCGCTGACTTCCCAGCCTGCTTTAGCCAGTGCTTTCTGAGTCGCACAGATTGGGCCGGTACCCATGATGGATGGGTCAACACCGGCGGAAGCGTAGCCTGCAATCTTGGCCAGCACAGGAAGACCCAGCTCAGCCGCTTTTTCTGCAGAGCAGACAATAACAGCAGCCGCACCATCGTTAATGGTAGAAGAGTTACCTGCGGTTACCGTACCGTCCTTCTTGAACGCTGGACGCAGTTTGCCCAGCGCTTCAGCGGTACAGCCAAAACGTGGCTGCTCATCGGTATCAAAAACGATTGGGTCGCCTTTGCGCTGAGGAATAGTGACCGGGATGATCTCATCCTTGAAACGACCTGAGGTCACGGCTGCTTCAGCTTTGTTCTGAGAGGCGGCAGCAAAGGCATCCTGCTCTTCACGGGTGAAGCCGTATTTCTCAACGATGTTTTCAGTGGTGATGCCCATGTGGTAATCGTTGAACGCATCCCACAGGCCATCTTTGATCATGGTATCAACCATTTTCCAGTCACCCATACGGGCGCCGTTACGGGAATTCGGCAGTACGTGCGGTGACAGGCTCATGCTTTCCTGCCCACCGGCAACGATAATCTCAGCATCACCACACTGAATCGCCTGTGCAGCCATCTGCACCGCTTTCAGGCCGGAACCGCAGACCTTATTGATGGTGAGTGCAGACACTTCTTTTGGCAGACCTGCGTTCAGGCATGCCTGACGTGCAGGGTTCTGGCCGCAACCGGCGGTCAGTACCTGACCCATGATAACTTCATCAACCTGAGCAGGGTTGATTCCGGATTTTTCCAGCAGGCCCTTAATCACGGTAGCGCCAAGATCGGAAGCCGGGATTTTAGACAGGGCTCCACCAAAGGTACCTACAGCTGTACGACCGGCCGCTACAATAACTACATCACGCATTCTGAATGCCTCTTAAGCTTGAGTGTATATTTTCACGTAGAGTGAATTTTCTTGGATGACTCGGAAAGCGAGTTAAAAAGCATTTTCTGCACCGGCCTAATCTGCACTCCCCCGGCTGAAAAAATACTTTTTGGGTAAACCGCTGCGGCTGGAATTGAATTTATTTTTTGTGCGCTGCAGTGCTTACGAAATTGCAGTCTGCGTATTGCATGCAGTTTTGTCAACTGCACCCATTTATGGGACATAGCCCGGAAACACAGATACGCCGTAATCACCCTGAATCAAAGGTAACAGGTTGTTTGAAAGCGGGGAAGGCCACTTAAGAGTATAACTGTGCCACCATCACTGGTAGCGACAGCTATATACTTTTGATGCAGCACATATGCAGCAGGCATGGGGATGGAAGCGTTTTATAAACTGACTTCCAGGTTATCAATTAAACGGGCGGGCCCCATGTGTGCGGCAGCCAGAATTACCAGTTTGTTGTCAGTGACAGTGGCAGGCTGCAGATCATGCTGACGGCAGATAATGTAATAATCCCTGCGAAAACCCCGGGCTTCCAGTTGCTGTTGAGCGGTTTCCTGAAGTCCGGCAAAATCTTTTGCCCCTGCTTTGAGTGCTTGAGCGGTTTGAGTCAGGGTTGCTCTAAGGGTGGTAGCGCGGGCTTTTTCATCGTCGCTCAGATAGCCGTTGCGTGAGCTCAGGGCCAGCCCCTCTGCATTGCGTGCAATGGGGGCACCAATAATCTGCACTGGCAGGCACAAGTCATGGGTCATTTGGCGGATCACCATAAGCTGCTGGTAATCCTTCTCTCCAAAAACAGCTACATCTGGTTGAGCAATGCCAAACAGCTTGCAGACCACTGTTGCAACCCCCGTGAAATGCCCGGGTCGGCTGGCGCCGCAGTGCAAATCAGAAATCGCCGGTACGGATACCTGTGTTTGTGCGCTGCGGCCATTGGGGTACATTTCGTCTTCGGCCGGGGCAAACAGGAAATCACAACCCTGACGGGTCAGTTTGTCCTGATCATCTATCAGCGTACGCGGGTATTTATCCAGATCTTCGCCGGCACCAAACTGCAGTGGATTAACAAAGATTGTGGCTACGACGATGTCCGCATGTTGTTTGGCAAGGTCGATCAGTTGCAGGTGACCTTCGTGTAGATTGCCCATAGTGGGCACCAAACCAATTTTTTTGCCTGCCTGACGATAAACAGCCAGTTCATCGCGCAGTGCCTGGATACTGTGCAGGGTTTTCATAACAACGGATTACTCGAAACAGTGTTCTGCCGCTGGAAAGCTGCCATCTTTGACAGCGGTGGCGTAGGCTGCAAATGCAGTCTGGATATCACCGGTCTCAGCCATAAAGTTTTTCACAAAACGCGGAGGGCGGCCGGGTGTAATGCCCAGCATGTCATGCATGACCAGTACCTGGGCATCGGTGTCCGGCCCGGCACCAATGCCGATCACCGGAATATCAACCGCCAGTGTGATCTCTTTGGCCAGTAAGGCCGGTACGCACTCCAGTAGCAGCATGCTGGCACCGGCTTCCTGCAGCAGGCAGGCATCTTTGATCATCTGCTGGGCTGACGCTTTGTCGCGGCCCTGCACCCGGTACCCACCGAGTTGATTGACCATTTGAGGGGTCAGGCCAAGATGCGCACAAACCGGTACGCCACGTTCTGCCAGCAGAGAAACAGTATCGGCCAGCCAGGCTCCGCCTTCGAGTTTGACCATGTTGGCACCGGCCTGCATCAGTTGGGCTGCACTTTCCATGGCTTGCTCCGGGGTGCCGTAGCTCATGAAAGGCAGGTCGCTCATGATCAGGCTGCCCTGATTGCCTCGTGCCACCGAAGCTGTGTGGTAGGCCATCTCTGCCACGGTGACCGGCAGGGTACTGTTCTGACCCTGTAAGACCATGCCCAGAGAGTCCCCCACCAGAATGACGTCGATGCCGGCTTCGCTGACCAGTTGTGCAAAGCAGGCATCATAGGCAGTCAGTACGGCAAATTTCTGATCTTGTTGTTTCATTGTCGACAGGGTGTGCAGTGTGGTGGTGCTCATGGGTTCAGCGTCCTGTTGGCAGAGTGTTTGCGAATTATACCTGCAACTGGGTCAGGCTGCCCAGCGCGCAACCGGGCAGGAGAGAGGCCAGAGTGCCTGCGCCGGGAATTTCACACATAGGGGCAATTTCTGCAAGCGGATAGAGCACAAAATTGCGCTCTGTCATAAACGGGTGAGGTACCTTGAGGCGTTCGGTATTGATGGTTTCAGTGCCGTACAGCAGCAGATCAAGATCCAGTGTTCTGGGCCCCCAGTGGCGTACTCTGACCCTTGAATGTGCCTGTTCCAGTCCCTGAAGTGCATCCAGTAGCTCATGGGCCGACAGGTGTGTAGAGAGAGCGGCAACCGCATTAATAAAGTCTGGCTGGTCCTGAGGGCCGACAGGTGCCGAGCAGTACAGTGACGAGTGGCTGATCAGGGTGGTTGCAGGCAGTTGCGTGAGCTCTTCGAGTGCGCGCTGCAACTGCTGAACCGGCTGGTCAAGGTTGCTGCCAAGACCGATATAACAGAGGGTCGGCTCAGTCATTTGCCGCAGAATTAGTTGGACGCCTGCGCCGCCGGCGTTTGGGACGTGAAGCTTTGTCCGGCTGCTGGCTCATCGAGTGGCGTTGTTCGGGATTGGCTGTCTGGTAGTCAGTCCACCACTGGCTCAGGCCGTTCAGTGGCTCGCCACTGTTCTCGCGCAGAAGCAACAGATCGTAAGCGGCTCTGAAGCGAGGATGTTCAAAGGTGCGCGCTGCAGCTTTTTCACTTTGACGGCTCAGGCGCAACTGCAGCTCCCAGATTTCGCGCAATGGAGTAGAAAAGCGGCGGGGGATCGCGGTTGAGCGTACCTGCATGGATAGCACCTGATTGGCCGCTTCATGCAGAGCCGGCAGCGGAGGCATGTTTTGTTCGCGGATCAGTTGTTCCATACGTAACTGGGTTGGATACCACAGCAGGGCAGCAAACAGAAAAGCAGGTGTGACGCTTTTGTTTTGCGCCAGGCGGCGGTCCGTATTGTTCAGTGCATTTAAAACCAGCGCCTCGACCGGCGGGTTTTCAGGGTTTTGCAGCAGCAGTTGTTCCAGCTGAGGGAACAGATACTCAAACAGCTGCAGGCGGCGTAGTTGCTGATAGGATTCCACCGCATGCCCCGACTGAAAGAGTTTCAGTGTTTCATCAAACAGACGTGCGGGCGCAATTTTACCCAGCAGATGCCCCTGTTCAAAAATCGGTGCTTCACTGGCCGGCTCAATGCTGAAATCCAGCTTGGCGGCAAAACGTGCAGCGCGCAGCATACGTACAGGATCTTCCCGGTAACGCGCATCGGGATTGCCAATAATGCGGAGTTTTTTCTGCTGGAGATCCTGATAACCATTGGCAAAGTCATAAACACAATGGTCTTTAGGGCAGTAGTACAGGGCGTTGACGGTAAAATCCCGGCGTAACGCATCATCTTCCATCGTGCCATAGACGTTGTCACGCAGAATCATGCCGCTATCGCACTGTTTGGCATCCTGATTTTCTTCTTCAGACAGGTTGTCATGACTGGTGCGGAATGTAGCGACCTCAACCAGATCGCGACCAAAGCGGACATGAACCAGTTTAAAACGGCGGCCAATCAGGCGTGACCGGCGAAACAGTTCGGCTGCCTGTTCAGGGTGGGCATCGGTGGCAACATCGAAGTCTTTTGGCGATTTATTCAGCAGCAGGTCGCGGATGCAGCCTCCCACCAGGTACCCCTCAAAGCCGCTGTCCTGCAGGCGGTAGGCAACTTTCAGGGCATTATCATCCAGCAAACGGCGCGGAATGCGGTGTTCTGTTTCCGGAATAAGGCGTTTGCCAACAACGATGTCATCGTTGGTGGCGGGGGTATCTTGCTGAGATGAGCCCAGCAGGCCGCGCAGACGAGAGATAATGTTTTGGATAAGTGGTGTGCCCATTGGTTTGATTAAAACTGCAGTCGCTCAGAGTTTCAGGCTGCGCATGATAACACCGATACCGATACGGTATAAGTAAAACCTTAAGCGAATAAGATATAGCGAACAGAAGTACAGACAGAGGGGGGATGGGGAGCAGATCGCACATCAGGGGACAACGTTATTTCCCACTTTTTATTTTTATTGTAGAGCGATAGTTCGTTGTGCTGCTCTACGATCTGCTATTCAAGCCTCATTTTTATTTTTATTCGAGGCGGGGCTTTTACGCATACTGCCTATTTTTATTTTTATTGAGGCGCATGTTTCAAAGCATGCTTCTTGTTGTTTTCGGGGGCCACTATAACAGGACTTTTTGGGCCGGGGCAAACAACTTTAGTCGTATAATTTTTCATGTTGCAGGGCACAGTGTTAAGGCTTCTGATCCTGCCTGGAAGTCTATATGACTAAAGTTTGTAATTGATTGTTTTGGATGGTTAAAAATCTAGATTTTATATTTGGTAAGCGCTAAAACTATTATTATCAGGCTAAAAAAAATTATTTTAATGCAGTGCAAAAAATCACATAAAGGCATTAAAAAACGCTTTTTCTCTCAACTCGCCGGATGTTTTCAGGGCACCAATGCTGTATCGCCCAGGCGATTATAGTAGCGGCTTCTTCCGTTAATAATTCAGCCGGTGGGGACTGGTCCAGATGCTGAAGTGCCCTGACTAACTGCTGTGCCGGTCGTGTTATATCCAGTGCAGTGGCGGCCGTCTGTTTGCTTAGCTTCTGGCCGGCCTGGTTGCTGGCAACCGGGATATGAGCGTAGTCAGGCGTGGTGTACCCCAGATAATGTTGCAGCTGAATCTGTCGTGGCGTTTCATTTATCAGATCGCAACCGCGGACAACATGGGTAACGCCCTGTAGATGGTCATCAACAACCACAGCGAGCTGATAGGCAAATAAGCCATCACGTCTTTTTAATATGTAGTCGCCACTGTCCTGCTGCAGGTCAAAGCAACGGGTGCCCTGAATCCGGTCATTAAAACAGCAACCACCGGCGCAGCTGATGAGCCGGTAGCCAAGCGGTTTACTGGCCTCAGGGCCATGTGTCAGGCAATGCCGATCATAGAGCGTGCTGCTGGTTCTGAGACGGATCTCTTTCCGGGAGCAACTGCATGGGTAGGTCAGGTGGTTTGAACGCAGTGTTTCCAATGCGGCTTCGTAGAGTGGCAGTCGCTCACTCTGAAGCACCACAGGTCCGTCCCAGTTCAGTCCAAAAGCTTCCAGGACCCGGGGGAAATCAGACTTGACGCCGGATTGTTCTCTCGCAGGGTCAAGATCTTCAATGCGCAGCAGCCATTGGCCCTGATTGGCTCTGGCATCAAGAAAACTGGCTAATGCTGCCAGGAGTGAACCAAAGTGCAATGCGCCGGTAGGGGAAGGGGCAAAACGTCCGACATAGTTTACGGCCGTCATAACAGAAAACCGGGAGGCTGACGCAGAGGTTGCGGCAGGCTCCCTCTATGGATTAACCGCCGAGCTGCTTTTCTTTGATTTCAGCCAGGGTTTTACAGTCGATACAGAGTGATGCTGTTGGCCGTGCCTCGAGACGGCGAATGCCGATTTCGATGCCGCAGGCATCACAGTAACCGTATTCGTCTTCGTCGATGAACTCGAGCGATTCATTGATTTTTTTAATCAGTTTACGCTCACGGTCACGCGTGCGCAGCTCAAGACTGAACTCTTCTTCCTGACTGGCCCGGTCACTTGGGTCAGCAAAATTGGAGGGCTCTTCACGCAAATGGTGGATAGTGCTATCAACCTCTTCCATCAGTTCCTGTTTCCAGGCCAACAGAATTTTGCGGAAATGGTCTTTCTGCTTTTCGTTCATGTACTCCTCACCCTCAACAATCGGGTAAGGCTCAAAGTGTGTGAAAGAATCGCTGTTATTTGGCATATGCACGCCTCGCTCTTTCCGATACGACCATAGAATTTATAGCCGCATCGACTCCTTATTGATTAATGCAATCTATTCAACGGCATGGAAGGCTGCGAAATTAACAGATGCCCGTGAATTAGGCTAGTCCTAATTCATCTTAAAAATTTGCAGAGATGATCCGCATCATTGTCCGGCAGTCATAACACGCCTGTTATGTAAGGTAGTCGACAAATGGCAGGGATAAATGGGATGACCCCGTTGTGCTTTTTACCGGCCTGTTCTCTGGCCCGCAGAAACAGGATCGGAGCCTGTTATTTTCAGCTGCAGTCAGCAGAGCTTGGGCTCATTTTGACTACAGCTGAGGTTTGCGTCTGAGCCTGACTGCCAGCGGTGTCGGTATCCTCGGGTGAAACCAGTATACTGCGGCGATGACTTTCAGCCGGACAGCTCATATGAACTCAGTTTTTTCACAGCGCTCCCAGCGTATTGAATCTTTTAAAGCCATGGATCTGCTCAAGCGGGCAGCTGAACTGGATGCGGCCGGTTATGACGTGGTGCATATGGAAGCAGGGGAGCCTGACTTTCCTACCGCAGAGCCGATCCGCCGGGCAGCTATGCAACTGCTCGAACAGGGGGGGATCAAATATACACCGGCTGCCGGCATCTGGCCCTTGCGGGAAAAAATTGCAGAATGGTATCGACGCAGTTACGGACTGAATATCTCTCCGGAACGGGTCATTGTGACAACCGGTGGTTCCAGCGGTTTGCTGATGTTATTTGCGTTACTTACGGATGCCGGGCAGCAGTTTATGATTGCGGACCCGGGTTATCCCTGTAACCGGCAGCTGTTACGATTTTTGAATGCCGAGCCGCAGATGATTCCGACCGGGGCGGAGCAGCATTATCAGCTGAATGCACAGCTGGTCGATGAAAACTGGACGGATAAAACCGCCGGGGTTTTATTGGCTTCACCCGCGAACCCTACCGGTTCAGAACTGTCCCCTGAGGCGCTGATTGCACTGGCGCAACGGGTAAAAGCACAGGGGGGCTCGCTGATTGTTGATGAGATCTATCATGGGCTGAGTTATGAGGCACCAAGCTACAGTGTGCTGCAGTGTGATGATTCGGCTTATGTGGTGAACAGTTTCTCCAAGTATTTTGGTATGACGGGGTGGCGTTTGGGCTGGATTGTGGCACCTGAAGCCAGTGTGCCCTCCCTTGAAAAACTGGCCCAGAATCTGATGATCTCGCCACCGACCCTGTCCCAGTACGCTGCTCTGGCTGCGTTTGATGATGAAACCCTGGCAATTCTAGAAACCCGTAAAGCTGCCTATCAAGCTCGCCGTGATCGGTTAGTTGACTGTCTCTTATACCATCTGACGCTGCCGACGAGCGATCTAGTGTAG